>ERZ761610.17-NODE-17-length-188031-cov-97.166660_pt1 | contig 188031 bp, 154 predicted proteins | sample MGYA00512164_ERZ761610 | MGnify/ENA primary metagenome ERZ761610 (study PRJEB28899, sample SAMN02850038) | bioreactor sludge metagenome | biome: EBPR Sludge; feature: EBPR Bioreactor; material: flocular biomat | place: Australia: Thorneside Wastwater Treatment...
GGTAACAATTGTATTTACGCCATATGGCGTAAATACCGCATATAAAAGTACTACTTTATTTCATATATCCAAACTATCAAGCGGGCTTTTTACACTCTTTTTTATAGTGTCCGTAATATGTGTATAGATCTCTGTGGTCTTAAGCGAGCTATGTCCCAAAAGCTCCTGTACAAGGCGAATATCTGTGCCATCTAAGATCAGATGAGTGGCATAGCTGTGTCTGAGTGTATGGACGGTGGCATGCGTCCGGATTCCGGCTTTCTGAAGGGCATTTGCAAAGATGTTTTGAACACTCCGCGGCGAATATGGGCCTCCGTCCTGTCCTTCTATAAGGTAGTAATGAGGCTTGTAGCGTTCAATGTATGAAACCAGATCTGCCTTGATTTTTTCCGATAAGGTCACCAAGCGATCTTTTTTTCCTTTAGAGCATCTGATGAGGATGTAATTCTTTTCTACCTGTATGTCATTCTTTTTTAAACGGATAAGCTCTCCCAGTCGTAATCCGGCTGAGTAAATGAGTTTGATGATGAGGCGGTGCTTTTCATTGGCAATGGATGCAATCAGTCTAACTACTTCTTCCTTGCTCAGAAATCCGGGCATTTGTTTTGGACGTCGTGGACGGAGATCATAAATGGTGAAACGCTCCCTTTTTTCTACTTGCTCATAGTAGAACTTTATAGCATTGATAAGCCCGTTCTGGGTGGATTCTGCTATTTTGTCCGATTTGATTTTGTGTAATAGAAAATTGCGAATTTGGTTTTTGTCTATTTCCCGAACATTCACATCATGAAAGTATGCTAAAAATGATCTGAAATTGCTCAGATAGTTTTTCTGTGTTGCCGGTTGGTAACGCTTGACTATGAGTTGTTCCTGCATTTGTAATATTGCATACTCATGGGTATCACTCAATCTTTTTACCTCTTTGGTCGTAGTGTTTGCCTTTTCAGGTTTGCTTGTACTATGATAGAGGACGTCTGAACGAATACGGATAGTTCCGTGATGGGTATTTGTTTTGATGGAAGGTAGTTTGGTGCTGATTTCCTTCCAGCTTTCTTTTCCATAAGGAAGTAACCAAATCCTGGCTTCTGCGCACCAGATTCTCCCAAAGCAGGACTTAATCAGATGCATTTCCCGACTATCCTTGACTGTTTTCAATCCAAAATAAATCTTATCTTGGCTGTCCACTACTTTGAAGAGTTCAACAGGGTCATTCATAGTTGTTTTTTTACACCAAAAATAGAATTATATGCCTGTTATTTAGTCACTTATACGATATTAATCGTAATTTAACCGTAAACTTACTCTTATGTAAAAAAATAGCCGTAAGTTTACCGTTAATTACTTTTATTTTAGGGAGAGTCCTCCATACTAATTCCCGGTATTCTGTAAAATAACGTCAACTATGGCAGTACGAAAATGCAAATTGTGTAAAAAGCCTTTCGAAGGCAGAACGGATAAAATATTTTGTGGACAAAGCTGCAAAGCCGTTTACCACCAAAAACTAAAAAAGGTAACAAACCTGGTTGCTGATCCTATAGATACCATCCTCCACCGAAACCGATCTACCCTCCTCGAAATTATGGGAAAATCTGCTTCACAGAAAAAAGTCCCCCGCATCCTGCTCGATGCCAAAAAATTTAACTGGAAATACATCACTGCCTATCACATCAACAGCCGGCAAAAAATGGTTCACTATGTCTATGATTTCTCCTGGATGATTTTTTCCGATCAGGAGATCCTCATAAGAAGACTGCATCCATCCTGATTGCAGAACAAGCTGTGGGTTCATCCGGACTGAGAACTTGCCCCGATCTTCCCCATAATCAGCTTCATGGTTAGTAATTTTAGATAAAAAAAATCATGCCTAAAACGCCATTTGGATCACCATGCTGACCATGGCTGAGTATTCAGTATAACACCTCGTCATCTTTTAAATTATTGCTCTCATATTGTTCCTGTTTTACTATCAATCATGTGGTTTCTCATGATTCAATCGATTACAGCGATTCGCCCGGCAGAATATTTGTTACGGAATATTAGAGTAAGTCTATTTTAGATGCTACCCATTTTCAATCGCCTTTCTGCTCTTTGTTGTTTAGCTGTTAAGGGGCATTTTCTTCTTTTTCACTTCATTAACTTTTTTTCCTTCCTTTCTCGCTACCTTTGCAACCTAATTTTATAGTCGTGGAGAAGAAAGAGGAGCGCCCGAAAATCAAGTTCGACAAGTCTACCTTGAACAGTATTGTCAAGATCATGCGATACATGAAGCCTTATCGGGGATACTTCATAACCGGGATGATATGTCTGGCTTTGTCAAGTATTTTCTTCATGTTGTTTCCGGCAATGGCGGGGGAGATGGCCAATGCCGCAGCCGGCAAAAGCAAGTATCCTTTTACGCTGAGCCAATACGGCGTGTTCTTTATCATCCTGTTGATTTTGCAGAGTGTCTTGTCCTATGGTCGTGCGGTCACCCTGGCTGTAGTGAGTGAGAAGGGTGTTGCTCAAGTCAGGCGAGATCTTTATGCAGCCTTGATTACACAACCGGTAGCATTTTTTGAGAAAAATAAAGTTGGAGAGTTGAGTTCACGCATTACCGGCGATGCTGAGCAATTGCAGAATGTATTCAGTGTCACTTTGGCGGAATTTATCCGACAGGTGATTACCCTGATCGTCGGAGTTGCTATCCTTGCTTACGTCACACCGAAGTTGAGTCTGATTATGCTGGCTACCTTTCCGGTAATCGTCATTGCTGCCATATTTTTCGGAAAATATATCCGCAAACTGTCCGGGCAGCGACAGGCTGAGGTCGCTTCTTCCAATCATGCCGCGGAGGAATCTCTGTATGCGTTTCATGTCGTGAAGGCATTTACCAACGAATTATTTGAAGTAAAAAGGTACAATAATATCCTGGACCATGTTGTAGATATTTCCATCCGATATGCCAGGGTCAAAGGCTTGTTTTTTGTTTTTTTGATTACTATCCTGTTCGGCGGCATCTTCTTTATCCTGTGGCAGGGTGCTTTGCTGGTGCAACACGGGGAGATGACCATAGGCGATCTTTTTTCATTCATCATATATACGGGTATCATTGGTGGTGCTATCGCAAGTCTGGGTACCTTCTATACTCAATTGGCCGGAGCCTTGGGTGCGACGGACCGTATCCTGGAGATTATGGAGAGTACGCCGGAGATCGTTGTGCCTGATGTGCTTCAGGGTGATCCTGTTTCCCTTTCAGGTGACATCGTCTTCAGGGATGTCACTTTCCGCTATCCGAGCAGGCCTGATACTAACGTGTTGAAAGGTATCGACATGGAGATCGGCAAGGGACAGAAAGTCGCTTTGGTCGGGGCAAGTGGTGCGGGCAAGTCAACCATAGTTTCCCTGCTGATGCGATTCCATGAGGTCGATACGGGCGCAATTCTGATCAATGGGCAGGATGTCCGGGGCTTCGATCTGTTTCAGTATCGAAAAAACTTTGCCACGGTGCCTCAGGATGTGATTCTTTTTGGAGGAAGCATTCGGGAAAACATCGCATACGGCAGCCCTGAAGCGAGTGATGAGGCCATTGAGGAAGCTGCAAGAAAGGCCAATGCGATGGAGTTTATCTCCAGGCTGAAAGATGGTATGGATACCATTGTCGGAGATCGTGGCTTGAGGCTCTCCGGTGGTCAGAAGCAACGAATTGCCATTGCACGCGCTATCCTCAAGAATCCCGGGATATTGATCCTGGATGAAGCGACTTCTTCCCTCGATGCGGAGTCGGAAAGTCTCGTTCAGGAAGCGCTCCATACGCTGATGGAAGGCAGGACTTCCATTATTATTGCTCACCGACTAGCCACAATTGTCAATACTGACCGTATATTTGTCGTCAATGACGGCAGAATCATTGAGACCGGCACACATCAGGAGTTGATGTCCAATCCGGAAGGCTGGTACAGATATTTGGCCGGAATGCAGTTCAACCTGACCAGATTATCAACAGAACAAATTCAATCATGAATATAGAATTAAAAAGAGACCTCTGCTTTTTTGACCTGGAGACGACAGGTCTTAACGTTATCCGGGACAGAATCATTCAGATTGCTATAGTCAAGATCAGCAAGAAAGATCATGCACGTACGGAATATTATCGTATGGTCAATCCCGGCCCTGTCTTTATCAGCGATGAGGCGGCCGCCGTGCATGGCATAACCAATGAGATGGTGCGTAATAAACCGACTTTCCCGGACCTGGCCGAGGAGATTTACAATTTTATCGGGGATGCTGATTTAGGTGGATACAATTCCAACCGCTTTGATGTGCCGCTGTTGATGGAAGAATTTGCCCGTGCAGGGATTGATTTCGATATGGAAAAAAGGCGGACGGTGGATGTACAGCAGATTTTCTATAAGATGGAGCCCCGCACTTTAAAGGCCGCATATCGGTATTATTGCGGTAAGGAGATGAGCGATGCTCATGATGCACTTGCAGATGTCAAGGCAACGATAGAGGTGTTTGAAAGCCAGCTTGATTTCTATGAGGGCAAGGATTTGATTGATGAAGATAGCGGTGTGACCAAGAATCCGATCGTTCGTGATATCGAAGCGTTGCACCTGTTTACGACCAATCTGAACACCCTGGATGCAACGCAAAGACTCAAATTAAATAAGGATGGGCTCGTTGTCTTCAATTTTGGCAAGTATGTTGATCAGCCTGTCGTCGAAGTCTTCAAAAAGGAGAGAGGGTATTTTTCCTGGATGATGTCAAAGGATTTTTCACAACAAGTAAAGAATATCATAACCAAGATCCATCGTGAGGAAATATTGGGAAAGAAGTAAATTTGGTATAGGGGGAATAATTTTGCCTTTGCTGGCTTTGATGTTGCTATCTTCGTGTGGCAATGTAAAGGAAGGCTGCATGGATGCCAATGCATCTAATTTTGATGTATCGGCAGATAAAGATTGCTGTTGTACCTATCCCAGGATGGGACTTCAGTTTGAATACTACAATGGCGATAATCTTTTGTCTCAGGCGCCTCTGATTGATGTTGATGGTGATACGATTACGCTCAGCAAGTTGACTTTCTACTTATCGGACCTGCATTGGAAGGATGCTGAAGATAAGGAAATCCGGTCGGATAAGCGATTGTGGCTTTTTCTCTCACCCGATAATTTCAATGACAGCACGCGCAGCATCGACGATTATTATTTGATTGAAGCGCATAATGCAAGAATACAGGATTTTACCTTTACCCGTCCTTTTTCGCTCAAGAGCCTGGCATTGACGATTGGTGTAGCTGATTCGGCCCTTGCAAATCAACCCTGGTACATGAAGAATGCCAACCACCCACTTGCAGGCAAGAAGGACAACATGTATGATTTCGACGCCGGTCAATATCGGACACTTCGAATGGCCTACAGCATCAAAAACAGCCAGACAGACCCCGATACGGTCTACGTTGATAGTGGTCAGTCCCGGTTTAAGACAACATTAACCCTGAATTATCACACGGTACTCGGTTTTGATAACTATATCATCATCCGGCTTTATCTCAACAGGCTGATAGAGGGAATCCGCTTCAGGACAGATGACCCGGAAGTTATTTCAGATAAATTGGCAGCAAATCTGGAGAATTTATTACTACCTTGATTTTATAAAATTAACCTTGGATGAACAACCTTTTTGTTAATGGAAAATTTTAAAAGAAATTTTCATTAGTTGCTAACCTTACCCAAAAATATTCGTTATTATAGAATATCAGTAGGCATAATTCAATATTTTTGCAAAAAAAATCTACCGTTTTCGAAATAATATTTATTTAAAAAATATTGAATTATTGATATTTTGAAGATTATTTATATCAATTGAATTGTACAATTTAAAAAGATTTTATTTTACATGAAGAATTTTTTAATTATTCTAATAGGTTTGGCTTTGTTTATGACCTCTTGTAATAAGGAGGATGCTGTTGTAAATACAGATCTGAAAATTGTATTTACCTTGAATTATGATGGAAAGCCATTGGTGTTTAACCAGAATCAGGCATATGCTGACAAATTCATCCGAATGACGAGGTTCAATTTTTTTATGACTAATCTGAAACTACGGTCAGGACAGGATTCTGTTAAGCTTGCCGACCTGAGTTTTGTTGATTTTACGCTCTCCAACGTCAACGAAGGTGGTGCTAAAGCGGGACTTGCGCTGACAGTGCCGTCCATAAAAAGCGGTAAATATACTTCCCTGGAATTTGGAGTTGGATTGCCAAAAGACCTCAATGCTACCAAACCGATTGATTATCCGAGTTCCAATCCGCTCTCCGATGTAACTTATTACTGGACTGCTTGGGGTGGTTATATCTTTAGCAAGATGGAGGGCAAGTTCGATTCATTGGCCACAGGGTTGTTTTCAGAGGCCTTTACCTTCCATACCGGTTTGGATGACAACTATAAGATTGTCAAACTTGTGTCACCAATCAATATCGAAGGCAGTAAAACCGAAAATGTGCTGAATGTCTCACTCGATGTGAAGAAGCTCTTTGTAATGAATGGTCAGCAAATAGATCTTAAACTTGTCAATCAGGCGCATGGTCCATCCAATGAAGAAGTGATCAGGGCGCTTGCCCAAAACTATCAGGCTGCATTCAAATTGGAGTAGTGACCCAACCGGTCCGGTTCTGATGTTGTTATTTATTCTTTCCAATGGTGATTGCACGTGAATGATTGGAAAGAATAAAGCCGGGAGCAGTGTGTATCTACTTGATTTTTAATAAATATTTAATGTAAGGCTTTATTTCGTTGGCTTAGTTTTAGTTTTATTTGTAATAAATTAAAATGAAATGGAACGAAGTTTGATCATCGCCTTGTTGATGCTTGTATTGGGCGCTGCTTCCTGTACCAGGGAAGATGATACACCTGTAGGTGATATAAGGTTGGCCTTCACGCTGCATTACGATGGAGCTCCTATAGTATTTAATCAGAATTGTGATTACAATGGAGAATTTATCCGGATGACTACTTTCACATATTTTATTTCAAATATTAAATTATGGTCAGGGAGCGGCGCTGTCAATCTGAAGGATATTGAGATGATCGATTTTTCGAAATCCAATGTTTCTGATCAGGGAGCTCTCGAGGGTTTCGTACTCACTATTCCCGGAGTCAGGGCCGGTACTTATGATGCCCTTGAATTTGGTGTGGGTGTGCCCAAAGATATGAATGCGACAATTCCTGCAGACTATCCAAGCAACAACCCATTGTCCGATAATGGCTACTACTGGGCACCTTGGAATAGTTATTTCTTCAGCAAAATGGAAGGCAAATTTGATGCATTATCTACCGGTACCTTTGAATCAGGCTTTATGTTCCATACAGGCCTGGATGAAAATTATAAGGTGGTAAGATTCAATAATCCTATTGTCATCAATGCCGGAAATGGTGCGAATGTATTGCATGTTTCACTGGATCTCAGCAAACTATTTGTATTGAATGGCAAACCGATCAACCTTCATGAAATCAACAAGGCTCACTGGCCGATGAACAAAGATGTCATTATTGCCATTACTAATAATTATACAGCGGCATTTAAATTAGATAACTGATCGTGAAAAGTTTAAAAATAGTATCTCTTCTTTGTATAGCTCTTATCCTATCCTGTGGTAAGGATCAACCTGTGATCAACCGGGGTGACCTGGAGCATATCAGTTATGACCCACATGCGACCGAATACAAGAGACCGCCATTCTACCCTAAGATGGAGTATCCGGCCGACAATCCGCCTACATTGGAGGGCATCGCTTTAGGCCGCCGTTTATTTTATGATCCTATTCTTTCAGGAGATAGTACAATGGGATGTTTTTCCTGTCACAGGCAGGAGTTGGCCTTTACTGATGGAGGTGCAACCAGCGTGGGGATAGACGGAATCAACGGTCGAAGAAGCAGCATGACACTTGTTGATATTGGATTCAACTATAAAGGGATGTTCTGGGATGGTCGGGCAGCTACACTCGAAGAACAAGCTCTGGGCCCGGTAACGGATCCGGTTGAACTGCACACTACATGGCCCGAAGTAGAGATGAAGCTCAGAAGACATAATGCATATCCCCAACTTTTCAGGAAAGCTTTTGGCATCAGGGATCGCAAAGAAATAACCAAGGAATTGGTAGCAAAAGCGATTGCGCAATTTGAACGGACTATAGTCTCCAGCGGCCAGGCCAAATTTGATAAATTTAGACTTAATCAGGATTTTCTTGATTATGATGAGGCAATAGGATTGGATATGTTCTTCGACAGACAACCATTTGTACTGCCGGATGCTCAATGCGGCCACTGTCATAATGACCCGATCTTCACCACCAATGATTATTTCAACAATGGCATCAGTCCGGCTAATTCCGCAAATCAATTTGTTGATGGCGGTAAGGGGGAGGTCACCAAAGATACCAATGATATTGGTCTTTTCAGGACGCCAACTCTTCGCAACATCATGCTCACTGCCCCTTATATGCACGATGGACACATGAAGACTATAGAAGAGGTGGTGGATCATTATGTAAGTGGTGGTCACCCGTCAGGAAAAAGAGATCCCCTGATCACACAAATAAATCTTTCCCAGGAACAAAAAATGCAAATTGTTGCTTTCTTAAAGACCTTGACAGATCCCGGTATTTTGAGTGACACTACATTATCCAATCCATTTAAATGATGCCGAAGTGATGGATTCGGAGGGTATAATGTTGTTTTTGCGGCGGCATCTAAAGCCTGATCAGTGTTCAGATGATCCGAATATACTCGAATCATACAGCCTGGACGAAACCGGTGTCTATAAGTCAATCCCCTGTGCTGTGGTTTTCCCTGAAAGCACGGATGATGTAAGCCTGATCCTAAAATATTGCAATGAGCACAAGATCTCCGTTACTCCGAGAGGTGCGGGCACCGGTCTCGCGGCTAACAGCGTACCTGATACCGGCGGGCTGTTGATGATATTCTCACGTATGAGCAAAATATTGCGTATTGATTCCCAAAATGGTATAGTGACGGTTCAGCCAGGATGTATTGTCGATGTTTTGAAGCAGGAGGTCAGAAAGGAGGGCTGGTTTTATCCGGTCGATCCGGCAAGCAGTGGTACCAGCATGATTGGTGGCCATGTCAATACCAATGCCTCCGGCCCCTTTACATACAAATACGGTTCAACCAGACGGTATGTCATGGCTTTGGAAGCTGTATTAGCCGATGGAACCATCATTCGGACCGGGAGCAGAACAGAAAAGAACTCTACGGGCTACAGTCTTACTCAATTGTTATGTGGCAGTGAAGGTACTTTGGCTGTAATTACAGAAATTTCACTCAAACTGCTTCCACCTCCCCGCCTATCATCCACCGCATTGGTTTCATATGCGACCCTGGAAGATGGGCTTAATGCTATACTTTGCTTACGTGCTTCGTCCATCGATATAGCAGCCATTGAATGGATGGAAAGGGACGCTATCGAGGTAGTCGCACAATATGAAGGTGAATATGGAATTGAGTTGGAGCCTGAATGTGCCTGCCGCCTCTGGATAGAAATCGAAGCAAATGATGCAGAAGCCTTGGAGCGTGAATTGTACGCGTTGGGCGATGTGTTGTCAAATGTCCCTTCCCTGAATATTTTGATCGCCGATGAGGAAGCTACCCGCCAACGGATCTGGAAAGTTCGCCGGGTCATTGGCCATGCCGTCCGTCAATATTCAGTGTATAGGGAGGTGGATACTGTAGTTCCGGTAAGCAACATGGTTCGGTTGATACATACCATCAAAGAGATTGGCAATAGAATGAAATTCAGGACGTTGTGTTACGGGCATGCCGGAAATGGCAATATTCATGTCAATGTATTGCGGGAGAGTATGAATGACCGGCAGTGGGCCGGGATTCTGACTGATGGGGTGGAGGCATTGTTGAAGGAAGTGGTCCAACTGGATGGTGTCCTTTCAGCGGAGCATGGCATTGGTTTACTCAATCGGCCATTCATGCATCTTCAATTTGACGCTGCTGAAATTGCCTTGATGCGCAGGATAAAAGCAGCGTTTGATCCTAATGGAATATTAAATCCTAGGAAGGTAATTCCCTGAAATCATTCACCCCTAAAGAGAATAACGCGTAATCATAAATAATGGGGTCGGAAGGGTTGAATGCTATGAGCCTGGTTGTCAGTTCGTCCACGGCCATCCAATCGTCCTTTGTGCGATCCAATAATCCCAGCCGTCTTGCCACTTTGGCTACATGAACATCCAGTGGTATCATCAGGTCTTCCATTCGTAAGCGAGTCCAAATTCCGAAGTCTACACCGGCTGCATCCTTTCTGACCATCCAGCGTAAAAACATATTCAATCTTTTACAGGCGGAGTTTTTGGCGGGGGTGGAAACATGTTTTTTAGTTCGGGACATCATGAGGGGATCGCCTGTAAATGTTTCATAAAACCGGATTAGTCCCTGTTTGATCCCGGCATTGTGTCCGTCTACCAGGAATGCATCCTCCAATGTATTGTGGTGTTGGTAATAAGATTGGAAAAAATGGAGAAAGTAAAGCGCATCATCGCCTTGAAATGTCCTGTGCTTAAAATTCAGAAAGGGCTTGCGATCCGTTTCCTTGTGATTCAATATAAAGTCATAAGGACTGTTGTCCATCCATGCTGCCAGTTCGCCTGCCTTGGCAATTATAGTGGATCGGCGTCCCCAGGCGAGCATGGCAGTCCAGAACCCAATGATCTCAATATCCTGTCTTTTTGAAAATTGTTTGGGAATAGAAATGGGATCATCCTGAATGAAAGAAATATGATTATACCTCAACACGAGACTGTCGAGATAAGATTTCAATCTGAGGATATCCATAGCCGGATATATTTATCAGGAGAGTTTTTGCTTTACTTCCGTTATATCGTAACCTTCAATGGTATCCCCAATTCGTACATCGTTGAAATTCCTAATGGTCAAGCCGCATTCAAGTCCTGCCCTCACTTCTTTGACATCATCTTTAAACCGTTTCAATGTTCCGATTTCGCCATGGACATTTTCTTTCGTCGGATAGATAACTATACCATCGCGGACTATGCGTACATAAGTTGATTTGCTGATTTTGCCTTCGGTGACATAGCCTCCGATGACTGTCCCCACTTTACTGATTTTGTACACTTCACGGACTTCGATTTCACCGACGGCCGTCTCTTCCTTGGTCGGTTCAAGCATGCCTTCCATCGCTGCCTTGACATCATTGATTGCTTCGTAAATGATGGAATAGTGTTTAATCTGGATGCCTTCTTTTTCAGCCGCCTTTCGTGCACCAAGGGATGGCCTTACCTGGAAGCCGATGATTACTGCATCGGATGCTGAAGCAAGAAGGACGTCGGATTCAGTGATCTGTCCCACTGCTTTGTGGATTACGTTGACCTGGATAGTTTCAACCGACAGTTTGATCAGGGAGTCAGTAAGTGCTTCAATGGAGCCGTCAACATCTCCTTTGATGATGAGATTGAGTTCTTTGAAGGTACCAAGAGCCAATCTGCGTCCTATATCGTCAAGACTGATACGTTTGGTTGCCCTATTTGTTTGTTCTCTGTTGATCTGTGCCCTTCTTGCTGCAATTTGTCTTGCATCCTGTTCATTCTCGAATTCCTTAAATTTCTCACCTGCCTGTGGAGCCCCTGATAGTCCGAGTACAAGAACCGGAGTGGAAGGTCCGGCACTTTTTAATTTTTTACCGCGTTCGTTGAACATAGCCTTTATACGACCGCTGAATTCACCTGCGACGATATAATCCGATTGGTTGAGCGTTCCATTTTGTACCAGTAATTTGGTTACATAGCCGCGACCTTTGTCCAGGGAGGCTTCGATAACCGTTCCGTTGGCCATTCTATCCGGATTGGCTTTCAAGTCCAGTACTTCAGATTCCAGGAGAATTTTTTCCAGCAACAGGTCAATATTTTGTCCTGTTTTGGAAGATATCTCCTGCGATTGGTATTTACCACCCCAATCTTCAACCAGGAGGTTCATTTGAGCCAATTCATTTTTGATTCTTTCCGGATCAGCTGCCGGTTTGTCAATTTTGTTGATTGCAAAAACAATGGGCACACCTGCAGCCTGGGCATGTGATATGGCTTCACGTGTCTGAGGCATCACATTGTCATCGGCTGCTATTATGATGACAGCGACATCGGTGATCTTGGCACCCCTTGCACGCATCGCTGTAAAAGCTTCGTGGCCCGGAGTATCAAGGAAAACTATTTTCTTTCCATTTACCATCACTTCATAGGCGCCGATATGCTGTGTGATACCTCCGGCTTCACCGCTGACGACATTTGCATTCCGTATATAGTCCAGCAAAGAGGTTTTACCGTGATCCACATGGCCCATCACAGTGACGATCGGAGCTCTCTCAACAAGCATTTCTTCCGGATCATCTTCTTCCTGAGTATCAAAATCAGTGTCATCTTCGGCGCTGATGAATTCTATTTCCTTGCCGAACTCACTCGCAACCAGTTCTATTATCTCTGCGTCAAGGCGCTGGTTGATTGATACCATCACACCAAGATTCATACATGTGGTAATAACCTGTATCGCAGGAACATTGAGCAGTGATGCCAACTCTGACACGGAGATGAATTCGGTAACCTGGATTTTGTCATCTATGCTGGCAAGTTCCATTGCTTCATTTTTCTCCCGGATGGTTTCTCTCTTATCCCTGCGTATTTTAGCACGTTTATTTTTTCCTCCGACATTGAGGCGTGCCATTGTACTCTTAATCTTTTCGTCAATCTCTTTTTGAGATACTTCCTTGACAACTTCAGGATTTACTTTTTTGCCTCTGCCTTGGCGTGCATCACCTCCTTTACCATCATGACCGTGAAAATTACCTGATTCTGAAGAAAGGTTGACAGGTAGTTTTTTGCGTTTGCGTTTCCTTTTGTGTTCATCAGATGCTGATTGTGAAGTATTCTGGTTGGATGGAGCCTGAGTTCCTGACTTTTCTTTCTTATGGTCTTCCTTCTTTTTCGGAACTGGTTTGGCTATCTTATCAGTATCAATTTTTCCAAGTATCTTCAATCCTTTCAGGGTAGGAGACTTGGCCCGATACATATCCTCTTCGTGTTGAGTCTGTTCTGCAGGGTGTGTATCCGGTGCTGCCTGTTCACCTGAGGTAGCTTCGACATCGGTTTCTTCTTTCTCCCTGACTTCATCCTGTACTTCTACAGGCAGTTCTTCACTTTCTATCTTTGGAGATTCAACGATTTTCTTTTTAGGCTTCAGATCATCCAGATCTATTTTTCCGACGATCTTTAGTTCCGGCTTATATTCTTCGTGAGATACATTGGGGACAGAATCTTCAACAGGCTTCAACTCTTCTGTTTGAACCGGTTCTTCCTTTTTGACAATCGGCGGATTCTTTTCGATTGAGGCTGGTTCGTGTTTTTCTTCCTTCTTTGTTGAAGATCTCGACAAACCCATTTGATCTGCCTTGTTTTTAATAGCCAGATCATTCTGATACTCAATCAGTAATGCATCATACATTTCATCTGTCAATTTCGCATTGGGTTTCTTTTCCAGTTCAAAACCTTTTGATACTAAAAAGTCGTGAATGGTATCCATCCCCACGCTAAGTTCTCTGACTACCTGTATTAATTGTTTTTTTGCCATTCAGAATAATTGTTCCGGTCTGCTTTCTTTACTACTATTTGTCAACCGGAAATTTGCACAAAAGTAGATTAAAAATTAAAATCAAAATTAAGATTGGCAAAAAACTTTAATGCCAATCTCAGGCTATTCCCCACTTATTCATCTTCCAGTTCTGCTTCCAGGATGCGTATCACTTCATTTACAGTGTCTTCTTCCAGGTCTGCTCTTCTAACCAATTCTTCAACTGTAAGCCTAAGCACGCTTCGTGCTGTATCACAACCTATGGCCTTTAGTGCGTCAATTATCCAGCCATCGATCTCATCAGCAAATTCATCCAATTCGACATCATCTACCTCTGTTTCATCAGAATCTCTGTACACATCAATATCGTATCCGGTCAGCTTGGAAGCGAGCTTGATGTTGCTTCCGTTTTTGCCGATAGCCAGGGAAACCTGATCCGCTTTAAGATATACAGCTGCTTTCATGGTTTCCGGTGATACTTGAATATCAGTAATCTTCGCAGGTGTAAGTGACCTTTGAATGTACAATATGGTGTTGGTAGTGAAATTGACGATATCAATGTTTTCGTTTCTCAATTCCCTAACTATACCATGGATACGGCTTCCCTTCATCCCCACACAGGCACCGACCGGATCGATTCGGTCGTCATAGGATTCGACTGCGACTTTAGCCCTTTCACCGGGAATTCTCACAATCTTCTTGATGGTAATCAGTCCGTCTTCAATTTCCGGTACTTCCTGTTCCATTAGTCTTTCCAGAAATAATGGTTCTGTTCTTGACAAGGTAATGACAGGGAGGTTGTTGCGCATTTCGACTTTCTTGATCACACCGCGTGTTGACTCCCCTTTGCGAAAATAGTCCCCACGGATCATTTCTGTCTTTGGGAGTACCAATTCCTGCCCCGTGGCGTCATCCAGGACAAGGACTTCCTTGCCCAGAATCTGATGAACTTCACCTGACACCAGATCGCCTATTCTATCTTCGTAGCGCTTATATATTTCATCCTTTTCCAGTTCCATGATACGGGATACCAGTGTTTGTCTTGCTGCCATGACTGCACGCCTTCCGAATTCATCGGTATCTATTTTTTCGTTGCACTCATCACCTACCTCATAATCTGCATCCAATTCGAGCGCTTCTGTGATGGATACTTCTGTCAATTCGTCCGTCACTTCACCATCAGGGACAATAGTCCTCCTTCTCCAAAGCTCAAGGTCTCCGGTATTCATATTTACTATGACGTCGAAGTTTTCATCTGAACCATATCTTTTTTTGATAAGTGTGCGGAATACATCCTCCAATACACGCATCATGGTAGGGCGGTCAATATTTTTACCTTCCTTGAAATCCTTAAAGGTTTCTGTTAAGTTCATTTTTGAAAATTATAATATGGTTTAAAATTTAATGTTGATCAGTACTTTTCGTCCTTCGGTATAAGGCACTGAGGTAATCAGGTCTTCTGTAATCTTTTTTTTACCCTCTTTTCGGGTGACACTTCTGGTAATCTGAAAATTTTCATCATCCGCTTGTGTCAATATCCCGACTGTTTTTGTCTTATCGGAATTGGTCATAGTGACCTCTCTTCCTATATTTTTCTTAAACTGACGGGGTAACTTCAATGGTCTGCTAAGCCCTGGCGAAGACACCTCCAAAATGTAGTCATCTCCCATCAATAAGCTTTCATCAAGAAATTGTTCGGTCACCCTGCTCAGACCTTTACAGATGTCAAAGTCAATGGCATCATCCGAGTCAATATATATTTCCAGTTTTTTAGCCTTTTGTATAATATCGACTAAGAAGCAATCCTGCCGCCCCAATAGATCGAAATGATCTTCTACTATTTTTTTTATCTGCTCTTCCAATGACATTGTTATATAAAATAAAATAGGGAACTTCCGCTCCCTACCAATTGCTTGCAATCTGACACAAAGGTAAGCATTAATTATCAAACCGCCAAATTTTTTATTTAACTATTGCAATGAGTATCAATGGGCTATGGCCAATCATCGCTTGAGTTGTTAGCTCCCTTATGCTGACAGGCCTTTTTAGTTTTGCCGACAACTCAAAATATAATATGATCAGTAGATAAGTTTTAAATATAATATTTTGCAATTAACTCCTTATAACAAAAATCAGTAAATGTCATTACGGGGTAAAAAGTACGAAAACGTATTTTTTGAATATTTAATCCAAAGGATTCTTTTTTTCTTGAAAAAGTGCTGAATACATTTGTTAACAGATGTTTAAATTAATTTACCTAAAATCGAAAATGTATGGATAAGAAGCAACCACCGGAAGAAAAAAGAGTGCCCTTCTACCGTATGATCATGGATGACTTCATGTTGTTGATGTTCCTTGGGGTTACCATTTATGCTATTTTTTACCTGCTTTGGGGAGTAATGGAATTGTCAAACCTTCCGGCAATTCCGGATGCGCTGAAAAAATCCCTGTTGAAATAATTTCGTAAAACTTAAAATTTCTACTTATGAGCTTACTTAGTCCAGCTGAAGGTTGGTATTATAAAAAGGTATCGAAAGATGAGAAAATGTGGATGTTGATAGCGCTCGTGCTCTGTATCATGCTTTTTGTATGGATGGTCATGTGGCACGTATATGGTAAGCAGAATCCATCCAGTACAACCTACAAGACCAGTACCGTTGAATTTACCGAGCTTACGGAAGCTTATACCAAACAGAATATGATCGGTCAGGATAACGGAATCCCTGTTGTCCGGCCTGAACCCAACTCGGATGTATTTCTGATGGCGGAGATGTGGCGTTGGAGCCCGGTTTTAGTCTTGGAAATCAACCAGGCATACCGCATGCACATTTCTTCCAAGGATATTGTACACGGCCTTTCCATTCAACCGGTTAATATGAACTTTCAGGTGTATCCTTCCTATGATTATGTGCTGGAATTCAAACCCACCGAAGCAGGTGAGTATCGGGTTGTTTGTAATGAGTTTTGTGGCATAGGTCACCATACTATGATTGGCAAGATAGTCGTCATCGAGAAGGAAGAAGATTTGAAGCTGTATGGCTATGAAAATTTCAAAAAAGCTGCCACTCCGGTTAAGACAGAGGACAATAAACCAATGTCAGAGGCTGATATGGCTCTGATGGGTGAGCAGGTATTTACCCTTAAGGGTTGTGGAGCATGCCATAAGACCGATGGATCAGCACTTATTGGACCGTCCTGGAAAGGATTATATGGAAAGGAGGAGAAAGTAAAGGAAAATGGAAAGGAAATGACAGTCAAGGTGGATGATGCATATATCCGCGAATCTATTTTGGAGCCTTCCAGGAAAATTACTGTTGGCTTTGAACAGACCATGATGCCTCAGATGGCTGTCACTGATGAAGAGATCAATCAAATCATAGCCTACATGAAAACCCTATAATATTCATTTAAAATCAAGCATTTATGTCTAATACAATACAAGAATCCGGAGCTCAACAGGAAGGAGTAGCTGTTGCAGCTTCAATGAATCCCGGTAATTACAGAGTATGTGATATCACCGGCTTCAAGGTTGACCTGAGTTCGGAAAAATTAATACGTGCCAATGCTGTTGCTTCTGTCATATCCTTGCTGCTAGCCGTTGTCGCTGCGTTGCTGCTGGTGTTTACCCGTTACCAACCCGTGCACTTACTCAATGCTGAATGGTATTACAGACTGGTCACATTCCATGGGTTGAATGCCTTGATCTTCTGGATCATTTTCTTTGAAATTGCAGGACTATACCTCGGCTCAAGCGTTTTTCTCAATGTAAGGTTCTGTTCGCCCAAAACTGGCTGGGTCGCGTTTGCCCTTATGGTTGCCGGTCTGGTGATGTCCAATATAATTATCCTGATGGGCAAGGCGGATGTGATGCTCACTTCATACACACCACTCAAAGCTCATCCGCTCTATTATCTGGGCATCATCCTGTTTGCTGTGGGTGCCCTTATAGGTGTAATTCTCTTTTTCGGCAACCTGATGATAGCTCGCCGGGAGAGGACTTATGGCGATTCTTTGCCTTTGGTTACCTATGGTTTGATGACAGCAGCAATTATTGCAGTCATTACGCTGGCTTCCGGTGCACTGATCTATATTCCAACCTTCCTGTGGTCGCTTGGATTGATCGAAAATATTGACCCGGCTATGTACAAATTGATTTGGTGGGGTCTTGGACACTCTTCCCAACAGATCAACGTTGCTGCCATGGTTTCCATCTGGTATATGGTATCCTTTCTTACTGTTGGAGGCACTTCCATCAATGAAAAGGTTTCCCGGACTGCATTTGTGCTTTATATCCTCTTTATCTGCCTGGCATCTGCTCACCACTTATTGACTGATCCGGGCGTCAGTAGTGCCTGGAAGGTATGGAACACAAGTTATGCCATGTATTTGGCTGTTTTGGCTTCCATGATTCATGCATTTGCCGTTCCATCTTCCTACGAGTCAGCACAACGTCGGTGGGGATATAACAAAGGCATGTTTGAATGGCTGTCAAAGGCCCCGTGGAGCAATCCGGCTTTTTCCTCCACTATGCTCGCTATCATTGGATTCGGATTCATTGGGGGTACGACCGGTGTTATCTTCGGTATGGAACAGACCAATATTATCGTGCATAATACGATAGCCATTCCGGGCCATTTCAAGGGCACTGTAGTCATAGGTACGACACTCACCTTTATGGGTATCACTTATTATCTTATACCTTTGATCTTCAGAAGGAAGATTGTCGGTATGGGCATGGCGAGGTGGCAACCATGGTTATTCTTCATTGGTATCGCCTTGCTTTCCATATCAATGATTGTGCTTGGACAATTGGGAGTGCCACGAAGACATTGGGATTCAACGTTCTCCGGAGGGCCATTTACATATAATTTCAATCCGGCAGTGGACTTTTTCTGGACATTGATGATGCTGGGAGGCACCATTGCCTTTATCTCTGTCATGATGTGGATAGGCATTGTCGTAGTATCTGTTTTCTTCGGACCTAAGGTCAATGGCCCCGGGGATATGCAGCTGACTCTGTCCCCTTTAGCACCACCGGCCAAAACACACAAAGGATTTGAAGCACCGGGCACCCTGTTGCTCACCTTCATATTCTTATTGGTATTCCTCGCGCTGTTCTTCCTCAATTGGAAGTGGCTTGCAGCGACGTGGTATGTAAAATAGTACAACAACAACTCCTCCGGCGGCCTCCGGAATGCCAATCCCGCATAAAGCCGCCGGTTTTTCATGATGGATAAACAGATCTTCATACTTTTTATTTTTCTATGGCTGATTCTTTCCGGATTCAGAATGCCTGAGGAGGAGAGACATCTTGGCAGGAAAATTCCCGATATCACCATCATGAAAGCTGATGGCAGTAGGTCCAATCTTTACTCGCTGCTAAGAGGGAAGCCATTAGTGCTTACCCCAATCTATACCAAGTGCCCTTCGATTTGCGGTCTGATCAGCAATGGTACGAAAGAGGCTGTGACAGCTTTGGGTACGCTGGGGCGGGACTTCAATATGGTCAGCTTTTCCTTTGACAGTACAGATACTCCGGACAATCTGAGCTATTATCAACAACGGTGGAAAATGGACGGTGAGACCTGGCAGACGGTCACGTCCGACGGGAAGTCGATCCGAAGCCTCCTCGCATCCATCGGATATGAGTATGATAGGGATACAGTCCTGAAACAATTCAACCACCCGGCTTTGTTGGTGGTTCTGACACCATCCGGCAGAATCTCCCGATTTATCTATGGAGTAAACCCCACTAAACGCGACATTGATCTTGCTGTCATGGCTGCTATGGCGGAACAAACCAGGCCGGGCCTGTTCAAAGGATTCTATCTCCGATGTTTTGGATACGATCCATTGACTCGCACTTATAAGATTGACTGGCGCTTTATCATTTCTACATCCGCCGGAATTATCATCATTTTTTTCGTTACATCAATCTTTTTAAAAACCTTTATTTTCTCAAAACCTGAACATGTCTCAAGTGAACAATCTGGCTGATACTTTAAAAGAGCGGAATAGAGGCCATCAGATCTTCCAAAGGATAGCTGCCTGGCCGGGGAGGATATTTTCCACCGAACTGAATCCCATGTATCAGCTGGGCGGATTAGCAGTGCTTATGTTTGTAATAGCTTGTATATCGGGCATTTATATATTTATTTTTTATAATATTAATCCGCACCAGGCTTATGAGTCCGTGGAGGCGATTTCCAATAATTATTTTAATGGCTGGATGCGTAATATCCACAGATACTCATCCGATTTGTTGGTTGTATTTATATTATTACACCTGATCCATACTTTGTTTACTTCAAAGTTCAAAAGGCTTATTTCATGGATAAGTGGTGTGATATCATTTTTGGTAGTGATTACTATCGGTGTAACGGGCTTTATTTTAATATGGGATCAAAAGGCTAAATTGACAGGTTATCTGACAGCAAAGCTTTTTTCGGGCCTTCCCATCTTTGACCCTTCCATCATGGGTGCCTTCTTGCTCAATGATCTTTCTGTAGTCGGAGGTTTCTTCAAGGTAGCTCTATTTGGACATATTGCTCTTTCTTTAATTACGGTCATCATTATATGGATTCATGTTCTGAGGATTTCGAAGCCTAAAATTTTTCCACCCGGGAAATTGATTTTGTATGCTTCCATTGCATTGGGCATCATTGCAATCCTGTTTCCTGTAAAGAGCGACCCACCGGCCCAGATGACCAATTTGCCTGCTGAGACTACTTTTGACTGGTTCTATTACTTTGGGTATTACCTGATGAAGGTATTCAGTGTAGGTCAGAATTGGGCCATCATGATAGGTTCGGGCCTGCTGCTGAGTATATTGCCATTTATGCTCAGAAGGAAGGACAGGTCGCCGGTGCATATCGACCTTGACAAATGCGATGCGTGTAATCTATGTTCCTATGATTGTCCGTATGGGGCGATCGATATGTTGATTTATAATGGCGAAAGGAAAGCGATTCTTTCTCCTGATAAATGTGTAGGCTGTACAATCTGTATAGGCTCTTGTAAGGAACACGCCATTACACACCCCAACTTTCCTGTCTTTGATTTTTCACCGGATCCAAAGCAGGATTTGACAGTGTTCTCTTGTAGCTTCTTCCCTGAAGTTACATTTCCTTCAGAACTCAACACTACTCAATATAAGGTGCCTTGTCTTGGAAGCGTCATGGTCAAGGATGTGCAAAAGATCATGGATGGTGGCACTACCAAGGTAGCCATGCTTGGTTGTGAAGACTGCTATTACCGATACGGTAAAAACTGGGCGGTGGAGCGATTATTGAAAAAAAGACCTCCGGCATACTCCAGAAGGTTGGATACTTCCGGGATAAGATTATTTACTATAAATCAGTTTAGCCCCGACAGATTATTGGAATTCTGCAGAGAACAGCCGGATGAGAATACCGGGGAAGCCAAAATTATGGATTATGGGAGGGCCAGACCGATACTCTCAACACTGATGCTTGCAGCCTTCTTTGCCTTGTTTATTCCATTCTCGAGTACAAAAGTCCGGTTTTTTAATCCGGCAGATAAAACGTTGGTTGTCAACTTTAAATATATTTCTACCCCAATCGAATATGAACAGAGTACTTCTACCATGAAGCATATGCAATCTGCAACTCCTGTGGTGAAAAAACGAAGTCCGGTAGTATTGAAAATAACCGATGCCTCCGACGGTAAGTTATTGTTTGAGCAAGAATATCATCCAAGAGGGCTTCGCAATGATATTGCGATGTTTATCTATACTCAGATGAATGTTGATGCAGATCTTGTGGATATCCGGCTAAGGGAGACTGCAGGCTCAGGCAAGACACTTTCCATCAATGATGTCAAAGTGGCAAAGGGCGATGGTACCTTTGTAATTCTGAAGGAAGGTAAGCTGGTAGTCGCAAGCAGGGAAAGTGCAGGATCGCAATAAAGATTAGTCCATTATTTTTTTACTGCTTCGAGTTGCTTCCGTAAGCGTTCACTTTCTTCCATTGCTTTGGTAAATTTAGGATTGAGCGTGGAAGCCTGACTGTAATTCTTTTGAGCTTCCTTTAGATTTCCTTGCCGCTCGAGTATGGTACCCTTTACGAAGTAAGCATTGGAATATACCTTGTCAAGGTTGATAGCGATGTCTACAAATTCAAGGGCCTTTTGCAAAGAATCCATTTCATTATACAGGATGCCAATATTTAGATAGGGATCCGGGATATTGGGATGTATAAGATTGATTTTTTTTAACCATTTAATGGCTTCGGGTCTGTCATTCTTATTTTGATAGTGCATGGCTGTTGCATAAAGGGCAGAATAGTTGCTTGTGTCAATCCTAATGGCTGTTTCGAAGTATTTTTTTGCATCCTTTTCACCCATCTTATCTGCCACTTCACCTGCTTTTATCCATGCGTCAATCAAAAATGGGTTCATTTCAGTCGATTTCTTAAATGCAGCCAATGCCCGTTTGTTATCGCCTGATTCTTCAAGGACAGTACCCATCAAAAGATATGCATCGGCATTCTGTTTATCCTTTTCAAGGATGCTTCTGATGGTTTGCATAGCGGCATCATACTTTTGGAGGATGATTTCGTATTCGGTGAGTTTCAGCAATGTGTGAATAGAATCCGGAAACATGCCTGACGCTTTTTGCATCGTCATGAGTGCCATACGGGATTGATAATAATCCATATAAGTATCGGCAAGCAGATGATAGTATTTGGGCTTCATGCTGTCGATCTTCATGGCTGATGCCAGATCCACAATGGCTTCATCATAGGCTTTCAGGTCGTAAAAATACTTGGCTCGATTGAAGTAGGCTTCAGAGTTCCCGGGGTTCTTGATGATGAAGTCATTTAGCGACATCAAATTTGGGTCATTGGATATCTTGGATTGTACCTCTTCTTTTTTTTCGGCTTTACAGGCAATGAAACCAAGAAAGACTATCAGTAAGGACAATCGGTATATATATTTTATTTTAACCATAATGCATTTTTTTCCTGAATAACGTATAAGGAAGTGCAAAGATAGATGGATTCAGGTGAATATTTCCATTATTAGTACGATATGCAATACACATTGCCCGGCTGTTGTATTGTCAAGGTAATTATTCAGGCCTTTGTAATCTTTCACTCCAAATGTGAGAATAGATTGAATCAAGCCTTTATTGGAACGTATCAGTCAATAATGGCCTGACCTGTCGCAACTACCTTTACTCTAGATGGAAGGTTTAGCAATACAGATTTGTCTTACCTGCTTTAGACAAGGCGCAGGTAAATACCTGTTTTAAGGTTTCTATCAGATTTTGTTATGGCGTTGTAACCCATTGAAATAAATGGAAAGAGAACCGATGATTTTGGTAGAACAAGTGAAGATGGGGAGTATCGCTTTAGGAATGAACATGGTTAAATAAAGTCCCGGAGCCTGGAATAAAAATGACATGAAGCCTGGTACAGTTTTGAGATTCTTAGTAGGAATGCATAAGATATTGAGATCTCGGGTTGCTTATGGATGCCTCAACATTTTTTTTCTTGTGTGCCGACGTGGATTCATCCTTAGTTTTGACAAGAAAAGGTCAAATGTAGACATAATCCTGTCTCTGGGTTGATCTGCAGCACCCATTGAGCAACAATCCCTGAAATGGCCTGTTACCGGCCCCGGTTAAACAGACTTTTCCGGAGAATCATTGCTCATAACCTCAGTGATTATTGTGAACCTAAAATGTCATAAATTTTAAATCGATGCTGTTATTTTTAAAGAATTTCTCTGTTGGCAATCTACTGACATCACTATGGAATGGAGAAATTAACAATTAAGTTTGTAATTTTTTCTGTACTTTTATTTATACTTATTAATATTGCACCGAATTTTCAAAATGTGAGTTTGATTATTCGGAAAATTATCGTTTGTCCAATCGGATAATAACCTATAAAACATTATAATGAAGAGAAATTTTTCCATTTACCTTTTGCTGGCATTCATGTTGGGGGGATTCTGCTTAAATGCACAAGATGACCTGATCAATAAGATCAAGGGGAACCAAAGTGCCAATGCCAAATTTGAATTTACTAAGATTATCGATCTGGAAAATACTTCCATTAAGGATCAGGGTTCATCCGGAACATGTTGGAGTTATTCAACGGTTTCTTTTTTAGAGTCGGAAATGGCCAGGATAGGTAAAAAGCCGGTTGACTTGGCAGAAATGTTTATTGTACGCAATCAGTACATTCAAAAAGCTGAAAATTATGTGAGGATGCATGGTGGGCTGCTTTACGGTCAGGGAGGTGCTGCACATGACGTTATCAAGATATACGGCCAGTTTGGTATTGTACCACAAAATGTATATACAGGTTTGAATTATGGTACAACCAGAAATAACTTCAATGAACTGGAAGCAGTACTGAAGGGATTTCTGGCTCCTCTTGTTGGTGACAATGTGAAAATGCTTACTCCGGTGTGGAAGACGGCCTTCACCAGAATTGTAGATACTTACTTGGGAGAAGTTCCTGAGAAATTTATGTATGAAGGTAAGGAATATACTCCCAAAACCTTTGCAGATCAGGTCGTGGGCTTGAAGGCGGAGGATTATGTCGAATTTTCATCGTTTACTACGAGCCCTTTTTATAAGCCTACTGTATTAATGGTTCCTGACAACTGGAGCTTCGACATGGTGTACAATGTGCCTATCGATGACTTGACAGCCATCGTTGATTATGCCTTGAAGAATGGATATACCATAACATGGGGTACTGATGTCAGTGACCGGGGTTTTTCATGGAAAAATGGCGTGGCATATGTGTTGCCTATGGATTATGATGCAATGAGTGAAGAACAGAAAAAGGATATTTTTAATGGCCCGCAGCCTGAGGGAAAGGTTACACAAGAAGAGCGTCAAAGGCAGTTTGATAATTATCAAACGACCGATGACCATGGCATGCAGATAGTAGGGTTATACAAAGACCAGAATGGCAGGGAATATTATAAAGTAAAGAATAGCTGGGGACAGAGAAATGATTTTGACGGATATCTTTTTGTTACCAAGAATTTTTTGAAACTAAAAACCACAGATTTGCTTTTGCATAAAGGGGGAGTTCCCAAAGATTTACTTAAGAAATGCGGTATTCAGTAGAATAAATATAATGATATGTGTATCTTTCGTTGTATTTATCAAAAATGATACTTTCAATTAAGAATGAAAATTTAATGAACTTATAAGACGTAAAATACGTTTTTGTCTTTATCCGAAACTGAGATTGAATAAATTGTTAAAAACCAAACATTATGTCATCTACCATTATACGATATTCTGATGAGGAGCTTGAAGAATTCAGAGTATTGATTGAAGAGAAGTTATCAGTTGCCAGAAATGAACTTGAATTCATGAAGGAGCAGATAACTGAAATGAATGAAAATGCCAGTGAAAAACAAGGGGGTAACTGGTTTGATGATTCCAGTATTCATACGGAACTGGAAATGCTGAATAATATGGTGATTCGTCAGCAGCAGTTTATACATAATCTTGAAAATGCCCTGATACGAATCCAGAACAAAACGTATGGTATCTGCTCGGTGACCGGTCAACTAATCGATAAAAACAGGCTGAAGTTGGTTCCTCATGCTACGAAGTCTGTAGTGGCCAAAGAGATCGAAAATGCAGAAAAGGCCAAGCAGGAGGCTATAGCCAGAGCTGAGAAAGAAGCAGCAAAGGCTTCTGAGAAAAGTGGAGAGTCTGCTGATGTGAAACCGAAGATAATTACAAAGATTGTCAAGAGATCCAATAAGCCTGCTACCAAAACTGCGCCTAAAGAAGAAGATTTGGAGGATCTGGACTTGGATCTTGATTTGGAAGAAGAAGAAAGCGACTATGATGATACTTTGATCAATGGTATGGACATGGACGATATCGCGGATGATCAGGACTATTTTGATAAATAATAGAGAGCAATCACATACAAAAGCCCTACATTTCGTGGGGCTTTTTACTTTGTGAATAGTTCGTCCGATCATCCTCCGGAACAATGTTGCTTAAAAAAGTAATAAAAAAATGGATTTAAAGTTTTTTTAATCAAAGTCTATTTAATACCTTTGTCCCACTTTTTGAAAAAATAACCATATTCTATGAAACGGACGTTCCAGCCTTCAAGGCGTAAAAGAGTAAATAAGCACGGATTCAGAGCCAGAATGAGCACTAAAAATGGTAGAAGAGTGCTGGCAAGCAGAAGAGCTAAAGGAAGACATAAATTGACTGTTTCTGACGAGATGAAGACAAAGTAAGTTATTCCTTATAAAAACTATTGATAGGCTATTGCGCAAGTCAGCACAATAGCCTATTTTTATTTTCAGTGAAAAGACCATTTTCATTTCCTAAGAGTCAAAGGCTTAAAAACCCTTTGTCCATTTCGATTCTTTTCCAGTCAGGCGACAACGTTTTCTCCTACCCGGTCAAGATGGTGTTTTCTTTTGAAGCAGATCCCGTCTGCCATCCCTCCTTCAAGGCAGCAGTTTCAGTGCCAAAGAAATCTTTCAAAAAAGCGGTTGACAGGAATAGACTGAAAAGACATATGCGTGAAGCCATTCGCCTGAATCAGTCCCTGATTCCGGTTAGAGAAGGCCATACACTCCGCTTCATTATTATTTATGCTGCCAGAGAGGTCCTCCCGGCTCAGCAAATCCATAAGGCAGTGCGTTATTTATTTGAGAAACTGAATAAAGATGAGAACTAACATATACTTGATTATTGATTTGCTGTTTTTTCGGTTGGTAGTTTGTGCTATTTTCCTTTTCTCAATGAACAATGTAATGGGGCAAAGGTATCTTCAGGTTGAAAAGCATCATAAAAAGGTAAAACTCAAATATACAGCAGGGGATGACATTACATTCCGCCTCCGACAAAGCGACCAATGGCTTACTTCAGTTCTCACGGATATCGACTTTGATAATAATATCCTTTTCTTTACAAATCTGACTGTGCCGTTGGACTCTATCAATGGTATCAAAAGCCACAAACCACTCGTGGCGCCTGAACTCGGTATGGCTGTATTGCGGTCAGGCTTGTCAGGCCTGGGAACATCCTTGCTTTATACCCTTGCTTTTCAACCATCAAATGCTAAGGAATTCCTGCTTTTTTTCGGAGGTGTATCCGCCAGCGGCCTTGGTTTAACACAGTTATCCAAAAAGAGAAGAGTATTTGATATTGGAAACAAATTTAATCTTCGGATCACCGATCTCAACATCTACATACCTCAATCGCCGCCGGTTCCCGGGGGGTAAATTTTCTTTCGAGAACTTGATTATAGTTTTATTTGTTGAGTTATCATGGGTTTTAATGTTAAAAATAGAAATATTAATTCGATGTCTAAGTTTATCGGCATATCTATCTTTTTGGTTCCGCTGGTTTTTTCCATTTTGGCTTTCCGGACCTATGACAATGGCGCTTATACTATTGGGGATACTGTGGAAGATTTCACCCTTACGAATTATGATGGCAGCATGATTTCACTATCTGGTTATAATAATGCTAAGGGGCTTATCATTGTTTTTACAGGCAATCAGTGTCCTTTTGACCAGGCGTATGAGAGCAGATTAATTGACCTGGATAGAAAGTATCGCGCCGATGGTTTCATACTGTTGGCTATTAATCCGAATGATGCGGGTATGTCAGCTGTGGACAACCTTGAAGCGATCCGTGCCAGAGCACAACAGAAATCATTTACCTTTCCTTTTCTTTTTGATGAAAGCGGAAGTCTACGCCGAAAATTCGGAGTAGTAAGGTCTCCGCATGCCTTTGTGCTGGATGGTGCCCGTAAAATTGTTTATTCCGGCGCCATTGATGACAGTGTCACTGAACCTGAAAAAATCAGGAGTCGATATGTTGAAGAGGCCATTATTGCTCTGAAAGAGGGAAAAAGTATTGTCAAACCGTTGACCAAACCTGTTGGATGTACTGTCAAAGCTGATTTTTAAACCCCTTAGTTTCTTATTTTTTTTACGGCAGTCAAAGCAAAGGTAAGTGGGATTTTGTTGTCCAGTTGCCTAATACGGAATTTTTGATCATCCGATAATATCATTTCATTGAAGCAATTGAATGGCGAAAAATCAAATTCTTCGAAATGTTTGATTTCAAGACCACTTTCAATCAGAGCGTTGAGTGTTTCACTCAAACTATGATTCCAGGTTATACTCTCGTTCCGGATGGGCGCGTCCCTATCGGCATAGGTGCCGACTGCTTCTTCCCGGATTGCTTCCACATTAAAATAATTGTATTGAATACTTGAAAAATTATTGTCAAACATCCATGCAACCGGATGAAATTCGGCAAAAATGAATTTTCCGCCAGGCTTCAAAAAATGAGCTATGACTTCAGCCCATTTTTTAAGATCAGGTAGCCATCCAATCACGCCGAAACTCGTAAATACAAGATCAAACTTTTTGTCCATTTGATTGGGCAAATCATAGATATCTGAACAAATGAATTGAGCAGTCGAACCTGACTCTTGTGCCAATTGTCTTGCTGTTTCAATGGCTTTGGAGGAAAAATCAACTCCGGTAGCAGAAGCCCCCATTCTGCTCAATGAGATGGTATCCTGACCGAAATGACACTGAAGATGCAATACACTCCTACCGCTTATATCTCCCAGCAATGCCAGCTCAATCTCAGTCAGCGAATTCCTTCCATCAAGAAATGTCTTGACATCGTAGAATTCAGAGTTAAGATGGTACGCGGTCTTGGCATCCCACAATCTTCGGTTGATTTCCAAATAATTATCTTGATTTTCCATAATGACTTTATTTGATTTTTTTTCTGAGCACTAACTTACCGGCTCAATAATTAATACGTTTGTTTTTTACCCGAAGGATTTAATTTTTTTAGTTTAGGAATGAAATAAAGTGCGCCATTACAAGCTGATAGGAGATTTTTTACGCTCACACTTCATGACATCACAACCATCGATTGAAAAAGGCATATTTACACTGAGTATATGGAAATAAATCTTTTATCGTGATTAGTCCTGCAAAGAAAAGTATTTAATTGGTTATCCATCAAAAAATGTTTGATCTGCCATCATCAGTACTTGCCTTTGCCAAATCGTAATTGTTTCAATCATCATATCCTTTGATTTGGATGAACCCTGGCTCATGATCTCCAGAAATGAAGGCCATCAGTTACTAATATTCAAAGCCTTCAGTCTGGTTTTTGTGTGTACAGGACCCTTATTGGGCGTTCCATTCCAAATCAACGACTTATCTTCGTATAAAGACCTGGGCCGGCAATCGTCCTTAAAAAATTTAGAGGAAGTATATATGCTCCGATTTGTCTATAGGCCTGCATATCCGGGTGGAACCCGGCTTTTTATCCCTATTGTTGTAGCTGTCAATTGATTTGCTTCAAAAAATGTCATAGAATGGACTCCCATGATTTTGAGCATTAATTTTGTCTGTTAAGCTGCTTTTTTTGAAATGCTTTTCCGGAGAATTCAATTTACCGGTACCCGGGTTAATAGGTTGGCCCCGGATTTTAGAAAAGCCGGATTTTCAGATCTGGTTGATGGTAATCGTTGTTATACCAAGATGATTTATATAATAGTTTATAAATTTTTGGTATAATTGTCCGGACAGCTATGCTACCAGAGCTCTGCTCTGTCCCGGGAGTGAAACAATCCGTTGTTCCGGGATGCCGAAGGTACATTCGTTATTATTTGATCAAAAACTCATAAACCATACAGCGATTTGATTCCACCCTTCCTGTTTTTGTGATCCACTGTGATCTATAACCGAAGAATATTTAAGGATGAAAGAAGCCGGATCACTTAAGGATAGCGTCAAATAATGCAATCCGGATACTCCCTGAATGCGTATGGCTAAAGGGGCGGGGTAGGGGATTAAAATCAAATCCCTTCGATGGCCTTTAGTTTTTCAGCATTGTCGTTAACCCTTAGGCCTTCGATGATATCACCGATATTGCCTTCCATGACAGAATCAAGGTTGTAAAGGGTTAGATTGATCCGATGATCTGTAAGTCTATTTTGAGGAAAATTATAAGTTCGAATCTTATCGCTCCTGTCACCTGTTCCTACCTGGGTTTTACGCTGTGAAGCCATGGCGTTCTGTACCTCGTTTCTGTTCTTCTCCATGATCAGCTGATACAGTCGTTGCAAGGCGATCTCCCTGTTTTTGATCTGTGAGCGAGCTTCGGTACTTTCGGTAATGATGCCGGTAGGAATATGGGTAAATCGAACGCCGGATTCTGTTTTGTTGACGTGCTGTCCACCTGCTCCGCTGGCTCTGAAGGTATCTACCTTGAGGTCTGATTTTTTAATATCGACATCTTCTTCTTCCAGTTTTGGGATGACAGCCACCGTGGCAGCCGATGTATGCACCCTACCTTGAGATTCCGTTTTGGGCACTCTCTGCACCCTATGACCACCGGATTCGAATTTCATTTTTCCATATACATCCTCGCCGCTCACTTCGAGGATTATTTTGCTGTATCCTCCTGAGTCGCCTTCATTGGCTTCGAGAATTTCATAGGTCCATCCCTGACTGTCGAAATACCGGGTGTACATCCTGAATAAGTCACCCGCGAAGATGGATGCTTCGTCGCCACCGGTACCACTCCTTATTTCAAAAAGCACATCCTTTGAGTCCTCAGGATCCTTCGGTATGAGCATCAGCCTGAGTTGATCTTCTTTCCTTGTCTTTTCCTGTTCAAGGCCTTCTATTTCACTTTGGCCCATTTCCTGCATCTCAGGATCAGGGTCGGCGATCATCTCCCGGGCGGTCTCTATACCACTGAGTATTTGCTTGTAGACCTTGAAAGATGCTATAATCTCCTTCAGGTCCTTATATTCCTTATTTACCTTTTTAAAGCGCGACAAATCACTGATTATCGCCGGATCGGAGAGTTGTTCTTCCAGAAGGTGATATTTATCTTCTATAGCAGTAAGTTTGTCCAGCATCATTCGGATTTTATGAAAATGGCTGCAAAAGTACGCAACAATGTGAAATTTATCCCTGAACTGTAGATTCCCCTTTCATAAAATACCTGAATTTGAATTTAACCTCCAATGATTTATATTGCAGGGGCACACTTTTTTACTGAGTAGGGTCAGAAGATTTCAGGCTTTTGAAGCTTTTTAGTCGCCGGTGATTTTATTACGAATCTTTTCGATAAACTCTGTAGAAACTTGCGGACGATGAACTTTGCTTTTAAGGAACTCCTTGAAGGAACTTTGAGGTAGCTTATGTCCAAGGAAGAGGTTGTTTAATTCATTGTTGAAGTGGGATAATTCTGTGTTGGGCTCCGGATTTGATTCAATATGATGGTGAATGAAATGATTTCGATTTTGATCTACTTTACTATTCATGATTATAATTCCTGTTTGCAATATTTATAATGCTTATTTTTCCTTTTTACCGGATGATTTGGAGTCTTTATAACCAAGTTTTAGGGCATATTGTCTTAGTTTATCGCGCAACATTTTGCGGCCTCTGTGCAGTCTTGACCTGACAGTTCCAATCGGAATATCAGTAATCTTGGATATCTCTTCATAGGTAAATCCCTCGATATCGCACAGCAATATAACCGTTTTAAAATCCATTGGCAATGAGTTGATAGCAATAGTAACTTCATCGCCGATAAGATTTTGATACATATCCAATTTGAAATCCTGACTTCCTTTGATGGTCAGGTCTTCTTTCTCGAGATATGCCAGAAAGTCTTCAAAATCGACTTCTGTCGGACGCTTACTCTTCTTTCTGTATTCGTTGATATAAGCGTTTTTCAATATTTTAAACAGCCAGGCTTTAGAATTAGTTCCAATAGCATAGCTGTCGATTGATTTATATGCCTTTAAAAAAGTCTCCTGTACCAAATCCCTTGCATCCTCTTCATTATAGGTAAGATGGAATGCAAAGGTTGTTAGAGCATCCACATGGGGCAAGAGTTCGTTCTCGAAGATATCTTCTTTTTTCGACAAATGTTTTGCAGACATATTGATGATTAATCAGATGCAAAAGTGCAATTTTTTTCTTAAAATTAAGATAACAATGGAATAATGTATCTTTTTATCAAACAACTTTCAATGTTTAGGCCAATTATTCCATGGCAGGATTACATTGGATTTGGAAATGGCAAAGTATGATTTGGCTATTGTCAGTTTGCCCACAAAGGATATCCCTCTGATAAAAATTTTATGGATGATGAGTAGTGTTACCTCATAAAACCAGCTTCCTGATCTACTTAAGCGCCGGATGTTTGGAAATGCGTTGAAAATAGTGAAGCAATAGTGTTGTCGATTATTGTGTAGGATAATATTTCCGGGACGAAATCGGGTGAATAGTTTTAGTATGAGCGCCATCTCTCATCCATGCTTTGATTTTCGCTGAGAGATTCATTTTCCGCAGTATCGGGGACAAATTTTATCATGCAATTTATTCGGATAGCCGGATGTATTTATGTCGGTTTTCCACGGCTTCTGGTTATGGATGTGTGTAATTTCAAGCTTTCCTTTTGTACACTTTACAAGGTAGTGATTCATCTCAAAAATAAATAAGATTACTTTTCGTCCCTTTCTCACACAAGTGAGGCAATACATTCGGAATTTCTTGCTTTCAGGTGGCTATTTTACTCCGGAATTTCGATTGACAAAGTAAGATTTAATCGAAAGAATGAAAGATGCTGGTTTTGATTGGAAATTTTGTTGGATTCAAGATGTTGGGATCTTGTCCGTATGAAGAATACGAGGGTATTTTTATCTTTGAGTGCAAAATGTGACCTTCGGGGTTATAATTTTTATTTTATATTTATTCCGAAATAATGAATTGCGGAAATTTGTACACTGTATTTGCAGAAATTTAGTCAACATTTAAAATTTTTAATCATGAAAAACCTATTCATTTTAATCTTCATTGCGGCCAGCATGAGTGTTCAAGGCCAGGTTAGGTCTATGTTTGACGCACCATCCATTTATTTGACATCCAGAGACATTACTCATGCACTGAATCAGGAGGGTTTGGGACTTGATTTTGGTTATGGGCTGGGTACACATTGGATGTTTGCTAAGTTATCGGTTGGAGTGCATGCATTGGCAGATTTTGATGCGCCTAAAATCGATAAATCATTCTTTGCCAATCCTTTTGGTAGGTTTGAACTCGGATTAGGTAAGTGGCGCTCCAACGGTAAGCAATGCGCTATCACACACCAGAATGCCTATTCCTACCTTGTTAAAGGTGGTATAATGTATAATATGGGGAAGCGGAAAGCAGATGTCGAGAATAAAATCAGTGAAATTACATCCGGTATAGATTACTTCATCGTAGCTGAGTTGGGTTTGTTTTTCATCAAGGATATGTTTAGAAATTCTGAATATTATATCAATGGTGGTTATATGCTAAACAGTAAAACAGTCTTTGCTGAGCTTGGCTTGAGGACTTTCTTCAACACACGGTATGCCGGGAGGTAAGACTTGTGCTCACTTGTAAGAAATCAAGTACTCAAACCAAATGGGTAAAAGGGGATTTTGATCTCTTTTTACCCATTTTTTTGAATTGACCTGTATAAAAACCGATATTTGGGCTAGTTTTGGAGTTGTTATACAATCCTTCGGAAAATAATACGATGGGTGAGATGGATGATGTACGCGGCTATATTACGGGGTTGGCACTTGATGAAGGCTTTACTGCTGTGGGCTTTTCCAGGTCTGAGTATTTGGAGAAAGACGAGCACTATCTGCAGGACTGGCTTTTGAAGGGAAGCCATGGAGCAATGTCTTATCTTGAAAGAAACCTCGACCTAAGGACAGATCCCTCTATTCTGAATCCAGGTACCCGTACCGTGATCAGCTTGATTTACAATTATAATCAGGATAATCCTACACGGGATAAGAGCCTGAAGATTTCGACATATGCGCTGGGCAGGGACTACCACAAGGTCATCAGGAAAAAACTGAAGAACATTTCCCGTAAGATATTGGAGAATGTGGCTCCCGAAGCTAATATAAGGTATTTCACGGATTCAGGACCGGTGCTGGAGAAGGAATGGGCAAGAAGGGCAGGCCTTGGCTGGATTGGAAAGAATACGCTGTTGATACATCCAAAGCGAGGTTCTTACTTTTTCCTTGCTGAGATTCTGATTGACCTGGACATAGCGGTGGACGACACTTTGGCCATTAGGGATCATTGTGGTACCTGTACCAGATGCATTGAAGCCTGCCCGACTGATGCAATTAGTCCGGACGGGTACAAGCTGGATGCTTCGAGGTGTATTTCCTATTTGACTATTGAGCTCAAGGATGAGGCGCTCCCGGATGAATTTAAAGGGAAAATGGAGGATTGGGTGTTCGGTTGCGATATTTGTCAGCAGGTGTGCCCATGGAATAAATTCTCGACTCCTACCCGGGAGGCGGATTTTACCCCGGTATCGGGTATAGCGGAGATCATGCCGGAAGATTGGCAACAAATGACCCCGGAGCGTTTTGAATCCATTTTCTTCCAGTCACCAATCAAGCGAACGGGTCTGGAAGGTATGAAGCGCAACGTACAGTTTGTGAGGGAAGAACATTGATGTGGGCGAGCAGGCTCTATTTCCCGAATAACGTATTGAAAATCACCTCGGCTGCCACCTCACTACCCTTGAAGGAAGGATTGAATCCATCACTTCCGTAATAACTATAATCATTGGTAGCATCGATGTAATCCTTCCAAACCTGTCCTGCCGGGATCAGTATCGCATTGTTCTTTTTGGCGGCCTGTGTATAAGACGAAATCACTGTGTCAAATCGATTGTAGTTTTTTTTGGACGGCCATACCATCAAATAAGCCATTTTGGAACCGGCTTGTTTGCACATTCTTTGTATTTTACCACCATCCTTTATCAGGACATCCCTTCCTGATGAGCCTGGTGACGGTCCTTGTTGTATGATGACATAGTCAAAATGGCCATTCCGGATGGTTAATTGGATCCTGTTGCCCAGCAGATGGTCTTCCAGAGAGTGTGCGGGGGAAATGAGCGAGTGAACTTCTACATCAATGTCCTTACTTTTAGCTTTATTCTCGAAAAGTGCCGGCAGGTCATTGGTCCCGCTAAGGCTATTCCCTACAAATAGTATCTTATATGTTTTTTGAAGATTGGGCTTTGTGTAGTCTTCAGAAATGTTGGCAAACCAAGCAGGAACCAACAATAACAAAGAAGCGATGAAATTATTGAAAATATACATAATTATTTCGGATTGACTTACAAAAATACAAATTTATGTCTTCAGGACAAAAGGGAGGGATATTGTTGTCCTTTGCGTACAATTGACCACAGATCGATGTCAGAAAGAACAGAATCGTGGGTAAATAAAAAAAACCGACAGAACACGTACCCTATCGGTTTTATAAAACGATTCACACACTTATTTATCTTACATACCTGACAGCAGGTATTTTTTTTCTATTGCATTGAAAAGATGTATTCAACTTTCATCATAAAAGCCTGAACAGGGCATTCCACCTTAATAAAATGAGTTTATTAAAAGCGAAATGCCCCATTCTACTTCTTCATTTCGTCTTAATAAATACCAATCAAGCATAGTAGAGGTAGTATTTTCCCATATTTTATTGATACACAGGACGAATGAATGATTATGTCAAATATTACCGATAGGCTTGATATAAATGAGCGAATAGAATTAAATGATTACGATTATCTATGCGCCAATCTTTCTAACGATCAAGATTCCCGGTCGATTCTGATAATTTCGTTAAATTACCATTATTTCCTTCAACTTCTGATCCGAAGATCAGTTCCGGCTAAAAATTATTTTATTTTAACTTTGACACAGTAACGAAATAATATAGCTGATGTCAATTGTTAAAAGAAAATTATCTTTCAACCTTAAGTTAAAGCAAAGTTAATGTGGCCGGCAAGTCAAAAATAGCATAAATCAATCAAAAAGTAGCACATTTGCACAATTTTGTATCCTTCAATTTTCCTTATTGTTGAAAATCGGTAGGATATATTGTGTAGGTGTAGGTTTGATTCAAATTGTTGCTTTACTTTGGACAGGTGTACAATGGTATGGTTTTTTTAAGCAATAAGTGTAGTCAAAGGAAGATATCGACGCTTCAGATTTTCTATCTTCGAAGGCGTAATTAATGGTATGATAAAGCTTTTTTCTTAATATTCAGCCTGCTGAATTGCGTGGTATTATTTATTGTGGATTTTGAATATGTTTGGGCTTTGTATGGCTGCTTGTCCGGTTTAAAAAATTATTTCATGGCAATGTAGGATTGTTGCGATTTTTTATTTTATTTTGCATGATTGATTATATCTCTTATATATAGACCACTAACCTCTTTATACCATGCCAGTTCTAACCCACATTCCTCCAGCTCCTCCACTAACACATGAAGGCTCTTTGAAAACCTTGGTTGAAAACAGGACCTGCTATACTTTGGACAATTATGAACTCTCTTTGTATGAGACTTATATACCGGCCAAGTCAGTTTACTTTAAGTTTGACCAATTTATGGTAGCAAGTATGCTAAGGGGGAAGAAGGTCCTTCATCGCATGGAAAAGGATGATATTTTTTTTAAGCCCGGACAGACAGCTATTGTACCTCCTAATGCAGCGGTAAACATAGATTTTCCGGATACTAATTTGAAGAATCCTACGCAATGTCTGACATTGGCTATCGATAATCATAAAGTAGCAAAGACCCTGGATTTTCTTAATGAAAGATACCCCCGGGAAGGCAATGATAATTTTTGGAAACTCAATTTTGATAATTTCATTTTTCAAAATGATGAAGAGATTGCTACCATCCTGGGTAAGATTATTTCAATTTGTCAAAATGATACCTTTTTTAAAGATGTTCTTGCAGATCTTAGTATTCAGGAACTATTGGTCAAGATTGTCCAAAGCCAGAGTTTGCAAAGCGCCGAAGCGGGAGATATTAATAAGCTGAGCCCTCAGCTCCAGCAAGTAATTACACTTATTCGGGATAACCTGAACACCAGGCTTGACCTTAAATTTATCCTTAAAAAGGCAGGTATGAGCAATTCCGCTTTGTACAGATTGTTCAAGACTGAACTTGGTATAAGCCCAAGGGAATTTATTATGACTGAGCGGATCAGACTAGCTAAACAGTTCAGTTCCTTAGTGACAAGAATACCTATATCAAAAATGTCTGTTACGAAGCCGGTTTTGAAGATAGTAACTACTTTATCCGTGCTTTTAAACATTATGAAGGTATAACACCGAAGCAGTACCAGCTAGGGATCCGCAGTAAAACAAACGACTAGATTTTCTGTGCGTTGAATATCCGCTTCCTGAAGGTAAGGCAAGTCAAATCTGTACTGATGTGACATTTGGGTTAATAAAGGTCGGGATAAGGGGAATTGCATGTTAATCGGTGATAATAGGATGGTTGAGATTGAATTTTTTTTGCAGTCAGCGGATTCTTTATCAAATTAACCCTGAGAAGGGGGATTGCAATAATATAAACAGTTTGGGCCATGCGCCGGATGCTATTGATGGGAATTAGAAAACCCAATAAAATATAAAGATAATTTATTTAAAAAAATATAATGAGCATTTGAGTTTTTATAAATTTGTGTTTAATTTTTGTAAGAAACGTAATAATTGCCTTTGATATATTATTACAATCCTGTGCGCTCGAATATTTATCTGCCATTACTTGGTATTTTGTTTGTCCTGACTATTTCTTCATGTCGGGACGATAATGGCGTGTGTATTTCCGATCCGGAATGTCTGCGACTGAGGTTCCGGTACTATCAAAGCATGGGAGATAGCCTGAGTAAGCTTAAATCATCAACAACAGCCATTATTGACAGTAAGGTATATTATGATTCAGCTGCCTTGATTGCTCATGGCCTGGCTGATTCAAGCTTACTGGCCACCAATTATCTTTCTCTGGGTAGGATGTATTATGACTGGGGAACACAACCTGACATGGCTATCGAATATATTGAAGAAGCCGGGAAACTGTTTGAGGAGGATAAAGATTATGAAAATCATTATTATGAATCAAAGTTATTGTTATGTAAATCACTCTTGGAAAGGAGTGAATCAAGCAAAGTCCTGACTATCCTCGAGCAATTATTGGAGAAAATTTCAAATAGCAGTCTTGATATGACAACCCTGTCCGGAATTTACCTTGACTTGGGCATGGTGGCATTGATGTGTCACGACACAATACTGGTCAAAAAAGCGCTTCAAGGTATTGAAATATTGAAATTGAAGCAACCGGACCTGGCTGTCCCTGATCCGATGAAGTACTATCTTTTACACAGTGAAGCCGGTTTTTTTGCAAAAGAAGATAATCTTCAACCGTTGGATTCACTGGATAAGTTGTACAGTACACTCGGTATTATGCAGGATAGTCTTTTCTATGCAGGAAGGCTCACTAGTCTAATGGAGAGGTCGGGGAGGTTTGAAAAAGCCTTTCATTACCAGACTATCTTGACCAACTTGCTCTTACATGAGAATGCAAGGTATGACAAACTGGCGAAACAGAAGATTGAGTTTGCGGAGCGATCACTCGATCATACAAGAAATATTGAGAAAAAAACAGATCAGCTGTGGGTGATAATCATATGTTGGCTGGTATTGTTTGCCATTGCGTCTTCTTACATCATTATTTTTTTAAGGAGAGGTTCGACCAAGTATTATAAACTTTCAAAGGATCTGGAGTTTGCCAATAACAATGCGGCCATACTTTACAAGGAACTCCACCATAGGATCAAGAATAACCTGCATCTTATTTTTAGCCTGTTGCAGATGCAGGAAAGAAAGACGGATGATAAGGTAACAAAACTCAACCTCAGAGATGCCAGACTAAGAATAGAAAGTATTGCCATTATGCATGAGGAGATGATGAATTTGGATGGTAAGATCGATTTCAAAGACTTTATTTTCAGGCTTATTCAGCTGATCATCAACTGTTTTTCATTGAGCACACATATTATTTCGGAAATTAATTTTGAAAAAGTAGAAATACCACATAAGTATAATTTTCCGATAGCCTTAATTATCAATGAGTGGATTTCCAACAGCATTAAACATGCAATCCTGGGTGACAAATATTTGGAAATAACTTTGAATGTTTTTCAAGAAAATGACCAGGTAGTAATCGAGTATTATGACAATGGGGATCAAAAGGCAGAAACAGAGCCATCTTCCGGGCTGGGAACAAATATTGTGCAACTATTGATGAAACAAATCAAGGCAGAATTGTTTAAAGGACATAGAGGTCTTTATCATTATAAAATAAAAATGGGTAGGATATGAATAACCTTCAGTTGTTGTTAGTAGAAGATGAGGTGATTATTGCAGAGAATATTCGTCAGAGTCTGGTGGATCTTGGATATGAGTGTGTGACGGTATGTAATACTTTTGATGATGCAATAGAAGTCATTGAGAAAGGCGAAATCGATCTTGCAATTATGGATATCAATCTGGATGATGCCGAAGGAAGGACAGGGCTTGATCTTGCCTCTAGATTGAAGAAAGTAAAACCTACACCTTTTATTTTCATAACGGCATATAGTGATAAGGAAACCGTCGAGAGTGCTTCTAAGCTGGGACCGTCCGCTTATCTGGTCAAGCCGGTCAATGACAAGACCATCTTTAGTACAATTCAGATTGCTATGCAGAACTTCAACTCCAACCAGACTCCGGTCCATTCAGATTCACCAGAGTCGCCGGCACAGTATTTCTTTACCAAGATTGGAAACAAGACTTTTAAAATATTTTGGTCGGAAGTGTACCTGATAAGGGCCATTAAAAATTATGTGGAGATAAAAGCTTTTGGATATACTCAGACTTTTTTAATAAGGACCTCTTTGACCAATTGCCTTGAATCCATCCTTCCTGACAATCAAAAAAATTATTTTGTTAGGATAAATCGCGCGGAAGCAATCCGGTCAGAGATAGTCAGATCTTACGACAATCAAAAAATTTATACCAATTATGGTGAATTTAAACTTAGCTCAGACCATGTCATTGAGTTGCAAGGTAAGATGAGAAATATCAATTGAATTGGCTATTTTCTGACATTGTTTTTGATAGAAAGGTTTTGGAAGATGGGGCGTTTGTTTGGCAATAAGGCCAATTCGTGGTTTTATTTTAAGAATAGTGGACATCGATATCATTATTTTTTGTCTGGCAGAAGAATTTTTATACTAAATTTGGGAAATTAAATCAAATGGCGAATGGCGGATAATATTTATGATGCGATAGTGATCGGCTCTGGAATAGCTGGCGGATGGGCAGCTAAGGAGCTGGCCGAGAAAGGGCTCAAAGTGTTGATGCTTGAAAGAGGGCGTAACATTGAGCACATCAAGGACTATGTCAATGCGAACAAGGATCCCTGGGTGTTTGAGCATCGTGGCGAGCGCACCAGGGAGATGATCAATACACATCCGGTGCTTAAGCGTGATTACCCGTTGAATGAAAAAGTTCTGGATATGTGGGTCAATGACCTCGAAAGCCCATATATTGAGGATAAACGTTTTGATTGGTATCGTGGATATCATCTGGGCGGCCGTTCTCTGTTGTGGGGACGACAAAGTTATCGCTGGAATAAATGGGATTTTGAGGCGAATGGCAAGGAAGGCATTGCTGTCGACTGGCCGATCCGGTATGAAGATCTCGCGCCATGGTATAGTTATGTGGAGCGTTTTGCAGGTATTCAAGGCTCTTATGAAGCACTGGAAGTATTGCCGGATAGTGAATTCCTGCCCGCCATGGAGATGAATATCGTGGAGAAGGATCTTGCCCGCAATCTCAAAGAAAAGTATAAGGGCTCACGGCATATGTTTATTGGGCGGAGTGCCAACATCACCAAGCCTATGCCTGAACAGAACCGGGTCAATTGTCAGTATCGCAATAAATGTTGGCTGGGCTGTCCATATGGAGCATATTTCTCTACTCAATCCTCCACACTACCTGCAGCAAAAGCTACCGGTAATCTCAGTTTGGAGGTAAATAAAATCGTTACCAGGCTGCTTTATGACAAAGACAGCAAAAAGGCAACCGGGGTCGAGACGCTCGATGCGATCAATAATCAGACTTATGAATATAAGGCTAAAATAATCTTTGTGTGTGCCTCAGCCTTCAATTCTACATGGATCCTGATGAATACCGCAACGGATATTTGGCCGGATGGTCTGGGCAGTAGTAGCGGCGAATTGGGGCATAATGTCATGGACCATCATTTCAGAGTCGGAGCAGGCGGCTCTGTTGAAGGATATGAAGAATATATTGAATATGGACGTCGTTCAACCGGCATCTATATTCCCAGATTTCAAAACATTTATGGAGATAAGCGCAATTATCTCCGTGGATATGGATATCAGGGAGGTGCTGGTCGCGGTCGTGGTGTACCCGTGGCTGAGATGTTGGGCGCTGAGTTCAAGGACGCACAATTCAAGCCTGGCAAATGGTATATGGGCATCACCGCTTTTGGAGAAATGTTGCCATACCATGAAAATACCATTAAACTGGATAAGGAGAAAAAAGATAAATGGGGCCTTCCGGTGCTTAGAATGGATGTCGAATTAAAAGAAAACGAGCTTAATATGCGGAAGGATATGATGGCTGAAGGAAAAGCCATGCTGGAAGCTATGGGCGTCAAGGACGCCTATGAATATGATTGGGGTTATGCTCCCGGCATGGGTATCCATGAGATGGGAACTGCCCGCATGGGGAGGGATCCAAAGACTTCTGTACTTAATGGTAACAACCAGGTTTGGGATGCACCCAATGTTTTTGTAACCGATGGGGCTTGTATGACCTCAGCTTCATGCGTCAATCCTTCATTAACCTACATGGCAATGACAGCACGGGCTGCTGATTTTGCAGTAAAGGAATTAAAGAAAATGAATTTATAGGACAAGGCTATGGAAAGACGAGAAATGTTGAAATTGATAGCGCTATATACAGGTGCTGCCATGATAGGCGGTGAATTCCTTTTGGCGGGCTGTAAAGCGCCAACCGGAGAGGATATCACCTTTTCTGATAAGGTCAAGTCGTTGCTCAACGAGGTAGGCGAGACTATCCTTCCTCGTACGGATACTCCCGGTGCCAAAGATGCTGATGTGGCAAAAGTCATGGAAGTAGTGGTACGTGATTGTTATTGGCCGGAACACCAGAAAGTGTTTGTGGAAGGCATCAGGCAAATTGATGAAGAAGCCAAAGGCAGATTCGGTAAGACATTCATGGAGATAAGCCCTGAACAACGGAAGGAATTGCTTATTGCCCTTGAAGAGGAAGCTAAGAAGTTCAATGAAAAGGTGGAGGAAAAAGATAAGCCTGTTCGGGAGAAGATGGATAAGGAAAGCAAAGGGTATGACTTTATCGCTTCTCCACGACATTATTATACGATGATGAAGCAACTGACCATGCTGGCTTATTTTAGCTCGAAAGAATGCCTCACCGAAGCCTTCGAATATATTCCTGTTCCGGGTCGTTATGACGGAGCTTATAAGATAAAACCCGGCGATAAACTATTTAGCGGCTGATGTTTTTCATGATTTAATGTTTACGTCAGTAATGTTTATTTTATTTGATATGTAAGTATCTCATCGTCAGTACTCTACTAATGTTTTAGCCGTAGGTCTTTACTTTGTCTTCGCGAGGATGTTGAATGCTGTCAACCGGAATCATTGCCTCCCATTTTGAACAGGTTTGAATCCACATTTGTTTATCAGTATGCCGGCACGGGGTCATGATTTTTAGAAAATATTGATGAACGTCTTGAAAATGACAAATCAATTTATTATGTTTGGCGCTTATATGTAATAATGGTATAAGATTTGCTTCAGGATTCAAATATCAATGCAATATTTTTAATTATTAATTCAGTAAGAAATAGGATAATATTCGGTTGCCTGATTTTAAGTAAGCTTAAATGAAAGACAAAAATCAATGGATTGAGGTTGTTGCCTTTGCTTTGCCTCTGCTCATAGCAAGCAGTTTGTTCTTTAGTTGCAAGCAAGACAAATTAGTAAACGATTGGACCAGGATGAATCTTTCCGGATATGTCATGACCATTAAGGAGCATTCATTCAAGGCGATCGACACCCTGGGGGAAATTGTTCAGGGAGAGCGTATGAGTCCCAGCTGGAGACGTGATTCTTATATTGTATTTAATCGAGCGGGGAACAAAGTGGAAGAAAACTTTTACAGAAACGATGGAAAAATGTGGTCCAAAAGCGTGTTCTCGTATGACAAGAACAGAAAAAAAATAGAAGAGGTAGTGTATAGGGCTGACCGCGCTTTATGGTATACCAAGATTACCAGATTTGACAGTGCCGGACATATTGTGGAAGAGGAAATGTTCAAGCCCGATAATTCATTAGGGGTCAGAATGACCTTTGTATATGACGGATCGGGGAATAAGATCGAGGAGTGGAAATATACGGACAACGGAAAATTGAGTATCAGATCCGTTTTTAAGTATGACAAGAACAGGAATAAGATTGAAGAAATCATGTATAATTCCGAAGGTGGACAGATCGTGAGATGGGTCTCAAAATATGATGCCAAGGGTCGGCAGATAGAGGAAGATTACTACAATGCTAAGAATCAGCTGGAAGCGAGGGAAACTTATCAGTATCAATTTGACTCTAAGGGTAATTGGATTCAACAGATTATTTTTGAAGATGACTCGCCCAAATATGTCATCCGCAGGGAGCTTATTTATTATTAACCCAATAAGCTATTTATTTTTGTTTTAGGTTATACCAAGATGATTTATATAATAGTCCATAAATTTTTGGTATAATGCCGAGGTTACAGTCGTATAGACCAATGAAATTGGGCTATAACGAATGTACCTTCGGTATTACTGCGCCATTCATTGACAGGGGCACTCCATTTTGTAGCAAATTCACGAATGATTGGATCATCGGAAGCTGATAGCCTGTTCAAAAGTTTCCTGTCCTCCTTTAATCTCTTCTTTTCAATCTTTCGGTATTTCTTATCGAAACTTTTGTTGGACAGTGCCTTCAACTCATCGTATTTGATCTCATTTTCAGCGCCGATTTTTCTGGGTAATGATATATTGTTTGACTTTGAAATGGATTTGATTTCTTTCAGGAAAAACGTTTCATTTTCCATTGCATGGCTCGCATAAGTCGTATAATATTCCGAACCTGCTTTTTTTTGTGCCAGTTTGGAGCAACTTATTCCCATAAGCCTTGAATCAGCTAATGCCACCATGGTATTGGCCATTTCCTTATCCAGTATCCCTTTGTTTGCCTTTCGCTCATTTCTTCGTTCTACACGTTTTTGCGATCTGTTGGGTTCAATGGTTTTGCAGCTTATAACAGCAATCAATGACAGGTATAGGAGTAAATGCTTCACTTTACAATGGTTTGTATAATAAACCCCGAAAGTGTTCAATTATTGTTTCTTATCCTTGAAAATTGTAAGAATGGAAACAAATCAATCAGGAGTATTCAAAACATTGTAACACTTATTGCCGGGTATAAATACCTTGATAGCTGTGTGTCCTTACACTCGAGGTGGATCTGTCTGTCCGGAAATGACTTCTTTGTTTTTGACAAATTGTGTTACAGGAATTTCGACGACGACAATGGTACCCGAGCCCGGCCCGGAATCAAAAGTTACTTTGCCCTTAAGATATTGAGTTCGGTACTCGACATTTTTCAGTCCCATACCTGAATATTCAGTGGAGTTGTATTCAAATCCTTTGCCGTCATCCTCGACTGTTATCATCATCAGATCCTCCAGATAGTTGATTTGTACAATGATTTCCTGCGCTTCCGCGTGTTTTATACTGTTATTGATCAATTCCTGGATGATACGATACACGAAGAGATCAAGATCTTTATCACTGACCCGGTTGAAGCCGAATGATTGATAGATGACAGTGGGTCCCCCTTCGAAGGTATATTTATCGACCAATTCCTCCAAGGCGGTATGCAGACCGTATTTGGATAAGGTGATCGGCATCATGTCTCTGGAAATCTTTCGCACTTCCTCACATGCTTCATCGATCATTTCCTTTGCACTTTTCATTGCCGGGCTATCTATACTCCCATTCTTATTGGCATCCGCACTCATTTGCAATTTTATGGTACTCAACATAGCTCCAAGACTATCATGGAGGTCCTTTCCTATTCTGTTGCGTTCGGCTTCCTGTCCAATGAGCATGGATTCCATGGCCTTGATTTGGCCTTCCTGCTCTATTTGTTTGAGTTGCTTGTCCTGTAATTCAGACTTTTGACGGGCAATGATTTGATTGGATTTTAGCCTGCTGGTATATCCTCTGTATATCAGGTAGATAGCCAGGATTGTGGCCAGGAAGGCAAAAATCAGGATATAGATCATAATTCTTTGCTGGCGGGAGTTGATGGTTTTAAGCTCGTTTTCATTTTCAAGCTGTTTGATCATCTGGTCCTTGTTTTCTGAATCGAACCGTTGGGCAATTTCCTGACTTGACTTGACGATTTCGGTATTCTTGATTTTATCCACGACGGAATAATATTTCTCCAGTGTAGGTAACAGCATTTCCTTCTTACCCAGCTCAATGTAGGTTTGAGAAAGAATTTTGTATAATTCCGGCAATGCCTGAAGACTGCCAGTCTCTACCATCATGGAGTCGGCTATATGTAGATAGGTTTCAGCCTTTTGAAAATTATCGGATTTGAAATTGATGCGCCCCAGTTGAAAAAGCGTTTGAGCGAGAAGATTCCTGTCGCCATACCTCTTTGCGACCCTTTCATTATGATTGGCCAGGCTTAGTGCACGGTCAAGATTGCCTGTCTTGATGTCATTTTGAATGATAAGCAGTTTGTTTTCGAGAATTAGGTGCGTATCCCTGAGGATATTATTATTGATTTCAAGTGTGGCAATAAAACATTGCCTGGCATTGATATCATCATTGATCTTACTATAAGCCAGCCCCAGTTGATTCATCGCCTTGACATAAGGGAGATACATCTTCTTTCTCTTGTAATAATCCGTTACCTCCCTGAAATATTCGATTGCAAATTTGTAGTTGAATACATTATAATTCAGAGATCCTAGTTTTGCCAGAATTTCATAGTACATTATATCATTTCCGGCCTGATTATAATGAATGGAGCTCTTCTGATAATAACTTATGGCACTGTCCTGGCGCGACTGCCCTTCATAATATTCAGCGAGCTTTTGGTAGAATGATGCTTTCTGCTCATCACTTCCCGATTTCTTGATGGAATTTAATCCTGTGATGAGTGAATTTTTCAACGAATCCGTCAAAAGTAAATTTTCATGATTACCCCATGAGGGATAGTAGGTCACCGAAACAATCATCAATACCGGCAACAACGAGAGAAGCTTGTTTTTTATAAGAATAATATTACAGCCCAATTCCGCCATATCGTCCCATCACTGATTAAACCAATCCATGTTCAAGAGCCACTCTGACCAGTCCTGCACTATTGCGGACTCCCAGTTTGGACATTAGATTGCTGCGATGCGTCTCCACGGTATGCAGTGAGATGAACAACATATTAGCGATCTCTTGAGCGGTATATTCTTTGATGATCAGGCCGAGGATCTCTTTTTCCCGTTTTGAAATCTTAACCTGCATGATATCCATATTTGTACCTTGTTGTTTTTTGGCAAAACTATTCATCATGGTCTGAGTAACGGATTGACTGTAAAAGGAATTGCCGGCATATACGGATTGAATGGCATTCAGTAATTCTTCGTGGTCGGTGTTTTTGAGGACATAACCCGATGCTCCTTCCTTGAGTACTTCCCTGATGTATTCGGCGTTGTTGTACATGCTCAGGATCAGTATCTTGATGTTCGGGTATTTTTTACTGATCATTCGGGTAAGTTCCAGCCCGTTAATGTTGGGAAGATTGATGTCCAGGAGGATGATGTCCAGTCCTGATGTATTCTCAATGGCTGCCATGACTTCCTTTCCATCAAATATAGTCCCTGCAATATGAATTTCAGGAGAATTGGCAAAAATTGCCTGTACTCCCTCTACAAACATTTTATGGTCATCAACCACGAGAACCTGGATTTTTGGTTTTGACATAGATCAAATCAACTATTTGAGTATAATATTGGACAGGGAAAGGCCTAAATAAGTGCCAAATTACGTCAAATTTTTGATTCTCATATATTAATTCGCTTAATTTATTATACTTTCGCACTTTGATAAATATTTTTAATGAGTAATATAGTAGCCATAGTAGGCCGTCCGAATGTAGGTAAATCAACGCTGTTCAATCGTCTGATCGGTAAGAAACAAGCCATCATTGATGACGTGAGTGGTGTTACACGCGACAGGCAATATGGGGAGGCAGTCTGGAATGGTAAGTCATTTATAGTAGTAGATACCGGAGGCTTTGTTCAGGGTTCGGATGATGTGTTTGAAAGTGCGATCCGTGATCAGGTAAGAATTGCGGTTGCTGAGGCTTCGGCAATCATATTCATCGTGGATGTGGAGACCGGTGAAACTGACCTGGATGAAAAAGTCGCCAACATGTTGAGGCAATCCGGAAAAAATGTTATCCTGGTGGTCAATAAGGTGGATAATTCCAATCGTTACATCGAAGCGCAGGAATTCTGGGGGATGGGATTTAAGCATGTCCACTTTATTAGTTCAATGACCGGGAGTGGAACCGGTGAATTACTGGACGAACTGATTCCCATGATTGGGGAGGCGGAGCAATTGGATACGGATCTGCCTAAAATAGCCATCATCGGTCAGCCCAATGTCGGAAAGTCAAGCTACACCAATGTCTTGCTAGGCGAAGAGCGCAACATCGTAACGGAGATTGCAGGTACGACGAGGGACTCTATTCACACAAGATACAATCTATTTAATAAGGATTTTTACATCATAGATACGGCCGGAATTCGAAAAAAGCAACGTGTCAATGAAGATCTTGAATTTTATTCCGTGATGCGCTCTATCCGTGCTATTGAAGAAGCTGATGTCTGCGCCTTACTCGTCGATGCTCAGACTGGCATCGAGGCTCAAGATATGAGTATTTTTCGTCTTGTTCAAAAAAGGAACAAAGGCATCGCCATCTTTGTCAACAAATGGGATCTTGTAGAAAAGGAAACCAACACTGCACGCGATTTTGAGAAGGCCATCAAGGCTAAATTGGCTCCATTCAACGATGTGCCCGTAGTATTCATTTCAGCTTTGGAAAAAACAAGGATTTTCAAATCAATTGAAGTTTTGCTTCGCGTATTTGATAATAAAATTAAGAAGATTGCCACTTCAAAGCTTAATGAAATCATGCTACCCATCATAGAGCAGACGCCACCCCCTGCATATCGTGGCAAGATGATCAAAATAAAGTACATCACCCAACTGTCTGCAAGTCATCCGGTATTCGGATTTTTCTGCAATCATCCCGACCATATCAAGGAAAGCTATAAGCTATTTCTGGAGAATCAGATTAGGAAGCATTTTGATTTTACAGGTGTAAAAATAAGCATTGTCTTTAAGGAAAAATAAGCTGTATGCCCATTAGTACTGTAGATATTGAAGGAATTCTCATTTTTACTCCCAGAATTTTTACGGATGACCGGGGGTATTTTTATGAGAGTTTTCGGGCAGACCAGTATGCAGATTTTGGCATCATCAAGCCATTTGTACAAGAGAATCAGGCTTATTCGACCAGAGGCGCTCTCAGAGGATTGCATTACCAGACAGGCGAAATGGCACAAGCCAAACTAGTCAGGGTCATTGTGGGCGAAGTACTTGATGTGGCGGTGGATCTTAGGCCGACTTCCAAGACTTACGGGAAGGTTTATTCCATTATTTTGAGTGGTGATAACCACAAACAAATGTATGTACCACGCGGATTTGCCCATGGATATCTTGTTTTATCGGATGAAGCGATATTTACCTATAAGTGTGACAATTATTACAGCAAACAACATGAGGGCGGCATCCGTTATGATGATCCACTCCTCAATATAGATTGGCAAATGGAAGATGCTGAATTGATACTAAGCGAAAAGGATCTTGAATTACCCTATTTTGGAAACCATATGCCCGCAATATGAATAACATAAAAGCAATCAATCTTTAACTATGGCCACCATTGGCATAACCGGTGCAGCCGGTCAGTTGGGACAGGAATTCGCATTCCTTTCGCAATATTTCCCTAGACAGGAATTTGTATTCTTCGATTCCGAAGAACTTGATATAACAGATGTTGACCAATTGCAGGATGAATTGGAAGATTATGATATAGACTTTCTGATCAATTGTGCTGCCTATACCAAGGTGGATCAGGCCGAACAGGAAATCGAAAAGGCCTATAAAATCAACCGGGATGGTGTGAGCTATCTCGCTGATTATTGTGAAGAAAAAAACATCACGCTGATACATTTTTCTTCGGATTATGTCTATCACAACGGGTTGGATCGCCCATTACGGGAGGATGATGCAACTGAGCCGAAAGGTGTATATGCTGCCTCTAAACTAGCCGGCGAACAAGAGGTATTCAAGCGTTGTCCGAATAGCCTGGTTTTCAGGACCTCATGGATATACTCGTCTTTTGGAACCAATTTTGTTAAAAATATCCTCAATGCATCTTCCTCCAAGAGTGAATTCAATCTTGTTTTTGATCAGATTGGCTGTCCTACCTATGCCAGGGATCTTGCGGACAGGGTGCTTAAAATAGTTGAAGGTCTTGCAGTGGGCGAATATGACATCCGCGACTGCGCAGGCATTTACAATATAACCAATTCGGGTGTCACTTCATGGTATGACTTGACAAAACAAGTGTTTAATCTATCCGGCAAGCAATGCTCGGTCAGTCCGATCTTGTCCTCCGATTATCCAAGTGCAGTCACCAGGCCACCTTATTCGGTACTTGATCAAAGTAAGCTGAAAGCCAGTTTCGGGATTGTCATGCCTTACTGGATGGATAGCCTTGCCAAATGTCTGAAGGCGTTAAATGATTTTTAAATGATAGTAGTTTGTTTTGGGCCGGGGCCTGTATTCAAGGGAGGTATAGCCAATTACAACACATCATTGGCAAAGGCTTTTGATAAGCGGACGGATTGTGAGGTACACATCGTATCCTGGACACAGCAGTATCCGGCCATCATCCCGCGTGACTTTATCGACAAGGCAAGCAGGGTGGATCAACTGGCCGGAACAGGCATCAGTGTACACTACCTGACCAATTACAACAATCCTTTCACCTGGACACAAACGGTTGAAAAGATCAGGTCATTGAAACCGGACCTTGTTATTTTTCAATGGGCGATAGCGATTCAGGGCTTGCCAATTTCCTTTATTGCAAAACGACTTGAGAAGAGCGGTATAAAGACAGTTTTTGACCTGCACTTTGTCATTCAGAAAGAAAACAGCTCCATTGATCGGATATTCACTAAATGGGCACTCTCGCGAAGCAAGCGATTTGTGACACATGCACGAAAGACCTTTGATGAACTAAAACAATTATTTCCGGACAAAAATTTCACATTTATTGACAGGGGTGACTCCATAGATGATGCAATATTGTCAAATGGAACCGAATCGCTGGTGATCAACCTTTATCACCCTGTATATGATATGTTTACCCGACGAAGTGATTTTGATGTCGATGCATTCAAGGCTGAGCACCGGTTGCGAAAACATGTCTTTTTGTTTTTTGGATTTATCAGGAAGTATAAAGGGCTGCACAACGTAATACCGGCTTTCAGGATTTTAGCAGATCGGAGAGATGATGTCTCACTGATCATCTGTGGTGAATCTTTCTGGAAGACACTGGATAAAAGCAGGATGTCAACCAAAGTCAAGTCCGCATTGTTTGGCCTGGCCAAAAAGATATTTCTCAGGAAATCGGATGATGAAAGCGACTATAACCCGCTTGCTCTGGTAGACGAACTTAATTTAAAAGACCGCGTGGTAATGTTCAACTCTTTTGTGCCCAACGAGGAGGTGCATAGATATTTCCAGGTCAGTGACGCTGTATTGTTGTTTTATGAATATGCAACGCCATCGGGCGTTGAGTCCATTGGCTACAACTTCAATATGCCGATTCTGGCCACTGCGGTTGGTCATTTTCCGGAGACTGTAGTTGACGGTTATAATGGATATCTCGTGCAGCCTGATAATATTGAAGATATGGCAGCTACTATGGAAAAATTCCTTGAACACCCGATCGACCGTGAAAATGTGGCTGCCACCAGCAAAGATATGAGTTGGGATAATTATGCAGCGAGGATTGCAAGATTAGGCTGAGCGAACAATTTGTCGTTCATTTACTACCTGATTAAGGCAGGTACTTTGAAAATACAGACTTACGGGAAATAACATTTTTCTGATAACTGAAGTTATTAATACTTTGGATTTTGAATGGGTGCAATGGAAGATTTATATACCGATCACTATTTTATGAAGATGGCTCTTAAGGAAGCCCAGAAGGCCTATGAGGCCAATGAAGTACCTATTGGAGCTGTCATTGTGGCACGCAATCAGGTGATTGCCCGGGCATATAATCAGGTACAGATGCTCAATGACGTCACAGCGCATGCCGAGATCCTTGCCATCACTGCTGCGGAGCAGGCTTATGGCTCAAAATACCTTAACGACTGTACACTCTATGTCACTGTCGAACCCTGTCCTATGTGTGCAGGAGCGATTAAATGGTCACAATTAGACAGGTTGGTCTATGGTACGGATGACGAAAAATATGGATTTATGAAATTCGGGAAGTCTATTCTCCATCCGGCTACTAAAGTTGCATATGGTGTCTGCAGGGAAGAAGCCATGGAATTGATGCAGCAATTTTTCGCTGAACGCCGTAAGCACAAATAGTTAAAATTGATTTAAAGCATGGTTAAACAATGTTAAAAAACGCCTTTTGACCTTTGTCCAGGCGTTATCTTTTGACAGTAAAAGGTAAAAATGATATTGTGATTATGATAAGAATAGAAAGGTACATAGGTAGTGTGATTATTGGGCTGGTCTTTTCGATACTTTTATTTGGAGTTTTCGTAGTGGGTATGTCTTCCTGTGGTACATCAGGTGCACGATTAAGGCCTTTTACCGAGCGATTTTACAAAGACTCGGGACTCACTTATGATCAGTTGAAGCATGTCCAGTTTTACATTGATCGGGATATCATTCTGTACAGGATGATTGGTAGCAATCAAAGCACGGTTGATCAAGGCAGGATTGCCACCCGTGGTGGTCGGAAAGTGGAGGAAATAGTAATAAGGAGCGGTACACCGGGGACACTTGTATTCATGCCCAAGGAGAACAGACTTGGCATTTCCTTCGATGCGGACAATGCCGGTAATTATCTGATGTTCGGTCCTAATCCCAAGAATAACAATCGCTATTGTCTGCTTGCCATTGAGTGGGATAGGGATGAAGGAATGGTGTCGTACGGGCCGAATCATTGGAAAACTCCGGCTTCGAGTGCCTTTGCCACTTTGATGGTCAATCACCGGAACATGAAGAAAACGAAATACTCCTCACAGAGCCCTGAAGGTAGGGTGGTACATTAAAGTATTCAACACTATATTCTTCCTATTGATTGAAAGAATCCGCATAGTCATCAATATAGTCTGCTCTTGCATCCAGCCAGCTTAAAGCACGTTGGAGGTCCGAAGCTAAGACACCTGTAGAACCCCTTAATCCCCAAAGATTGTGATCTTCCTTATAGGACTCGTTGATTAGCAGGGAATAATCGGACACAAATTTTCTGAGGGACTGGTATTTGTGCTGCCTGAACCATTTCCACCTGTGAAGGAATAGTTTTTGGATCTTGGGATCCTGCATGATTCGCCCAAAGAATTTAGTTCCTGGGTTGTTTCCATTTTCATATATCAATGGAGAGGTAGCATAAGCCGGATCGTAATGGATTCCTGTAATATCATTGTACCCCATTGCCCAGTCAAAATCCCAGATAACGCCCATTTTGTATTTGCCATTGGATTTTTTGTTCATGTATGTACTCTTGGGGTGGTTGATCTCGAAATTGGCAGAAAGCTGGTACACAATCATATAATCAACAAAAGCCGTGTCATGGAACAAATCCAGATAATTGTTGTTTGGAAAGTCCGTTGCATAGATCAGTTTTTCAAGCGCTTCGAAATCGCCCTTGATTTCGGTCAGCTTTTCTTCCGTCATATCCTCTTCTTCGGGATACTTAACCATGACGGGAAGTTTGAATTTGCCCGAAATGAATTTCCATTTTTCATCATAATACGAATCCAGCTCGAGTAAGGTTCCGTCCTCTCCGATATCAATGCGGCCCTTGCCGACCTCCAGACTTTCGGTCAGTATGTACAGACCGCGATATTGGCCATTGATGGTGACATCGACAGGAAAAATATGATTGGAATATGGAAGTTTCAAAAGGTAGGCAGTACCAAATGGAATGGAGTTGTATAACATGGAACCGTCCATATATTCAGCCAGCAGGACCCACTTTTTATAAGCGGGAAGGCCGAAAATGGATTGAGCGTTGTCAAATTTTATTTTATAGGGCTTCTTCGGGAGCGACCAACTGTAATTGCCTCTTCCGGCGACTTTGCCACTTACCTGAATATCCTTGAATCCACCTTTGCTGTCGATGAATATTTGCGCTGCTTTGTAATCTTTGGAATCTATTTCTGAACTGTCACCAATTTTAATATGAATATGTGGTATCTTTATGTCTATATCGCGGGTCGGTTCCTGTACTACCTGTGTTTCCTTACTACATGACAAAAGTAAGAGCGAAGGAATGATCAAAAAAAAATATAACCGATTTGTTTCAAAGACTTAAACTTAAGCGCCATCTTAATAATATAGAATGTGTTTGACTTGAGCTGAGCTTTTATGTTATCTGTCAACTTAGCCCGTTATTACCCCTCAAATGTAAGAAATAACTATCTTTTCAGGTAATATAATAGTCCGGGTTGATGGCGGCTTGGGTAAATAAATCATTTAGATGAATATAATTGTACCTGGCATCACGGGCATTCGCCTAATCCTCTCGTCATGGTTGTCCGGTTAGACGTAATGGTTTGGGAGGTTGTCAGTCCTGCCCAATGATTGAGCGTGTACGAAAAGTTGTACGATTGGACAAGAAATTTATCATAGGATTTATGGACACAGAAAAGATCATACCTGCTGTAAATTTGTCGGTAATTCAATTGTGAATGTTCTCTTGACCTATTATAGCGCTCCTGTCTTGATGATCCAACATGGAAATATCATCGCCTGTCCTCTTGTACAAATCCCTATAGTTGTTCAATTCCTTCGAGCATAGGGACGAAGTAAGCACTCACCTTTTCCTCAAGCGTATAGGTATTGTGTGATGTTTTGGTTAGCAACATCATTTTTTGATTCTTGTGATTTCCTTTTGGCAATACCATCACACCACCAATGACCAATTGATCTATCAAATCATAGGGCAACTCTCCCGGAGCTGCCGTTACAATGATTTTGTCAAAGGGAGCATGGTATGGCAGCCCCTTGAATCCATCGTTGAGAAAACATTTAATATGGGAGTATCCTATTTGTTCCAGTTTGCTCATTGTCTTACGATAAAGGCCTTCCTGCCGTTCGATTGTATATACACGGGCACCCATTTCTGCCAGAATGCAGGCCTGAAAGCCGGATCCGGTTCCGATTTCAAGGATTTTCTGCCTTTTCTGAACATTGAGCAATTGACTCTGAAGGGCTACCGTGTATGGTTGAGAAATGGTCTGGCGATATCCGATAGGGACAGGCCGGTCCTGGTACGCCAGTTCTTCAAAAGCTTTGTCCAGAAAGAAATGTCTGGGCACCTTGTCGAAGGCGGTTAGGACGGTATCGCTGGTTATGCCTTTACTTCTGAGCTCCTGCAGCAATTTTTTTCTGAGGCCTTTATGCCTGTAATCGTCGATAAGTGTAGTTTTCGAATACATATTAACGCAAAGTTACATATGTAAAATGAAAAAAGCTAACTTATTGTAAAATAAATTAGCTTTTTTTTGAAATAAAGGTATTGACTTAGATCGCCAGGGCCTCTTTCTCGGTCAGATTGCGACGGATGTTGATCAGGGCATAACGCATCCTGCCTAAAGCGGTATTGATGCTTACCCTTGTCACCTGGCTTATTTCCTTGAAACTCATGTCTGCGTAATGGCGCAGGATGATGACTTCTCTTTGCTCCGGAGGCAGATCGTCAATAAGCTTGCGGAGTCTTTCATGACTTTGACTCTTGATGATGGCCTGTTCATGGCTATCTTCAGCTACCGACAAAACATCGAATATATCGAAATTTTCGGTTGAGTTGAAGATAGAGCGTCTTTTTGATCTTCTGAAATTATCCACACAAAGGTTGTAAGCGATGCGAACGGCCCATTGTACAAATTTACCTTCATGATTATATTTCCCTCTACGCAAGGTATCAATAATCTTTATGAAGACTTCCTGAAAGATATCTTCGGCCTGATGCTCATCTTTGACAAACATGTAGATAGTAGTATAAATCTTGCTCTTGTGCCTGTGAAGCAATTCTTCAAATGCACGCTCATTTCCGTTGAGATACAGTTGGATTAGTTCCTGATCGCAGATTGATTGTAATTGCATAATTTCTACTTTTTTTACTTAGGATAATGGATTGTTGAAAAGTAAAAACTATGCGTATAGGCTGGTTAAATATTTTTAAACTAAAAATGTCTTTTGAATAATAATTTCAGTTCAAAGATATATTTTATTTTTTACTCATACTCTCCTTAACACAAATTTAACTTAAGATAAATTGCTTTGGATCTTCAGAAGTCAGTGTTTTACACAGGTTCTAAACATGGATTAAATGTGTTTTTTTTTATTTTTAAAGACAAACCGGTATCCTTTGCCCTTTCTTTAACATTTTGGTAAATCTTTCTTGTGTAGGAGGGAATTATTGGCTATGCATTTACACATTCCGGCTTAACGGTAACAAATTTCTCAGATACAGTGGTTTTGAAGGGTATGGCTTTGGGACTTTCTTGCCATTTTTATTTTCAATATCCCGGGGAGGAAAATTTTACCCTAAGCATACGTTGAGAACCATGTTGTCAGAACGAGCCTGGTAAATCATTTCCGGCGATTGTCAGTTGTGTATGTTCGAAAACAGGCATTTTGTGAGTCCATTCTTTCCGAAAATCTTTGTATTAAAGAAAGGCCTTAAAGCTCCTTTCGTAAAAATTGTCCGGTGATGCTCCTCTTATTTTCAGCTATTTCTTCAGGTGTTCCGGTTGCAACAATGGTGCCACCGCCTGAACCGCCATCCGGACCTACATCGATCACATGATCCGCACATTTGATGATGTCCATATTGTGTTCGATAATGAGGACTGTATTTCCCTTATCAACCAGAGCCTGAAGTACATTGAGGAGTTGTTGAATATCGCTGAAATGCAGTCCGGTGGTGGGTTCATCCAGTATATAGAGGGTATTGCCTGTATCTTTTTTGGAGAGTTCTTCAGCCAGTTTCACACGTTGGGCTTCACCACCACTTAGTGTCGTGCTTTGTTGGCCGAGGGCTATATAGCCCAATCCGACATCCTGAAGAGTCTTCAGTTTACGATGTATTTTTGGTATATTCTGGAAGAATTCGACTCCTTCATCAACTGTCATTTGAAGGACATCACCAATGGATTTGCCTTTATACAATACTTCCAGTGTCTCTTTGTTGTATCTTTTGCCATGGCAACTGTCGCATTCCACCATGACGTCGGGAAGAAAATTCATTTCTATGACCCTCATGCCTCCGCCTTCACATACCGGACATCTGCCACCGGCTACATTGAAAGAAAAGCGGCCGACCTTATAACCTCTGATCTTGGACTCGGGAAGGTTGGCGAAGATGCTTCGTATCTCGGAGAATACATTGATATAGGTGACCGGGTTGGAGCGTGGTGTCCGCCCTATTGGCGCCTGATCTATTTCTATCACTTTGTCCAGATGTTCCAGCCCTTCTATAGATTGGTAGGGTAGTGGTTTTGCTACGCTGTTGTAGAAATGTTTCCTCAGTATCGGATAGAGCGTTTCTGTGATGAGTGAGCTCTTGCCGCTGCCGGATACGCCCGTCACTAAGACTAATTTGCCCAAAGGTATCTCAAGGTCAATAGCCTTCAGATTGTGACCGGATGCTTCTTTCAGTATCAAGGAATGACCATTGCCTTTCCTTCTTTGTTCAGGGATTTTAATTTCCTGAACGCCGGAAAGGTATTGAGCCGTAGTGGTATCCAACTTGAGGAATTCTTCCGGCTTGCCAAAACCGGTGATATTACCGCCATGTATTCCGGCTCCCGGCCCAATGTCGATGATATAGTCAGAGGCCAGCATGATATCCTTGTCGTGTTCAACGACCAAGACGGTATTGCCAATTTCCACCAGTTCCTTCAACGCCTTTATCAACCTGTTGTTGTCTCGTTGATGCAATCCAATACTGGGTTCGTCCAGGATATAAAGCACTCCGGACAATTGGGTTCCAATCTGATTGGCTAAGCGGGCCCGCTGTGATTCTCCACCTGAAAGGGTCCGGGCACTTCGGTTGAGTGTAAGGTAATCGAGTCCCACATGATTGAGAAAGTATACCCGCATGGAAATTTCCTTCAGGACATCCCGTGCTATACTCCTTTGACGGTCATTCAAAACAGAATCAACGTTGTCAAGCCAGATGGCGAGGTCTTTGAGTGACATCCGGTTGAGTTCGGCAATATTTTTTTCTCCGATCTTGTAATGGAGAGATTCTATCTTAAGTCGATCTCCATGACATTCCGGACAAAGCTCAAGCGACATATAATCTTCTGCCCATTGACGGATTCTCTCTGAATTTGATTCATGATAACAAACCTCAAGGATTCTTACCAGGCCTGATTCCTGGATGTCATAGGTGTACTCATTGTAGGCAAATGGTCTATCAAAACGTTCTGCATTTTTACTGTATTCACCATAGAGGATCTCGTTTATTGCCGCTTCTGGTATGTCTTTGATAGGAGTGGCGAATGTAAACCGATGCTTTTTGGCGATATCCCTAAGCTGGTTGTAATAATTGGTTTCTCTGGGAAGTCCGAAAGGAGAGATGCCTCCATCATTGATAGACAAATTTTTGTCCGGAATAACCTTATTAAGATCTACCTTAATCATTTCACCCAGGCCACTGCAATGTGGGCATGCTCCATAGGGTGAGTTGAAGGAGAAAGTATTGGGATTGGGTTCTTCATATGCCAGTTTGTTTTCAGGATCAGCGAGGTTTTTGCTAAACAGTCGGACGGATTCATTGTCAGTCCTCAGGACAAAGACTAAGCCATCGCTCATTTTTAAGGCTAACTGGATCGATGAGATAAGTCTTGAAAGATTGGAATCATTGACCGTCAATTTGTCTATGACGAGCTCAATATCGTGGATCTTGTATCGATCAACCTGCATGCCAAGCGTCAGAGAGGTTATTTCGCCGTCAATTCTGACTTTGGTGTAGCCTTGTTTCCTGACCTGATCGAACAGTTCCTTATAATGACCTTTCCTGCCCTTGACGATTGGCGCCAGGATCATAATAGAATGGTCTTTCATTTCTTGCCGGATTGCGTCGATGATTTCCTCTTCGGAAAATTTGACCATTTTCTTGCCACTGATGTAAGAGTAGGCTTCCGAGGCTCGCGCATAAAGAAGCCTGAGCAGGTCATATACTTCCGTTACTGTCCCAAGTGTAGAGCGCGGGTTCCAGCCGGTGGTCTTCTGTTCTATGGAGATGACGGGTGACAAGCCGTTGATCTTTTCGACAGCGGGCCTTTCCAGGCCTCCGATCATCATCCTTGTATAATTGTCAAAAGTTTCAATATAACGTCGCTGTCCCTCAGCAAATATCGTGTCGAAGGCAAGACTTGACTTTCCACTTCCGCTGATACCGGTGATGACCACCAGCTTGTCTCTGGGGATGGAAACATCTATATGCTTGAGATTATGCTCGTAAGCATCGATTACTTCAATGGACTGTGACATATGGCCAGGGTGAAGGTTTTCTGATTTAATTAATTTCTGAGGCATTAACAGCTTACCTCCCTTATTGGTTTAAAATTAGCCTCTTGACTCGAAAAAAGTAATGATTCGATCCGCCAATTCAATCCCAATTTTTGCCTGAGCCTCCTTGGTAGAACCACCGATGTGTGGTGTCACGGAAACCAATGGATGTTCTATTAGGTCTTTTCTTGGGTTTGGTTCATTTTCAAACACATCCAGGCCGGCTCCATGTATCTTACCGGAATTGAGACCATCGAGCAAAGCATTCTCATCGATTGCCCCGCCACGTGCACTGTTAATGAGCATCGCACCATCCTTCATAGCGGCAATCTCTTCAATCCCTATGATTGGCTTTCCGTCAGAATAAGGAAGATGAAGAGTAATAAAATCACTGTGCCTGAGCAAGTAATCCTTTTCAATAGTATGAATTTTGACGGCAAGGGTCAGGTTTTCGTTTCCAAAAATATCAAAGTTAAGTACGGTTTCCTCAACAAAGGGATCATAAGGCAAAATACGCATATTGGCTCCCATGGCGAGCTTGGCTACTTCCTGTCCTATTCGTCCGAATCCAATAATGCCAAGTGTTTTGCCTGCAAGCTCACTCCCCTTGGAATAAATCGATTTTAATGTCTTGAAATCTCCTTTTTCGGATGATAGTTCCTTTTTCGCGTGGTGGATATGGCGTGACAGGGCATAAATATGTGCCATTGTCAATTCCGCAACAGACCGGGTGGATGCTCCCGGCGTATTGATCACGGCGATGCCCTTGCTCCTTGCATAGTCCACATCAATATTGTCCATACCTACACCCCCACGGGCGATTACCTTTAAATTGGGGCACGCATCGATCAGTTCCTTGCGAACTTTTGTTGCGCTGCGTACGATGATGACATCATATTTCGGCAAAACCTTAGGCAAATCTTCCTGAGCTACCTTGTCGGTGTCAACAATATATTCTGCTTCCTCAAGAAGCATTTTGCCATCGGCATCGATACCGTCATTTGCGAGAATCCTGATCATGCTTTAAATTTTTTGAGTTGCAAAGGTAAACATTTCTTTCATTACTAAGGTACCGGTTTGAATAGTTGTAAGTATCACAAATTGTCCTTTTCCTGTATTCATTGAAAAATGAGGGCAATAACGAATGGTGTGGTTGCAAAAACAGGAGATAACGAATTGAAACAATAATGACTGTTGTCAAATAACGTCGTATAGGGTCATAGAGTACAGATATTTCTTCGCCCTTCAAAGACTATTATTTCCCTGTATAGGGATCTGATTACATTGATGTATTGTTATGTAACTATAATAAGTTTTATACGAAGCATATATAATGATATATATTTTTTTCGATAGGTCTGACACTTTCATTTTTCCGGCAATTAACGTACACAATCAGGTATCTTTGTATAATCTGTGAAGACTGGCATGTGGGTCAAGGTCAATAACTTCCTGGAAAATGACGGCTCATACAAGGTGCCGGATGTTGGAAAGTCAAACGTAAAAATAGAGTAGAAGATCTTAGGATTGCTGCCCCTTTCCCGATGGACTTAAAAATCTTGGAAAATTATCCCTAAAACTATTTTTTAATCGAAAAACTAATCGTACCTTTGCACTTCGAAAAAAATCAGAGGCTTCGTAGCTTAATTGGATAGAGCATCTGACTACGGATCAGAAGGTTGCAGGTTCGAATCCTGCCGAGGTCACGAATTATTTAGATAGACAGCAAAATAGAACAAGACCATGTCAAAAGTTTGTCAACTTACAGGGAAAAGACCAATTACGGGAAATAATGTATCCCACTCCAACAGGAAGACCAGGAGGAGATTTCTGCCAAATCTTCAGAAGAAGAAGTTCTATATTCCTGAAGAGGATGTATGGATAACGCTGAAAGTTTCAACCAGTGCTATCCGCTCCATCAATAAAATGGGTATCACTTCATATCTTAAGAAACTGGGTAATACCGGTGACTCCATTAATATTTATTATTAATCCTCTGCAATCATCGAATAATGGCAAAGAAAGCAAAAGGCAACAGAATACAGATTATTTTGGAATGCACAGAGCACAAGGCATCAGGCATGCCCGGAACTTCCCGCTATGTGACTCAAAAAAACAGGAAAAATACTCCTGACCGTATGGAATTGAAGAAATATAATCCCATACTAAAGAAAATGACTGTTCATAAAGAAATTAAATAATCATGGCTAAGAAAGTATCAAAAAACGCTAAGATTGCACAACGTGCTGCGAATGTAGGTTCAGGCCGTGATCACGTCAAGGTGATCAAGTCCATCAAGGACCCTGTTACCGGTGTATATTCTTACAAGGAGGCGATCGTTCACAAAGACAAGGTTAAAGACTTTTTCAATTAATTCTTTCTGACCTGTTTTGACAAAACATATCTGGCTTTTTCTATCCGTAGAAAAAGCCTTTTTGTATTTTAGCCGGATGAATTATCCTGTCTGGCTTCGGCTTTAAAAGCTGATTTTACCAATCCATTAATCCAATACAATGAGCTTTTTTAACAAATTCTTTTCTAAAGACAAGGAAAAAGACTTAGATAACAGCCTTTCTAAAACCAAAGAATCCTTTTTTACAAAGATAACCAAGGCAGTTGCCGGAAAGGACAAGGTCGATGAGGAAGTGCTTGATGAAGTTGAATCCATCCTGATCAGCTCAGACGTTGGCTTGGATACAACTGTCAAGATCATAGAAAGGTTGGAAGCGCGTGTCGCCCGCGATAAATACCTTAATAGCAGTGAATTGGATGAAATCCTGAAGCAAGAAATCATGCAGCTGCTTGCAGATAACAATACAGTGGAGCTGGAAGACTTTGACCTGCCGGATGTCAGGCCTTATGTGATCTTCGTTGTCGGCGTAAACGGTGTTGGCAAAACAACAACCATCGGCAAACTGGCTTATCAGTTCAAGCAGAAAGGTCATAAAGTGGTGCTTGGGGCAGGAGATACCTTCCGGGCGGCAGCAGTGGACCAGTTGAAGATTTGGGCAGACCGGGTGGGCTGTGATTTCTATTCAAAGGGAATGAATGCCGACCCGGCGGCAGTGGCTTATGAGGCAGTCGATTATGCGATCAAGAATCAGTGCGATGTGTGTATCATTGATACAGCAGGCCGCCTTCATACCAAAGTCAACCTAATGAATGAACTGGCTAAAATCAAAAAATCTGCCGGCAAACGAATGGATGGAGCCCCGCATGACGTGCTGCTTGTGTTGGATGCAACAACCGGTCAGAATGCCATTGAACAGGCTACCCACTTTACACAGAGCAGCGATGTCACCGCTCTTGCATTAACCAAACTCGATGGCACTGCAAAGGGCGGTGTAGCCATCGGGATCTCGGACCAATTCAAGATTCCGATCCGCTATCTTGGAGTAGGAGAAGGTATTGATCAGCTTCAAGTTTTCAATAAAAGGGCATTTGTAGAATCCCTTTTCAAAAAGTAAGGCGGTTCCAATCGATTGCTCATTCGGTAAGGTTTTTTTCTCTGACATATTCTTCCCAAGCCGGGTTTTTCCTGGTCAATTGCTTAAGGAACTTTGAGGTTGGTAAAGCTTTACGTATCTTTGTAAGTCAATCCAAAAATATTTCCGAATGAAAAGATATAATTATTGGCTTGTTGCAGCGTTCTGCTTGCTATTTGCCGGTTCATCCACAGCCCAAAAAAGAATGGCGTTGGTGGAGCATTTTACCAATAGTAAATGCCCGATCTGTAAAGCGAATAATCCCGGTTTCTATAGCCGTTTTGAGAAATACAGCAATGACGCTATCCATATCGCTTACCATCCATCAGTTCCATACAATAGTTGCATCTTTTATGTGGCCAACAAGGATGGAAACGGAGCACGACAATCCTTTTATGAAATCATCGGTACGCCAACAGCCTTTGTCAATGGCAGGAAGGGCACATCTTCGCTCCCCTCAGATGCCGATTATCTGAATGCTATCAACCAACCTGCAGAGTACGATATTACGATTACTTCTGCCGCACCGGGCAATGTCGAACTGAAGATTACGCCCCTCAAATCCTTGCCATCCGGTGCACAGTTGAGGCTATTTACCGCACTGATCGAAAACAAAGTGTTGTATGACGCCCCGAATGGGGAGACAGAACACCCGAACGTTTTCAGGAAATTTCTCGGAGATCAGAATCAGGGCATCGTGGTGAGTTTTCCCGAAGGAACCGCTGCCAATTCCTCAAAGTCAGTCTCTTTAGGAGCAATTGATTATTCCGGAGTGACCGATTGGTCGAAGTTTTCAATCATCGCCTTCATTAATCTCGATGGTCAGAAGGAGATCCTCCAGGCTGCTAAACAATCGGTGGGGGCATTGTCGGAAACAAATGTAGTTGAGCATATTCCGACCTGCATTTTTCCCAATCCATCCAGGGATGCAGTCCGGATAAGTTGGGCGGACACTGCACCACGAGACATTGAAATCAAAATATTTGACATGCAGGGCAATCTCCGATCGGTTATAAAACCGGATGCAGGAAGAAGTTTTATCGAAATAAATACCTCAGGTCATATACCGGGCACTTATATTTACCAAATGATTGGCCCGGAAAAAAAGTTATTATCAAACGGAAAATTTATTTTACAGTAACATGAAATTATTGGAAGGAAAAACAGCCATTATAACGGGTGGTTCCCGCGGTATCGGAGCAGCGATTGTCAGACTTTTTGCTGAGCATGGTGCGGAGATTGCATTTACCTATGCTTCATCTGCAGGCCCGTCCGAGGCATTGGTTGCTGAATTGTCTGCAAAGACCAAAATCAAGGCATATCAGTCGGATGCTGCATCAATGTCGGCTGCGGAACAACTTGTCAAGGATGTATTAGGTGATTTTGGAAAGATCGATGTCCTGGTCAATAATGCCGGAATAACCAAAGATGGCCTTTTACTCAGGATGTCAGAAGAGATGTGGGATGCTGTCATTGATACTAACCTTAAATCCGTGTTCAACCTGACCAAACACGCCATCCGGCCTATGTTGCGTACAGGTGGCAGTATCATCAATATGAGCTCTGTAGTAGGTGTGTTTGGCAATGCCGGACAGGCCAATTACTCCGCCTCAAAAGCCGGTATCATCGGTTTTACAAAGTCAGTTGCTAAGGAATTGGGCAGTAAGAATATCAGATGTAATGCCATTGCACCCGGTTATATAGCTACCGAAATGACGCAGGTGCTGGACGAAAGCGTAAAAGAAGGTTTTATGGCCAATGTTCCGTTGAAACGCCTTGGGGAAGCTGAAGAAATCGCAAATGTGACTATGTTCCTGGCTTCTGACCTTTCATCCTACATCACCGGCCAGGTGCTCAATGTATGCGGCGGAATGGCCATCTAATCCATAACGAATCAATATGTCTTCATTGAAGGAACTTGAAAAATTTAATCCGGACAGCAAGGTTTGGGTTTTTACCGCCAATCGCGTATTGTCCGATACGGAAATTACCCAAATCAATTCCCGACTGGAAGAATTTGCACAATCCTGGGTGAGTCATGGTGATCCATTGAGTGCACGGGCCTTCGTTTTACACCGATATTTCGTCATTCTCGCCGTTGATAATAAAATGTATTTGGCAAGCGGTTGTTCTATTGATACTGCTATGCGATTTATTCAAACACTTCAGATAGACTTTGATGTCGATCTTCTTGACAGACAATCTTTTGTCTATCTGAAGGATCACAAACCGGTTTTGATCCGTAGAAAAGATATGAAGTCGGCCTACCGGGATGGAATCATTCTTGACGACACCTTGTTTTTCGACCCTTTGGTGACCAGTTGGCAGGAAATGAGAGAAGGCTTTCTGAAACCAATGCGTGATTTCTGGATGAAGAATATGATCCGGTAATTGCATTCAGATTCCTGATCCGGACTATAGGCAAATCAAATTTTTTATAACAAACTAATTTTGTTTGAGGGGCAAAAGCTGTATAATTTGATAAGCAATTCATTCCGGAATATTTTTTTGCAACCACGATACTGTCCTCGGTATTAATCTGATTGCCCTCTCCTTCATTGAAAGACACAGATCGAACAATAATGCAATAAAGTGTCGGTGATAGTGACCAACTTACCTTTGGTGATGGATGAAGCTGTTTGAGAAAATTTCACAATATTATTAGGAGTGCATCCAAAAAATCCGATTCTGCACAAAATAATATAATTTCTTCTGCCAATTGAATACCTTTGAAGCTTACTGTTTTCAAGATGATCAGATTTGTTTATATTTCATTAATTCTTTGTGTTACATTTGGTTATGTGTATGGTCAGTACCAAATGCCGGTATATTACGCAACTTCCTACAGGCCCGGTCAAGGTGGCGAAGAGGTAGGCAATGCCATTGATGGTAATGATGCCACCCTCTATCATTCGAGGTATGACCTCTATGCGGTGCCGGACACATTGACCTTTTACTTTAATCCTAATGTTCCTGAGATCAATAAAATAGAATACAGCCCGAGAAAAGAGAGATATAATGGTATTTGGACTAAGGTAGACATCATGTATTCAAAAAGAGATAAGCCGGATCAATTCATCAGATTGAATTCCGATCCGATTATCTGGGATTTGAATAATGATGTCAAGTCCGTGAATCTTGACTCCGCCCTGGAGCACGTCTTTGCGATCAGGATAGCTGTTCATGAAGCCTATGATGATTATTCCAGTTGTGCGGAAATGAGATTCTACGGGACTAAGCCTGCATTGCCTGACGGGAGCATTGATTGCAGTCTGGATGCTTCCACTCTCCAGGGTAATAAGGATGCCAAAATAAAAATAGACGAAGCGGGATCTTCAGCATCATCATACCAATATTATGAGAATATTGAAAAGAGTTTTGATGGTAATTTTTCGACCTTATACCATTCAAATTATAATGCAGGTCAGGATGCTTTTCCTATTGATCTCGTTTATCATTTTAGCAATAAGCCCGTGATAGATTATTTCATTTATTATCCAAGAAGTGATGGAGGCTACAATGGTTTTTTTGGTGCTACTTCCATTTATTACAATACGGAAGAGTCCGGGCCTGGTGCTGAATACACGCATTTGCTGGATTATGATTTCAAAATGGAAGGCCTGCCGGTCAGGATCGCTTTTCCGACTTCCTTGAAAGTCAATAATGTCAAGATAGTCGTTAAAAATGGGGCAAGTGGCTTTGCCAGTTGTGCTGAGATGGAATTTTATGAAAAAAATGGTGGAGATCCTAATGTATTTGAGTATGAACAAATCTTTACGGACAGGTTATATACCGACCTTCTTCCCTTGGTCACTCAAGAAATGATAGATACCATCAGTGTTCCATTCTACAAGCAACTGGCATCATGTCTTTATGCCGGCACCTACAATCGGTCACTTCGGATCAGAGATTTTAAGGCCTTTGAATCCACCGGACAATTAAGCGATAAATTGAAAACTGATCGGTATGATCCGTATGAAAATGCGACCGGTATTCTATTTGAGGCAGGTGATAAAGCAGTAATTTTTGCGGATGGAATTGGTGGCTCGTCAGTATATTTGAGAGTGAGAAATTTTGCCAATGAGAGTAATCCTGCCGATTATCTTTACCTGTTGAATGATGGCCGAAATGTGATTGCGATGAAGGATAGTGGTCTTGCATATTTAGCCTATTTTTCTGATAAGCCCGCTGAGGTACCGGCCATTACGGTTCATATAGCTACCGGTAAGATCAACGGTTATTACGATCCGATTCTTCATAATTCCAATGATTGGACGACTTTTCTTGCTAATTCAGCATATCCAAAGATCGATATAGTAGGCCGATATGCTCATTTGGTTTTTGATAAAAGTGCATTGCGTCAGAATTCACCTTTTGACGGCAATCATCTGATTCAGTTGTATGATACCATTGCAAATTGGCAAAAAATTCAGATGGGATTGTATAAATTCAACTACAACTATGACAATCATATCCTCTGTGAAAGTGGTACAGGAGGAGGATGGTACGCCGGCGGCATCGGAATCCATCTCGATCTGACCTGGGGCCCCGCCAGCATAACCAATGCCCGTCAGCTGGAACTATGGGGCATACCACACGAATTTGGCCATATCAATCAAATCCGGCCGGGATTAAGGTGGATAGGGACTACGGAAGTAACCAACAATGTGTATGCGCTATGGGCTGCCTATAAGCTAAATAAGGAGGGCAAGCGTTTTACCAGGCTGGAGGAGGAGGCCTTCCGGAATGGAAACGACCCTAAATGGTGGGCAGGAAACAGGTTCAATATCTACCTGGATTCCAATTATATTCATGGAAAGGCACTTCAGGATGTAGCCAATGATTATCATTTCAGGGTGTTGGTTCCATTCTGGCAATTGCAGTTATATTACCAATTGGCAGGTGCCTGTCGCAACGCACCGGAGTTGACGTATGAAGAAAACCCCGATGTGCACGGAGTCGATTATCCACATTGGTATGGTATTGTTGCTGAGAAAGTACGTAACACAAACTCAGAGAGCCTAACCAATGGTGAAAGGTTGCTCAATTTTGTAAAATATACCTGTGAGGCGGTTCAGGAGGATTTGTCCGATTTCTTTATCAATAGTGGATTTCTGAGGCCTATCGATAAAGAGATTGACGACTATGGGGTCGGACGGATTACGGTTACACAAAATCAAATTGATGCCCTGGTAGCTCAGTTGAGGGCTTCTTTCCCCAACAAGCCTGTATCTCCGGTCTTGCATTATATTTCTGCCCACAGCATGGAAATGTATAAAAACAAGTTGTCCCTTTCAGGCCGGACCGGTGAAGGTGTGGATTTGATTATTGTTGAAGATACCCCTTATCTGCTCATTGACCATAATGAATGGAAGAATGCAGTTGCTTATGAGACTTATGACAGTACCAACACACTGATTCATGTGACCATCACCGGTACTGCCGACGTGTCCAACAAGACTACCTCCGTACTTTATGCCGACCAAAGCCATAAGATTTATGCCATAGGCTATGATGGGAAGAAAATTTTGGTTTACCCAAAAGAGCAAAGCAATGCTGTGGGGAAGAACGTTTCTTTACATCTTAAAGTTTTCCCCAATCCAACCTCTGATGGACGTTTGGTTCAGGTTGAGACAGGGGAGGCCATTGAGATTTATCGTATGGAAATATATGACAATAGGGGGAGGGTAGTGTTGTCGGGTAAGGGTAATGTCGACAAACTCAACCATTTGCTTAGAAAAAATCTTCAAATTGCTCCGGGCGCTTATTTTATCAAATTAACAGCTAAGCATTCAATACTAAGTAGTTCTTTTACAATTCAATAAATATTAAATTAAATTGCAAATGAGATATTTTTATACATTCCTGGCCATTATAGCTATGTATGGCTGGGTTGCAGGTCAGGCATTCCATGGTACCACAGGAAGTATTGCGGATGATGTAACAACCACTACTTTTACCTGTGAAGTGAGTGGTTTGCCCTCTTCCATGAATTCAGTTACATTTGGCATTGAACAGGTATGTGTGGATATTTCCCATACCTGGGATTCGGACCTGATAATAAAGCTTCAATCACCGTCCGGCAGGATCGTGACCCTGATTGAAGGTGCAGGTGGAGATTCAGATGATTTTAAGAATACATGCCTCAGCGGAAGTAACAAGAATGACATTTTCCATGGGTGGGGCCCGTTTTCGGGAACTTACAGACCTAGTGGTGATATGGGGCTTTTTAATGATGGAAGCAACCCGAATGGCACCTGGAAACTTCTGATTTTGGACGTCTATCCTGAAGATCCCGGAAAATTGAATAGTTGGGAGATCCAGTTTGGCTCAAATCCGTCCAAACCCTATCTGTTTGAAAGCAGTGCACTGCCAATCATCAAAATAGATACTTACGGTCAGTCCATTCCTGATGATCCTAAGATTCCGGCGTCTTTTAAGATAATTTCCAATGACAACGGTGCCCTCAATTATGTCAATGATACCGTTTATTCCTATTCGGGCAATATTGGTATTGAGATCAGAGGTTCCAGTTCCCAGTCATTTCCTAAGAAATCTTTCGGATTGGAACTTTGGGATGAAAATGGAGAGGATATTAAGGCATCAGTACTGGGTATGCCTAAAGAAAGCGATTGGGTGCTAAATGCTCATTATACAGATAAAACGCTCTTCCGGAACAATATGACTTACAAGCTTTTCAGTGAAATGGGGCATTATGCCTCCCGGACACAATTGGTTGAATTGTTTATCAATGGTGAATATCGGGGCGTATATACCTTTATGGAAAAAATCAAACGGGATAAGAACCGGGTTGATATCCCCAAGTTATCGGAAAATGATACATCTGGAATGGCACTTACGGGGGGTTATATCTTCAAGATTGACCGGATCAATGGCAGTGGCACGGACGGCTGGACATCAAAGTTTGAAATACCCGGGAGACCTTTTGAGTATACCAATTTCCTTTTTGAATATCCCAAGGATGATAAAATAAATAATGCCCAAAAAGCTTATATCGAGTCCTTTGTGGATAGCTTTGAAACAGCCTTGCACAGTGATGATTTTCAGAATCCGGTGAATGGATGGCGCAAGTATGCAGATGAACTTTCCTTCATGGACTTCATGCTGATCCAGGAGATGTCCAAGAATGTTGACGCATATCGGCTTAGTACTTTCATGTATAAGACGAGGGCGGATGCAGATAATAAGATACATTTCGGTCCGGTATGGGACTTTGACATAGCATGGTTTAATGCCAATTATTGTGAGACTGCCAGGCCGGATGGCTGGGTGTTCAATATCAACTTTATCTGTCCGGATGGTCGCTCACCATTCTGGTGGTCAAAGATACTTACGGACACTACCTTTGCCAGAAACATGCGTTGCCGCTGGGAGTCCTTGCGCCAGACAACATTGTCGGAAGATCATATAGCTTCGATCATCGATGGTTTTGTAGCGGAGATGCAGGGTGCAGAGAATCACAATTTTGATCGTTGGCCCATTCTTGGCATATGGGTATGGCCTAATACAGATCCGATTCCAACTACTTACCAGGGCGAGATAGATAAATTGAAAGGTTGGATTCATCAAAGATTTGAATGGATGGATCATGCAATCCGTGCGTTAAGTCCGGATATTAGCCTATCTATTAATGCTACCAATGATTCGGGTCTGCAATGGCATTTCACGCCAAATATTGATCTGGAAGGCGAGTACAAATGGGATTTTGGAGATGGCAGCACATCCAGCGATGTCAAACCGGATCATGTATTTTCTGCGCCGGGTACTTATACTGTGACACTTACTTATACCAACGGCTTCGGTTGTACTGAGAGTGTCACCTTGACGGTTAATGTTGAACATTCGGCCAACTATGGCTTCGGTGATACCGGTGTATCCATCTTTCCAAACCCTGCGACTGAAACAATCAGCCTGAAGACCGCACTTGCTTTTGAATCGGGCAACTATCAAATAAGCGATGTGCATGGGAGGAAGATGCAATCCGGAAAGATCCTTAATTCCGGTGAAAACAATATTGCAATCGGAGCATTACACCCGGGTGTGTATATTTTGTCCTTAAAGATTGACAACAGGGCGATTCAACAAAGATTAGTGAAGATGTGATCTTGTGATTGAATGATGTTTAGAGCTCATTAATAGGCTCTAAACATCATTTCTATTGCACCTGGTATAACCTATCAGGCTTTTTCAACCTGAATTCTGATATTGATATCATCCAGCAATTCCACTTCCTCACCCTCATTCGCCTCTAAACTGATGCTGTCTGCCAACACCTCATTGGCAATGTAGTTAGCGAACAAAGCCACTGCTTCCTTTGTCATATCTATAGGTTCGACCTTGATGTTAATCCTGTCGGTAACCAGGAAGTCGCTGTTTTTGCGTATATTCTGGATCCTATTGACCAATTCACGTGCTATTCCTTCTGCTTTTAGCTCAGGAGTGATGGCAATATCCAATGCGACAGTGATTTCGTTGTCCACTGCTACGAGCCAACCCGGAATATCTTCGGAAGTGATGATGACATCTTCAAGGGTCAGATCAAAATCTCCATCCGGAGTTTCGAGTACATAATGGTTTGTTTGCTCAAATTGCCTGATATCTGCCTGTGACAAGTTGGAAATCACATTCTGTGCAAGTTTCATTTGCTTGCCCAGTCGTTTTCCAAGCGTCTGAAAATTAGGTTTAGCGCCTTTTTTAATCAAACCTTCCGTATCGGCAGTAACCAGCAACTCCTTGATATTCAGCTCTGCCTCTATTAAATCCCTTACTGCTTCTACCTTAGTCTTGAAATCTAAGCTCAGTGCCGGTACAATTAGTTTCTGTAAAGGTTGACGTACACGGATCTTCTCTTTTTTACGAAGTGAAAGACCCAAGGATGAAATTCGTTGTGCATATTCCATTCTCTTCTCGAGGTTTTTGTCGATGACATCCTCATTGTCAGCCGGGAAGTAGGCTAGATGTACCGACTCGTGCTTCTCCAGTCCGGACCCGCCATTCAAATTACGATACAGCCAGTCCGCAAAGAATGGGGCAATGGGTGCGATGAGTTTTGAGACGGTCGTCATACACTCATACAAGGTCTGATAGGCCGCCACCTTGTCTTCGGTGTATTCACCCTTCCAGAATCTCCTTCTGCAGAGCCGAACATACCAGTTGCTCAGGTTTTCATCGACAAATTGCTCGATTTTACGGCCGGCATTTGTTGGCTCGTAATCCGATAGTAATTCTCTAACTTCCTTGACAAGTGAGTTGAGTTTGGAGATGATCCAGCGGTCGATTTCCGGTCTTTTTTCCAGAGGCATGTATGCTTCTGAAAATGTGAATCCATCGATATTGGCATACAATGCAAAGAAGGAATAGGTATTATACAAGGTACCGAAAAATTTCCTTCTTGCCTCATCAATTCCCTCCAGATCGAACTTAAGATTGTCCCATGGCTGTGCGTTAGTAATCATATACCATCGTGTGGCATCCACACCGTATTGATCCAATGTCTTGAATGGATCCACGACATTTCCCTTGGATTTGGACATCTTCATTCCGTCCTTATCCAGAACAAGCCCGTTGGAGACTACATTCTTGAATGCTACACTGTCAAAACACATCGTGGCTATCGCATGAAGGGTATAGAACCACCCGCGTGTCTGATCAACACCCTCTGCAATGAAGTCTGACGGGAAATTTGCCTTGAATTTATCGAGATTTTCAAAAGGAAAGTGCCATTGTGCATAGGGCATTGACCCGGAATCGAACCAAACGTCGATCAGGTCTGGTTCCCGGTACATTGGCTTACCTTGTTTACTCAAAAGTACGACTTCGTCAATATAAGGTCGGTGCAGATCAAATCCTTCCCTGTATGTCAAATGCCCGTCGGTATTGGTTGTAAAGATGGCACCAGACTTATCCTGGATCTTCAAAATTCCCGCCTTGAAGGCTTCTTCGGCTTTTTGCAATAATTCTTCTTTGGATCCGATGATGATTTCTTCACTACCATCCTCAGTACGCCAGATAGGCAATGGGATACCCCAATACCTCGAACGGCTCAGGTTCCAATCCAGCACATTCTCCAGCCAGACGCCAAATCGTCCTGATCCGGTATGTTCTGGTTTCCAATTGATTGTTCTGTTGAGCTCCGCCATCCTTTCCTTGGCTGCGGAAGCCCTTACAAACCAGCTGTCCAGAGGATAGTAAAGAACCGGCTTGTCCGTCCTCCAGCAATGCGGATAGTTATGGACAAATTTTTGCACATTGAATGCTTTATTTTCCTGTTTCAACAGGATGGCAATATCCACATCGACATCCTTGAAATTTTCGCCCTCATTTTTATAGTCCTTAACATATCGACCGGCGAATGGGCCGGCTTCATCCGTAAATTTACCTTGTCTGTCCACAAGGGTGAGACTGCCTATCCCGTTGGCCATGGCTGCCCGCCGGTCATCAGCACCGAAGGAAGGGGCTATGTGTACGATACCGGTACCGTCAGTAGTTGTTACAAAGTCGCCTTTGATCACGCGGAAGGCATCACCTTCATCCGGTTGAGCGTAAGGAAGTAGTTGTTCGTATCGGATGAAAGTAAGGTCTTTACCCTTATATTCATCAACAATTCTGTAAGGCAGCAGTTTTTGGCCTGCTGTATAGGACATCTCAGCATCAGCGCCTTCCACCTTGAACCATGTCGGAACAAGATCAGCAGCCATAACGATGCTTTGTGCCAGAGCTGTATAGGGATTGAAGGTCTTTATTTTGACATATACAATATCCTCACCTACAGCCAGAGCAGTATTGGAGGGTAGTGTCCATGGTGTTGTCGTCCATGCCGCAAAACGCACATCTTCATCCGGTGTCTCAAAAAGAAAGTTAGCATTATCATCATGTATGACTTTAAACAATGCTACCGCGGTCGTATCCTTGACCTCCTTATACGCGCCCGGAAGATTGAGCTCGTGCGTAGAAAGTCCGGTACCTGCAGCCGGAGAATATGGCTGAATGGAATATCCTTTGTACAGGTAATTCTTCGTATAGAGCATCTGGAGCAGGTACCAAACGGTCTCGATATAATTGTTGTCAAAAGTAATGTAGGGATTGTCCAGGTCCACCCAGTATCCCATTCTTTGGGTGATGTCATCCCAGCGATCCTTAAATTTCATGACCGTCTCGCGACACTTGGCGTTATAATCCTCGATGGAAATGGACTTTCCGATATCGTCCTTGGTAATTCCTAATTCCTTTTCTACATTGAGTTCAATGGGAAGACCATGGGTGTCCCAACCGCCTTTCCGCTCCACTTTTTCTCCCAACATAGTATGGAAACGGCAGAAGATGTCTTTGACGGTCCTTGCCATAACGTGGTGAATGCCCGGTTGCCCATTGGCACTTGGCGGACCTTCGTAGAACACAAATGGTTTAGCGCCATCACGCTCTGAAATACTTTTTTCAAAAATCTTGTTGCTCTGCCAAAACTTCAGTATCTCACTATCTATTTCTGTCAGATTCAGTGATTTATACTCTTTGTATGCCATGGAATGAATAATATTTGGAAAATAAGCCGCAAAGATAAAATAATTAAGGCTTATTTAGGATATTTATGTAGGTATGAGTAGATAGATCCCTGTATGTAAGCGGAATCAATATTATAAATCCACGCCCGGAATAATCGGACAATACCAAACCAAGAAAGATATTTTGATCCGTCCTGATTCCAATCGGTTCAGACTGAATTACAACTTGAGAAATCTCCTGCTACCCAGTATGGTACCATTTTTATCCTTCAATACAAGGAAGTAAACACCGTTTGAAAGGTTGGAAATATCCAGGGTGCCGGATGTTTTCTGCCTTGACAAATGCACTCTCCCGTGGATATCCGTGATATCGACCTGTTGATAGACAGTTTCATCCGGGATGCTCCAGGTGAGATAATTATGAGCAGGATTGGGTCGTATCGTGATTTCGGAAGGAAGGAGTGATTGACGGGAAGAAGAAGTATTGCAAGCTACCAGATTGAAGTAGTCGAAGATATTTCGCAGATAGGTAGGCGTGATCATTCCATCCGCGCCATCAGGGTTATCACCCATCCTGAGCATGACGATATTGAGTGAGGGAATGACACAAATTATCTGTCCATTTTTGCCTAATGCGCATACCATATCGTCCGGAGCATTGGGTATCACAGAACCCGGGAAAGTAATTTGCAGAGAAGGCAACAAATATCCTGATTTGCCATTCAACCACCATAGATATCCATAAGACGGATTCAGTTGCTGGGAAGTATTTATCATGGCATTGAAATACTCACTGTCTTTCATCAGATCTTTACCGTCCCACACACCTTTATTGAGGATCAATAATCCGTATCGAGCCATGGAGCGGATATTGGTGAAATACAATTCGCCATAGGAAGAACTGGTCCATAGACCTTTCATGCCAATCTGCCAGGCTATATTCTGGTTGAGAAAATTGTTGATGTTTTTTCCTGTAATTTTTTCGACGATATCCAGCAGCAAGCTATATACTCCTGTATGATATGCCCACCTGGTGCCTGCGTCTGCCTTGTATTTCAGACATTCGGGCGCATTGCAGAACAAATCCGGAACCAGATCATCCAGTCCCGATGTCATAGTCAGTAAATGTCGTATCCGTATTTTATCCTCCTGATCGCGTGTGCATGAGGTCCATCCCTCACCCAAATACTTCGATACCTTATCTTCAATAGATAGTAGTCCTTTTTGTTGTGCAACTCCTATTACAAAGGCTGTAAGTGATTTGCCGGCCGATGCCCAATACCAGACGGAATCCTGATTGAAACTTCCAAAATACTTTTCCAATACGATCTTTCCATCTTTCAACACCATGAAGCCTTTGGTATGCGTTGCTTCCAGATAATCATACATTGGTTGTATCTCATGATCGCACCAACCAAGTTCACTTGGGGTGACAGTCGCCCACTGATTGCCGGTGATCGGGGGAAAATAAAGATTCTGGGCACCCGATTTCTGGAACCAAATCAGCAAGACGACCATATAAAGTTGCTTCATAGCTTTATCTTTTTACTTTGACACATTTATCAATAATTGGTTTATCGTCAGGTAGATTTTTTTTGCTATGTGAAATGGTTAATCCTTTTTTTACACATGGAATTCGGCAAATTTACTTTTTTTTCATCGACTATTAAAAATTTTTTTAATTGTATATCAATAATATACATATTATACATATCTTAATAAAGAGTGATGAAAACGGAGTGGCTACTCAATGGCTTACCGCCAGGCTTGTCCTGACCTTTCTTTCGAGTTCCTCAACGGTACCCTTGAATTCAGGATCGGTATCAATCATATCCTGTACTGCCTTGCAGGAATAGATTACAGTGGTGTGGTCCTTACCGCCAAAGTTTTCTCCGATGGTTTTCAAGGATTTGTTGGTAAAGTTTTTAGCGAGATACATCGACAATTGCCTGGCGATGACAATGGAACGCTTTCGGCTAGCCCCGGAGAGTTTTTCTATAGGCATCTTGAAATATTCAGCGACTAAGGACTGGATATTTTCAATGGTGACTTCCTTACTCAGCTGATCGACAAATTTATTGATGATTTCTTTGGCCAATTGAATATTTATCTCCCTGTTATTAAGGCTGGAGGCGAATGCAAGCGAAATGAGCATCCCTTCCAGCTCCCTGACATTGGACTGCATGTTGTAGCAGATAAATTCCAATACGTCTTCAGGCACCTTAAATCCTTCTGCCTCAATTTTTGATTCAGCGATTGCTATCCGGGTTTCATAATCAGGTAGCTCCATTTCGGCAGTCAGGCCCCATTTGAAGCGGGAAATCAACCGCTTCTCCATTTTTTCCATATCCTTGGGTGGCCTGTCAGAAGTGATTACGATCTGTTTCTGATTCTGATGTAATTCGTTGAAGATGAAGAAAAAGGTTTCCTGGGTCCGTGGTTTTTCGCTCAGGAACTGGATATCATCCACGATCAGCACATCAAACGAATTATACAAAAGCGATAGGTCTGAAATTGTCCCTGTTTTGAAAGCGTAGACCACTTGATTGGTAAGCTTTTCGCAGGAGATATATTTTACTCGTTTGGATGGGAATTTCTCTACGATTTTGTTGCCGATGGCATGAGCCAGGTGTGTTTTTCCCAGACCGGTGCCCCCGTACAAAAAGAGTGGATTGAAGGATGTGATGCCCGGCCGTTCGGCGATGGCCAGACCTGCGGAGCGCGCCATCTTATTACATTCTCCTTCTATCAGATTGTCAAAAATAAATTTCGGATTCAATTCACTGTCGAAAGCTGCCTTTTTGATGCCGGGAATGACAAAGGGGTTTTTGATCCTGGCGGAGTCCATATCCTGTAAACCTACTGTCTCAGCCGATGAAGTATTTGAGGCCTCAGGCATCTTGTTGACAGGAATTTCATATTCGAGCTTTCCTTCCGGGCCTATGGTTGATTTAATTGCCTTTTTGAGGATGCCAATGAATTGATCCTCAAGCATTTCATAGATATATTGATTGGGCACTTGTATAGTCAACACCTGATCCTCAAATCGGATTGGAACTATAGGCTTAAACCAGGTTTTAAATCCTTGTTCAGAAATGTTCTCCTGAATAAGGTTCAAGCAATTTTTCCAAACCGTATTGTGATTCACAGACATTAACTCGGGCACTTACTATATAATTTGCTCATTATCAATATTCTTGCAGCAAGTAAAGCCCTGATGCAAGTATTACAGTATTAATTTAAAGGTCGGATTTTGGCGTGGACGGAGGACAAATATCAACAAACTTTGACGTTTGACAAACAAAAAAACGGATTATTTCTCCAATAAAATTTACATACAAAAATATTAAATATATATTATTTTTAAATTTAAAGGTTGGTGTTGAATTTTTGTTTTCCGACGGTCAAAAATAGGAAATGATTGATGATAATAAATATAATATTTTAGGGGAAATTTAAAATTGGTAGCATTGGTATGGGATTATTTGGAGGAAGTTTAAATATTATCCGGTACGAAACCGATTAGGTTGCCGGATTGGGCCGGATGAGGTGATGGATTAACAAATTTGTTGGGCCAACGTGAATTAGGTAGGAAAATAATACTTACAAATGCGCTTCTTTAGCGGCTTTTGGGATATTTTTAAGAATATTTTTGGCTAAAAGTCTGATATGAAGTTACGGTCATTTCCAGACACTTGATCAGAACGGGTTTACCGGGTATTACTCATCTACCTACTTCCATTTGGCCCCCATCCTATGCCGGTTTTCAGACTATAACCATAGATTTTCGCCTTGAAGAATGCCATTTTCTCCTTCTGAATTTCTTACAATCTTACCAAAATGCTTATTTTGCCTGTTCTTAATATGCAATCAAAAATCCGCCATCGACTTACTTGCGATATAAATATATGACAGATAAACTAGCAAAATACGGTGCATCCATATTTAGTACGATGACAGCCAAGGCCATACAACATGGTGCCATCAATCTTGCACAAGGTTTCCCCGATTTTCCGGTTGACGAGCGTCTCATAGATGCTGTCACTGAGGCCATGAAGTCAGGATACAATCAATATGCCAGACCTTCCGGAGCTCCGGAACTTCATCGTGAAATCTCGTCAATCATTGCCAGTAAATACAGTAGGATTGTAGATGCAGATAGAGAACTGACAGTCTATCCCGGCGCATCCACTGCAATTTACATTGCCATCCAGGCCATCATCAATCCGGGTGATGAGGTGGTAATCTTTGAACCATCCTATGAGTGTTATGTCCCTACTATCGAGATTTGCAGTGGTATCATCCGGCCTGTCCGGCTTGTACCGCCTGAGTTTCAACCGGATTGGGAGGAAGTGGAGCGTCTTGTGTCCGATAGGACCAGGCTCGTTATCATCAACAATCCTCATAACCCTTCTGCCTCAGTGTGGCGACAAGAAGATTTCAGGAAGCTTGAAAAAATTCTTGAGGGAAGGGATTGTCTGATCCTGTCAGATGAGGTCTATGAGTTTATCAATTTTACAGAGGAGGGACATCTCTCCATACATTCCATGGAGGGTCTCCGGAACAAGACGCTTGTGATCTCCAGTTTTGGCAAGTCTCTTCATGTGACCGGTTGGCGTACAGGCTATTGTGTTGCTCCTCCCGATGTCACTATTGCCATGCGTAAAATCAATCAATTCTCTACCTTTTGTGCCAACCATGCCATGCAGGTAGGTATCGCTTCTTATCTGCGCGATTACTTCGATGCATCCCGGATCAGGGATACATACAGAGCCAAGAGGGATATGATGGTGAATGGAATAATTGACAGCCGATGGAAACTTCTGCCATGCAGGGGTACATACTTTATGTTGCTGGATTATAGTTCTATTTCAGACTTGCCTTCAATGGAATTTTCTGAGTGGCTCGTTACCCATAAGGGCATCGCTGTCATTCCATGTAGCCCGTTTTATTCTGAGGGGTATGATCCCCGAATTATCAGGATTTGTTTTGCCAAAAAAGAGGAAACATTAATTAAAGCAATCGACTTATTATGCAACATCTGAATGTCAGTTTAGTGCAATACGACATCATCTGGGAAGACAGTAATGCCAATCTCGAATATCTTGATACATTGCTGGAGACAGCACGAGGCAGTGACCTGATCATACTCCCTGAAATGTTCAACACAGGATTCAGTATGGATGCGGCAACAGTGGCTCAAAAAGATGATGGACAGGCTGTATCATGGTTATGTATCCGATCAGGAGAATTAGAGACAACCATCATGGGTTCAGTTGCCATCCGGGAGGAAGGTCGCTATTACAACCGTTGTTACATAGCTTCCGAAGGAGAAATCATAGCTCAGTATGATAAACGGAATTGCTTCACATATGCAGGTGAGGAAAAAATATACACCTCGGGTAATAGTCAGGTAACCTTTGAGGTCAAAGGCTGGAAGGTAAAGCCACTTATTTGTTATGACCTGCGCTTTCCATTATGGTGTTACAATAGGCAGGAGGCTGATTTGATGGTTTTTGTCGCCAATTGGCCGGAGTCACGCATCATCCATTGGGATGTTCTGTTACAAGCCCGGGCAATAGAAAATCAGGCATTTGTCATCGGTGTCAACCGCCTCGGAAGTGATGGTACAGGAAAGGCTCACAACGGGCATTCAGCGATTGTCGGACCTTATGGTAATTATGTTACCGGACCATTGACAAAGGCAGGAGTCTCCCATGCCCGTCTTGATCCGTCGGAGATAAGTCGGTACAGAGCTATGTTTCATTTGTTGGATGAGGAAAGGATGAAGTCGGAGTAGGGAAGTTTTTCCTTGCTATGCTACTATGCTATCCGGTCAGACATACTGGACGATTAAGAATCAATGTTATTATTTTCTCTGGCGGCTCTAATCGTTCCATGACTTCCCTTTATCAGCCGGTAGGAAAAACTTTGCTTACACATCGTGAATAAATGTTTCTTTGCGTGAGATGGGTGAGTCGCGGCGTTGATTATCTTTTGAATCACAAAATAGGACAAATAATGACCGTAAGGTTTGCAAAATAGCGCTGCACTTAAAGTGTTTGATTCAGTGAAACTCTGAAATCATGACCTGAGGTATACTTCGGAATCAGATATTACCGGATGATTATATCCTCTTTCAATCAAATTAGAACTATGAACATTGAATTCCATCTTTGGAATAAAATTTCGGATAGTCTTTTCCTTTGAGGCATTTTGTTTGATATTCTTTTTCTCTGTCATGGTTTTCATTAGGATGGATGTAAGAATATTTTTTGAAGGAAATATATTTTCTTTATTATTTGGACGTTTATTATCTTAGCAGCGTATTAAGCATTTCCATATTTTTTCATCCTTAATCATTCGTTATGGCGGATTGTAACCTAGCACCCCTGAGTCCCTATGTCCCTACTGCGGAAAAGCCCTGGAACGAACAGCGTGTTAAGCATCTGTATGCCAGGATAGGTTACGGTATTACGGCAGCAGAGATTCCTGACATCCTCTCTAAGAATCCGGTGGAATACATCGAAAGCTTGGTGGATGAAGCTTTCAATCTGCCTGTTTTTCCGAAACCTGATTGGGCAGATTGGAAACCGGGTCAATTCAATGAAGAAGACGGTACCGAACATTATATCATCTATACCCAATTTGTCACAGACTGGATCAATGAAAAGTTGAAGAGACCATTGCGTGATAAGATTGCCCTGTTTTGGAGCAATGTTCTGGTAACTAAGTTTGAAGATTATTATTACGCACCATTCCTGTATCAATATGTCACCAATCTGCAACGCAATGCACTTGGTAATTACAGGACCTTTATCCGGGAAATGGGGCTTGAGCACAGTATGCTTATCTTCCTGAACGGTTTTCAGAATAACAAATGGCAACCCAATGAAAACTATGCTAGAGAGCTTTTTGAATTGTTTACCCTGGGGCTTGACAACGGTTATACAGAAAATGATATCAAGGAGACGGCACGGGCATTTACCGGTTATAATGGTGCAGATCTGGAAAATTATATTATTTACTTTACACCCTTTACCCATGATAATGGACTTAAGACCATCTTCGGTGAGACTGCCAATTTTGACTACAATGGCGTCATCGATTTGCTGTTTGAGAAGAAAGGCGACTTGATCTGCAGGCATATTTGTGGAAAGATTTATCGCCACTTTGTCAATGCAGAAGGTAATGATAACATCATTCAGCAACTAGCCGATATCATGCTGGCGAATGATTTTGAATTGCTTCCGGTATTCAAGGCACTTTTCTGCTCTGAGCATTTCTTTGACGCTACAGAATTCAATACCCATATCAAAAGCCACATTGAATATTTTACAGGCATAATAAAGCAGTTTAATTACACTTTGAATTATGAGGAGGGCAATGCCATGATTTGGTATAGTTCATCCTTAGGCCAAACTTATTTTGACCCGGTAGATGTTGCCGGTTGGAAAGAGGACAAGTCATGGATTGACTCAGGTAGCCTTCTGGTACGATGGCTTTATTCAGAGTGGATGTATGGGGGGCTGATATGGCAGAATCAGGATTTTGTAGTCAGTTATCTGAAAAATCTAACCAATAACAGCAATGATGTGGAGTTTGTCGTAAGGACAGTTGTCGATCAGTTTTTTGTTTCAGGGTTGGCGTCCCAGGCAGATTATGATCGTCTGCTTATTGCATTCAAAGCCGACCTGCCTGAGAATTATTACGAGCAAGGATTATGGAATCTTGACTGGGAAAAGGATTTCATTTGTTGGCAGACCAATCTGCTTCTTAATGAGATGGCCCGTTTGCCGGACGTCACGCTTTGTTAGATTAACCTCCATATCATCAAAATTAAATAAAATGAATAACAAGGATATAGAAAAAAGAGGCTTAAAGCTTGAAGATGGTGTATTGCATGAGGCAGATCATGTTGAATATTCCAGACGGAGATTTCTCAAATCATTCGGTCTTGCAGGCGGATTGGGTTTTATGCTTGGAGGATTGCCCGTGAGTGCATCTACTCTGACGCGATGGTCCATGCCACCAATTCTGGAGAAGTCAGATCGCATCCTGATTATGATTCGTCTGAAAGGGGGGAATGACGGCATCAATACAATCATACCATTGGATCAGTTATCGACTTATCACAATGCAAGGCCATCAATAGGCTATCAGGATAATGTTATGATACAGCTCAATGATCAGATAGCTATGAGCCCTCACCTGGCCGGGTTGAAACGCCTTTGGGATGAGGGTATGATGAAAGTGGTGCAGGGCGTTGGTTATCCTGAGCAAAATCTTTCACATTTCAGGTCTTCAGATATCTGGTCAAGTGCCTCGGATAGCAATGAAGTTGTACGTTCCGGTTGGGTGGGACGATATGTGGAGGAGACCTTTCCTGATTATGTAGAGAATCCGCCGGTGTATCCACCGGCTATTCAGATCGGTGGCGCGAGTTCTATCCTTTTTACAGGTGATCACATTGGAAAGTTGGGTTTTGAAGCCTTTTCAGGCGCACAGCTGGAAGATTTTGCCACTACGGGCAATGCTCACTCCCTTCAGGACTTGCCACCTTGTTCCTATGGCGATCAGCTCAGGTATGTCAGAATTATTACCAACAGTACATACAAGTTTGTGGAAGCAATTAAAACCGCCTACAGCTTAGGCCCTGAGACTACTTTGACTTATGAGGATGAGAGGTTCCCTGAATCACTCAAGATTATTGCGCGCTTGATCAAAGGTGGTTTGAAAACGAAGATTTATGTCGTCGAGCTGGATGGTTTCGATACGCATTCCAATCAGATCGGTAAGCATGAGGAATTGTTAAAACAACTCGCCGCCGCAGTTGATACTTTTTACAAAGACCTGGAAGGTACAGAATATGAGGAGAATGTTCTTTCAGTAACCTTTTCTGAGTTTGGCCGAAGGATTGAGCAGAATGAAAGTCCCGGTACCGATCACGGTGCTGCCAGTGTATTACTGGCTTTTGGAAAATGTCTTGAAGGTAATGGAACCCTAGGCAAATATCCAAGTCTGACCGAAACTGATGAAGATGGAAACCTGATTTTTAACGTCGATTTCAGGAAAGTCTACAACACTTTGTTTACGGAATGGCTTTGTCTGGAAGATGCTGTTTCTGATCAGATTTTACTAAAGGATTTTGGAGATCCGCTGGATTTCGGCTTTACTTGTCAGGAAGTTTCATCCGTGAAGACACCGGCCAAACCGGGATTTGTCCACAGTGCCTCCTATGGCCTGGGTGATGTATTTGTCAATTATACTATTCCAAAAGATGTGATGGTGATGGTGGAATTGGTATCTATGTCAGGCCAACCCATCGTGCTTGAACGACCCATGATGAAAAAGGCCGGATCCTACAGTATTCCTTTGCAACAAGCCAGGCGCAGGCTTATGCCGGGTGCTTATGTGTACAGGATCAGAGTTACAGGAGCGGATTACACGGGTAAGTTGATAATCAACTGATAGGATTCTCATGAAGTAGGCGAATGTTGTAAGCGGCAAGATGTAGATTGGAAACATTGAAATTTTGAAAACTGTACCTTGTTGTCTGCATCTGTGGATATCTCGGTTTATTCGCAGGTTCTTTATTTATTGTTTCATGATGACCTGCCTGACTTCAGCCATGGATCATTGCAGGGCATAGCAGATCGGGAATCTAATACCGAAGGTTCATTCGTTTTAGACCAATTTCATTGATCTATAAGACTGTAACCTCGGCATTATACTAAAAATTTAAGGACTATTATTTAAATCATCTTGGTATAACTCGTACAGGTCATGATAGTTATTGGCAGAATAGTCGATTGTATATTTTTTGCAGTTGCCTTATTATCTTAGATTGACCCTGGCTTTCAAACTGTTTTCTCTGGCTGAACCCAGGTCCTGTACCCAATATCCTCCTTTTTTTGCTACTCCCATTTGTTTGATTCCCGGATTCATAATATTGAAACAATGTCCCGGGCTTGCCATCCAGTCTGAGACCACCTGGGCGATATTCTTCTGACCGTAGGCAATATTTTCGGCGACTATCTCCCAATCATAACCCTTTTCTTTGATTCTACCAGGATAGTTGCGGCCGTCCCTGCTTTTATGATCAAAGTATCCTTGTCGATGCATATCGATCGCATGCTCGGCTGCTGAAGCGGCCAATGCGTCATTCCATGTAAGTGCTGATACAGGCTTCATTCTGACATTCCCACAATTGCATCCATTCAATCTATATTGATTGACCTCGGCAAGCATCGCAGCCTTGAATTCTTCATAATTCCTGGGTGTAGGTATGCCCACCAATCCAATTACTATCATTAACAAGGGAATCACTTAATACATCTATTTTTTATTAGGACTCCTGAAAGGCTTGAAATAGTATGTGCAATATCCCTTTTAACTAAAAATTATGTATTCAGTAGGGGCAATGGCTTTCTGGTCCGTACAGTGCCATTTTGGAAACGGCCTTTTATCATGACGTCAATGTATAAACCTGAAAAGAGATTGCATTGCAAAGCACTGTAGTATATTGCCGATAAGATCAGTGAATGCAGAACGATCAAATCAACCACTGATAAATTTTAGAGAAAGAATAGTGCCATATAATTCAAAATTCATACATTATGGACTATAGGCCTTGAAGATAATATCTATCTGACTGGGTGGAAATTACACTTCATTCTCAACACGCCTATTCCTCCTGTAATAATCCCTGTATCCCGCGAGCGTCAAATCAATACTCAACGCCCTCAAATGTCAATCCCTGAGCAGGCACCGAAAAAGCAAAGGGCAGAACGACACCTTCGAGAGATAGTTCCTTCATACGCTCTAAACTTAGTTTGCCAACGGCAACATTGGCACAACCGCCCACAATCAGGCGGACCATGCCTCTCAGGAAGCGATTAGCTGCAATGTGCAGTTCGAGACGGTCTTCATGTGCCTTCCATTCGCATTGAATCATATCACAGTAGGTCGTCTTATTGTTTGAGCCGGTTTTGGCAAAGGATGAAAAATCCTTCAGACTTGCAATAAATGTAGCCGCCTCATTCAGGATATGCACAGATTCCGGTGTAAGGCGGTCGAGGTACCAGCTGTATGGTTGTATGAAAGGGTCCTTGGAGGTATGGATTCGATAGATGTATCGACGGGATTTGGCTGAGAATCTCGCATGGAAATTATCCTCCATTACCTTAATCGATCTTATGACGATATCGTCGGGCAAGATTCTGTTGATTTTGAATAAGAATGGAGCATCTTCCGGTATTTCAGGGAGATCAAAATGAAACCCATAGTTGCGACCATGGACCCCGGAATCTGTCCTGCCGCATCCCACAATGGCAATAGGCGAACGGAAATAGATGGACAATGCATGCTCAATAGCTTCCTGAATGCTTATCCCATTTGGTTGCCTCTGCCATCCTACATAATTTGTACCGACGAAATCACAAAAGGCGAGGAGGCGCATCAGGCAACTTTAAGGTTGGCTTCGATACGGGATCCGGCTAATTTTGTCTTTACATAGTCTAAATCCACCACTAATCGATCAACATTTTTCTTTGAGGGAAGCTCGTACATATCATCCATTAATATTGCTTCGCAGATGGACCGCAATCCTCTTGCTCCAAGTTTATAATTTAGAGCCGTTTGCGCTATATAATCAAGAGCATCATCAGTTACTATCAATTCTACCTTCTCGTATTCAAACAGTTTGATAAATTGTTTGATGATGGCATTCCTGGGTTTAATAAGGATTGATTTGAGCATGTCCAGATTGAGTGGATCAAGGTAGGTCATGATAGGCAGGCGTCCCAACAGTTCCGGAATCAATCCAAAATGCTTCAGGTCTTGATGCATTGCATATTGATACAAGTTGGACTGATCTACCTTTTCTTTTGCCTCATGGCTGTAACCGATGATCTGAGTATTGAGTCTTCTGGCGATGATTTTATCCAGTCCATCGAACGAACCACCACAAATAAACAATATATTTTGGGTATTGACCTTGATCATTTTCTGTTCAGGATGCTTTCTGCCTCCCTGTGGCGGTACGTTGACATCAGTACCTTCCAGCATCTTCAGTAGTGATTGTTGAACTCCCTCTCCGGAAACATCCCTCGTCAGGGAAGGATTGTCGCTCTTTCGGGCTATCTTGTCTATTTCGTCGATATAGACAATGCCTTTTTCAGCCATTTTTACATCATAGTCACAGACCTGGAGTAGTCTGGTCAGGATCGATTCTACGTCTTCACCAACGTATCCAGCCTCTGTGAAGACAGTAGCATCTACGATAGCAAATGGAACATTCAGCATCCGTGCAATGCTCTTGGCTAGAAGTGTCTTACCGGTTCCGGTCGGACCTACGAAGATGATATTGGATTTTTCGATCTCGACGTCCTTATCGTGCTGGTATAACCTTTTGTAGTGATTATACACCGCTACGGCCAGTGTCTTCTTCGCTTGTTCCTGACCTATCACATAATTGTCAAGATATTCCTTGATTTCCTTAGGCGTACGTTTGGCGAAGTCGCTTACCTGTAGATTGTCCGAGGGTTGTTTGTCAAAGATTTCCTGCTCAATGATATCATATGCCTTTTCCACGCAGGATTCGCATATGTGTCCATCGAGTCCTTCAATCAGGATAATAGCTTCATTTTTATCCTTTCCACAGAAAGAACATCTTTGTAAATCCTTGTTTTTTGCCATTGCTTTACTTTTAATACAAAATGAACCAGGCGGGCATCCTGTATGTCCGGTATATGGTTGAGATTTATTTATTATTAATCTTGTGTTAGTCTGGAGGGGTTGGTCTTTTCCAACACTTCATCCACCAATCCATATTCTTTTGCTTCAGCGGATGTCATCCAATTATCACGATCACAGTCTTTTTCGATAATGTCATAGTCCTTTCCGGTATGGGCTGCAAGAATATCATATAATTCCTTTTGCATTTTCTTGATCAGCTTATAGGATATTTCCATGTCGGAGACCTGACCCTCCATACCGCCAAGAGGCTGATGGATCATCACACGACTGTGATACAGGCATGTTCTTTTGCCCTTTTTACCTGCAGCCAGCAGGACAGCGCCCATGGATGCAGCTAATCCGGTACATATGGTTGCCACATCCGGAGAGACGTACTGCATTGTGTCATATATGCCCAGGCCGTTGATCACAGAACCTCCAGGACTGTTGATAAACATCTGGATATCGCGCTTTGGATCTGTGCTCTCCAGAAATAGCAACTGAGCCTGTATGACATTGGCTACATAGTCATTGACCGGCACGCCCATGAATATGATCCTATCCATCATGAGTCGTGAAAACACATCCATGCTCACAACATTCATTTGCCGCTCTTCAATGACGGCAGGCGTAAAACCATGGATATTAGGTACTGACACCTGCATATATTTATCAAGGTGCATGGAGTTCATATTCAGGTGTTTGGTCGCGTATTTTTTGAATTCGTCTTTTGGAATCATTGACTGTTCTTTGATTTGGTTAATTGATATTGGATAAATAAAAAGATTGAAAAAAAGTTCATTATACTTATTGAAAGCATTCAATAGCCTGCCAGGAGAACAATAGGTTGCTTTATTATTCTGACTGAGTATAAGATATAAGAATGTCCTGAATTACTTAGGCTTCCTCTCCGGATGTATTATCTGCATCCTTTGCCTCAACCTCTTCTACCTCGAAATCACCGTCATGCTTGTGCTCATCGTTATGCTCGTGTCCATGATTGTGGTCGTGATGGTGATGCTCCGCCTGCTTTTCATATTTTTTGTTGAGTTCTTCGATCTTTTCATTGTATTCTTCAGTCGGTATATTCACCACCTGGATTCCATGTTCATCGATCAGGAAACTAGCCAGCTTGGCCATGTATATCTCGTCCTTCTTTCTCGCTATGTGACGATTATCCTTATAGGCGTCTTCGAGGAATTTTTGATAAATATTTTCAGGAAGATTTGCTCCACCGAAGTATTCATTGATCTCTCGGATTAGCGCTGTATTGACATCTGATCTGGATACCTGGATTCCATATTCCTTGTCCATAATGTCCTTGATCCACGCCCACTTGAAGTCCTCTTTATATTCATCCAGATGATACTGCAGGGCATGATCGTCGAGTTGTGACACCTGGGTAAAGAATTTCTTATAAAAGTCATCAGTCAGATCGAGTTGAGTTTCCGTCAGAGCCATTTCTTTAAATTCATGGAAGAAGAGCATATTGCTTGATATTCTGTAATAGGCATGGTAATCCTCCTTTAGAAGCCTGATCAGGTCTTCTTCTGACTTGATATTTCCCCGTGGATCCAACCGGGTAAAGAACTCCTCATCCATATCAGCAAGAACTTTTTCTTGTATGTTGCTGATCGTTACCCTAAATTCATAATCAAATGTATCATTCTGTTCTTCAGAATCCAATTTCAAAATCTGGTTTCTGAGTGTCGCTTCATTGTCGGTAAAGTCTTTCAGATTAATGTCGAATGTCTCACCAATTTTTTTACCAATGATGTTCTTGTTTAGATCATCGGATTGGATGTTGGAAACAGAATAATTGAAAGTCATTGTATGGCCACCTTCTTTGACCTCACCATTTTCCAGTTGCACTGCATCGAAGCTGATAAGACTTTCTTCTCCGGCAGGTTCACTACTTTCCGCCATGCCGCCGATATTGTACCGAATGGACTTGATCTGCCCATCCAGTCGTTCCTGCGATATTTCCGGCAGGTAATAAGTCAACTTGCCACTGTAATCGAAATCTAAATCTTCCAGACTAGCCTCCTTTACAAACACGAGGCTGGCCGAAAAGTCCTCTACCTTGTCAATGTTGAACTTATAATCTTCATTGACATCATTGATGACAAAGTTGGAAAAAGTATTGATGTCATTGTCTTTCAAGTATTCCTGAGCCTTATCAAACAAGTTCTTATTGATCACATCAACATACACCTGTGTACCATACATATTTTTTATAAGATTTACAGGAGTTTTACCCGGTCGGAAACCTTTTATCTTGGCTTTTTGTGCAGTTTTTTTCAATTCCTTTTTTAAAAGATCCTGAATTTCAGCAGCTTCCATGGTAACATCCAGCTGGAGTTGATTTTTTGTTATTTCTACCGGGTTGATGGTCATTTTAGATTAATAATTTGAATATTGAATGAATATAGAAAATCAAGGTAAAAACGTACTGTATGAGCGAAACAGGCGGCTTTTACTGCTTCTTTTCCAATTTTGAGGTGCAAAGGTACGATTATTCTATAAATAAATTGATTATTAACGCACGCTAAATTAATTTAGCAGGGTATCAAATACATAACATTGATTACATTTGCGCCATGAAACTGATCAGAAATTTTTGCGTAATTGCACACATTGATCACGGTAAGAGCACCTTGTCTGACCGTTTGCTGGAATATACCCAGACCATTGCGGAAAGAGACATGCAGGATCAGGCTCTGGATGATATGGACCTGGAGCGCGAACGTGGCATCACCATCAAGAGTCATGCTATCCAGATGTACTATCACCATGATGACGGCCAGGTCTATACTTACAATATGATAGACACCCCCGGACATGTGGATTTCAGCTATGAAGTGTCACGATCCATCGCCGCTTGCGAAGGTGCGCTCCTCCTGGTAGATGCAAGCCAGGGTATTCAGGCACAGACTATCTCCAATCTTTTCATGGCGATCGACCACGATCTGGAGATTATTCCTGTTCTGAATAAGGTCGATATGGAAAGCGCTATGGTGGAAGAAGTCTCTGATCAAATTATTGACCTGATCGGATGTAAAAAAGAAGAAATTATTCTTGCCAGCGGAAAGACAGGCATTGGGGTGCATGATATTCTAAGAGCTATTGTGGATAGGATTCCGGCACCTAAGGGAGATCAGGATGCACCGCTACAGGCGCTGATTTTCGATTCGGTATTCAACTCATTCCGGGGTGTGATCGTTTATTTCAGAATTATCAACGGCATCATCAATAAAAATGACAAGGTTCGTTTCTTTCACACAGGTAAGGAATATTTTGCTGATGAAGTGGGTATCCTTCAATTAAATATGGTTGAAAAACCCCAACTGACTGCTGGAAATGTGGGTTACCTGATCACAGGAATCAAAGTTTCAAAGGAGATTAAGGTTGGTGATACGGTCATTTTGGCTAAATACCCTGCCACTGAAGAAATCAAAGGTTTTGAGGAGGTAAAGCCGATGGTCTTTGCCGGAATTTATCCGATCGATAATGATGATTTTGAGGACCTTCGCGATAGTCTTGAAAAGCTACAACTCAATGATGCCTCATTGACTTTCGAACCCGAAAGTTCTGTTGCCCTTGGATTCGGCTTCCGCTGCGGCTTCCTGGGAATGCTTCACCTTGATATCATACAGGAGCGTTTGTCCCGTGAGTTCAACCAGGAGGTAATTACTACGGTGCCTAACGTAATGTATCATGCATTTCTCAATAAAGCGCCCAACGAGAGGATTATTATTAACACACCCAATGACCTTCCGGACCCTACCTTGCTTCATCATGTGGAAGAACCATATATCCATGCCCAGGTAATCACCAAGCCGGAGTATATCGGTTCCATCATGTCCTTGTGCATGGACAAGCGGGGCATCCTGACCAAGCAGACCTATCTCACCACAAGCAGAGTAGAGTTGACCTTTGAGATGCCGCTTGCCGAGATTGTTTTTGACTTTTATGATAAATTGAAGTCCATTTCTCGTGGCTATGCATCTTTTGATTATCAGCCTTTGGATTACAGGAAGTCGGAGCTCGTTCGGCTCGATATCAAGTTGAATGGCGATAATGTAGATGCCTTGTCTGCTCTCGTGCATAAGACCAAAGCAGAGGAATTGGGCAGGAAAATTTGTGCCAAACTGAAAGATCTGCTACCTCGTCAGCAATTCATGATTGCTATTCAGGCAGCAATAGGTGCTAAGATTATTGCCCGGGAAACCTTATCAGCCATGCGCAAGGATGTGACAGCAAAGTGTTATGGTGGAGATATTTCCCGTAAAAGGAAATTGTTGGAAAAGCAGAAGGAAGGAAAGAAAAAGATGCGTCAAATAGGTAGTGTTGAGGTGCCTCAAAAAGCATTTTTGGAAGTATTGAAATTAAATGATTAAATAGTATAGAATGAAATATTTTGGAATTTTAACTTGTATCGCCTTAATGAGTTTGGCGGCTTGTAAAAGCGAATCTGCAGGAAATGCAGCAAAAGCCGATGATAAGGAAGCCTATGTTGCATATGATGGACAGACCAGGCAGATCGCTTCAGTGGACACTCTGGTCAACAATAAGGGAGTTCAGTTTGAACTTACATTCAGGGGGGGATCAACCGATGGAGCTGCCCAAATCAAAATCAGGAAGGACGGAAAGTTAATTGAAAATACGGACCGTAAAGCAGATGGCCGGGTCACGGCAGCCATGATCGAAGATATTAATGGCGATGGTGAGGGTGATTTTATTTTCTATACCAACACAGAAGACAATACAAGAATAGGTAACTTGTATGGTGTGGTTAGCGATAATGGAAAGTATCGGCACATCTTTATCTCTCCATTTATTAAAGAGCCTTATGTAACCAATTATTTCGGAAGGGATTCTTTCTATGTTGAGAATGGAATAATATATAAGTCTTTTCCCAGGTATGAGTTGAATAAATTGAGACAGAAGGTGGATTCCGGAAAACGATGGATACTTCAGTACAAGTATACCGGAAAGGATACAATTGACGTATCCGAAGGAATTATTCAGTAAATATTCAGTAATTATTATGGAAAGTGGATTCGTTTAAATGATTGCGAATCCACTTTTATTTTTTTTATCTCCCCCAGCCAATCCTTACGCCCGCCTCAAAGGCAGCCGGTTTTAATTTGCTTTGATAAAGACTGTTGTCCGTCAATGGGAAATAATGCTTATATTGTAGGATAGGCGAAATTTTGACATATTTCCCGGCAAAAAAGTCCAGCCCGAGACCAAGACCGGCCATGGCAAAATGCTCATTGATTTCAGGAACGACATTATCCGGTTCGTTTACCCAATTCCTTAGTTCATAACCAACAACCGGTTGCAGGAAGAAGTGATTCTTGAAAAAATGTTGCCTGGAGAATGTCGGACATTCATCACACTGATCAAAATGGAAGGGATAGATTGTTACCGGGATATTCATGCCAAAGCTTCTGATGGATTTGACCCTTCCTACCTCCAGATTGCTGGCATCAAATATATCAATGCCTTTGATCCGAACCATTTTTGCAAAAATTTCCGGCCCGAATAAAACCCCGTAGTTGACTAACTTGATTCTGTAATCCAGAGCAACCTGACTCCCTTGCTGGGACAGCCTGTCATTGGCCTTGCCGGGAATGTTACTCGGGATATCTTCATAATCCAACACATATTTAAACGAAATGCCAAATTGAGCGTGAACATCGGTCAACGAGAAGAAATAAAATAATAAAATTAGAGTGGTAGTGAAGTATTGAATTTTGCGCTGCATAAAGGGTCGTGAATAAAATTTTTTAATAAGCAGTTTCAATAACTAAAAGAATCCTATGCCAAAGCTTACATCCCTTTTTAGTCGTATCTTTGCATTTTCAAATGTACAGTGATTATCTGAAATGAATTGAATTTTCATTTCAATTTTTATATAGTTATTATAGTTATAATATAAATTAATTTGAAAACCAGAACATTAGAACAAAATAAAGTAAGCGTAATTACCCTTGGTTGCAGTAAGAACCTCGTAGATTCCGAAAATCTGATTACTCAGCTCAAGGGTAATGACTTCGATGTACAGCATGATGAGGTGACCAGGGATACAGATATTGTCATTATAAATACCTGTGGATTCATAGATCTTGCTAAGGAAGAATCCATCAATACCATCCTGAAATACGCGAAGGTCAAATCAAAAGGTGGCATAGACAAATTGTATGTTACAGGCTGCCTGTCACAACGATACAAGGATAATCTGGAAGAAGAAATTCCCGAGGTGGATGCTTATTTTGGGACATTGGAATTGCCACGTCTACTCAATACCTTAGAGGCTGATTATAAGCATGAATTGGTGGGTGAGCGGGTCTTGACCACTCCTTCTCACTATGCCTATATGAAGATTTCAGAAGGGTGTAACAGGACTTGTGCTTTCTGCGCCATCCCACTCATGCGCGGAGGTCATGTATCCAAGCCGGTTGAAGAACTTGTGAAAGAGGCTAAAAGCCTGGCCCGTATCGGTGTAAAGGAAATTATTCTGATTGCGCAGGAATTGACTTATTATGGTCTGGATATATACAAAAAGAGAGCCCTGCCGGATTTGCTTGATGCCCTTGCCGAAGTAGAAGGTATCGAATGGATCAGGCTACAATATGCTTACCCTAGTAAATTCCCTATGGGTATAATCGATGCCATGAAGCGACACGATAAGGTATGCAACTATCTTGATCTGCCTTTGCAGCATGCTTCTGACAAGATATTGCAGTCGATGAGACGCCAGATTACACGGGATGAGACAAAGCAGTTGATCAGGGATATCCGTCAAATGATACCGGGAATAGCAGTCAGAACGACTTTCATCGTCGGCTTCCCGGGAGAAACCGAAGAAGATTTTGATCAGTTGTGCGATTTTGTGAGAGAAATGCGTTTTGAACGCCTTGGTGTTTTCCAGTATTCCCACGAAGAGGACACAGCTGCATACGAGATGGAGGATGATGTCCCGGAAAGCATAAAGGCAGAACGTGCCAATGCACTGATGGCTATTCAACAGGAAATCAGCCTCGAACTTAACCAGCAAAAAATTGGTAAGATATTTAAAGTACTTATCGATAAAAAGGAAGGTGGATACTTCTATGGCAGAACCGAGTTCGATTCCGTAGAGGTTGACAATGAAGTCCTCATAGACGCTTCTTCCAACTATTGCTCTGTAGGCGGGTTTTGTGACGTCATCATCGATGATGCCACTGAATACGATCTGATAGGCCATGTGATTCAACCCGGTTAAATTTATTTTCGATATGAATAAGCTATATAATTATTTGTTTGTGCGACGACACCCTCTTGTATGGGCACTCGCCATTATTTTGATATTTTCGATTCTGATGGTCGTCAATTATTACTGGATTTTCCCAAATAATCCGGAATGGATGTTTGTTGCAGCCTTCATTGGCGTTCTTATGTATGGTGTCTATAGCGCTTTTATGCTCTTTATAACCAAGAAAATCATGCTGGACTGGAATCAGTCATTCATCGGTTTCTTCCTGGTCGCTGCCACTTTGTTTTATGAAGGTATGCTGATCAGTGATAAGAGCTGGGATGATCTTTCCAACTATACGCCAATCCTCAAGGTAATTTTAGGGGTGGCCCTCATCATCATGAGCATGTCCATCATGGCCAGAAAGGTGCTGGAAAAAATGAAACAACTGGATCGTTAACCTGTAACCTTAAGAATGAATCTGAGTAAGCGGATTAGCCTCATGACCTCTTTGCGGGAGGATATTGAGCTAAATAAAGATTATTGGGCTGCTAAAATCCGGGAAGCAGAGATGATGAATCCCTGGTTTACTCCATCCAGTACTTCCAACGCCCTTAAATCAATTTCTGCCGAGATGCTGGATCCGGTAAAACTTGAAAAATGGGTTGGCTTTTATCCCGTTCCTAAATCCCCGGCCAATGTAGGGATTATCATGGCGGGAAATCTGCCTTTGGTAGGCTTTGCTGACTGGCTGGCTGTTTTCATGTCCGGCCATCGGGCCATGGTCAAATGTAGTGATAAGGACAGTGTGCTGTTTCCGGCTATATTGGAAAGGCTAAAAGAATGGGCACCCGAATTCTCAGGGAATACTATCATTGAGGAACGACTCAAAGGCTATGATGCGATCATAGCAACCGGTAGCAACAATACGTCCTTATATTTCAAAAGTTATTTCAGCCATGTACCACACATTATACGGAAAAACCGAACCAGTGTAGGAGTGATTCAATCCGGTGATGATGAAGAAGTGCTGGAAGCTTTTAATGCTGATATCCATTCGTACTTTGGGTTGGGCTGTCGCAATGTATCCAAGCTTTATTTGCCCTTAGGTTTTGATATACGTCTACTAATGTCAGTATTTGAACGAGAGTCGTCAAACATTGCTTTCAACAAATACAAGAACAACTTTGACTATAATCTGTCCATCTATTTATTGAATAAAATTCCATTCTATACCGACAACAACATCATATTGATTGAAGACAAGAGTCCTTTTAGTCGGATTGCTTGCCTGCACTACGAGTGGTATGATGATGTAAATGAAGTGATGACAGACATCAAGTCGCGTAGGGATGATATCCAATGTATTGTGTCTTCAGACAGGGTGGGGGATCTGAAAGTCATACCGCCGGGTACTACCCAAAGTCCCGGCTTGTTTGATTACGCTGATGATGTGGATACTATGCATTTTTTAAGTAATATCTGAATCGATGGCCAAAAAGATTTCAAAAAAACAGGCAAAAGCGGATGATATCAGACAGATTCTGGATGATTTATTCCCTGAGGTGCCTGTACCGCTGCATCATAAAGATGTCTATACGTTGTTGATTGCTGTTTTGCTATCTGCACAATGTACTGATGAACGTGTCAATAAAATTACTCCAATCCTGTTTGCCAAGGCAGATAATCCTGCCGATATGGTAGCCCTTGGCGAGGATGCAATCCGGGAAATTATACGTCCATGTGGTCTTTCTCCCATGAAAGCAAAGGCTATTTACAACCTTTCAAAGATATTAATGGATCAGTATAACGCCCATGTGCCATGTAGTTTCGAGGCATTGGAGGCATTGCCCGGTGTTGGCCATAAGACTGCATCGGTGGTGATGAGTCAGGGATTCGGTATTCCGGCTTTTCCTGTTGATACACATATCCATCGGCTGGCATATCGTTGGGGACTTTCTTCCGGAAAATCAGTCGAACAAACAGAAAAGGATCTCAAAAAGCTATTCCCTGAAGCGGCATGGAATAAACTGCATCTTCAGATCATCTATTTTGGCCGTTCTTATTGCAAGGCAAGGCCGCATATAGCTGCAGATTGTCCTATTTGCAATAAATACGGACGAAAAGGTCTGGATTGATAATGCTCAACCCGGATCAGGTTCTATCGGAGGCCTATCTTATGCTCATTGATCTCTTCCAGACTGATACGTTCCCCGTCTCTATAAGCACAGATAAATGCTTGAGGGAAGCCTTGGTTTTTGGCAACCTGCTTGACAGACCTGGCTTCCTCTATTGATGTGCATACAACCTGATATTTAAGTAGGTTGTTTTCACTTCTTGTTATTATATTGCTAAATGGAGACCATTTTGCAAGGGATAGATCCTGGATTGTTTTAGTGACCTCAAGTTGAACACATATCTCTACTTTTTCCGGACTGTTGTCGTTGTTGGTATCTACCAGGTTATTAATAATAGACAGATTTTTGGTCTTGTCGGAAGCTACCGGATTTGTAGTTTCATTTACAACAACCTTCTTTTGCGACTCAATTACCCCTTCCTCCTGTTTTTTATTTTTATTTCCTGAATTGTCAGCGAGAATTTTCTCTTCACCACCGGAAGAAAATTCAACATTTGACTTATATCTTTCAAATCCTCTGAAAATGTTATCGACGATTTCTTTTTTGCCTTTAGAGCTGGTCATATAAGATTCTTCATTTACATTGCTCAGGAAGCCGGTTTCTATCAAAATCGCAGGCATGGATGTGGCACGCAATACCAGGAATCCTGCCTGACGCACACCACGGGATTTTCTGCCTGAAGTATTTTCAAACTCGTGTTCTATTTTCTCTGCAATGGAAATACTTTGGGTCAAATGCGCATTTTGACTCATGGAAAGTAAAATATTCCCTTCAGGACTATTTGGATCGAAGCCATCATAGTTTTTCTGGTAGTCATTTTCCAGAAAAATGGAAGAGTTTTCCCGCTTTGCAACTTCAAGGTTGTCCTTAGCCCGGTGAAGGCCTAGAACATAAGTCTCAGTCCCATAAGGATTAGAATTTGGATTCCAGTTGCAATGAATACTGATAAATAAATCCGCTTTCGCTCTGTTGGCTATATTGGCTCGCTCATGGAGTTCAATGAATTCATCTGTTTTTCTTGTATAAATGACATTGATATCCGGGTAGGCCTTTTCGATCTTAGCACCCAATGCAAGTACATACTCCAATGTAAGGTTTTTTTCTCTGGAGTCCTTACCCAAACAACCCCCATCCTTACCCCCATGCCCGGCATCCAGCACTATGGTGCGGATTTTGTACTGCCTGTGACCTTCAGGCAACAAATTAATGATGGATTCCAAATCGCTTTGGGATAAGTTTTTAGAAAATTTTAACACGGACATTCCCGTTGATGTGAATCCGTAGTTCGTTATTCCTTTCGAATGCGTACAGGCGTGTACTTCATTATGATGAGGGCAATCAGCCTTTGAAAGGAATGGAAAAGAAAGGATGGCAAACATGGTTACCATTAGCTTTACTGTACCTTTGAATGAAAATCTTAAGCTACTCATATGCTATTTGGTTTTTTGTTTAGCTTTGTGTTTCAATATTATTAATATATTAATTTTTATTATAAATTAAAATTGCATTAATATCAATTAATTATAAATTATAAAAATTCGTCACAAATATAAAGTAGCTGTCTGAATTGACCAAAAATTCTACCATATTATTATTTATTTTAATATGTTTTTGTGTAAATATTTTTGCACAGGTTGATTCCATACCTGAATTTAACGTTCAAAAATCAGCAGATAGTGCTCATATTCAGTTATTTAGGGAAAATTCTTCTGCTATTGACACATTGCCGCCTGTCATTACTCAAAAAGGGATTGCAAAGATCGCAACCCAACAAGACCTGGATGATATCGTTGAATATGGTTCCAGGGATAGTACTGAACTGGATAAGAAGAATCAGATACTGCATCTATGGGGAGATGCTTACGTTAATTATCAGACTAGCAAGATCAATGCACATTATATCCGCATTGACCTCAAGAATAACATCGCCACCGCAGAATTGGGTCATGATGCCAAAGGCCGACCGATCGGTAAGCCTGCAGTGGATCTGGAAGGGCAGCAGGTTGTCGCTAATAAGCTGTCATTCAATTTCAAGACCAAAAAAGGTATCATCCATGACGGTCGGTTTAAGCAGAGTGACTTGTATATCAATGGCTCTAAAATTAAAGTAATTGCAGGTCCTTATGACAGCCTTCGCACCGATGATGTCCTGTACCAGGAAGATGCCCTGATCACGACGTGCAACCATCCTGATGCTCATTTCGGTATTCAGGCCAGCAAGATGAAGATAGTTCCGGATCGTGTGGCAGTAATAGGTCCCTCTTATGTGCGTATTGGTGGTGTGCCCACCCCTTTGGTCATGCCTTTCGGTTTTTTTCCACTGAAAAAGACAAAGCAAACCGGGATTATTTTTCCAAATGATTATAACTATTCGCCACAATGGGGCTACGGACTTAAGAATATCGGTTATTATTTGCCGGTAAACGATAGGATGGACCTGATCTTTTCAGGAGATGTCTATCTGAGAGGCTCTCACAGGATAGGTGTGACCACCAGATATAATCGAAGGTATAAATACAATGGTTCCGTGATGTTGGAATATTCAACCTATTATAATGAGCCTTCAGAAACATACAAGGTGATTCGGCAGACTTCCTACCACCTCCAGATCAATCACAATCAGGATCCTAAAGCCAACCCATACAACAAGTTCGGAGGAAATGCCAACATTCAGATAGGCAGATTTCAGACTTTGAATTATAATGATGCCAACAGCGTCCTCAACAACAACCTGTCCTCCAATATAACATACAGCAGGATCTTTAGTGGAAAGCCTTATAGTTTCAGTGCTGCAATGAGCCATACACAACAGTTGTCGACTCGTGATTTTGGTATAGAATTACCCAAACTCACCTTCAATACACAATCGATCTTCCCTTTCAGAAATTCAAAAAGGGTAGGCGACAGGTGGTATGATCAGATTAGTTTTACTTATTCTGCTGAGTTGAGTAATAAAATTCAGACGAAGGACTCACTATTGTTTTCCGACCGTATCCTGAAAACCTCAAAGCAGGGGGTCAGGCAATCCTTTGCTGTAACTTCATCCTACAAGGTGCTGAAGTATTTCAATATTAGCCCCAACTTTAACTATAATGAGATTTGGGGATTCAATACCATCCGGCAGGACTATGATCCTACAGTGATTACGGTGTATGATACCACACGATTTGTCAATTTCCCGGATTCATTCATTGTCACTTCTCAGATTATCGATGGCAGAAGTATCAAGGATACCATGCAGGAATTTGGCGCTTTCAGAACCTTTAATGCCAGTGTAGGTATCAATACCCAGTTGTTTGGACTGATGCAGTTCCGCAAGGGTTTTATCCGGGGTGTCCGGCATCAGATGCGTCCGAGCCTGTCTTTTGCGGTTGCGCCGGACTATTCGAGGTATTATGATTCGGTGCAGACAAGCAATGTCCGGCCTATCAGGAAGATCGCTTACAACAAATATCAGGAGTTTATATATGGCGGTCCGCCGGGATCCGTTCAGCAAATGGGATTGAGTCTGAGTATTTCAAATACCCTGGAGGCAAAGGTTCGGGGTAGAAAAGATACTACAGATAGGAAAATTAAGATTTTTGAAAGTTTTGGAGTCAGTACGTTTTACAATTTTGCAGAAGATTCTTTAAAATTAAAACCCTTGTCGTATAATGCCACCACACGATTGTTTAAGGGACTTTCAACCATAACCATGAATGGGAGCTTCGACTTCTATGACCGAAACAGTAACGATAGAAAGATCGATGTTTTCTATTGGAAGACAAAAGGTAAACCAATGCGTTTCGTCAATTTTAGCGCAACATTGAATACTTCGCTGACAGTGGAAAAAATTAGAAAGTTATTGCAAGGCAGGTTGACAGAGAGTGAAGCGGCTTCCAGGCAGGACAGCCGGGCGAAGACGCTGGAACATCAGTCATTCTGGGATTTGCTGGATAATTTTTCTATCAATCACTCACTTAATCTCAGCGCTCGTGATGAGATAGGCCCAAACAAATTACAGTTTACTACCAATTCAATTTCAATGTCCGGCAATATTCCGATTACTGAAAAATGGGCGATAAATATCGGATATTTCGGTTTTGATTTTAAGAATCTCAACATCGTGTATCCTGATCTGGGATTCAGTCGTGACCTGCATTGTTGGTACATGCGATGTAGCTGGCAACCTGTCCGCGGTACTTATTCCTTCATCATTGGAGTCAAGCCCGGGTCATTGGACTTCCTCAAGATTCCCAATAACAAGAATAGGGCCGATGTATTTTCAGACTTCTGATGTAGCCGGAAGATATTTGGTTTAAAAAGTTGCAGTAGTATAGATGGAGGCTCTTATTTGAATTTATTGTCCCATTTTTCGACATCCCACTCAGATATTGTCTTTCTTTCTTTTGTTTCCTCACCGGACAAATCTACAAAATCAGTATACTCACTTTCTTTTGACGACTCAAAGAATCCCTGACTGCCTGTTTGCTGTATCTGTTCAATCTTTCTGGTAAAAAAAGCAGAAGCCAGCATTCCCACCAGCGAGAATGGCAAAAAGAAAATTGAGACAAGGGCATTTAAGGTGCCTGGTAATGGTTTTTTCTTAATCTCTGAAAATAACCTCCTGAAATAGTTGAATAGGATTTCCTTTTTTACAAGAATAATTGCTGTGATCAGTACCGGTGCTGCAAATAACAATCCCAGATACACATATTTCATGATTGAAAATAGAAAATACCCCAGAATTAGAAAGATAATCAGGCTAAATAAGGGTGGAATATTGAAACTAAAGGTCCTTTGCATGAAAAATGATAAATAATTTAAATATACAACAAAGATTATCATCTAATTATTCGCAAATAAAATGATTTTTCGACCAAAGTGAAATAAATCCGGAGTAAACCTGAGAAAATTAATGGTATCTATTCCAAACAAAATTAATCCCTTTTATTCCGACAGTTGTACTCTTTATGGGCTGCAATGCCAGGATATTGACCGATTTCGTTCTTGCTGCCATGCTACTCATCTGCACGATCCGGAGGAGAGTGTCAATAATTCGCTGCGCGCTTGATAAAGTATTCTTTCAGTATTTTGTTTTATATCCTCAAGGTTGCTCTTAGCTAAAGGTTTGATGCCCACATTGAGGATTTTGTACAAATAGATTTAAAAGGAAGGTCAAGCCCGAAATGATTGGATCTTTTATTATTTATGTATTTGATAAATCTTAATTCTACATCAGGGTTGTATGCATAGTTACTATTTAAAATATTGAAAATCAGGTTAATTGTGTTGGTTATAATGGATCAAAGGATAGATTATCCATGGGACTGGAAATATTTGATTGCGTTTGTTTGGTATCTGAAAATTCAAAGTTCTGGCCTTCTTGATTGAATAAAATGTCATTTTGTTGGATCAGAAAAAATGTCAAAATTATGTATGGAAGATGCAGCGAATCGTAAAAAAAAGCACTATATTCTTTAAATATTAGCGAACTTTTGTGGTGCTTTGTGTAAAGTATCTATCTTTGCCTTTTAACTAATTTTAAGCTCTTATTGATGCAAAAGCATTTTTTACTCGTTGTTGTTTTATCCTTATTTTTCAACAATATTTTTGGACAGAATCAAATCCGGGAGAGTGATCCCTACCGGGATTCTTTGAATTATACACATAATTCTTTTAAGAGGGTAGCATGTAATCCGGAACTTACCATTGAGCCGGCCTTTACATGTCAGACTGCGGCCCAATCTGCCATCAACGGACAAGGGACAGGCTTTGTTTGTGATTTGGAAGGATTTTGCATCAATACGGCCAGTGGAGTTCCACAACTTCCCAATCCAATTCCATTTTGTTCAGCCAACTCTGTTTTGAACAATCCGATATGGTTCTCTTTCATTGCAGACGCTACAGGTACTTTAGATATTGACGTGTTATCCAGTGGTTGTTCGGGAGGGATGCAATGGGCGTTATATGATCAATGCGGTAATTATTTCAATACAATTGCCTGTCAAAGCAATCCGATTCTGCCTCCGAATGTGCCATTCAATATATTTGCGACCGGTATTACTCCCGGAGGTACTTATTACCTAGTGATTGATGGTGCCAATGGCGCAACCTGTAACTACGAATTTCATGTGAATGACGGCATTAGTCCAATTTATGTTGGAGACCCAATCGGGACGAGTCTGACCGGAACTACTTTCGTGTGTGGAGGGTCATCGGTTAATTATTCCTTCCCGGGTGTTTTGTATGCCACGGATTATCATTGGTCCTTACCACAAGGGGGTACATTGGATACTGAAGGACCAAATGTTACAGTCAATTTCCCTGAAGGCATGACGCCCGGAGATTATCAGTTATGTGTCACCGGATTCAACGACTGTGATGAAAATGATGATGCTATTCCTGTTTGCTGGACCATCAAGGTTGGAGAGGAGCCTGTTATTGATACAACAGGCAAAGTGTGTCCTGGAGGTGCGTTTTCATATCGAGGAGGGAATTACCCTTCAGGCAGTTATTCATTCACCTATCTTGGTCCTCCTGGTTCCAGCTGTGACACTACTATTAATTTGGTTGTCACCGAATATGTACCAACGACTACACCAAACCAGCAGATATTTATCTGTCCTGGGGAGGAGTTTGCATTTATCGGAGGGGTTCCGATAACTGAAGGGCAGATGGGTAATATATTGACGTTTCAGGATCAGCATGGGTGTGACAGTTTGGTGACGTATTTTGTCAATGAGTTGGAGGTATATGGGATGATTGATGCTGTGCCTGCGTCATTGCCGTGCACAGGAGGGACATCGACGATGACGTTGAATCCGAATTGGGGATTTTTCACGACGGATACCTATGGGATAGAGTGGTACGATAGTAATGATGCATTGTTGGGGACGGGTAATTCTATCCAGATAACGAAGCCGGGATATTATTATGCGATAGTGACATGGTATAAGACGAACAATGTATTGCCGGGGACGAATTTAGATCCGATGACCTTATTGTGTGATGATCGGTTTGAGATAACGATACCGGCGGAGAATTCGACATTGGCAGAGCCTGTGGTAACGGGGTCGACGGTACTGTGTGCGGGAGAGGCCTACACGTTTGATACGGATACGCAGACGGGGACGACCTCGTATAACTGGATTCATACGGGAGGTACTGTAAACAGTGGAGGTAATAATGAGCATATCGAGTTGACGTATGCAACGCCGGGGCAGTATGAGATATGTGTGAATGCGGTAGATGGATGTGGGCCCGGGCCGGACAATTGTTTTCAGATACAGGTTGTACCATCAGCGACGGTTGATTTGGGGAGTGATCGTACCGTATGTGGCAATATTGATACGTTGCGAGCAGTGTTGGGGGGAGTGCCGGATGTGAATGATCCGAACATGCAGTATATCTGGACGGTGGTATCGGGGCCTGATGTTAACGGAGTGACGTTTAGTGCTGGGAATAAGGCCGAGACACAGGTTGATGTAGTACAGGCCGGGACATATACGTTTCAGTTTGGGGCGGATTACAATGGGCAGGGATGTGGAGAGGCTGACACGATAGAGGTGATATTTGAGAAGGCGCTGGTACTAACGCCGAAGGATATAGAGGTGTGCAATGATGAGAATCAGCCATTGCCGAATGAGATTAATCTTGACACGTTGTTGACCGGGAATGGCGTTGCCTATACGGGTACATGGACGATGGTGAGTGGACCGGGAACGCCCGGAGGCACGTTGCCGGTGCAGAATTATAAGGGGATGACACAGACGGGAGTATATGTATATCGTTTTACGCCGAATCAGAGTGGAGTATGTGGAGTGAGTGCTGTAGAAGTGAAGATAGATCTGAAGAATTGTATATGTCCGCCATTGAGCATCAACAGTGATGGAGGTACGACGTGCAATGATGCGGGCAGTGTAAATCTGGGAACGATGGTACAAGGGGCGACGGGGCCGGGTAAATGGGCAGTGACGACACAGCCAACCGGTGGAGGAGTGGTGCTGTCGGGCTCGTTGGCGGATTTCAAGGGTCAGCCTGCGGGGGCATATGTGTTTACCTATACACTTGACGATACGATGACGGGATGTCCATCATCGGCGACGACGACGGTGAATGTGGTGTCTGCGCCACAGGCTCAGTTGAAGGTGGCAGAGCAGGCGTGCAACAGTAATTTTTCGCCGGACTATGTAAATGAAGTAAACTTTGACACATTGATAGTTAGCGGAGACAAGACGGGGGTGTGGACGTATAGTGGTGTTGGGGTTGATCCGGGCAGTGCATCGTTTTATCCGAAGGATTTCAACGGGGCGGTACCGGGCACCTATGAATACACCTATACGATAACGGGCGATCCGAGTTGTGCTCCGGTGAGCTACAAGATAAACATAGTGGTAGAGGATTGTAAGTGTCCATCGGTAGCGATCACGCCTTTTGCGTCATTCTGCAATACGGTGGCAACAGTGGATCTGGACAGTTACCGGGTTACGACAAAGCCGGGCAAGTGGTATATAGAGAGTGTTCCTGCTGGCAGCAATGCGACGATTACAGGAGACAGGATGTTCAATGGGGCGGGCAGTGTGTTTGGGACGTATGTGTTATATTATAAGCTGGACGAGGTGGTACCATTGGGCTGTGAAGACACTTCACAGTTGGTGATACGCTTGGACAGTACGGCGAGTGCGGGGATAGACGGTTTGATTGGGCGATGTGAGGACTATTCCGGATCGATTGATCTGGATACGGTACTTACACAGCAACAAGCCGGGGGTACGTGGCAATATACGGGGTCAGTGAATATCGGCAGTTCGTTTAATGCGGGAGCCGGTATACTGGATGTGAGCGGAATACCGACGGGATTGGGCTATACGTTCAAATATACGGTGAAGAGTCCGTTGGGGCTGTGTCCGGATGATAATGCTACGATAACGGTTGACAGGAATGAGTTGCCGAATGCCGATGCGGGAGTGGATGGGTTTATCGATTGTGTGACGACGGCGGTAGATCTGGGGGGTAGCGGTACGTCGAGCGGGGCGGAGTACAGTTATGAGTGGACGAATCTTACGACAGGGAGTAAGGTTGGAACGACAGCGGTGTTGACGGGAGTTCAGGATGGGGGAGTGTATGAGCTAAAGGTGACGAACGCGACGACGGGTTGTGTGAAAGTGGACGAGGTAGAAGTGAGGAAGGATGATAAGGCGATAGACGGGATCAGCATTGAATTGGACAGCATCAGTTGTTATAATAAGGGAGATGGAGAGGTGCGGATAATAGGGGTAACAGGAGGCACGCCGGACTTCAGGTATTCACTGGATGGCAGTGCATATACGGCACAGTCGGTATACAGCAATATAGGGCCGGGCAGTCATATTATCCGGGTAGAGGATGTAAATGGCTGCAAGTATGATTTGCCGATATTGCTGGACAATCCGAAGGAGGTAAAGGTAGAGTTGGGCAACAACAAGGTGATAGTGGAAGGAGATGCGGTGACGATTACGCCGGATGTGTCGATAGGGGTCAATGGAGCGGCGATAGACTGGACGTCGAATCCTCCGGGGACGAGTTGTGTTGGTTGTGCTGAGTTGACGGTACAGCCATTGATAACGACGACCTATATAGCTACGGTTCGGGACAAGAATGGGTGTACGGCAGTAGATTCAATGGAGGTAAGGGTCAAGAGTGTGATCCGGGTGTTTATTCCGAATGTGATTAGTCCGAACAACGATGGGATCAATGATGTATTTTATGTGCAGACGGATCAGAACATAGTGAGGGTAAAGAGTATGACAATATACAACAGGTGGGGAGATGTTCAATATTCTGTGAAGGATGTGCCACCGAATGTGGAGTCACAGGGGTGGAATGGTCGTTATGGAGAGCAGCGATCGAATACGCCTGCGGTGTTTGTGTATCAAATAGTATTGGTGACACGCGAGGGGCGGGAGATAACGTACAAGGGAGACGTTACTGTGCTGCGTTAAGAAAGGATAGCAAGAGAAAAGAGGAAGGCGAATGTAAAAGAGGCCTTCAAGAGGTGATCGAAGCGGCAATCCTGTGCGATGAAGGATCTGCAGAGGAGGGTGATGGTTTGGAATACTTTATGATTGGATAAATGGTGACCGACTTAGTCGGTATCAATAAAACAAAAAGAGCCCAACAGGCTCTTTTTATTTTATCAGTAAATCGAACTATTCACTTCTTCAAAAGATTATCAGAGGTTTATTAAATCGGACAAAAGATTGCAATGTCATGATCTATTTCAATTTTACAGGGGTAATTCTTTTTACGACAAATGCAGCAGTTTATTTTTTTTGTCAACTCGGAATACACAAAGTGACACAAAGAGGATAATGTTTTTTACCTTATCGAAGGTTAATAAAATAGAAGTTTCATTTTTTTGGTAGTTCAAAACGCATAAGGGGTATAAAGGCTTTTGTCATAGCTAACTCAATTGGCAGAACTAGTTTAGAAGAGGTTCAGTAGTGCAAGTTTTTCAGGCTTTACTAATCCTGGAATTATTTAGAAGAATGTGGGTCAGTGATTTGTGAATAGTTGCGAATAAATAGATAATTTAATGGCTGAGTGGAGTGTTTTATGTCGATTTTGAGCGTATAAGGAAGAACTTGTTTTTCAATATTCATCATCTTCAGTATATTTGTTGATTATTATAAGGTTATCGTTGTTTATGAAGAATTATTTATTTATACTTCAATTATTGTTAATTAAATCCTTATCACTTTCGGCTCAAATTCGGATTGAAGAGCTGATCCCTATAACAAATCCTTCTTTTGCCGGGCCGATTGCAATAACTGATTGCAACCCTGATTTAAATATTAACCCTGGTCAGACATGCCCAACAGCTCCATTTGTTTGCGATATGGATGGATATTGTGCTGATATGCAGGGAGGGGCATGGGGGAATAATACGCCATTTTGTGTAGGGGGCTCAAATGGCTATACCTTGCAGAATCCAAACTGGTTTGCCTTTGTAGCTAATAGTACGACGATAGATCTGGAGATTGCTATGAGTAATTGCACAGGTAGTTCTAATCCTTCAGTCCAATGGGGATTGTATAATCAATGCACTAACCTTTTAGGTGCGCTGATATGTAATGGTACAGGAACAGGAAATGGTGGAGTTGTCAATATCGTATATAATAATGCATCGCCCGGAACCATTTATTATATTGTACTCGATGGGTTTTCGGGAGCTACCTGTCATTATGAGGTTACTGTCAATTCGGGCATAGGAGTGACATTGGTTGCTCCGGCTTTGAATACTGACCTTACAGGAATGGCTAATGTCTGTGTAGGTGCAACAGTTGATTACTCTTTTGCAGGCTTTGGTTTTGCCACACAGTATGATTGGACCTTGCCTGATGGAGCTAATGTCTCTACAACCGGGCCTTCAACCTCAGTAAGCTTCGCGAATGTAGCACCCGGAACTTATCAATTATGTGTCACCGGTACCAATGAGTGTGATGACATAGGTCAGAGTTTATGTTGGTCCATAGAGGTCGAGGCTAAACCTGAATTAGAAGAATATGGCGAAGTCTGCCCGGGAAGCACTTTTAATTTCAGGGGTGGCAATTATCCTGCCGGTACTTATGCATTAATTTATGCCGATGTCAATGGGGTAAGTTGTGATACAACAATCAATCTTCATGTCACCGAATATATACCAACGACTACACCAAACCAGCAGATATTTATCTGTCCTGGGGAGGAGTTTGCATTTATCGGAGGGGTTCCGATAACTGAAGGGCAGATGGGTAATATATTGACGTTTCAGGATCAGCATGGGTGTGACAGTTTGGTGACGTATTTTGTCAATGAGTTGGAGGTATATGGGATGATTGATGCTGTGCCTGCGTCATTGCCGTGCACAGGAGGGACATCGACGATGACGTTGAATCCGAATTGGGGATTTTTCACGACGGATACCTATGGGATAGAGTGGTACGATAGTAATGATGCATTGTTGGGGACGGGTAATTCTATCCAGATAACGAAGCCGGGATATTATTATGCGATAGTGACATGGTATAAGACGAACAATGTATTGCCGGGGACGAATTTAGATCCGATGACCTTATTGTGTGATGATCGGTTTGAGATAACGATACCGGCGGAGAATTCGACATTGGCAGAGCCTGTGGTAACGGGGTCGACGGTACTGTGTGCGGGAGAGGCCTACACGTTTGATACGGATACGCAGACGGGGACGACCTCGTATAACTGGATTCATACGGGAGGTACTGTAAACAGTGGAGGTAATAATGAGCATATCGAGTTGACGTATGCAACGCCGGGGCAGTATGAGATATGTGTGAATGCGGTAGATGGATGTGGGCCCGGGCCGGACAATTGTTTTCAGATACAGGTTGTACCATCAGCGACGGTTGATTTGGGGAGTGATCGTACCGTATGTGGCAATATTGATACGTTGCGAGCAGTGTTGGGGGGAGTGCCGGATGTGAATGATCCGAACATGCAGTATATCTGGACGGTGGTATCGGGGCCTGATGTTAACGGAGTGACGTTTAGTGCTGGGAATAAGGCCGAGACACAGGTTGATGTAGTACAGGCCGGGACATATACGTTTCAGTTTGGGGCGGATTACAATGGGCAGGGATGTGGAGAGGCTGACACGATAGAGGTGATATTTGAGAAGGCGCTGGTACTAACGCCGAAGGATATAGAGGTGTGCAATGATGAGAATCAGCCATTGCCGAATGAGATTAATCTTGACACGTTGTTGACCGGGAATGGCGTTGCCTATACGGGTACATGGACGATGGTGAGTGGACCGGGAACGCCCGGAGGCACGTTGCCGGTGCAGAATTATAAGGGGATGACACAGACGGGAGTATATGTATATCGTTTTACGCCGAATCAGAGTGGAGTATGTGGAGTGAGTGCTGTAGAAGTGAAGATAGATCTGAAGAATTGTATATGTCCGCCATTGAGCATCAACAGTGATGGAGGTACGACGTGCAATGATGCGGGCAGTGTAAATCTGGGAACGATGGTACAAGGGGCGACGGGGCCGGGTAAATGGGCAGTGACGACACAGCCAACCGGTGGAGGAGTGGTGCTGTCGGGCTCGTTGGCGGATTTCAAGGGTCAGCCTGCGGGGGCATATGTGTTTACCTATACACTTGACGATACGATGACGGGATGTCCATCATCGGCGACGACGACGGTGAATGTGGTGTCTGCGCCACAGGCTCAGTTGAAGGTGGCAGAGCAGGCGTGCAACAGTAATTTTTCGCCGGACTATGTAAATGAAGTAAACTTTGACACATTGATAGTTAGCGGAGACAAGACGGGGGTGTGGACGTATAGTGGTGTTGGGGTTGATCCGGGCAGTGCATCGTTTTATCCGAAGGATTTCAACGGGGCGGTACCGGGCACCTATGAATACACCTATACGATAACGGGCGATCCGAGTTGTGCTCCGGTGAGCTACAAGATAAACATAGTGGTAGAGGATTGTAAGTGTCCATCGGTAGCGATCACGCCTTTTGCGTCATTCTGCAATACGGTGGCAACAGTGGATCTGGACAGTTACCGGGTTACGACAAAGCCGGGCAAGTGGTATATAGAGAGTGTTCCTGCTGGCAGCAATGCGACGATTACAGGAGACAGGATGTTCAATGGGGCGGGCAGTGTGTTTGGGACGTATGTGTTATATTATAAGCTGGACGAGGTGGTACCATTGGGCTGTGAAGACACTTCACAGTTGGTGATACGCTTGGACAGTACGGCGAGTGCGGGGATAGACGGTTTGATTGGGCGATGTGAGGACTATTCCGGATCGATTGATCTGGATACGGTACTTACACAGCAACAAGCCGGGGGTACGTGGCAATATACGGGGTCAGTGAATATCGGCAGTTCGTTTAATGCGGGAGCCGGTATACTGGATGTGAGCGGAATACCGACGGGATTGGGCTATACGTTCAAATATACGGTGAAGAGTCCGTTGGGGCTGTGTCCGGATGATAATGCTACGATAACGGTTGACAGGAATGAGTTGCCGAATGCCGATGCGGGAGTGGATGGGTTTATCGATTGTGTGACGACGGCGGTAGATCTGGGGGGTAGCGGTACGTCGAGCGGGGCGGAGTACAGTTATGAGTGGACGAATCTTACGACAGGGAGTAAGGTTGGAACGACAGCGGTGTTGACGGGAGTTCAGGATGGGGGAGTGTATGAGCTAAAGGTGACGAACGCGACGACGGGTTGTGTGAAAGTGGACGAGGTAGAAGTGAGGAAGGATGATAAGGCGATAGACGGGATCAGCATTGAATTGGACAGCATCAGTTGTTATAATAAGGGAGATGGAGAGGTGCGGATAATAGGGGTAACAGGAGGCACGCCGGACTTCAGGTATTCACTGGATGGCAGTGCATATACGGCACAGTCGGTATACAGCAATATAGGGCCGGGCAGTCATATTATCCGGGTAGAGGATGTAAATGGCTGCAAGTATGATTTGCCGATATTGCTGGACAATCCGAAGGAGGTAAAGGTAGAGTTGGGCAACAACAAGGTGATAGTGGAAGGAGATGCGGTGACGATTACGCCGGATGTGTCGATAGGGGTCAATGGAGCGGCGATAGACTGGACGTCGAATCCTCCGGGGACGAGTTGTGTTGGTTGTGCTGAGTTGACGGTACAGCCATTGATAACGACGACCTATATAGCTACGGTTCGGGACAAGAATGGGTGTACGGCAGTAGATTCAATGGAGGTAAGGGTCAAGAGTGTGATCCGGGTGTTTATTCCGAATGTGATTAGTCCGAACAACGATGGGATCAATGATGTATTTTATGTGCAGACGGATCAGAACATAGTGAGGGTAAAGAGTATGACAATATACAACAGGTGGGGAGATGTTCAATATTCTGTGAAGGATGTGCCACCGAATGTGGAGTCACAGGGGTGGAATGGTCGTTATGGAGAGCAGCGATCGAATACGCCTGCGGTGTTTGTGTATCAAATAGTATTGGTGACACGCGAGGGGCGGGAGATAACGTACAAGGGAGACGTTACTGTGCTGCGTTAAGAAAGGATAGCAAGAGAAAAGAGGAAGGCGAATGTAAAAGAGGCCTTCAAGAGGTGATCGAAGCGGCAATCCTGTGCGATGAAGGATCTGCAGAGGAGGGTGATGGTTTGGAATACTTTATGATTGGATAAATGGTGACCGACTTAGTCGGTGTAAATAAAATAAAAAGAGCCAAACAGGCTCTTTTTATTTTTAGGGATATGTCCTGTATCAGTAGGGAGTATTGTATATTTCGACCTTATTCCTCCCGTCGGGAAGCTTCTTGTTCCTCGAGATATCGTTGCCATCTGGTCTTTTCAAAAGTATCCTGGGGGAAGTAAGGTTGCCTTGGCTCATCAACACTATAACTTCTGGGAACTTCCTTTGCCTTATGTTCTGCAATTATTGATTCCTTTTGCCACCATGCTACGGCAATGCCAACCAACCCGCCTAATAGATGACTTTCCCAACTGATATTTTTCGCCATGATTTCCGGAGATGGTAGGATTCCGGCAAACATCCCACTATAAACCACCAAAACCAGTAAAGAAAGGATAATTGATGTCAAATTCCTGACAAAGATACCGCTCCAGAAGATGAAAGCGATCAAGGCATACACTACACCGCTAATGCCTACATGGGAAACATCCCTTCCAAACGACCATACCATTACTCCGGTAAGGATATAGCTCAGCAAAAAAATAGACCAGAATTGCCTTTTATAGAAATAATGAATCAAAAATACCGAAACCAGCAAGGGTGGAAGATTTGAAAGCAAATGGCTCCAGCTTCCATGTACCATGGGTCCTGTCAGAATTCCCAGCAAGCCGTATTTTTCTCTTGGTATAATGCCTAAATAACCAATATCGATAGGCAAAACTAATGTTATCAGGTAAGTCAAAAAAAGAACAAATCCTAATTTCAGAGAAAATTTGATACTTGATAAGAGGGCAGATTTTTCCCTTTCCATAACTAATCATTTTTTACGAAAACGAAATTCATGCCAAAAAAGTTTATTTGCTCTTGACTGAAACAGGTTTTGATCCAAAGTCGGTATGTTCTGTTTATTTAACGAATAATCGTTTTACCTGGGTCACAAAATTTATCGCTTTCTTATACCTTGCCAAATCAGTCCATTCAAACTGATTAACTATGTTTTGAATAAGCCAGGATTTTGCCTCTGCAAAACTTGTACATTTATTGATCGCTTCGATGGTTTGATTAAACATGTTCAGATCATCACCAAACAAGTCCTTTATGATCAGCATTCTTTCATTCAGTCCCCATGCTTTATTCAGATCACTGAGTGGGCTTAACCCAAGGAAGTCCACCAGGCCTGTAGGACTTTTATCCCTGAAAATAGACTCCACAGCATCAGAGGTATCAAAGTCCCTTTCATTGGCGGGTATGTATCGTGGTTCGTTTTGTTGCGTTTCAATCCTGGTCAGCATACTCTCTTCCTTGACCGGCGCTTTTGTTTGTATGATTGGAACTTCCACCGTGGTGTTATCACGGACAAATGGTTGTTCCTCAACCGGCGGAGATACTTTTTTAATATGATCAGGCGCATTTGCCTGATTTTGTTGACTTACAGCCTCGATCTCCACATAGGGTATATCTTCAATAACGAGTGTATCTTCGTGTGTATCATTGACCTGCCCGATTTCTTCCGGTACTTGCGGCTCATCTGCTATCTCCAATTCTTCCGGCTTTATTTCAGGACCTGCTTCCTTCTGTACCACACTGTCATTTGATGCTTCGTCAGATGGGACGCTGCTTTCAACCTCTGCTGGAGGCTCAACCAAGTCTTCCTTACTTTCATTTATTTGGGTAGTCTCTCTTTCCGGCTTGATAATTGGAGGCAGATCATTGACTTCAGCCTTTTTTTCAAACGGATCGATGGAAGATATTTCCTTTTCAGCATCAATTGGCAATGAATCGTCAATCGGCAATTGTTTTATTGATGAATAGAATATTCGGATATAACCCAGCAAGGAATCAATTTCTATCTCATGAGGAGGGTTATTAAGCTGAGCAAAAGCCTTATTAATTTTATCCAGATATTCTGCCGATTTTGAATTGTGCATACTTTGCTTAATTTTATGCTTTATTAAACGAAAAAGAATGGTAAAATCATATTCCATTTTTATCGTTACAAAAATACATTAAATAAAATAATTATATATAAATTATAGGATAAATGTTTCTTGAGCCCCATCATAAAGGTCAGCGCAGCGGTTGGATTGAAGTAATATGTGGGTCAATGTTTTCCGGAAAAACGGAAGAATTGATCCGGAGATTGAAAAGAGCTCAATTTGCTTATCAAAAGGTGATGGTGTTTAAGCCGAGTCGTGATATCCGATATGATGAGGTCAATGTAGTCAGTCATGATTCGAATATCATCGGTTCCACTCCGGTTAGATTCGCCAGGGAAATTATTGAGTTGAGTGAGGATTACGAAGTCATTGGTGTGGATGAAGCCCAGTTTTTTGACAACGATATCGTGGATGTATGCCAAAGGCTTGCTTTTATTGGGAAGAGGGTGATTGTAGCAGGCCTTGATATGGATTTCGCAGGCAAGCCCTTTGGTCCGATGCCTGCATTACTTGCTGTTTCTGAATATATTACAAAGGTACATGCCATATGTGTACATTGCGGCAATCTGGCGACACATTCCTATAGACTTTCTGATGATGCAGAGCAAGTGTTGCTCGGAGCCAAGGATTTGTATGAACCAAGATGCCGTGTCTGCTATTCGGAAGGTAATTTAATCAATTTTAATAACCCGGTAAAGGATTAATATCATGAATGATCCACTTTTCATTGAGAATGAAATAGAAATCAACGCGCCAAAAGAAAAAGTTTGGCAAGCGCTGACCGATCCTACAGTGACCAAAAAATACATGTTCGGTTGTGAAGTGATCTCAAGTTTTAAGGAAGGAGATTCTATGGTTTGGGAAGGAGATGTGGAGGGCGAGCGTATCATGTTTGTCAAAGGCAATATTGTCAAGTGTGATATCAACCATGAATTGGTCTATACTGCTTTTGATCCGACTTCAGGCGCCGAGGATATTCCGGACAATTATCTCACGATAACCTATCGACTTACAGAATCAGCAGGGAAGACTACTTTATTTGTCTCGCAGGGAGATTTTGCCAAGGTGCATGATGGAGAGGTTCGTTTTCAAAGCTCCATGGATAATGGTGGATGGATTGGTCAGTTGATGTCAATCAAGCAGTTGCTTGAGGAAGGTGAATAAAAAAGCCCGCCATATAAATTGGCAGGCTTTTGTGTGACCCCGGAAGGATTCGAACCCTCAACCCTCAGAGCCGAAATCTGATATTCTATCCAATTGAACTACGGAGCCATTGCTTTTTGGAAGCGCGTAAAGGTAATAATTTTTTCTGAAGCAGATAAAAAATTAGGTAGCTATGTCTCAAAAATTGAACAAATGAAGAATTGCAGGCATTCTTTCGGAACCAATTCAGTGTGGGACCGACCTTGTTTCGTGTTGACTCATGATTAGGCTGATTTGTAAATCTTTCAATTTTCCTAAAGCGTGATAATAATCTGTTGCTTTCTTGCATTTCATTGCCCATTCTCCTCATCCTAATTCCATTTTCTCACTCAAGCAATCACTACTTCTTTGACCAGTTCCTCACCAAATGCCTTATTCATCATCTCTATTATTTTCACTTTGTTGAACATCAACTCCTGTCGTAATGGAGCGGAAGATACACTCACCGTTAGGGTACCTTTATTGATGGTCAGTCTTTTAGTGTATTTTACGACAAGAGGTCCCATCTCCTCCTCCCAGGTTGTCTTCATCACTACCTTGAGATATTGCCTGCGAATTCCGGGAGCTTTGACCAATTCAGACATCAGCTCCTTGAATGTCTTTTCGTTCGAACTGAATAACTTACTCATAATGATTTAATCGGCCCTGTTGTATACTGAAGGAGAGGGAAGGCTTTCTCAATGCCGGAAGTATTGAACGGACTCTCTCTCTATAGGTATCGGTGATAAATATTTGCCCATAGATATCGCTATCGATTATTTTCATAAGATTTGTCACCCGATCATGGTCCAGCTTATCGAAGATATCGTCCAGCAACAATATGGGTTTGGTATGTGTAGCATGTCTGAGCCATTGGTATTGAGATAATTTGGCAGCAAAAATAGTGGATTTGATCTGGCCTTGAGAACCTATTTTCCTGACAGGCATGGTATCAAGCACAAACTCGACATCATCTCTGTGGACGCCATGAGTGGTGCGTTCCAGGAGGATATCCTTCCGGAGGTTTTGCCTGAACATGTTTATGAAATCTTCTTGAGTACCGGATGTGTCCGGTCTGTACATCATGGTTACCTTTTCAACTCCTCCACTTAATTCGGAGTAAAGATTTTCATACAACCCGGTTATCTCAGAGACGAATCGTTGCCTGTATTCTGTGATGATGACAGAAAGCCTTGCCATTTCCTGATCATAGATGTCCAGAAGGTTGTTTTCAGAGGACTGTTGTTGATTCATGGACTTGAGCAGGCTGTTCCGATGCTTCAGGAATTTGTTGTATTTGGTTAGAGATTCTGTATAGAAAGGATCGACCTGGCATAATGAGACATCCAGAAAACGTCTTCTTTCCTCACTGCCTTCTTCGATGAGCTGGATGTCGGCCGGAGTAATCATTACCACAGGCAAGCTGCCAATATAGTCTGCGTATTTTCTGATTTCTTTGTCGTCCTTTTGGAATGATTTGTTGTTGGGAAGTCGGTATTTACAGTCGATGGTTATCCGGCTACCATTTTTTACAAAGATTCCTTTGACGCGAAAAAAATCGTGATCAAAAAGAATCAGGTTCTTCTCTGAATATTGAAAATATGATTTGGTCATGCAGAGTAAATAAATGGCATCCAGGAGATTGGTTTTACCCTGACCATTATTTCCGGTGAAAATATTGATGCCTTCCGAAAAGCTGACTTCAAGCTTTTCATAGTTCTTGAACTGGATCAATTGTAAATTTTCCAAAAACACCGGCAGAATGTATATTGTTTGAAGGTTGAAGTTAAGATGATAATCCCAGATAACAAAAAAAACTGAATTGTGTTGTATGGGAGCAAGATGTCGGTGGATTTCCTTGTTTTATAATTTTTATGGCAATCATCTGATTTCCTTGACTTTTTTGTAAATAAATTATCAATTACTCATTTATTTCTTTGTTGGTTAACACATTTACATACCTCGCCCGGGATACCTCACTGCAAATAACAATCGTAAATATTTAATGATCGTTTTTTTATCGTCTCATTTGGGGATAAATTCATAATTTTACCCCTCAATATTTTAATTAAAAGAGAATCATGCAATCAACTGCTGATAAAAAGAAGACAAAATATACCGAGGATACCTATGCGCTATGGTATGAAACTATGCTGAGAATCCGGCGATTTGAAGAAAAGGCGCTGTTGATGTATTCCCAACAGAAGATTCGTGGCTTCCTTCATGTGTACATTGGGCAAGAGGCGATAGCTGCAGGGTTGAAGACGGCTATGAAGCCTGAAGACAGCATGGTGACAGCCTATCGGGTCCACGGCCTTGCCCTGATGAAGGGAATGACTTCCAGAGAATGCATGGCCGAATTATTCGGTAAAGCCACAGGTTGTGTGAAAGGAAAGGGAGGATCCATGCATTTCTTTGCCAAAGAGCATAATTTCTATGGTGGAAATGGTATTGTGGGTGCACAGATCCCAATTGGAGCCGGCATTGCATTAGCAGAGAAGTATCGCAAAACGGATAATATTTGTGTTACTTTGTTCGGCGATGGGGCAGCACGGCAAGGCGCTCTGCATGAGACCTTCAATATGTCGATGACATGGAAGCTTCCGGCATTATTTATTTGTGAAAACAATCATTATGCCATGGGGACATCGGTTGAAAGGACCTCTGTGGTAACTGATATGGTAAAGCTAGGCTTAAGTTATGAGATGCCCAGTGCAAGTGTTGACGGAATGAATCCTGCTGCCGTCCACGAAGCTGTGACAAAGGCGATCGAGCATATCCGGGCAGGCAATGGACCTTACTACCTTGAAATTAAGACGTACAGATATCGCGGACATAGTGTATCTGACCCGGGTTTATACAGAACAAAAGAAGAGTTAGAGCATTATAAGACGCTTGACCCAATCGGAATATTAGAGCATGCCATCAAGGAGGAAGGGTTGTTTCCTGAGACCAGAATGCTTGAAATTCAAAGTATGATCGAGCAGGAAATAGAAGATGCCGTGCAGTTTGCCGAAGAATCTCCATGGCCGGATCCATCAGAACTCTACACCGATAATTACGTGGAGTCTGATTATCCATTCATGAGGGATTAATTCTGACGGGTAAATGGTATTTAGCAGTATAGTCTTTGTATTATACTTTCTACCTGTATTTCTGGTATTATACTTTATCATTGATAGAAGATACAAGAATGTCCTGATTCTCGTATCTTCTATTCTTTTTTATGCCTGGGGCGCACCCAAGTTTATCTTTGTAATTCTTGGTACGACTTTACTTGATTTTATCCTGGTACATTATATGGATAGAATGGACACCGATTGGAAACGAAAGGTTATGTTGTCCATATCCATTGTTGTTAATCTTGGCCTGCTCGTGTACTTCAAATATTCCAATTTTTTTATTGAGAATATCAATCTTTTCCTAAGCGGATTAGGTTTCAATGAAGTGGCATGGACCAAACTAGTTCTTCCGATTGGTATTTCTTTTTACACCTTTGAGACAATTACCTATGTGGTAGATGTGTACCGTAGAATACACAGGCCACTGACCAATTTCTGGGACTACCAGCTGTACATCATTCTTTTCCCGAAATTAATTGCCGGGCCTATTGTCCGCTATCACGAGATAGCCGATCAGATAACAGATAGATCGGCAAATGAAAACAATGAAAACAGACTGACCGGCTTTTATCGGTTTGTAATCGGCCTTTCAAAAAAGGTATTGATAGCCAATCAGATGGGAGCGCAGGCTGATATGATTTTTTCTCAGGATTATCATCAATTGTCGATGATGCATGCATGGGTCGGCATCCTGGCATATACTTTCCAGATTTATTTCGACTTCAGCGGATATTCGGATATGGCAATCGGCATTGGGCGAATGATGGGTTTCAGACTGCCGGAAAATTTCAACAGTCCTTATACTTCCGGTAGCATTACCGAATTCTGGCGACGTTGGCACATTACACTCGGCAAATGGATGCGCAATTACCTTTATATTCCCTTGGGCGGAAACCGCATTTCTTCGGGTCGTACCTATATGAATCTCTGGCTTGTCTTTGTAGCTTCCGGTCTCTGGCATGGGGCATCCTGGAATTTTGTTATATGGGGCGCATACCACGGCTGCTTTCTGGTACTTGAGCGAACCTTTCTCCTCCGCCTTTATAATCGAATCGGCCGGGTTGTTCCGATTGTTCTGACCTTCTTTTTTGTGGTGATCGGCTGGGTGTTTTTCAGGGTGGAACATTTCAATGATGCTCTGACTTACATCAGCAGGTTGTTTGCAGGGGGCATGGAGCAATTTTCGCTGCCCAATGGTAGATTTATCGCCATATTCCTGATTGCTGTCTTTTTTGCTTTCTTTGCTGTCGCACAGCGTACCTATGCTTTTCAGCAAAAAGTATTTGAGCAGAACTATTCTCTGAGGGGGCATCTCCTGATGACTCCTGTGATTTTGATATTATTCGTATTGTCCCTGGCTTCAATTACGAGTTTTGGATTTAATCCATTCATTTATTTCAGATTCTGATAGGCATGAGAGGAGGAAGAAAATATTTGTTATTATTTTGGTTGATCGTTCTGATTGCTCCGTTGTTACAGTCCGGTTTTAAGGTATTCAAAGGTGGAGCGTTGAAAGGTGCTATCATACCGGTTCCTGATGTCGAGTTTACCTTAAAAGGTTGGTTTGACGGCAGTTACCAACAGGGCAAGGAGGAATATCTCAATGAACATTTTGGGTTCAGAAATGATCTGGTAAGGTTACACAATCAGATAAACTTCTCGCTTTTCAAAATTGCAAGTGTCCGGGATGCAGTGGTAGGTAAGGAAAATTATCTTTTTGAGCGGAAATATATCGAAGAATACTATGGCCGCAATTTTATTGGTGATTCCGCAATAGATAGGCGGATTTTTATGATTCAACGGATTGCGGATACACTTAACTCGTTGAATAAGAAGTTAATTGTCGTAATGTCGCCCAGCAAGGCGAGATTCTTTCCGGAGTATATACCCGATAGCTTACGTGGTCCCATCGTTCCGGGCAATTATGAAAAATATGCCGAAGGTTTTTCCCGGACAGGTATCGTTACTATGGACTGCAACAAGTATTTTGCCAATTTACGGGATACTTGTTCCTATCCGCTGTTTGCCAGGTATGGCATTCATTGGTCATTGTATGGAGCGAGTTTTGTAAGAGATTCGTTATTGACGCTGATTGGCAGGGTAACTAATAAGTCTTTGCCCCGTTGGGACAAGCAATTTTATGTAAGCCCTACACCCCTTGATACAGATAATGATTTGGGTGATGCGATGAATCTGATTGTCAAATTAAAACCAGGACCGTTGGCTTATCCCACATATACATTGCCGGAAACAGTACAGCCTGTCCCGGTCAGGTTAATTTCCGTCGGGGATAGCTTTTATTGGACGATGACCAGCTTGAAGATTCATGAAGCATTGGTGGATGATCAGTTCTGGTATTATAATAGTGAGGTGTGGCCACCGCGGTTTGGGGCAAATAATAACAGACTGACTTATGCAGACCTAAATATTAAAGATGAAATTTACAACAATGAAGTCTTTTTGTTGATTTGTTCAGAAATCAATATCAGCAATATTGGTTTCTCATTCGTAGATGATGCTTACAAGTTATTCTACGGCCAATAAAGGAGTGATTAAGAATTTTCAGGAACAGGGTTTTCTCTTCTCACCGTTTTGATGAAGATCTCGTTGAGCGTAGGCAAGCGTTCCTTCATGCTGTGTAGTAGATTTCCCTTATTGATCTGGCTTGTAATGAATGTATTCAGATTGCGAAGGTTGGGAGCCTTTACATAGAGCTCATTGCCTTTGTTTTCCTTAATTTCAATTCCTTCAGGCATATCACCCGTAAATTCGATCGTGTGCTCAAATTCGAGGTGGAAGAGACCCTCCTTCCACGTTTCCTTGGTTTCCTTTACGGTGCTGTCCAATATGTTTTTGCCCTTACTGATCAATACGATGCGATCACATATTTCCTCGACCTGCTCCATTCGGTGGGTCGAGAACATGATTGTCGTGCCTAGTTGGTTCAGCCTCAGGATTTCATCTTTCAAAAGGCTCGTATTGACCGGGTCAAGGCCTGAAAATGGCTCGTCGAGTATAAGAAAGGAGGGATTGTGCAGGACGGTAGCGATAAACTGTATCTTTTGCTGCATTCCCTTTGACAGTTCTTCAATCTTCTTATAAGCCCAATCAGAAATATTCAGCCTTTCAAGCCAGAACCCGATCCTCTGCCGGGCTTCCTGAACAGGCATATTTCTCAATGCAGCAAAATACTCCAGCTGCTCTGCAACCTTCATTTTTTTATACAATCCTCTCTCTTCGGGCATATAACCGATCAGGCCACGGTCGAGATATTTTGTATCTGTCCCCTCGAATATAACAGAGCCCTCATCCGCCTGGGTTATGTTGGTTATAATTCTTATCAGTGTAGTTTTTCCGGCGCCGTTTGGGCCGAGAAGTCCAAAAACACCACCTTTGGGGACATCAAAGCTGACACTGTTGAGTGCCTGATGGTCTTCAAAACATTTCGAAACCGCCCGGATGCGGAGGATATTATTATTCATTACAAATTCTTTGAGGCGAAGATAAATAAATTGAGACTTTGTCTTAGCTTTATTCGATGAAGATGACCATTTTGCTGTTGAACAAATCCATGTTGTTGTTGCTATTGATATCATTTGCCCGGCCAGGACATGCGCAGATAGCAGGACCGACGTTTGATTCGCTGCGTACAGCCAGGGAGAGGTCTTTATTTGTAAAAAATGAAATTCTCCATCTGGTGGGCATGGGCAGGGTGACGGCAGTTAGATCTCGTAAAAGCTGCAACTGTGGTTGTAATATCATCAAGGAAAGCTTCAGGCAAAAGGGGAGGAGTGATTATATCGATGTTTTTGACTTTTGTGATAGCTATGTCTTCGAATATACTTCGATGGAAGAAAGTGGGGCGGATCGATTCGATGAGTTGATGCAAATTTTGAGGGAGCATGGTTTCAAGTTTGTGGATAATCCGATCCTGATAAAGGATAGGTTTCGGGTAAAACACAGGGTTGTCGAAGGAATTGACCCACTCACCTTTATGGAAGAGAAAATCTATAAATCGGGAAAATGTCTGATAAGAATCAGCCTTTCAACGCCTGAATGATTTCAGACGGGCCGGGAGTTTTATTTTTCTTAGCTGTGGCTTTAGAAAGGCGGTTCTTTCGCAGGCTATCCAGATATCCACTTTGCTGTCATAACCGATCGATTCAAATTGTCTTGTGGTGAACCAAGTCGGTAAGGTATAGTATCGGACCGGATGATTCCAGATATTTTCCATACCATCATTGAGGTTGAATAAATATATCCTGGAGTCTGTATCCGGCAGGATTCCCGCTATCCAATGATAACGGTAAGTGAGCAATGCCAGGGTCTTTTTGTCCGGACTTATGGCAGCGCCGGTGACAACATATGGCTTCAGGATATTGGTACAGTCCAGCTGTTCGGGCCGGGTATTGTTTTTTTCATCATCAATTCGGAAAATACACAGTTGAAAAGGATGGTTTGGATCGATGCCTTTGGTAAATAAATAAAACTTTCCGTCAAATAGACAGAATGCTTCACAATCAAAGGTTTTTGGCCCTGCAATATTTTCCGGATAGCTGAATTGGATGGAATCAATCAAAAGTAATTGATGATTCAATTTGTAAATTTTGAACTCGGAACGATTCAGCCTATTATTGCCGAGGTCTCCAATATATAAATTGCCGTAATCATCAGCGGAAATCTCTTCCCAATCTATGTTTCGTGTGGGTAATGGCACGGTTTTCAGGTAGATACCTTTTTTGTCGGTCAGGATCACGGCCGCCGGATTATCGCTGTCATTCACCCATGCAATGGTATCGCCGATAAAGATCATGCCGGAATTTTCATGTAAAATTTCGGGCAAAAGCCTTTTATTTTGGCAGTTTGTTGAATGGATTAACAGGTTAAAAACAATGATTATTAAAAAAAATGAAAAATTATTCAAATCTTTATGCGTTTTATCGGTAATTGATATCGAAATTTTGATTCGTGATTAATTATCCTTGCCAAATTTATAAAAAGAAAAGCGTACGTCCATAATGACTTTTGAAGGTGATGATAAAAAAGCCATACGGTCTCTAAGGGTCTCTAAGGTCATTTGGCCAATACTGATTGGAGTGGGAGTAGTTGGCTACCTTTTCTGGAAGCAATTTGATATCAATGAGTTTAACAAGATTCATTGGACCCGGGGAGCCTTTATTGCTATTTTGCTTTCTATTGGATTCATGATTTGCAAGCATTTGAGTTATGCAATGAGGCTATATATTCTTTCTGAGAAAGAATTCAGCTTTTTGAAGTGCATTCAGCTTATCTTCATCTGGGAATTTAGTTCAGCAATTGCTCCTACTGCTGTTGGCGGTTCAGCAGTTGCTCTATTTGCACTCGCACAGGAAAAACTTTCAGCCGCACGGACTACGGTTATCGTGATATATACGGCGATTCTGGATTCCTATTTCTTTGTGATATCCTTACCGATTCTCTTTATGATTTTCGGTCCTGAAATGGTCCGTCCAGGGATGAAGGTATTGGATTTTTCTACGGTAGCCGGTAGTGCTTTGTTAAGTGCTTATATTTTCAAGACCATCTATAGTACGCTGTTTTTATATGGACTATTTATTGACCCGAGGAAAATAAGGTCATTACTGTCGGCGGTCACATCTCTTCCCTTACTGAATCGGTGGCACGATAAGGCGGTCAAGCTCGGGGATGACATTATACTTGCTTCCGGTGAAATGAAGGGGAAATCGTTTCGGTTTCACTTTGGCGCGATATGGACAACTTGTTTTGCCTGGATTTTTCGGTTTTTGATCCTTGTTACATTAATCCTGGGCATCATCGGTGGATTGGAACGGGGATGGTATGTTGTTTTAGAACTTTATGCGAGAGTTCAGACTATGTTTATGGTTATTATGTTCAGTCCTTCACCCGGCGGATCCGGTATTATTGAAGGGGTGTTCGGTGGCTTTTTGTCGGATTATATTCCGGTGGGCGTAGCGCTGATCATCGCGTTATTGTGGCGGTTAATCTCCTATTACTTTTATCTTTTTGCCGGGGTGATTATCGTGCCCAACTGGCTGAATAAAATTATTTCCCAAAGGCATAAAGCCGAGCAGGGTGAACAAGTCTCAGGCGATTGAGTGTTTGTCTAATTTTAAGTTGTTTAAAAGATACTGCTAAAAGGGTGTGCCTATAGTTGCAGATTGATTTTTTACCTAAGGCCGGTTCTTGTAAGTTATTGTTTTCCAGTTTTATCGAACATTTAATTTCACGATCTCGCCTGTCGAATTGATGCCGTAGAAGCAGATTTCCCGGGCGTCATAGCAGATAGAGTAAACATTGCCTGCCTCCCACAGGACGGTATCGCCGAGCATAGGAAGTTCTGTATTATGGCTATAGATTTTGTTGTCTGCTTTGTAATAAATGATCTTGTCGAGATATATCATCGCCTGAAAATTGTCCAACAACAGACTTTTTACCCATTTTCCATAAATATCAAAGATTCGAACAGGTAAGTCCGGCTGACATATATATAAATAGCCCCCTCTTTGCATGATTTCAAATGGCCTGGAGTCGTCAATATCAAAGTTGAAGCAAGGGATGCCTTTAAAAAGAATATGTCCATTGGTACTGACCTTGATAATGTTTCTGGCTCCTTCGTCGAATACCCAAAGGTTGTTGTCATCGCTTACCGCAGCGGAGCGTATGTTTCCTATGCCGATGTCAGAAAATCTGATTCTGCCACTTTCCGACAAATTGTTATCGAGAAGGACGGCTGTCTGATATTGGGGATAGTAAACCAAAATCAGGAAAGGATTACTGACATCCAACCTGCCTATGCTGCCAAGCCGATTGTTGTTATAGGTATTCCGGATGGTACCTTTTGGGTTGTATTTGATTATCTGCATTTCCTCTGTTACAACATAATGATTGCCCAATGCGTCAATTTTAATTGCCAGCAGACCGGATTCATGTTGCACGGAATCCACCATCCATTCCTGTGCATTTGCCGGAGATCTGAGCACGACAACAAGTATGCAAAGAGTGAATACCCGATAGAACGACATTATCGCCGCCTTAAAATTATTTACTCTTTTATAAGCAATCAGCATCTTATGAGTCTACTCTTTAATTAAAACTGCTTTTTCATCTATCCTATTTTCCAGCTCAATCATTCAATAGGTCACTCTTAGCAGTTTTTTTTGTCGTTTTGATTTATTCATTTCTCAACACGATGTTATATTAAGGATTTTTCGTGAAAAAAGTTCCGATGGGCTGCTGCCATTTTTACTAAACAGTTGATTTTTCGCTTGCTTTGAAATTGGCAAGATACTTGATCATTTTTCCTTCAATGTATCCTTCCGGTAGTTCGAAGATTTGCAGCTGAGTCACATTTTTATAGAAAAATGGAGGATGATGGAGATGCTTTATTGGCAGAAAGAGTTAGGTTATTTTGCGGTGCTGAGTTAAAAAATGAAGTAGGTACATAATTAATAACGGAGCACCAGGGTATAGGTTGAATTGTAATAGTTGGCAAGAATAATGTTTATCAATTTTGAGATAAGTTTTTTATCGGATTGCTCTTATGTGACGATTTGCATTACCCGGGCGATTATTAATCATCTACCTACTTGGAAATTTGAGCATCTCATGATTTTTCGGCAAATCTGTTGATTTCTCATCTTGTCAAAGGACGAGGTTACAATTCGCACTGAATGCGGGGAAAAACTTAGTAAGAAAATGAATGGAGTAAGTCGGGGGTCAATCCTTCTTGTATAACTTAACCGTCTTAATTACGTGATTGTCATCCCCCAGAAATCGTAGGATGTAAATCCCGCCCGGAAGGTCAGTCAAGGTATACGTGTTATCAACAGTAGGTCTGTAACTCTTAAGTGGCTTGCCGAGCAGATTATACAGGATGATCCTGTTGTAAGTCACATTGGATGTAACGGAAAAATAATCATTGGCAGGATTCGGAGAGACCTTAATATCAATTTCATCTCCGGGTTGTTGCTGGAATAAATAAACTACATGACTTTTATGTTGCACCATGTCTCCGCAGACTGAAGCGACAGCCGGAAGGTAGAATGCAAATGCAAAAAGTATCAGTGTAAATATTTTCCTCATATGTTATTTGAACCCCAAATATAAGTGAAAGGTTTTTTTAATGATTTAAAAGTAGTGAAATTTTATCTCAAAATATTGTTAAATTTTCAATTAAACATTTATTTCATGAAGTTTTGTTCTGACACCCAGAGGTTGGAAATCTTTAAAATGCTTTGTATCAGGAGGATAGTATGACAGTGTCATGAGGTGGTCATGCACAGGTCTGACTATTCTCTTCCTGAATGATTTTATCCTGATTGCCTTCTTTATTCCCTTATGCAATTCAGTGTCTCACACCTTTGAGGATGGGTATCAGTGATTTCCTTCCAGCTCCTTTTTGAAATAGGTGATAAAATCCTCAACATTCATAGCGCCCTGGTCGCCTGCTCCCTGCTTCCTTACAGCTACCTTATTTTCCTCAACTTCTTTTTCGCCTACGATTAACATGTAGGGAATTCTCTTGAGTTCAGTGTCGCGAATCTTACGCCCTATGGTTTCGTTTCTTTCGTCGAGGATACCACGGATGTCAACCGCCGACAATCGGGCCTGAATTTCCTTGCAATAATCGACAAAGCGCTCGCTGATTGGAAGTATCGCATATTGTTCAGGTGCGAGCCAGAGTGGGAACTTGCCGGCAGTATGCTCTGTCAGTACTCCAATGAAGCGCTCCATGGATCCGAATGGTGCGCGATGTATCATGACAGGTCTGTGTGTTGTGTTATCGGCTCCGATATATTCCAGGTTGAAACGTTCCGGCAGATTGTAATCCACCTGGATGGTACCCAACTGCCATCTTCTTCCCAGGGCGTCCTTGATCATGAAGTCGAGCTTGGGTCCATAGAATGCCGCCTCTCCAAGTTCGGTGACTGTCTCCAATCCTGCTTCTCTGGTTGCATCAATGATGGCACTTTCAGCCTTCTCCCATACTTCGTCACTGCCTATGTATTTTTCTTTGTTTTCAGGATCGCGTAAGGATATCTGCGCTGTAAAACTGTCAAAGCCCAACTTACGGATTACGTACATGGTTAAGTCGAGCACATTGAGGAATTCGTCCTTGAGCTGGTCCGGAGTACAGAATATATGGGCATCATCCTGAGTAAACCCTCTTACTCTGGTCAATCCGTGCAACTCACCACTTTGTTCATAACGATATACGGTACCAAATTCTGCTATCCTCAAAGGCAATTCCTTATAGGAGCGTGGCTTATGGCCGAATATCTCGCAGTGGTGCGGACAGTTCATAGGTTTCAGAAGGAAGATTTCGTCTTCTTTAGGTGTATGGATGGGCTGGAATGAATCTGCGCCATACTTCGCCCAGTGACCAGAGGTCTCATAAAGCTCCTTTTTTCCGATATGGGGAGTGATGACCTGCTGATAACCACGTTTGATCTGCTCTGACTTGAGGAATTCCTCCAGTCTGCCCCTCAATGCGGCACCCTTAGGTAACCAGATTGGCAAGCCGGCGCCGACGAGGTCAGAGAACATAAAGAGTTCGAGTTCTGCGCCAAGTTTTCTGTGGTCACGCTTTTTAGCCTCTTCGATCATGGTCAGGTATTCCTGAAGTTCCTTCTGTTTGGGGAAGGTGACGCCATAGATTCGGGTCATCATAGGACGTTTTTCGTCGCCTCGCCAGTAAGCACCGGCGACATTGGTCAGTTTGATGGCTTTAATCTTCCCTGTATCCGGGATATGCGGTCCTTTGCACAGGTCAGTAAATCCACCCTGTGTATAGAAGGTTATCTGGCCATCTTCCAGCCCGTCAATGAGTTCCAGCTTGTATTGGTCACCTTTTTCGGTGAAGTATTGGATAGCATCAGCCTTGGAAACCTCTTTGCGGATGTAATGGTTTTTATGCCCTGCCAGTTCCGCCATTTTCTTTTCTATTGCTTCCAGATCTGCTAAGCCTATGGTCTTATCTCCGGTATCTATGTCATAGTAAAATCCGGTCTCGATGGCAGGTCCGATACCGAACTTGACTCCGGGATACAAAGATTCCAATGCCTCGGCCATGAGATGTGCGGAAGAGTGCCAGAAAGTCGCCCTTCCATCCTTATCATTCCAGGTCAATAGCTGCAGACTTGCATCAGCATTGATGGGACGTGATGCATCCCAGACCTCGCCATCGACTTTGGCAGACAGGACGTTTTGTGCAAGACCCATGCTGATGGATTCTGCAATCTGCATCGAAGTTGTTCCTTTTGGGTATTGCTTTATGGTGCCGTCCGGCAGAGTTATATTGATCATTTTTTCTAAGTCTTAAAATTGGGTGCAAAATTGAGAAAACAATACGAGAATAATAAATAAATGTAAAGAAATGTTGCAGGGCAGGTTTATGGTATGTCGTTCTTCCAAACATCCATTCTCTGAAAGAAAATGCGGGAATGCAATGATAGATTGAATGATTTTTGCCTCAGAAGGCCAGTCCCAATGAAGCAATCAGCCGTTGTGGCCTGTCCGAAAAGGAATACGATTTGCCACCGAAGCGGATATGGTCACCGAATTTGGAGAAATTGCCTTCATATCTGAGATCAATTGTGAACTTCCAGATATCCAGCCCCAGTCCGGCCTGCCAACCCCATTTGATCTTGTCAAATTGCTCACTATAGCCGGATACCTTAAACAAATCACTGGAACTATCCAGGTACAAATGCCCTACAGGCCCTGCATTCAGTCTAAGTATCCCGGACTTGAATCCCAACATAATGGGGATATCCAAATCTTGCAATGTTTCTTTAGCCAGGATCGTATCTATAGTGCCCGAAAATATGCCGGTGAGTTTATAGTTGACATTGATGGTATTGAATATTACTTCCGGTTGAAGGATGAATTTTCTGATTCGCAACTGTAGCGTGATGCCTCCGTGATATCCCACCCGACTGTCTTCTATAGCCATTTTGAAGTCATCCGTACTCTGGATATGCAATTCCTTGATACCATAATCCGTCTGACTAAAACCGGCCTTGATGCCAAATTTGAATCCCAAATTTTGAGCTAATATTGAACTAGTTAGCAGAATCAATATAATGGAAGTGAGGATAATCCGCATGTTGTATATTTAAAGTGTTGAGTTATACATTATTATATGTTATGCAAATATATAATTACTATTTATTTCTCTTATAACATTTATTCTTTTTAACGAAAAATGGATGAAGAAATTTCTTGTCGAATTGGAAATGGAGGATGCTTTTTTGGATTCTACCATTCTCATTTCGATACTTCGAAAGTGCACCAATATTCTGAAGGGTGGTTAATTTGGTGTAAATTTAGTCAATTTGAGGTATTAGCCGTTGTATTTTCCAGTTTAGCCATTTTCTTCGGCGTCTTTCATTAAACTTCGGTTCATGCTTCTATTGGACTGATGTCAAGATGTTCAGCCCGATGCGTGAGGGATAGAAACGGCACGAGCGATGTCCATTTCTCATGATAGCCTGCGATTGACCTCTATCCCAATATGCCTGTTGACCGGCCCGGAGCGGATAAGCGAGTACAGTGAATAGCCCGACCCGTTAGGGGCACGCCATAATAATGACGACCGGATTTATTCCCTGACAATGGGATTTGTTTTTTTCGTTTATCGCTTGGAATAATTAGGCGATGCCTTAGTTATGTTGATGTTGTGAGGATGGCTTTCATTGACTCCTGCTGCGGAAATACGGACGAAGCGGGCTCGTTTCAGAGCTTCTATGTTGGCCGCTCCACAGTAGCCCATACCTGCTCTCAGGCCGCCTATGTACTGATATATCACTTCTGCCAGCGTGCCCTTGTATGGAACCATTCCTTCGATGCCTTCCGGAACCAGTTTCTTCACATCGTCCTCTACATCCTGGAAATACCTGTCTTTGGAACCTGACTGCATCGCACCAAGCGAACCCATACCACGGTACGACTTAAATTTCCTGCCATCGAGGATGATGGTCTCTCCGGGTGACTCCTCCACGCCTGCGAAGAGGGAGCCCAGCATGACTGAATCCGCCCCTGCAGCTATCGCCTTGACTATATCACCGGTATATCTGATGCCGCCATCTCCGATAACGGGGATGTTGCTGCCGGCGACTGCTTTGGATGCATTGTGGATGGCTGTCAGTTGGGGTACACCAACTCCGGTAACGACCCGTGTGGTGCAAATACTTCCGGGGCCTATGCCGACCTTGATGCCATTGACCCCGGCATCTGCCAGCGCTTTGGCGCCTTCTCCGGTAGCAACATTACCTGCTATTAACTGGATCTCCGGAAAGGTGCGTCTGATCCGCCGGATTGTGTCCAACACTCCTTGTGAATGGCCGTGGGCTGTGTCGATGATGATTACATCAACGTCCATCTGGACAAGGGCACTAATCCTTTCTTCCGTGTCACCGGTTACTCCGACGGCAGCACCTACCAGAAGCCGGCCAAATGTATCTTTACTGGCTGAAGGGAAGTCCTTAAGCTTCATGATGTCGCGATAGGTGATCAAGCCTGCCAGCCGACCTTCAGAGTCCACCACCGGCAGTTTTTCGATTTTGTATGTCTGTAGAATATTTCGGGCATTGTCCAGGTCTGTACCTTTGGGAGCAGTAACTAAACGGTCTTTGGTCATCACCTCTGTAACCGGGCGGGTCAGCACGGTCTCAAAGCGAAGATCCCTGTTGGTCAGAATTCCCTTCAGTCTTTGATCATGGTCGATGATGGGGATACCACCGATGTGATTGGCTTCCATGAGATTGAGAGCATCGCCGATGGTTGCGTTTTCATGCAGGGTGACAGGATCGAGGATCATACCGCTTTCGGAACGTTTGACACTGCGCACGTGAGCTGCCTGAGCCTCGATCGTCATGTTCTTGTGGATGATGCCGATACCGCCCTGTTGTGCAATACTTATAGCCAGTTCCTTTTCTGTTACCGTATCCATGGCTGCTGAGATCACCGGTACATTGATACGGATTTTTTCGGTCAGCCGGGTGGATATATCTACTTCTCTGGGGAGGACTTCCGAATGGGCAGGGACTAAAAGGACATCGTCGAATGTGATTCCGTTTTCACCGAATTTATTGTCGATACTATTGTTACTTTCCATGTGCAAAGATAGGTGAATCGATTTGAAATGAAGGGAGTTTTTTTGAAGAAAATTTATTGATTGGCGAAGATGAGATTCCTGAATTACTTTAGCTTCGCGATCAAAAGTATTCTAAGATCAATAGAATCATGAAGTAGTAGTAATTATTCTTATATGTAAAACGCATGTAGTGATAGGTCGAAACACTTTGCCGGGGTATAACCGTAAAGGACTCTTTGATCAGATGACATTATTCAAAATATCCGATATTTAAAACACTGATTCTTATACCCTTACGCAAGTCGGAAATAATGTATTAAAAATATATGCAGTAATGAGCAGTACCTTGCAGGTAATATTTTGTATTGTAAATTGCACAGATACATGCTGAAATAAATAGTCATGTTACAGATGGAAAAATCTAACTAAATCAGGGGTTAAAAAAATTATATCTATTGAGCAGGCTGAGATTTAGATCCTTTTGATGGATGCGAGTCTATGTGTGATCATGCCCGTCTCAAAGTGGACGATACCTTCAGCTGTAATGGGGTCGTGATGAACCCAGCCGCTTGCGTGCCAGATACCTTCTTCGTCGATGATGCCAACATGGATGATTTTGCCCTTGTCGTTGGAAAAAAATGCGAGATCGCCTGATTGCCGATGGCCAAATTCAATCGGATTGCCCAAAGATTCCTGTTGTGAGGCATTTCTGGGCAGATGAATTCCGCATGCACCGAAAATAAGTTGCATGTATCCACTGCAATCGATGCCCAGAATCGATTTGCCGCCCCATAGATAAGGAGCATTTTCAAAAAGGGGTGCGAAATCTAACGGTTTTTTTTTAGTGCATGTTGTTGACTCTTTGGACTCGGTAATTTGTTGCTCTTCTTCCTGTGTGAGCATAGATCCAAAGGGAAGAAGCTGGGTGCCATACAAAGTTTCAACCGGCGTGATGAGTCGGGTAAGGAAATATTTTCTTGTATATTTTTTTGGGTAGAAATGCTTCCTGTCGGCCCATCCCTCATATCCGTCAACCTTGATTCTGATCCAGTCGCCATTGCCGGACTCCAGTATATCGCAAGCCTGACCATATAGTATCTGGGTCTCCAATTGGGACATCTCGGAAGGGTCACTTCTCAAGGGAGCCAGGGGTGTGCGACATTCGGCAGCCGTGCCGGGTTCGATTCTCATGTAATTTGTCATCCGGGATGGTTTTCAAGACAAAGTTATGCAATTTGGGATGATTGTCAGGCATTGGTTGCAGATTGATGGAAAATTGATTTTTTGATATTTGCACATTCGTCAAAACGGATAATGAAAGGAATTGCTAAAGTCGGATCAGGGTATAAGGATTTGAGATAAAATCGCATCAGGGGAGGCTTGGAATCAAGTAAATTTGAAACATTGCAAAATGGTTATTTCAATTGTAGATAGGTCATATTATTTTTTTGATGACCTGCCTGAACACACTGCAGGTTTGTCGGCAAACTGGATTTGTACATATTAACAAATCTTTTAATAGCAATTAGCCGGGAAAATATAAGCTTGGAAAACAAAATAGCTTTAATTTCGTTGTTTGAAAACAAAATTCAGCATACAAGGAGGGAGTTTTCCCGGATTGTCTTAATTCAATAATCAAAAACCAACAAAGATGCGTAAAAACGTATTATTTTACCTGATGGCCTTTGCGATCACCATGATTGTAGGATGTGCCGCAATAAGCAAAAATGGATTTACCGTTTCAGGTGAAATCAAGGATGCAGCAAATATGGCCGTTTCATTGGATCGTATTGGTGGCAATAATCAGATTGTTCCGGTGGGTAAAGCCAATATTGACGGCCAGGGCAAATTTAAAATTACTTCGGAAGAGGCTTTGAAGCCGGGTGTATATAGATTACAGATTGGAGAGAGGATTGCTCCTATCATTGTTGATGGAAAAGAGAATGATATCAAGATCAAAGGGGCATTGGCATCCTTTGATGATCTTAGTTTTGAAATCACCGGAGCAAAAGGTACATCTGAATTTCAGAGTGCAATAAAGAAATTGCTGGACAAGACTTTGGATGATGCAGGGGCAAAGACAGCAGTTGAGTCTGCAACTAATCCATATGCAGCCATGCAGATAGCGATGATTTATTTCAAAAAGCCTACAGATGCTCCGATTCATACAGCTGTACTTGAAAAATTGAAGAAATTGGATCCGACGTCTGATTTTATCAGCGGATATCAATCCATGATCAATCAAATGGCCAATCCTCAACCGCAGGGTGGCGGGCCAATCAGTATCGGCCAGATGGCACCGGATATCAGCCTACCCAACCCGGATGGTAAGAATATTGCTCTTTCTTCACTCAAAGGAAAGATTGTATTACTTGATTTTTGGGCCAGTTGGTGTGGTCCGTGCAGGATGGCCAATCCTCATGTGGTAGAAATCTATAACAAGTATAAGGATAAGGGATTCACGGTTTATAGTGTCTCTCTGGACGGGGTGGACGACCGGGCAAGAGCTTCGTTATCTCCGGAACAATTGCAGGGACAGCTTGCAGCAACCAAGGAAAAATGGACCAAGGCTATAGAACAAGATAAGTTGACCTGGACCAGTCATGTGAGTGACCTGAAGAAATGGAGCAGTTCAGCCGCTCAGTTATATGGCGTTAATTCAATCCCAAGGACCTTCCTCATTGGGCGTGATGGCAAGATTGTAGCCGTAAACCCAAGAAATACACTGGAAGAAGAATTATTGAAGGTTCTGTAAGTACTTCTTTAAAACATAAAACCGCCGGATGGTATCGTCCGGCGGTTTTTTATTTTTAGTCCGGGTATTAATCAAGTATTTAAATTACAGCAAGCCTACCATTGACCAGATTAGGTATGAATTTGATTTACGGGTAAAAAAAAATACCATTCCTATGTCAAACAGCAGGAATGGTATTTCTTACAAGGAGAAACCTGTGCAATCTTAAAAATTACGGAAATAGAGCAGATACACAATTATGAGTATCAATAAAGTCAATCCTCCCAGAAGCATGAAGAATTTTTTCTGGTCCCTTGCATCTTCTGCCAGTTGCTCTTTGGTCAACTTAACTTCCGGGTTGCTTTGGGTATAAGTTACATTTCGTTTAAATGAACCGCCTCGTGAATGAGATTTTCTATTTGAACGTGGCATATTGAATTTAATTTGTTATAAAAAAAAGCAAGTTTAGGAAAATTCCGATGAACTTTCAATTATTTATAAAAAATAATTTTGATTAAACTTTGTAAAATGGGGTCATAAGTAGCGTGATTTGGCGGGATGCATGGCTTATAGGCCAAACAGTTTTGGGATTGCTATAAAAATATGAATAGAAAGTATAAAATATTTAATATCAAAGATATATAAATAACGATATTATAAATATTATTTATCTGCAGTATACTTTTTTGACCGGTAAAAGATGTCAATGGGGTAATCCCGCTATTCTACCTCCAAATAATTGAGGTTGAGAGCAGGGCTAAGGCCCAATTGAAGGTGTTGTGCCCCGGCGAAATCGATGGAAAAGCCCCGGCCGAATGGAACTCCGATCCCGACGCCAATAACAGCCGGTTGAGTCATGAATGACAGATACAAGTTGACCTTTTTTTTGATGCTGTAGGCAATCCCCACAGCGACATTGAGGGGATGGGCGTCGTCCAGATTAGCGGATGTATAAAGTGATACAGACGGTGCCGGTGAATATGCCAGGCCAATTCTAAAATTCGATGTAAGGTCATTTGGCCTTTCTTTGCGGAAAAAACCTACCGGGTTGAAGGTTGTCATTCCGAGACTGAATTGTTCAGAGATGACGGTCTGGGCACCTAAGGTAAATGTCACCGCATATTCAGGTTTATTTTCAGGTGCGGAAAAACGCAGTCCGTGCATTCTAAGTCCGAGGGCGGTTCTGTCGGCTATCCGGATGGCATATGCCAGGGATGCCATAGTCTCTGAGTATATGTTATTTCCATATACATAGAACTGCAGGCCGATTGCCTGGTCGTTTTTCATGCGGTAGCCTATATCCAGACTACCTTGATTAATATCTGCAATCAGAAAGGAGCGTTGAATACCAAGCGATGCAAACAAGCCATGACCAATGATCATATTGGCGGGATTGATGCTGCCGGAAAGGACATTGTGGGAGGTGATATCTGAGTTACCAAGCGCAGTTGTTCTCGCATTGTGGAACAGACTGACTCCGTTTTGTGCCTTCAGTAAAGTTGAAAAAAGGAGTAATATCGATATCGTTAGGACTCTCATGGTAATTACCAAAGGTATAAATTCCAAGACTATTTGGTTGAATTTTTTCTCACAAGTTTTTTATGGCACAGGATAGATGAAAATGAATGAACCCTGAAGCATTACTGGTGTGCCAAATAGCCATCATCCAGCAATTCTTTGATGCGGCGAACGATGTAATCAGGTTTGGTTACGACGATATTGTGTTTGAGACCGCCCAGAATGGATATCTTTTTACGTGCACTTTTGAATCTGCTGTAAACAAAATTTGCATTGGCCGGAAATATTAATTCATCCTCTGAGCCATGCAGCATGATAACCGGACATACGACCTTAGTCCATTCTTGCTCAATCTCCTTCAACATTTTTTTGTGGTGAATTTTTTCAGCAGTGGCGACCTGCAGCACACGCGGAAAAAATTCACCCAACGGAGAATTGATTATTTTGGTGATTTGCCAAATTGCTTCTTCTCCCGGGGCGATGGATGATGATACTAAAAGCAGGCCTGAAACATATTGAGGAAACTGAGCTGCCAGCAAGGCGCACAAAGGTCCTCCATAGCTGGAGCCTACAAGAATCAGTTTTCTGTTTGCTCCGTACTTTTTAATAATTGGTGCCAAAAGGGCAGCTTGAGTGTAGTAGGATAGATAGAGCTTACCAAAGCCTGAATAGCCATAACCCGGCCTGTCTGCGGCTATCACCCGGGCCGTGGAAAGAAGGTTGCTGTCCCGGAAGAATGGTTTCCAAAAAGAAATGGACGCCGGTGCACCATGAATGAACAGTACGGCTGGTAGTGTATCACTGCCTTTCGTGCAAAATCTTATTCGGTTTCCCTTGATTCTGTATCTTTCAAATTTTGCCTGATCCTCTTTTTTTTCAAAAACGGCATTAAAGTCACGGTCGGATTCTCTCATCTTGAAATAATTAGAGATGGAACATCCCGAGCAAAAAACAACAATTCCTATCAAATAAAAAATTCTCAACATGAACTAATGTTTGTTTGATTATAAACGCTTTAAACTAAGTATTATAGTCAATCTGATGCAATTCCAACCGGAGTTAATATCTAAAACCGGCTATTAAAATGCAATTATTTTTGTTGCCTATCCCAATAAAATGAGGTAGATCTAATGTTTTTTGTATGCAAATCCTGGGCAAATATAATATTATAAACGCAAAGAATTTTAATATATTAATTGGTATTTTGTTTTCATGGTTAATATTCTGCAAAAAGAGACCTGTTAATTTATTTTTTTGCCAACTTTGCATGTATTAATGTGGCATCAGGGGTCGTAGAAGGAATCCAATGGCATTGCAAATCGTATGGGATTTTCGTAATCATTCTTAAAATTCATTTAGCATTCAATTATCAATAACCAATAAAATAGCAGTTGAGTGAGAAAAATAATATTTACCTGTATTTTTTTACTTCCTTTCTTTATGTCATTCGGGCAGAGGACCATAACTGGTCGGGTGCTGGATGATGCCGGAAAGGAAGGTATCATAGGAGCAAACATAATGCTTTTAAAGGGCTCAGGGACAGACCTGAGCACATATGTAGTTACTCAAAAGGGTACAGTAACAGACATTGATGGAAATTTTTCCCTAGAAGCCGGACCAGAAGAGAATGCTTTTTCAGTTTCCTTTATAGGCTATGAGACCCAGACCATTCTGATAGGTCAGGAGCTTCATTTTGAAGTCTTCCTGAAGGAGAAGTCGAGTCTTCTTTCTGAGGTTGTTGTTGTAGGTTATGGCGTACAGCGTAAGGTGGATGTCACCGGTTCCACATCCAGTGTCAAAGGGGAAGATCTGGCCAGGCAACCTGTTCTGACTGCCACACAGGCATTGCAAGGTAAGGCTGCAGGTGTTCAGGTAATCAGCAGCGGTGAGCCGGGTCGTAGCCCGGTTGTAAGGGTCAGAGGTGTAAGTTCTGCAATTGCGGGTACGGCGACCCTATATGTGGTGGATGGGGTCCTGACTGAAGACATAAGTAATATCAATACCAATGACATTGTAAGCATGGATATCCTCAAGGATGCTTCGGCAACTGCAATATACGGGGCCAGAGGAGCCAACGGTGTCATTATCATCACGACCAAGAAGGGCGCGAGTGGCACCATGACTGTCAATTACAGCTCTACGGTGGGCTTCAAGAATGCCGCAAATTTGGTTAGGATGGCCAACAGTGCCGAATATGCCAATTATGTTTCTCAGGCTACATCGGGCAATGTAGAAGATCCGGGCTTTTCAACCGATTGGTACAGCGAGATACTCAGAAACGCCTGGTATCAAAGTCACAGCATTTCCTTGTCTGGAGGTACTGATAAGGCAAGATATTATATCAGTGGCGGTTATCTGGAGGATGAAGGTATTGTGATAGATAATAAGTATAAGCGTTTTGATGTGAGAGCCAATCTGAATTGGGACCTGAACAAATGGGTTAGTGCAGGACTGATTTCTTCATTTGCCAACAGCAATAACAAAATCGCAAATCTTGGTACGGCTTACAACAATGCTTATCGTGCAGCACCGATCATCAAAGGCAAGGAAGATGGACGATATGGCAATACCTCAGTATATCAGAATGTCGGTAATCCGATCCTTGATATCGAAAACAATTACAATCGGGAGAAAACCAATAGGCTACTATCAACAGGCTACCTCGATATCAAGCCTGTGAGCTGGCTTACCCTTAGAAGTAGCATTGGGGCTGAGCTTTCGAACAAAGGAAGCAATGTGTATAATTACCAATTCGAGAATGATGAGACAAAATTTCTCAATGCAGGAGGTAATCAGCGTAACCCCAATTCCAATCTCTTTGCTCAAAAGGAGAATGCATTACGGTGGGTATGGGATAATACAGCAACCTTTTTGAAGAAGTTTGACAATCATACGGTAACATTGTTGGCAGGCACCACAGCAGAAAAGTTTACTTCTGATTTTGTACAGGCGTTCAGAAAAGATGTTCCCGCGAATAAGAATCTATGGTATATCGGGACCGGGGATGCCAATACATCCACCAATGGTGGTGGTGGCGACCAATGGGCAAGAAATGCCTATCTTGCCCGATTGAACTATAACTATGCCGATAAATATCTCTTTACCGGTACAATGCGATATGACGGCAGTTCCAGGTTGTCGCCCAAGAATCGTTGGGGACTCTTTCCATCTTTCGGCGTCGGTTGGATGCTTAGCAGTGAGTCATTTATGGCCAATCAAGTGTTGATCGATGTGTTAAAGTTGAGAGCTAGCTGGGGCAGGGTAGGCAATGACAGGGTGCCCACGGATGCATTTGTGACGACCGTCGAGGCTAACCAGAATTACCCTTTTGGTGGAGGATTAGCAATTCCCGGCAGCGCTGTAACCCAAATCAAGGATCCCAATCTGAAATGGGAGACAACTGAGGAATTGGATCTGGCACTGGAATTTGGTATTCTGAAGAACAGGCTTACCGGAGAGATTGGATATTACAATAAGAAGGCCAGGGATCTTCTAATCAATATCAAAGTGCCCTCAGTTGTGGGGGATGCCGATGGTGTAGTCCTCACCAATGCTGCATCTATCCGAAACAGTGGACTTGAAATGGCAATGAACTGGAGGACCAGAATATCTGATAAGTTGTCCTACTTCGCAGGAGCGAACATAACATTTAATAACAATAAGGTCATCGGGTTGAATGGCGGTCAACCCATTCTGGATGGTGGCATCGGAGCTGCTCAGCAATACACGACCAAAACAGATAATGATCAGGAAGTGGGCTCTTTCTATGTATATCAAGTATTGGGTGTGTTTCAAAGCGATGAGGAGGTGTTGGCCTATACAGGGAATACAGGTCTACCTATCCAGCCGGCAGCTTCAGCAGGAGATTTCAAATATCTGGATGCCAACAATGATGGAGTCATTGATGACAATGATCGGGTATTTGTTGGATCCTACCAACCGGATTTTTATTATGGAATCAATCTGGGTGTGACGATTGGGCGTTTTGATCTAACGCTGGACATGACAGGAGTGGCCGGCAACAAGGTGTATAATGGAAAGAAGGCTTTCCGGCAGTTAGCTTCAGATAATATCGAACGGGATATGGCATATAACCGTTGGACAAGAGGCAGCGGCATCAACGATGAGCCGGCCGCCAATTCGGGCAATCTGCCGGCATCCACCTATTTTGTTGAGCCGGGTGATTATATAAGGATCAACAATATTACTTTGTCTTATACACTGCCTGAAATACCCGGAGCAAGAAAAATTTACAGTAATGCACGAATCTACCTAACCGGACAGAATGTTTTTACGTTTAAAAAATATAGTGGTTTTACTGCAGAACTTCCGGGTGATCCAACCAGCTCAGGAATTGAACTGAATGCTTATCCGACATCCCGAACCATTGCAGCGGGCATCAATTTCACTTTTTAATGAATTCTAATGTTGAAAGCCATGATGAAAAATATTAACAGACTATATCAAGCTGGAATATTGGTGCTGACCCTTATCCTTTCGACCGGGTGCAGCAAAGATTTTTTGGAAGTCCCGATACAAGGCCAGGCTACACCGGACTCAGATCCTGCCATAGCAGAAAAATTGGTTACGGGAGTTTATAATTCCATGCTTGCAGGAAGTGCATTCGGTGGAATTGGAGATGTCCACGGAATCAGTTTCATTACTGCCACAATTATTATGACTGATGATGCTGAAAAGGGAAGTACTGCCTCCGATCAGCCTAATATCGCGGCCATAGACAATTTTGAACATACCTCCACCAATAATTTTGTGGCGGCACTATGGACGGGAAATTATAATGCGATTGCCAAGGCTAATCAAGCGCTAAAGGCTCTGGATGTTGCTCCCATCGCTGATGCAATTAAAACGCAATATCAGGGAGAAGTCCGGTTTCTGAGAGCTTATTTTTACTTCAATCTGGTACGGTATTTCGGAGGTGTCCCGAAAGTTTTGCAGATTCCGGCAGATGCCAATGAGGCAAATTCGAATCCTGTGTATCAAACCCGTGCAAGTGTTGATGAGATATACAGCCTGATTCGTGAAGACCTGAACTACGCCATTGAACATCTGAAACCAAGGTCTCAGTCTCAGGTTGGACGGGCCAATAAGGGCGCAGCTCAAGCCATGTTGGCCAAAGTCGAACTGACTACCAGGAATTGGCAAAATGCCTATAATTTATGTCAGGAAGTAATCAATTCCGGACAATACAGCTTGTTGGCAAAGTATGAAGATATCTGGCGACAGGTTGGCGACAATAGTGTGGAATCTATTTTTGAAGTGCAGACAGGCCAGTTTAATAATTCTGACTTTGGAGTAGAGGGGTATTGTGTTTGGCAGGGGCCAAGAGTCGGAGGTAAGGGTGGTTGGAGAGATCTTGGCTTTGGATTCAATAATCCTACGGTAGATCTGGTCAATGAATATGAACCCGGTGATATACGAAAGGATGCAACCATCATATTTATTGATAATAGCGGAACTCATAAGGGAACAATACTTTTTGATGGCTATCGCATCCCAAGTCAGGATAGCGTCCAAAATGCACGGTACAATTATAAAGCCTATCATTCAGAGAATAAGGAGATAGAATCCTTCTTCGGCAACCGTGATAGAAAAGCCAAGAATATCCACTTGCTGAGGTATGGAGACCTATTGCTTATGGCCGCTGAATCTGCTAATGAATTGGGCAATACGGGAGAAGCAGCGACTTATCTCAATATGATCCGGGAAAGAGCAACCCTTTCCGCGACTACAGCCTCTTCTCAAGCCGATATGCGCGAAGCAATCTATCATGAAAGACGTGTAGAGATGGCGATGGAGCATGACCGTTGGTTTGATCTGGTCAGGACTGGGCGTGCAGCCAAGGTTATGAAGCCGTTGAAGCCTTCCTTTACTGAAGGCAAGAATGAATTGTTGCCGATTCCGGCACTACAGATTGCCTTGAGTGGAGGAAAATTATTGCAAAATCCCGGGTATTGATGCCTGTGTCTTTAGAATTTATTTAATTATATTATAAATTTATCAAAATTTTAAAACAATGGTTATTAAAAATTTTAAGCAAATTGCCTTGTTTGTATTGGCAATTGTAGCAATCAGTTTCACTTCTTGTAAAGACGATGACAACAAATTACCCCCGATTGACGGTTACAACAATGCCGATGAAGTAGCCAGCACCAATCTGGTTGCCTACTGGGGTTTGAATGGAGATGGTAAGGAAGCCAAATCTTCCACCAGTCCTTCAAAATCAGATAAGTCATCATTTGTTACTGGTAAGAAAGGTCAGGCACTGGATTTGGCAGGTGGATATCTCCTGTACCCTGAAATTGCCTCCCTAAACAGCCTCAAAAGCTTCACAGTTTCCCTTTGGGCAAATGGCCTGAAGAATAATGGAAGCCATGCAAGCATCTTGTTCAGCCTTGGCAGAGCCAATGAGTGGGCAGGATCCATCAATATTATGGCGGAGACAGGTTGGCGTAAGGCAGGTGACGACACATTGACGATCAAAGGCCTCATAGTTTCTAATGCTGCGAATGGGGCAAGTTGGCAGGATAGCAGAAATGATATAGCAAAAGGTGGCGATCAGGTGTTTACCAAAGGTAATCAGTGGTCACAGTATGTTATCTCCTATGATGCAACAACTGAGAAATTCAAAGTTTTTGCCAATGGAGTGAAGGTAAGCAATCCTGATTGGGAAACAAGGACCGGTTTAGGTGAATTGAAAGTCTTCACGCCATCTATTCCAATCATCGGAGCTTGGTGGACCAACACTGGCGGCACACCGGATTCTTGGCAGGTACCGTTTACCGGCCAAATCGATGAAATCCGTATTTTCAATAAGGCGCTTTCAGATGCCGAGTTGAGTGCACTGTACAAACTGGAATCTGCAGGAAGATAAAATCTTATCATTCAGAAAATTAAGGCACCTTTTACGGGTGCCTTTTTTTATTTTCGAAACTTTTTGGACATTCCACAATACCTTGAGGGTTTTATCGGTTGATGATGGATCCCATGACAATTCCTACGAATAAATGGATGGTGTGGTTTTGGATTTTTTTCATTTGTTTAATTTATTTCACTACAATGGTATTTGTGTGTTGTAATTTCCAACCGGACTTTCATTTATACAATACAGCAACACATTATTTAGAAGAATATTCAAGGTATTTTGTTGAATCGGCCAAATTGAATAAATTTCATATGGTCTTTGATGTTGAGACAAGCTCTCCGGAGCTAAAGGCAGTATAATCCTATGATGCCTCTCCGCCGTTATTTAGTTTTTTAGCTCCGGTATTGGAGAGTGCACCCTCAATCTCTTACTATTTGGTCTGATTTTGCCACTGAACAATCAAAGGATTGTTGTGGAGGGGCGACTTGATTGAAATAAGATATTTTTATTCGATTGACTCTTATTATAATTTGATTCTTTTACCTCATTTGCCGTCCGATTATAGATTCTATTTCAAAATGTTATAGACACAAGGCATACAGTAATAGCTACTTTGCAAATATGTTATTATATTTGCCTCGCAGAAGTTCGCTTTTCGAAATGAATAGTCATGAGGCTCTCTGCACCAGACAAAGCTATAAACTTATGAAGAGAGTCGTAATTACAGGCATAGGTGCCATTACTCCCATCGGAAATAACATCGAGCAATACAATCAAGGTCTGAAGAATGGTGTAAGCGGTGCCGGCCCTATTACCCGGTTTGACGCTGCCAATTTCAAGACCCGTTTTGCCTGTGAAGTGAAGGATTTTAATCCGGAGGATTTCATTGACAAGAAGGAGGTTCGTAGAATGGATTTATTTACTCAATTTGCAATGGTATGTTCTGATGAAGCATTGGCTGACAGTAAGTTATTGGAATATACAGAGCTTGACTACGACAGGATTGGCGTAATTTGGGGATCCGGAATAGGAGGATTGCGTTCTTTGGAAGCGGAAATCGAGACATTTGCACGAGGAAATGGTATCCCTCGTTTTAATCCATTTATGATACCCAAGATGATCTCCGATATTGCACCCGGGTATATCAGCATCAAGCACGGTTTCAGAGGCATTAACTACGGGACGGTATCTGCCTGCGCTTCGGCCACGCATGCCATGATGAACGCCTTTGATTATATCCGACTGGGCAGGGCCGATGTCATCATTACCGGAGGTTCTGAAGCGGCAATAACTGCAACAGGTATGGGCGGTTTTAGTGCAACGAAGGCTCTGAGTGAACGTAACGATGACTTCCTTACCGCATCCAGACCTTTCGACCTGGAGCGGGATGGCTTTGTATTGGGCGAAGGTGGAGGTTGTCTGATTTTTGAAGATTATGAATTTGCCAAGAAAAGAGGGGCTAAAATTTACGCTGAAGTAGTAGGTTCTGCGGCTACTGCGGATGCCTATCATATCACAGCGCCTCATCCGGAAGGTCTTGGAGCTAAGAATGTTATGAAGATGGCATTAGCTGATGCCGGAATTAGCGCAGAATCCATCGATTATATCAACGTTCACGGGACATCGACTCCTTTAGGGGATATCGCAGAGACAACGGCTATTAAAGATGTTTTCGGTGATCATGCATATCGATTGAACATTTCATCCACTAAATCCATGACAGGGCATTTATTGGGTGGAGCCGGTGCAATAGAAAGTATCGCAAGTGTACTCTCTATTCGCGATCAATATGTACCACCTACCATCAACCATTTTACCGATGATCCACAGATTGATCCAAAACTAAATCTGACCTTTAATCAAGCACAATACAGAGAAATAAATTATGCGATGAGTAATACTTTCGGCTTTGGTGGTCACAATGCCTGTATTATTATCAAAAAATTTGAGGATTAACATTAAACTGTGAAAGGCTTATTAAAATTTTTTAACCGTTATTTTTCGAAAGACAAACACTTTTGTGGAAAGTTATCTTCAATGCTGGGCTACACTCCCGCCCACCTGGAACTATATGTTCAAGCATTCAAGCATAAATCAAATTCGGTTGAAGTCAATGGCCATAGACAACATAACGAAAGGCTTGAATTCCTGGGCGACGCTATCCTGAACAGCATTGTAGCTGAATATCTTTATAAGAAGTATCCCAATGGAGACGAGGGTTTTCTTACCAAAATGCGCTCGAAAATCGTGAAACGAAAGACCCTGGATGCCATTGGTGCCAGAATGGGGATCGATGACCTCATGACCATCATGAATAAGACTCAGATCAGCAGATCTATGTTGGGTAATGCCCTTGAAGCCCTTGTCGGGGCCGTTTATCTGGAAAATGGGTATGCCTTCACCAGAAAGTTTATCGTCCTCGAGATTTTACGCAAATACCTGGATATTCATCGTCTGGAGGGGATGGATGACAACTTCAAGAGTCAACTCCTCGAATGGTGTCAGAAAAACAACATGGAAGTTAACTATGAGCTGGTATCCAAATATAAGTTTGAAAAAAGAGACCGGTTCAAGATTGCTGTAATGATTCAAGGAGAACAGGTAGCGGAGGCAGATGATTTCAATAAGAAAAATGCCGAGCAGATTGCATCCGAAAAAGCAATGATGAAATTAGGTATCCTCTCACTGGAGGATGCTGAAACGAGCCTGTTGTGATACCCGCCATCCCGGGATATTCAGTTGAAGCCTGGAAGAGCTTTGTTTTTAACCCCGGCCGACTCCGTAGAATGCAGGAGGGAGCAGGCATCATACTGGATTTTCTTCAATTAGTATTAGGGCAAGGACTTTTAGCGAGTGAATTGCTTTCTGAAGATAATTTGAAAGAATTATCCACCAGACTGGTCGATACGCAAATTCCCGGAGCGGCTCGCAAAATAAAGTCATTCGCTCGTTATGAACTCAATCCGGAGACATTGCCTATGTTTCGTTTTGAGTTGAGATACCTGGGCAATCTCGCACATATGTTGATGGGCTTCGAGCAATTATCTTTGTCAGCAAAACTACAAGTTTGGCAGATCTGTGGCGGGCTGATCAGTAAGGAACTTGTTCTGAATCAACCCGGTGTTAATGATCGCTGGGTGACTAAGAGTGTTGTAGTTGCAAGAGAAGATGGCCTTGTCACAAGAAAAACATGGTTCTATGGCACGCATACCTTGATGTGGGCTTTTACTCTTGATTACAGCTTCGGGACACAACCCCTGCCTGAGGGGAATAAAGTAGGAGATACGTTTAACGGAACAGCCAAATTTTATCCGGGATTGTTACCGGGCCGAATACTTTTTACAGAGAAAGCAGAAGATTCCGGTGTATATCGGACACCTGATGTGATGCGTTTTGAAGATATTGCAAGGTTGAAACTCGGAGTAGCCAGATTGGCTGCCCATGATCCATTGTTCCATGAGTATCCGGTTTTGATGGATAAGATAATATTGACCAGCAATAATGGACAGTTTTATTTAGTGGATGTGAATAATGAATTTTTGCCATTGATAACTGTGGAGAAAAGAGGATATGGTAGCAAGGATGATGCCTGGGAGCGGTTTGCTGATGCCGGGGGGCATCCGGTCAGCCTGTGGGTGATGGTTTCCCAAGGGCAATTTATTTTAATTTAATTAAAATATTTAATATATAATAAATACTATTACAGATTTATATATATTAACACAATAAATATTAAAATAAAAAATCAAATTTGAGGCAACGGATGGGATCGTCAAGGAGTAATGTCTTATAGAATTTACTCGTTTGATTTTTGTATTAAGGTTTTTAAACTTTACCACTTCATGCTTTTGGGGCATTAATAGTTCCATCAGATTTCAAAGGAAACTCTGCTCTGTTGCTTATCTTTAAAGGTATGAATTTTATCCATGGTTCTAATACGGTTAAGGCCGTATTAGATCTGTGGGTCGGTGCAAGTAATGACTGGTCACAATGGTATAAGAATTTAACGCCTGGTATCGGTCTCCTATCGGAGATCTGGTCAAGGTGGCATCCTCAAACCAGTCAAGATAGATCTTTTACAGACTGATGAAATAACAATTCGAAGGCATTGCCTGAGTGTTTCATTCGTTCTCAATAGAAAATCAATGATTTTAATCTTACTGATATGGAAAATCATTTGTTCCTGATAAATCTTAGAAATAGCTGCTATCGTGCATTGGAAATATTCACTATGAGAGATAGAATTATAAATAGCCTGTTATTCCTGTTTATTTTTTATTCAGCAGGAGTTGCACAATCTATTTCCTCTTCACATGCAGTTATGGATGCAGCAGTGACCGGTAAAATAATCAATCGGGAGAGTGTATTACTTGGAAAGAAGATCAATCTTCAAACTGACCAGAATACTTACCCTGATATTGAATTGAATGGTGATGGAACGTTTGCAGTTGAGCTGCCGGAGAATTTTCCACTTCGGTATAGGTTGTTTGACGATAAGGACTTTCTGAATGGTATTAATGTAGGAGATATCATCAAGATTCATTCCTACATTTTAGGTAAGAACCCAATAAACGATCCGTTAAGCCTGATTGCTGCAGATGTAAACAGGAGTGGGAAGGTGACCGTTGCCGATATCGTTGAGATAAGAAGATTGATATTGGGAAAGGTAGATCAATTTCAATCCGGAGATTCATGGATATTTATCGATGCAGAATTTCCGCTATTCATTAATAATTGGGAGTTGGCCAATACCTATGTTAATCCGACTACAGATAATAGTTTTTACAATGAATTTCTGGCTGTAAAGGTTGGCGATGTCGATAGAATTATATTTAGTCGAAGTGATGATGTCTATATCAGAGATCCTTCAAGTAAGTCAATCGCTTATCTGACACGTGATCAGGGGAGGATAATGCTTTGGTTGGATAAAACGGCAAGGCATGCTGAAGGTATTCAATTGGGGCTGAATCTGGATTTCGGACTGCAATTTACTTCCTGCAATCCAATGCTTGATGATGATCAGTATTCTTTCAGTGAAGATGGCAAAAGTGTTAAGATAGTGCTATTAAATGATGAAATAGAGGCATTATATGATAAGCCGCTATTTATTTTTGATTACTATACATTGAATAATGATCAGGAGCCTATTAGGCTGTCAGAAGATTTTGAAAACATGATCATATCGAATGGCGAATCCTTTTCCGTTGCACCGATTGGATTTAAGAAGCTTTCTGTTTCAGCAAGTTATCCGAGCCCCAATCCTTTTAGGGATAATACGGTAATTAGTTTTAAGTCAGAAGTTGTTCAGGATGTGAAACTAGAGGTCTATGATCTGAATGGATGTAAAATATACAATCAAAATATCAATGCTCTGCCCGGACAGAACACTGTTTCTTTAACCCGAACAGCGTTGAAAGAAAGAGCGGGAGTCTATTACTACAATCTTTTCGGGAAAGACATCCATAGCCAGGGAAGGATTATAATGCTGGATTGATTGAAGAAATACCCGTTTCGGAAGCAACGGATTAGGTAGGTTTTAATTATTATGAATTTGGACAAAAAGAGGCTGTCTTAAAAGGATGGCCTTTTTTTATACGATTCATTTATTGAGAAGGGATACTACTACTGTTTACCATTTTCCGGAAAATGAAAAGAGACTATCTGCCTTGTTGGATAGTCTCTTTACTTTTTTATTGCGGTTGATAGTATCAGGTTCTTTACCAGAGCTATTCAGATCGGGTACAGACCTTTATCAAGGTGGGCATTACAAAGTCTCTCTAAGCCATCGAAAAAACTCATGGTGCCACACCAGGCTATTGAAGGGTTTTGTGACCCAATGGCCTTCATCGGGATAGATTACCAGTCTTGATTTAATTCCTCTGAGTTGTGCAGCCTGATAAGCCTCCAATCCCTGGGTATAAGGTACGCGATAGTCCTTCTCTCCTTCAAATATTAATATTGGTGTATCCCATCGGTCCACGAATTTTATTGGGTTGAAGTCGGTATATGACTTGGGCTGAGGTTTTTGCCAATAGGGACCCTTCAGGTCGAAGTTGGCAAACCATAGTTCTTCTGTAGAACCATACCAGCTATCCATATCGAAAAGTCCACAATGTGAGATAAAGGTTTTGAATCGTTTTTCATGCTTTCCGGCGAGCATATACACAGAATATCCTCCGTAAGATGCGCCTACTGCTCCCATTCTGTTTTTATCAACATACGGCTCTGCAGCCATGGCATCAGCTGCACTTAGATAATCTCTAATCGGTTGTCCACCCCAATCACCTGAAATGGCTTCATTCCATTCCTGGCCATAACCAGGCATTCCCCGACGGTTCGGAGCTATGACAATGTATCCGTTGGCTGCCATAAGCTGCATGTTCCATCTGAAAGAATAGAATTGTGTCAGAGCACTCTGTGGACCTCCCTGGCAGTACAGTAATGTTGGGTATTTTTTATTGGGATCAAAGTTTGGTGGATAAATAACCCAGGCGACCATGTCCTTTCCGTCCGTTGTCTTGATGATCTTCTTTTCAACCTTGCTCATGCTGATAGTCTTGTACAAATCATCATTAACATGTGTTAGCTGTGTTGCTTTTCCGGTTGAGGGATCTACCGAAAAAATTTCGACAGCGTGATTGTAGTCAGTACGTTGAACAATGATCTTACCATCAGCACCCACACCTATGATGGCTGAATAATCATGCTCGTCAGTTGTAATCTGTCTGATGCTTTGCTTTATCGATCCGCTTTTGTCAATATTCAGTTTCAGCTCGAATAAGGATGTAAGGCCATTCGAAGGGGCGGAGAAGTATAATTTATCATTGGAGGGCGCCCACACAAATGCGTTTACATTACCATCATAATTTTGGAATAAATCATATTTTTTTCCGGTTGTTAGATTGGCGATCCATAAGCTATTTTTATCGGCTTCATAGCCATCACGAGGCATGGAAGTCCAGGCGAGCCATTTTCCATCTGATGAAAAAGCAGGACTCCTGTCATAACCCATCATGCCAAGGGTAAAGTTGGTTGTCTTTCCGGTATTTAAATCGTAGAAGTAAATATCCGAGTTAGTACTCACTGCGTATTCCTTACCAGTCTTTTTTACGGATACATAGGCCAAAAGATTACCATCGGGATGCCAGGCCATATCGTCACTTCCGCCGAAAGGCTTGGTTGGAGCGTCATGTGGTTCACCCGGCATAATGTCAATACCCTTATAACTACCATCCGGCTGTAGTTTGCCCACAAAAACATGATTGTATGTGCCATCAGACCATTGTGCCCAGTGCCTATACATAAGGTCGTCATATATACGCGCACTGGTTGCAGCATAATCGGGATACATGTCTGCCGCTGTCTTGTCTATTTTGATGGATTGCGACCATGCTGCATGACCGGTTTTGGCATTGAACAACAAATTATCGGCATCTTTTAATCCATCGGGAACCTTTCCGGATGAAGTCAATTCGCCGTTTGCAGAATATAGAATATTTCCATCCGGGAGGAGGATTGGGTTATCACCTGGTTGGTCCTTACTTATAGATTTGATGTTTTTGCCATCGATACTCATGGAAGAAATGAAGTTGGTTCTTTTGCCGGTTTTGATGTCATAGGTAGTGACATTATAGCAGATCGACTTATTATTGTCATGCAGGAAGGCTCCGTTTACCCTTCCAAGAGACCATAGTAATTCAGGGGTCATCACACCCTGGGCTTTGACTGCCATAATGGTGAAAGTCAGTAAAAGAATGGATAAGTACCTTTTCATCATCATATTTTTTAGTTTGAAAATTAATTTTTTATCATCACAAAATCATTCATATAATAACCTCCGCCAATATCAAAATCCCCTACACTTTCTATCGTGAAGCCATTTTTAAAATAAAAATTTATCGCCTTGTAGTTTTTTCTATTGACCTGGAGCCTGATAGGCCGATTGTTTTGAATGATGTATTCATATATCATTTTAATAACATGGGAGCCAATGCCCTTGTTTTGAATTGTTGTGTCAATATAAAATTTATGAATGAAGTAATCTTCCGGGCGAGATTCAATATGTAGATAACCTACAGCTTTTTCATCGGAATTGATGATATATAGGTTATGACCTTGTTCAAGCTTTGCCAATAATGTTTCAGGAGCATAAAACAGATTCAGCATATATTCCAATTGGTCACGTCCGATGTTATCCAGGTAGGTTGCTTCCCAGATCTTTCCGGCTAGTAGTCCTATTGTAGGTAGATCCTCTATTTTAGCATTTCTCCATGTTATCATATTGCGCTGATAAGCTTTCAGGTTTTAAGTACAATCCGATTATCCGATATGGATAAAACATAATAAATTGCTCAAGGTTACTATACACCGGAATGATGACCCATTCAGGTCTTTATATCATCACAGGAATTGCATCATGTATTTTGCATTGGCTCTGATAGCTTCCAGTGGTGTGGTTCCCGGGTATGCTTCCTGTTCCACAATGAAGTATTTCATGCCTGTGTTAACGGCAGTTGTAAGGGCGTCTTTCCAGTTGATGACACCTTTGCCGACATCCACAGAGTTCAAGCCGTCATCTTGTCCTGGGTTTTTGCTATAATCCTTGATGTGGCAAAGCTTAAATCTGCCTTTATATTTTTCCAGCCAGTGGTTGATATTCTCATGTGCTGCATGCACCCAATACATATCCATTTCAAAGTCGACTAATGCAGGATCTGTTTCCTTCATCATTAAGTCCTGCGGATATGTTCCACCTACCTTTTCAAAGGAATAGGCATGATTGTGGTAGGCAAATCGGATACCGTATTTCCTGCATATTTCTCCTTTTTGATTGAAATCTTCTGCCGCTTTTCTATAGAAGTCAAGATTGGGTTGTTTGCCAAGCCATGGGCATACCAGGTATTTCAAGCCGACTTCTGCTGCTTCTTCGGCCTTTCTTTCAAAGTCTTTACCGATATCGCAGTGTGCCGATACTGCCTCCATGCCCAAATCGGATAAATATTGCCTGAAACCCTTTGGTCCCATGCCCCACCATATTCCTGAAGAACCTTCATAGCTTTCTATTTGATGATATCCTGCCTGGGCAACTTGTGCCAAAATACCTTTTGGGTCTTTGGGCATATCATCGCGGAGTGTGTATAATTGAAGTCCTATTTTTTTAATTCCTACAGTATCGGGATTTGAGGGCAGAATACTTCTGCACGAAGGTAAAAAGCATAAGCCGGCTGCTGCTATACCAAATTCCTTTATAAATGTTCTTCTGTCATGCTTCACGGTTCCAAAGATTTAAATTAGTGTAAATTTAGTATTTAAACTTGAGTTAATGAAGCCAACGGGAATATAATACACTCAAAAAAAGTCTCCATCGCTCTTGCGGTGGAGATTCATCCGACTATATATTTGTTGTTTTTTATTTAATTAAAAGATTGCTCATCGCATCTTTCATCCTTTCATTACCGGCTTTATCAATAAAGCTCTGAACAATGGCATTTGAACGCTTTACCAGGTCAGAAGATTCCTGTTCCGAAAAGGAAGGGTTGGATTGCGTTGCGCCTGCTATGTCAAAAAGCGATTTAGCAACCGCAAATTTTTTCCATTGTGAAAATTCAGATGATTTGGCCATTTTTTCTATTGTTTCGAATCCCTTGATGATAGTGGATTTATCTCTGTCCAACAATAAATCTGTATAATTGCCGAAGATGCCGAATGCTTCAAAACCTTCGGAGGAGGCAAGTTTACCTTCCATAAGTGTCAAAGCCCTTGGATCATTGTTGGATTTGTATATTTCTGCAATGACAGACGTGATGGTGCTGTTATTCTCCTTTTCATATTTGCTGATAAAAGGTTCTGCCTTGTCTTTATCTAATTTGTTATAAGCTGAGAGGGCGGATGCGAGTACCGAATAGGCCACTTCGTCATTGATATTTGACACGATCGTTTTTTCGTATTCAGGCTTAGGATTCTCTGCTAGTATCGCCAAAGCGGTAGCCCTAACGGATGGCTCCTTGTCTTTTTCTGCAAGTTCTAGTACCCTGGAGGTGAAGATAGGGAAACCGGACAGGTCTACTTGTTCCAACGCTTTTCTTCTTATGACAGGAGATGGGTCAGACAAATAACCGAGAATGATACTGTCTACTTCAGGTGTAATTTCGGACTTGATTTTGTCCAATGCCATCATTCTGTCGTACAGCGTTTTGTTGTGTCGTGCCTGATACATATAAGCTTCTTTTGATTTGTCAAATTTGATTTTGCCCAAAATTACATTATCAGCATCAAAGATGATATTGGCAGGTGTGCCATCCACATCAAAGGAGAAGGTTTGTTTTCTCTTGTCGATGAATATATTTTTGGTCAATGGTATGGCATTTCCACCCGGATAGATGTCCACCTTGACCGGAAGCTGGAAGATATGCTGTTGCTCAGGTCCTTCCTGGGTTTGTTCTACCATAAGGAACAATTTCTTTCCTGATGCGTCTATGCTGTCCCTTACCGTAAGCTCGGGTTGGCCGCTTCCGAAGTACCACTGATTGAAGAACCAATTGAGGTCTTCACCAGATACTTCTTCCATAGCCAGTCTCAGGTTAGCTGCTTCGACTGCGGTATAAGCGTTTTTATTGAGATATAGTTTGAGGCCGGCAAAAAATACTTCATCGCCGAGGTACGAACGTAACATGTGCAGAACCAGACCGCCTTTGTTGTAGGAGTGAGCATCAAACACATCCTCTCTGTTATCGTAGTTATAATAAATAAGGTCATGCATATGATTCCTTGATGCAGCGAAGTATCCTGTCATTTCATTCAACCTATGGAAGTCCGCAGCATCCCTGCCGTTTTTATGCTCTTCCCAAAGGTATTCCGCATAGTTGGCAAATCCTTCATTCATAGTAATATTGGCCCATGATTCGCACGTCACATAATCACCGAACCAATGATGGAACATTTCGTGAGCAACGATACCGTCATTGTTACCATCGAGAAGCTCTCGTGTTGTCCTTTGGCAAAATTCGCCAAAAATAACAGCCGTGGTGTTTTCCATTGCGCCGGAGACATAATCCCGGACAATAACTTGAGAAAAACTCGGCCATGGATATTTGACGCCCACTAGCTCTGAGAAGAATGACAACATTTCCGGTGTATGATTGAAGATAGCCTTAGCATCCTTTTCGAATTTAGGCTCGACATAATATTTAAGAGGAATATTATCCCATTTGTCATGGACTATGGCATATTCACCCACTGCCATCATGAAAAGATATGGTGCGTGAGGTTGTGACATCTTGTAATGATCAGTACGGCTTCCATCCTTATTTTTCCTGGAATCAACTAACACGCCATTGGAAAGGGTCTTGAAATTGTCATCAACAGTGATCCACATTTCTTGGGTACATCGCTGATTCGGCCTGTCGATGGTCGGAAACCACCTGCTGTTACTTTGGGATTCCCCTTGTGTCCATATCTGACGCGGCTTGTTTTTATCAGTCCCATCCGGATTGATAAAGTAAAGTCCTTTGTCAGAGCTTATTGCAGAAGAACCTCCAATTTTGTTTTCGTCCGGTTTTGCGACATAATTGATTTTAACCTTAACCTGTGATCCGACTGAATAGTCTTTGCCGAGATCAATCGACAGGGTATTGCCATCATAGTTGTATTTCAGGTTTTTACCTTCAGGGGAGGTGACAGTCTTGATATCGAAACCTACTGCATCCAGATCCAAAACTCTTCTAACCCTTGCCACCGGAGTTGCAGTGATTTCAGCCGTACCAATACAGTGCCTTTTAGCCCAATCAAAACTGATCCATAATTTTGTGTCTATCAGATTGAAAAGTTTTGTTGCTGTGGCACGATATACGGGAAGGGTATCAGGCAAAGTCATTTCCACTCCAAATGGATTGTGGAAATTATCATCTTCCATGGTATAATCGTAGCCTTCCTGTTCTTCCAGGGAATCAGGTTCTTCCCCAAGTTGTCCGGCAGGTGCCGTAACTGCAGTCTGCGCAGGTGCAGGCTTGGTAGAATTGCATGACATGGAAATAGTCCCAATGGCAAGAAATAATAGAATGAATTTATTCACTTTATTTTGGTTTTATGTTAAGTTAATATAATAACTAATATCAGCCTGCTACATTGTATTCTCTAAGAGCTGAGTTGAGACTGGTTTTTTTATCGGTACTTTCCTTCCGCTTTCCTATGATAAGGGCGCAAGGTACCTGATAGGTGCCCGATGGGAATATTTTGGAATATGAACCAGGGATGACGACGGATCTTGGAGGTACCACACCCTTATAGCGAACTTCTTCAGGTCCTGTGATATCTATTATATGTGTGCTTTGGGTAAGAACGACATTAGCTCCCAATACAGCCTCCCTGCCAACTTTTACCCCTTCCACGACAATGCACCTGGAACCTATGAAGGCATCGTCCTCTATGATAACAGGACTTGCTTGTACCGGCTCCAGAACCCCACCGATGCCCACGCCACCACTGAGATGGACATTGCTCCCGATTTGTGCACATGAACCTACTGTTGCCCATGTATCGACCATGGTTCCAGCGCCGACATAAGCACCTATATTGACATAGGAGGGCATCATGATGACACCGGCCTCCAAGAAGCTTCCGTAGCGGGCCACAGCATGGGGTACCGAACGGACACCTTGCTCCGCAAATGATTTCTTCAATGCTATTTTATCGTGCCATTCGAACGGCCCAACTTCAATGGTCTCCATTTGCTGAATTGGGAAATAAAGGATTACTGCTTTTTTGACCCATTCGTTCACTATCCAATCATCACCTTCCTGTTGAGCAACCCTAAGTTTCCCTTTGTCAAGTAACTCTATGACAGTGCGGATTTCTTTTCTGGTCTCTTCCAGGTTAAGTAAGTCACGATTATCCCAGGCCGCTTCAATAGTTCTTTTTAGTTGATCCAATGTTGTTTAGTTTTGAGTCACGAAGATAGGATTTTATCAAAGAAAATAAAATAAGTTCCCTGAAATAGCGGATTTGGTCGATGGGGAGATTGATAATTAGGACAAAGTAGCAGGTGGAATTATACCGCATAGGCCTTACGGTAAATATTAAAGCGGAGCGGATTGTAGGAGAGGATATTCTTTCAATTGATGTGGTGTCTGATCAATATGAGATATTATAGGTTTTGAAAAAGGGGGGGAAACAAGGTTGGAGTTTTTGGTTAGGGAAAAACGAACTAGGTAGAAGATTAATACCCCGGGATTCAGTGATGCCGGGTTGTTTGAGGTATGAGGTTTTGAAATTTTTCCCTGATGATGTAATTTTTTGGATTGGAGGTGTCGGGATACCGGTGGTTGTAGGTATTTTGAGTATTAATTATCTACCTACTTCAAATTTTCGACCGGGCGTCCTTCGAATAGCTATTTGGTACGTACATATCAGTGACATTTCATGGGGTTAGGTTGAATTTTGAAAAAAAAACGAACTAGGTAGAAGATTAATACCCCGGGATTCAGTGATGCCGGGTTGTTTGAGGTATTAAGTTTTGAAATTTTTCCTTATGGATGTAATTTTTTGGATTGGAGGTGTCGGGGTACCAGTAGTTGTAGGTATTGTGAGTATTAATTATCTACCTACTTCAATATTAGGCAATACCCATACCGAATCACATTTTTTTTGATGTTTTTTTTGATTGAGGATCCTTATAGGATTTTATTAAGTGGAATTCGGATGAATTTCATTCAGGTGAACCGACTGGAAAGATATAAAGGTAGTTTAATTGAGGAGGCACTATTGCATATTATATACTTCCCACAAACGTGACCCAAAAGCCCAAAATCCGGACAGTCAATTATTCACGGAAGCTTAATCGGGTTAGCACTGACCAATGTATTTAATATTAATATACTATCGAGCTCATCTCTTTACTCATGTTTGGTGTATGCATGATGGTATACTTTCCGGTTAAAAAAACCAGGTTGATGGCATGATGTGCAGATTTTATTGAAATAATTCCCATAATTTACCACTTGGCTGTAGATTAGATTGAGAATAAAGTATAATACTTATTATATTGTAAACCATATGTATTAATATATAGATAATTTAAATATTATAATATGTAATCAAAATATTTACAAAATAACATTATTGTGGTTATCTTCATATATGAAAAATAATAATTTGATATAAATAATAAATTTTATAGGGGAAAAATGTGTCAGTAGGTGGGAGTTTGTATTACTTTTGACACAGAAGAACAGAAAATAGTTCTTGGAACCTAATTAATGCAGCTATACGGAGAATACGAATGTAGCGTTGATGAGAAGGGCAGGTTGAAGTTGCCTGTCGCTCTGTTGCGCCATGTGGGTGGAAACCCGCCGTATAAGTTTTATGTCAATCGGGGATTTGAGAAGTGTTTGATGTTATATCCCGAGAAAGTTTGGGACGAAATCGTTGAAAAAGTGAATAACCTCAACTCTTTCGTTACAGAAGAGCGCAACTTTATCCGGTATTTTTTCAGAGGCCTTAGGGATGTGGCGACTGATGCGGCTGAACGCATCCTCCTTCCCAAGCCATTGATTGAATTTGCCGGAATTAAAAAAGAAGTTGTGCTGTTTGGGTACATGGGTCGTGTAGAGATCTGGGATAAGGCTACTTATTATGATTGGGCGGATGTCGAACCGGATAATTTTGCTCAATTGGCTGAAAAACTCCTTGGTAATAAACGTGAAGAGGAAAATCCAACCGGATTGTGATGCAAGAATATCATTTGCCGGTTCTGCCCCGGGAGACTATCGAGATACTGGATATTAAGCCATCCGGTATTTATGTCGATGCAACCGTGGGTGGAGGAGGGCACAGCAAGCTGATTCTTGAGAGACTCAATGATAAAGGTCGGCTTTATGTGATGGACCAGGATCTGGATGTAGTGGGTAATATTCCGAATGATGACAGGGTAATCTTTATCCATAGCAATTTTCGGTATCTGAGGAGAATGCTTCGTGTAGAGGGTGTGAGTCTGGTGGATGGAATTTTAGCTGATATTGGAGTTTCGTCTCATCAGTTCGATACAGGAGAAAGAGGGTTTTCATTCCGGTTTGAAGGTGATCTGGATATGCGGATGAACAGAAATCGAGAATTTACTGCAGCTGATGTCTTAAGCAATTATGATGAAGCTGCTTTAGTCGAGATGTTTTCCAGTCTGGGTGAGGTAAGGAATGCAAAGACGCTTGCTAAATTGATTGTGGATATAAGAAGTAAGCGGCCGATTAAGACCATTGAGGAGTTTGTATATGGTATTCAGCCGGCAATCATGGGCAATGCGGCAAAATATCTGGCTCAGGTTTTTCAGGCCCTCAGGATTGAGGTGAATGACGAACTGAAGGCACTGGAGGATTTGCTATTCGATGCTGTAGAAGTGTTGAAGCCCGGGGGAATCATGGCTGTGATTACTTTTCATAGTCTTGAAGACAGGATAGTCAAGAATTTTTTCAAGACAGGTAATCCGGAGGGCAGGGTAGTAAAAGATGAATACGGCCACATATTCAGACCTTTAATCCCGATAACCAAAAAACCGATTGAGGCGGGGAAGGAAGAATTAATGGTCAATCAGCGTGCAAGAAGCGCAAAATTAAGAGCGGCGAGAAGAAGCGGAGATTAAAATCTCCCTGTGGCCACAAGGTAATGTGGCAGAAAAGGTATAAGAAAACAACTATTTATATTCTTGTGTAAGGTCCAACCGTGCACAGGGGATTAAGGTCTCAAAATTAGAAACTACAAAATGAAAAAACTACGTAAACAACGCCAAAATTGGATTGATGATTTTGGCATGGACATCCTGAAAAGGAACACTCCTTTTATTTGCTTTCTCGGGTTACTTGGCTTGCTTTATATTGCCAATACACATAGTGCCGAGAACAAAGTTAACAAGATCCTGGCCTTAAAGACGGAAATCAGGGAGCTCAATTGGGAGTACCTGAAACTTAAAAGTGAACTCGTGCATAATAGCATGTATTCAACTGTTGAATCCAAATTGTCTGTTCAGGAACTGGGCCTGAGAGGCCAGAAGCCTGTTCAGGTCATCGTTAAAGACTAAGGATGTCCGCTCCTGTTGATAATAAGTCAGAAGTAGTAAGAAATTCCAATATTGTGTTGTGGATTTTCAGTGCTTTGGCGGTGTTGATCATCGCTCAGGTTATTAATATTGGCTTCGTCAAGGGAGAGCATTACAGGACTTTGGGTAAGGATTTGAGAATCAAGGCTATCGATATCCAGGCAGATAGAGGTAATATCCTGAGTGATAATGGTGAGTTGCTTGCAGTATCCATGCCATTTTATGATGTTTACTTCGATCCGACTGCCTCAAGACAATATGTAAAGGAGATGAAAGAAAAGGATCGGTATTTCATGAAGAAAACCGGTGACATTTTTGCAAAAAATATTGACTCTTTATCTATTTGCATTTCAAAATACCTTAAGCCCAATCTAAGTCCCAATGAAATCAAGAGATGGCTGATTTCAAAACGGAATCAAAATGAAAGATATTTATGTCTTGCTAAGGGCATTTCACATGAAAAGATGAAATTGGTCAAGGGCTTCCCACTTTTTAGAATGGGCAAGAATAAGTCGGGAGTCATTTTTGAAATGAAACAAAGTCGTGTTAGACCATATGGTGACCTTGCCCTTAGAACTATTGGCTATGCACGTAAGAATTCTCAGTCGATTGGGTTGGAAGCATCCTATGATGAATATTTGAAAGGTGAGGCAGGAAAAAGGATGGTTCAATACATCTCACCAACGAAGTATATTCCAATAAATGATCTGACGGAGATTGAGCCCAAGAATGGCGATGATATCCATACTACCATTAATGTCCAGATGCAGGATATAGCCGGACAAGCACTGAGGACTGCATTAGATTATCACAAAGCCTCCTATGGGACAGTAATCATCATGGAGGTCAAATCAGGCAATATCAAGGCCATGAGCAATCTTAAGAGGGATGGTGGAGTCTTTACCGAAGATTACAACTACGCTGCAGGATTGAGTACCGAGCCCGGTTCGACTTTTAAGCTCGCTTCCGTGATGGCTATTTTGGAAGACAAAATGATGTCCCTGGATAAGGAGTTTGAGATTAATTACGGTAAATCGATCATCAGCGGCCGTGAAATGAAGGATTCCGAAGGTCATGGACATGCTAAGCTGTCTCTCAGAAGGGCATTTGAGCTTTCATCCAATATTGGAATTAGCAAGGCGGTGGTTGAAGCATATGGGGGCAGTAGGGAAGGTTCCTTCAAATTTGTGGACAGAATTAAACAATTCCATCTTGACAAAATAACGGGTATTGATCTTCCGGGCGAAGGAAAACCTTTAATAAAGACTCCATATAACTTGAAGCAGCTGTGGAGTAAGTCAACGCTTGCATGGATGGCTCACGGGTACGAAACCCAGCTGACTCCTCTTCAATTGCTGACCTTCTATAACGCTGTTGCGAATAATGGTAAGATGATGCAGCCTCGATTAGTGACAGGCGTCTGGTCTCACGGAGAAATGGTTAAAGATTTTCAACCTAAGGTCTTGGTCGACAAAATAGCAAGTGATACAACAATTATGCTTGCACGGACCTTGCTGGAAGGAGTCGTCCTCAATGGAACTGCACGAAGATATAAAAATGATATGTACAGCTTTGCAGGCAAGACTGGCACAGCAAGCCTGGATTATGGCGGTATCAAGCGCGGAAGATATCGCGCTTCATTCATAGGGTATTTTCCGGCAGATAATCCAATGTATTCCATTTGTGTATCTATTACAGAGCCAAGGGAACATGGATATCACGGTGCGGAAGTTGCTTTGCCTGTATTCAGGTCAGTGGCGGATAAGATTCTTTCATTTGACCCGAAGTTTTTCAAGGTAACTTCTCCTGAAAAAAATGCAATGGTTGTTACTGATCAATTACCTCAGGGGGAGAAAGGATATCGCACCGACTTTTTAAGCATATTCAACCGGTTAGGGGTCCCTGTTTATTCGGGAGGAGGAATCACAGACTTCATTGTGACCAGAAAGGTTGGCTCTGATGTGAATCTGATGGCGATGAATGAACCGCCGGGTCTGGTGCCGGATGTCACCGGAATGGGTCTTCGTGATGCATTGTACGCCCTGGAAAGTCGGGGATTGAAGGCAGAAGTGAATGGATACGGAAGAGTATCAACTCAAAATATATCACCCGGAACAAAGGTTTCGGGGCAGAAAGTAGTAATCAGATTGGAATGATATGCCAGTGATCCAGCTCAATGTTCTTTTGAAGTCGGCGGGCATTACCCATTCTTCATCCGGAAATTTAGTCGAAATAAGCAATATAGCCATCGACAGCCGGAAGGTTTCGAAAGGGTCGTTGTTCGTTGCGATTAAAGGATCTGAGCAGGATGGTCATAAATACATCCGTAAAGCAATTGACGCTGGAGCTTCAGCAATAGTTTGCCAGGAAAAGGCAGATGTGCCTGATGATATCCTGATGGTATTGGTTGAAGACAGTGCAGATGCTGCGGGGAGGTTGGCATCTGCCTTCTACGGACATCCATCGGAAGCACTAAAACTGGTGGGAGTAACCGGAACTAATGGCAAAACTACCACCGTCACTTTGCTTTACCAGTTGATGAAACAATTGGGGCATCGGACAGGTCTGATTTCTACGGTTGAAAATATAGTGAATGGAAGAGTGGTGGTTGCGACCCATACTACACCTGATCCGGTAGAGCTTAATGCTCTTTTGGCTGAAATGGTTGCTGTCGGGTGTGAATACGCCTTCATGGAGGTGAGTTCCCATGCTGCTCATCAGAAGCGCATTAGTGGTTTGAGATTTGAAGGTGCTGTATTTACCAATATCACCCACGATCATCTTGATTACCACAAGACCTTCGATGATTATATAGCAGCGAAGAAATCATTTTTTGATGGCCTGGCTTCAGGAAGTTTTGCCCTGGTCAATGGGGATGACCGTCGAAGCGATATCATGCTGCAGAATACAAAGGCATCTAAGCATTTCTATAGTCTCAGAAGGAGCTCAGAATTTAAAGGTAAAATCTTTGAGAATACCTTGGAAGGTCTGGAGATGGAAATTGACGGATTGCATGCTCATCTGCTGCTGATAGGGGAATTCAATGCTTATAATGCTTTATGCGCTTACGGCATATGCAGGTTACTCGGGTTTGAAAGAGAGGTGATTCTTACAGGATTAAGTGCTCTCCCGGGAGCAAGAGGTAGATTTGAGACAGTCCGGGACATGAATAGGGGAGTATTGTATATCGTTGATTATGCCCATACACCGGATGCGTTGGAGAAAGTACTTAAGACCATCGAGGTGATGAAACAAAAGGGCGGAATCATTACAGTAGTGGGTTGTGGAGGTCATCGTGACAAAGAGAAGCGGCCTAAAATGGGAGCAATTGCTGCCAGCTTAAGTCGAGAAGCCATCTTTACCGATGATAACCCAAGGGATGAAAATCCGGCGGACATTACTGCAGCAATGATGGACGGAGTGGATGATGCCGACAGAAATAAAGTTCTGATCATCAACGACAGGGCCCAGGCCATCAAAACAGCGGCTAAACTGGCATCCAGGGGGGATATAGTGCTTGTGGCAGGTAAAGGCCATGAAACATATCAGGAGGGGATGAATGGGAAAATTGATTTTGACGACCGAAGGGTCATTGAAGATATAATCGGCAGGTAAAGTTCTGTCGGAAAGACGTAGGTTCTATTTTTAAATTTGGTTGGAATGAGCAGGTCAGGCAATCCGGAAACTGGCTGTCATAACGGTTCTAATGCCAGCGCAGACTGGTTGCCCCTGCTCACCATTTTTATTTGGAACATCAGGTTATGAAGATTGAGGAAAACCAAAGAAACCAAGACAAAGTGTATCTGAAAAGCTACACCGATTAAAAAATTATTACATAGGCGAGATGCTGTATTATTTGTTTGAATACTTATACAAAGATCTGAATATCCCGGGCACCGGAGTGTTCAGATTTATCACGTTTCGAGCGGGTCTTGCTATTGTATTGTCTTTATTGATTTCTATAGTTTTTGGAAAAAGAATCATTCAATCACTCCGGCGTCGTCAGATTGGCGAGACAGTTCGAGATCTTGGTCTTGAGGGCCAAAAAGAAAAGGAAGGAACACCAACCATGGGCGGTATCATCATTGTCCTGGCAATTGTAGTGCCATGTCTGCTGGTGGCTCGCCTTGACAATGTCTATATTATCCTGATGTTAATTTCCACATTGTGGATGGCAAGCATCGGTTACCTGGATGATTACATTAAGGTAGTGAAGAAGGACAAAGACGGTTTGAAAGGCGTTTTCAAGATAATTGGTCAGGTCGGCTTGGGATTATTGGTTGCAATAACCATGCTGATGAGTAATGATGTTACCGTAAGGATGACCCCGCAAGAAGCAGAACAGGGAGAATATAAGATCGTAAAAACCGTCATGGTTGAGGATCCCCATAATGCCGGTAAGCTTGTAGAAATGGTACATGCCAAGGCAGCCATTACAAATGTTCCCTTTTTTAAGAACAACGAATTGGACTATGGAAGGCTACTTGATTTCATGCATATGAACAAGGAAGTCATGCTTTGGATTGTATTCATAGTTGCAGTGGTATTCATAATCACTGCGGTCAGCAATGCGGCTAATCTGACAGACGGAATTGACGGACTGGCTACCGGTGTGTCCGCTACGATTGGTGCCGTACTGGCTGCTTTTGCCTATTTGAGCGGAAACTCTGTTTTCGCGGATTACCTCAACATCACTTTTATTCCCAATAGTAGTGAATTAGTAATATTCAGTTCATGCTTTATCGGTGCATGTACCGGATTCTTATGGCATAATTCATTTCCTGCCCGGGTATTTATGGGTGATACAGGCAGCCTGACACTTGGCGGTATCATAGCAGCTTTAGCTATTGTATTGCGAAAAGAACTCTTGTTGCCGATACTTTGCGGAATTTTTGTTGTCGAGAATCTCTCTGTGATCATCCAAAGATATTACTTCAAGTATACCAAGAAAAAATATGGTGAAGGCAGGCGTGTCTTTTTAATGGCACCTATCCATCATCATTTTCAGAAGAAAGGATACCACGAGGCTAAAATTGTTACAAGATTTTGGATCGTGTCCATCATACTAGCTGTCATGACCATTTTAACCCTCAAAATCAGATAATCGGTATGAAGGTCGTAGTCATAGGAGCTAAAGAAAGTGGAGTTGGAGCAGCATTGCTGTGCAAGCAGATGGGATATGATGTCCTGGTCAGTGACAATGGACCAGTTATAGAGCCTTTTCGAATGGAGTTAGAGAGATCAAAGATTGCTTTTGAGGAAAATGGACATTCATCCGGAATGAGCGATCGGTTTGACCTGATGGTTATCAGTCCTGGTGTTCCTTCAACAGTACCAGTTATCCGTGATTTCACAAATAGTGGAAAGGAAGTAATTTCTGAGATTGAATTTGCCTGGAGACATATTGGTGACGGGAAGGTAATAGGTATTACAGGATCTAATGGCAAAAGCACCCTCTCTTCTTTGATATATCATGTGATGGAAGAGTTGGATCGGGATGTTACCCTGGTTGGTAATATTGGTTACAGCTTTGCCAAAATGATAGCCACTACGCGTTCACAATACTATGTATGCGAGTTGAGTAGCTTCCAGTTGGAGAGTATTGTTGATTTTAGACCGCATGTGGCAATCATTACCAATATCACGCCGGATCATTTGGACAGATATGATCATAGCATGGAGAAATACGCGGCGGCTAAGTTCAGGATTACGGAGAATCAAACCTCATCAGATGTACTCATCATTAATGCCGATGATCCCTTTTCAATGGATTATTTTAAGCAAGTTGAGACAAAGGCCCAGATTAAATATATCTCCTCAGATCGGATTTCTGTTGACAGTTATATTTCCGGGTCTGGAAAGGTGTATGACCTGAGTAACAGTCAGTTGAGAGGAAGGCACAATCGTGCCAATATGGCACAGGCTATTGAAGCACTGGAGTTTATAGGTGAGAAGCAATATCAAATCGAGCAGAATATCTCGTCCTTCAATGGTCTGGCACATCGGCTTGAGTATGTTGCTACGGTGGGTGGTGTTGATTTTATCAATGACAGTAAGGCTACTAATGTCGATTCAGTCATGTACGCGCTGGATGCTATGACTCAGCCTATCGTGTGGATTGCCGGGGGGACAGATAAAGGCAATGAGTACAATGCTATCATGCCTTTAGTAAAGGATAAGGTCAAGCATCTTATTTGCCTTGGTATTGACAATACCAAACTCATCGACAGTTTCCATAATATCGTGGGCAGTATAGAGGAGGCAGGCTCGGCAGAAGAAGCAGTGCGTAAAGCTATGAAGGCTGCAACTCCGGGTGATGTGGTATTGCTTTCACCGGCATGTGCAAGTTTCGACCTGTTCAAAAACTTTGAGGATAGGGGCGAGAAATTTAAAAAGGCTATCAGAAAACTAACATAAATTATTTGGGCTGAAAACTAAGGTCTGGTATTAAAAAATTGGTCTTTAAGAAAACTACAACTACAGAATGAAGACAAAAGAATGGTTAAGTGCGAATTTTAAAGGAGATCCGATCCTATGGATCCTGCTCACCTTGCTCGCCCTTGGCAGCTTACTTGCAGTTTATAGTACCACAGGAGGTTATTCACAGATTGGTAAAAGTCATGAGGCCACGAATGAATACTTCTTGTTCAAGCAGTTAGTTTTTCTGGTTGTAGGAGTGGGACTTGCTTATATTGGCCACAGGGTCAATTTCAAGCGTTACTCAGCCATCGCTTTACCATTTTTGGTCTTTTCTTTTTTGCTTTTAGTTTTGGTTCTATTTTTTGGTAATGAGATCAATGGAGCAAAGCGATGGCTGACCGTTCCTTTAGTTGGACTTTCCATTCAACCCGCTGATATTGCTAAGATGGCTTTGATGATTTATCTGGCCCGGGTAATCAGCGGTTCTCAGACTATGATAAAACAGGATATCAGCATTTTCTGGATGTTGATCATTCCGACACTTATGGTATGCCTTTTCATTTTACCCAACAACTTGAGTACTGCAGGCCTTCTGTTCGTCACATCTATCATTGTAATGTTTATTGGAAGGATTCCAATCAAGTATATCCTGTACATTTTCGGAATAGGCATGACTATGTTTCTATTCGTTTTCCTGATAGGTTACTTTTCCGGGACAGGAACCAGAGCAGTAACCTGGGCCAATAGAATAACCGCCTTTGTCGGCGGTGAAGAATCCTTCCAGTCACAGCAGGCCCGTATTGCCATAGCCAATGGAAATGTCATAGGCGTCGGACCGGGTAACAGTATGCAAAGGAACTTTCTTCCTTACTCACATGCCGATTTTATCTATTCCATAATATGCGAGGAGTTTGGTATAGTTGGAGCTATAGGCGTGATGTTGATTTATCTCTTGATGCTTTACAGAGTGATCCGAATAGTTAAGCGATCGCCCAAGACCTTTGGTGCCATGCTTGCCATTGGATTGTGCATCAATATTGTCATTCAGGCTTATGCAAATATTATGGTTAATGTAGGTCTGATCCCGGATACAGGAGTTACTCTTCCGATCATCTCTCTCGGTGGAACAAGCTTGATTTTCACCTGCCTCTCTTTTGGTATCATACTGAGTGTAAGCAGATATATTGAAACCAGGGAAGAGGTAATGAGTGCGGTTGTTCTCAATACTGAAACAAAAACAACAGAAGGATGAAGAGGGTGATTATCAGCGGAGGAGGCACAGGAGGCCATATTTACCCGGCAATCGCCATTGCGGATGCGGTGAAGGCTGCCCTGGACAATGTAGAATTGTTGTTTGTAGGCGCTGAAGGTAAAATGGAGATGGAAAAAGTACCCAAAGCAGGCTATAGAATTATTGGTCTTCCGGTTGCAGGCTTTCAGCGTAGGCTTACCTTGAAGAACCTGATGTTCCCTTTTAAATTGATTCGAAGTATGGCCAGGTCGAAAAAGGTCGTCAGAGATTTCAAGCCCGACATCGCTATTGGTGTGGGCGGATATGCAAGCGGCCCTGTACTTCGGGTAGCTTCCGGTAGCGCTATCCCTACCGTAATCCAAGAGCAGAACAGTTATCCGGGAGTCACCAATAAAATTCTGGCAAAGAGGGCTTCTGCCATCTGTGTAGCTTATGAAGGGATGGAAAGATTTTTTCCGGCAGATAAGATTCACCTCACCGGAAATCCTGTTCGTCGGGACATTGCCGACCTCAAGGATAAAAGAGACGAAGGCATCCGTTTTTATCATTTGGATCCTGCTAAAAAAACCATTTTAGTGATGGGTGGAAGCCTTGGGGCGCGGACGCTCAATGAAGCTCTTGCAGCAGCGACTCAAATGATAGCTGGAAATGAGGATATTCAATGGATTTGGCAGAGTGGTAGTTTTTATAAAGGTATGTACGATGACAGCCCCTTGGCGAAGTTGTCAAATGTCAGAAATCTGGCATTCATAGAAAGGATGGATCTGGCTTACGCATGCGCAGATTTGGTGATTGGAAGGGCAGGGGCACTTACCATATCGGAAATTTGTATTGCAGGGAAACCATCAATTCTTGTGCCATCACCTAATGTAGCAGAAGATCATCAGACTAAGAATGCCATGGCATTGGTCGAGAAAGATGCGACAATCCTGGTGAAGGATGATGATGCGATGAATGAATTGGTCAGCCAAAGCATAGCACTTGTCAGAAATGAAGAAAGAATGCGGCTATTGGGCGCACATGCAAGATCGATGGGAAAACCGAATGCTGCTGATGATATTGCACGGGTCATCATTGAAATATTAAACAGGAATGCTTTATGAAGGAGATGAAAGGCATAAGAAAAATATTCTTTCTCGGAATAGGTGGAATAGGGATGAGCGCCCTGGCGAAATATTTCCATAGGCGGGGCATTGAAATCTCCGGTTATGATCGAATGCACACTCCATTGATCGCCGAGTTAGAATCCATGGGTATGAAGATTACCCACCTCGACCAGGCGATTGGCCTTGATAGACCGGATCTTGTCATATATACACCGGCTGTGCCTTCGACATCAATTTTACGCAATTATTTTGAATCGCAGGGAATACCCATGATGAAGCGATCTCAGGTGCTTGGATTTATCAGTGATTCGGAAAAAACCATAGCAATAGCCGGGACTCATGGAAAGACCACAACTACCGCTATGGCGACTCACATTTTATATCATAGTGGGGTCAAGGTTACCGGATTTGTTGGTGGCATCATGGCAGATTATAATTCCAATTATGTAGATGATGGTTCTGATTATGTTGTAGTGGAAGCCGACGAATTCGACAGATCCTTTTTGACACTTACGCCTTATATCAGTGCTGTAATTAGCATGGATCCCGATCATCTGGATATCTATGGCAGCCAGCACGAAGTACTCAGGGGTTTTAAGGATTTTATCAACAAGACTATACCGGGAGGGACTGTATATCTGCACCGATCTACAGTTTCCAAATTTACTGCCGATGAATTCTATGTTCTCCAGAGAACTTATGAAATATTGACTTTTGGAGATTCTACTTCCGATATCTATGCGGATAATATCAGATTTGAAGAGGATGGAACGACCAAGTTTGATTTTCATTACAAGACCCAACTCTTCTCCGATGTTACTATCAATATGCCGGGAAGGCACAATGTATCCAATGCAACAGTAGCCATGTCCATCGGCCTCCAACTGAAACTCTCACCCAAAGTAGTGTTTGAAGCAATCAGTGGTTTCAAGGGAATTAAGCGCAGGTTTGAGATTATTGTTAAGACACCTGATTGCATCTATATTGATGATTATGCACATCATCCGGAAGAATTGAGGAATGCAATAGCCACTGCGAAGAGTATTTATCCTGACCAAAAGATTACCGGAATCTTCCAGCCTCATCTTTTTTCCAGGACCAGAGATTTTATGGCAGAATTTGCCGAGGTATTGGATGAATTAGATGAACCTATTTTGCTTGATATTTATCCTGCACGCGAATTGCCTATCGAAGGGATTACCAGTGCAGCCTTGTTGAGCAAGATGAGCAATCCCAATAAACGGTTGATGGATTTTGATTCAGTATGTGAATATATTTCAATTACAAAGCCTAAGGTTCTGATTACACTGGGTGCCGGAGATATTGACACCATTGTTCCTAAATTGAAAAAAATATTGTCATGAACAAGAAGTCATTGAAATTGAGTTTGAATATTCTGGGTTTGCTACTCTTCATAGTTGCAGTGTTGGGCTTGATTAGCTCCACTGAAAAGGAAAGCACGGGTAATGTTAAAAAGGTTATTGTAGACATCAAACCTTTGGATGGAGGTGTGCTTTTGGTCAACAATGAAGATCTGGCACGATTGCTTAAGAAAGATTATGACCTGAAATTGAAAGGTCAGGAAATAGGGCTTCTTGACCTGGGCAAGATCGAATCAATCATAGAGCATAATGAATTTGTTCAGGATGCGCAGGTCTATATCGATGCACGAAATAATTTGAAGATCAGGGTAATTCAGAACAACCCAATCCTGCGTGTAATCAGTCCGGGTCAAATCAATTTCCTGATAACCGATCAAGGGGAGAAGGTCCCTATGCCGGATAATGCTGTTTTACGCCTCCCGGTTCTTACTGGATCCTTATCATCGTTTACAGTAAAGGCTATGAAGGATTCCAGTGATGTGTATTTCAAAGCTTACAGCATAGCGATGGCAATGAAGAAGAACCCTTTTATGAATAGCCTTGCTGAACAACTCGTCGCTGATGGAAATGGAGACATAATCCTTATTCCGAAGCTAGGAAATCACAAAATTATTTTGGGAGATGCACAAAACCTGAGTATAAAATTCAAAAAACTGGAAATTTTCTATAAGAATGCTATGCCGGCAGAAGGCTGGAATATGTACAAGGAAATCAATCTGAAGTATAAGGATCAGGTCATTGCAAAGAAAGCTGAAACTATACCCATAAAAAGTTAAAACAACCTAATTATAATTTTTGAAATCTTATTACTATGGACAAAAATTTCACAAATGAGAATCCGATTGTAGTCGCCGTTGACATTGGCACCACCAAAGTGTGTGCAATGGCCGGTCGTCGGGACCTTTTTGGCCGCCTGGAGATATTGGCCGTCGGAAAGGTAGATTCTGATGGCGTTCTTAGAGGAGTCGTCAGTAACATCGAGAAAACGGTTAGAGCCATCTCCGATGCCGTGAGAATTGTTGAACAAAAGCTCCAAAAGACGGTTACAACCGTCCATGTTGGCATTGCCGGCCAACACATCAAGAGCGTCCAGCATCGTGGTTCAAAACTCCGTGATAATGCTGATGTGGAAATATCACGGCAGGATATTCGCCAGTTGATCATGGACATGTACAAGCTCAATCTTCCGCCGGGAGATAAGATTCTGCACGTATACCCTCAGGAATATAGTGTGGACAATGAACAGGGTGTAGTCGATCCCATCGGTATGAGTGGAGTTAGACTGGAAGCCAATTTTCATATCATAACCGGTCAGATCACGGCTTTCAACAATATCGTAAGATGTGTCGAGAAAGCCGGCCTGCGCTTAGCAGACCTGACACTTGAGCCGATCGCTTCCGCTTCTTCCGTTTTAAGCGAGGAAGAGAAAGAAGCAGGCATAGCTCTGGTGGATATAGGTGGAGGCACGACCGATGTCTGTGTATATTATGATGGAATCATCAGGCATGCTGCTATCATTCCTTTTGGAGGAAATGCCGTGACCAGAGATATAAAGGAAGGTTGTAATGTTATGCTCAATCAGGCTGAAAAGTTAAAGACTAAGTTTGGTTATGCACTTGCGGATGAAATGTATGATGATAAGATTATTACCATTCCGGGCCTGAAAGGAAGGGAAAATAAAGAGATCAGTCAGCGCAATCTGGCCTTGATCATTCAGGCCCGTATGGAAGAAATTTTGGATTATGTAATGCTTGAAATTGAAAAGTCAGGGTATGAAAGAAAACTGACCGGAGGAATCGTGCTTACAGGTGGAGGAGCTCTGTTAAACGGAGTTGACAAGCTTACTGCTTTACACAGTGGTTTGGAGTCGCGTATTGGCCTGCCAATAGAATTCCTTGCTCATGGATATAATGCCAATGTCTCCAACCCGATTTACGCAACCACCTTAGGTTTGTTGATGGAGGCAATTGGCCATGTGACGATGGACGAAGTCGAGGATAAACTTCCTGCCGGAAGAGATACGAGCAGATATGAGGTGGAATTGGTAGGTACGCCATATTCGAAGGATAGTGTATTACAAGCCGGAGCGCCTCAGGATACGCCTACTTTGGGTGATCCTACACAGATTCAGGGTGAAGCAGGTGCCAATCCTGAAAATGAGGGGATCGAACAGTCCGGATGGATGAGACGTGTTTGGGACAAAATCCGTAATACTATGGGTAACGATTGGGATGATGAAGATTTAAGATAATCTCATGAAGCTCAATTTTTTTTCGAAATCTATTTTTAATAATTCAAAATTAAAGAAAATGCCAATTTTAGAATTCGATCTGCCTAAATCAGATCAATCCATAATAAAAGTCATCGGTGTTGGTGGCGGAGGAAGCAATGCTGTCAATCACATGTTCAATCAGGGCATCATTGGTGTGGACTTTGCAATTTGCAATACAGACAATCAGGCGCTTGCCATCAGTCCAATTCCAACAAAGATTCAGTTGGGACCCGGTCTGACAGAAGGCCGTGGAGCCGGCTCTCGGCCGGAAGTAGGGAAGCATGCTTGTCTGGAGTCCATTGAAGATGTTCAGTTATTTCTTTCAAGTCATACCAAGATGTTGTTTATCACTGCCGGAATGGGCGGGGGAACAGGAACAGGAGCTGCACCTATCATAGCCAAGGCTGCCCGTGAGATGGGCATCCTCACAGTCGGAATCGTTACATTGCCTTTTGCCTTTGAAGGTAAACTTAGACATCGATACGCTCAGGAAGGACTCGAGGAGTTGAAGCAAAATGTTGACTCTCTGATTGTGATCTCCAATGACAAGTTACGCGAGATACACGGCAATCTTACAATTTCCGAAGCTTTTAGCCAGGCAGATAATATTCTGACGACCGCTGCCAAAGGTATTGCTGAGATTATTACCATCCCGGGCTATATCAACGTTGACTTTGAAGATGTCAATACGGTAATGCGCAACAGTGGGGTGGCAATCATGGGTTCCGCCCAGGCTGAAGGCGACGATAGGGCAAGGCGTGCTGTTGATATGGCCCTCAATAGTCCGCTGTTGGAGGATAATAATATTTCAGGTGCTCAGAATGTCTTGTTGAACATTACTTCAGGCTCTCAGGAGGCGACGATGTCTGAAATATCCGAAATTACGGAATTCGTACAGGCAGAAGCCGGAATCAATACCAATATCATCTGGGGTAATTGTTATGATGAGTCCCTGGGTAATAAAATCAGTGTCACATTGATCGCCAGTGGTTTTGAAAAAACCGGTAAAAATGTACGTCAATCTCAAAGACATACTTTCCAATTGGATGATGTTAAGGAAACTGCAAAGGCTGATAACAGGCTTTATCTCGACGACGATCCCTTTGGTGAATTGGATGCCACTCATGAACAATTAAAATCCACTGCCAACCGATACGTACAGACTAATGTATCTGATCCGTACATGAGCCGTTCTGAAAGAGAGCAGGAAGAACAGCGTAAGTTGCATGAGTTGGAACATCAGAAAGCAGAACTCCGGAAAAGTGCTTCAAGAGTAAAGCTAAGTAATCCTGTAACCATCGTTGAGCTGGAAAATACTCCGGCCTATGTAAGACGAAGAGTGGTACTGGAAGAAGTTCCACACTCATCTGAACGCAATTACAGCAAATGGGTAATTAACTCTGATGATGAATTAATCATGCGCAATGACAATCCCTTTCTGAGGGACCTTGCAGACTGATAGACAAGTGTTGGCTTTGACACCCGAAATGCCTGACAATGCCAGGCACTTTACCGGAGTATGTCCATGACTCCGGCTTGAATAAGATTGTTTTTATTAGTTAGGTTTATTGTTTATAAGGGCGGCTCTCTCAAAGTCGCTCTTTTTTTTAATTGTCAGTATGAAATACTTTTCTTTGTTATGGAGGTGGTGTAACCTTAAGGAATTGGGATATCCAGACTGACATTGATCCAACCGTTATCAAAAGTGGGTTTGTATTTTCTGTAAAAATTGATTGCCGATTCGTTCCAGTCCAAAACCTGCCAGTTGATTCCGGAAAACTGTCTGTTCTCAGCTTCCTGGATTAGGCTGTCCATCAATAAGGACCCGATTCCTTTACCCCTGTGTGCCGGATTCACTACCAGATCTTCCAAATACATTCTTTGTCCCTTCCAGGTAGAATATCGAACGAAATACAAGGCCAGGCCGATGATAATCTCCCCTTGGCATGCAACAAATGCCTGCCATACAGGATCGGGCCCGAAACCACTTTCCATAAAGTGATCGAAATCAACGGTCACTTCATGTGCTGCATGTTCGTAGGCTGCCAACTCATGTACCAATGTCATGATGGCTGACGCATCCCCACTTACAGCTTTTCTTATGACGATTTCCATGACGTGAAGATAGGAATTAATAGAAAGAAAGGAAAAATCCCATTCCAACATTTTCCCTTCTCCGGGTTAAAGTATCAAATTATTGCTTTTTGCCTTCGGGAAATCGTTTCGATGATGATACGTGCATGCTCTCTGCTGTTCTCAATGAAGTAGCTGTGTGTATCCATTCCTCCACAAACCACTCCGGCAAGGAAAATTCCGGGTACATTACTTTCATAAGTACGTTCATTATAGGATGGCTTTTGTTGGCTGTCAGGACTCAGCTCGATTCCACAAGAAACAAGAAATTTTAGATTGGGTTGGTACCCCGTCATTGCCAGCACCCAGTCATTTGGTATACTTTTGATGCCATCCTGTGTCCTGAATTCAATGGAGTCCTGAGTTATACGGGTGACCTGACTGTCGAAATATGCCTTGATAGATCCTTCTTTTATCCTGTTTTCAATATCCGGGCGAATCCAATATTTGACTCTTTCTCCAATTTCATGGCCTCGAATGATCATGGTGACTTCGGCACCTTTACGCCATGTCTCAAGTGCAGCATCAACCGCGGAATTCATGGCTCCAATTACTGCTACTTTCTGAAACGAATAGTAATGGGCATCATCATAGTAATGCTTTACCTTTGGTAGTTCTTCACCTTCTACGCCAAGCATATAGGGTAAATCATAAAATCCGGTGGCAATGATGATATTTTTTGACGAATAACTGTTACTGCCGGTTGTGGTGATAAAACATCCGGTAGGGCTTTTTTCTATTTGTTCGACTTTCTCGAATAACCTCATATGGATGTTCCGATTCCTGGCTATCCTCCTGTAGTATTCCAATGCTTCGGCACGTCTGGGTTTTGCATGTACTGATACAAAAGGAATTTGATCCAGCTCAAGTAGTTCTGAAGAGGAAAAGAATGTCATTTCACGGGGATAATGAAACAGAGAGTTGACCAAACAACCTTTTTCAAGAATCAAATAGTCCAGCCTTGCCTTTTGAGCTTCCAGAGCGCATGCCAGCCCTATTGGTCCGCCTCCGACAATGATAACGTCAAGTATATTTTGCAAAATAATCTGTGTTTTTAATATTTAAATTCGTTTTTTCATAAAAAGTTATGCTTACGATTCAGGTTTTTGCATATTTTAGTGAAGAATTTAAAAAAATAAAGTAAATATGTCACAATCCAAGCATCCGGCCGGGCTTAAGGTCATGTTTTTTACAGAGATGTGGGAACGTTTTGGTTTTTATCTTATTCTGGGAATATTACAATTGTATCTGACCGATGCCGAAAAAGGCGGAATGGCTATGGATAGGCGGGCTGCAGCCGATATATTCGGAACATTCATTGCATTGGTATATCTAACACCATTTTTGGGTGGTTTGATCGCAGATCGGAAATGGGGTTACAGCAAATCGATAATTTTTGGTGGAGTCCTGATGGGTTTAGGCTATCTTGGGCTTGCTATTGGTACCCTTCCGACTTTCTACGCATCACTGGGCCTGATTATAATCGGCAATGGATTTTTCAAACCCAATATCAGTACACTTGTAGGAAATCTTTACAATGATGACAAGTACAGGTCCCAAAAGGATGCCGGATTTAATATTTTTTATATGGGTATCAATATTGGTGCATTCATATGTAATTTCTTTGCTGCCTATCTGAGGAATTCAATCGGGTGGGGTGCAGCATTTGCCTCTGCGGGTATTGGAATGTTTCTTGGAGTAATCATCTTTATTTTGGGTAGGAAGTCATATGTGCATGCTGATGTGATCAAGCCCGCAGCGAAAGAGGATATGCCTTTGGTAAAAGTCTTTTCAAATATACTTCTTCCTTCCATCATTGCGGGATTGGTAGGTTGGATGATACCGGGCCAATTGTTAGGTTCTGACAGTACTGATGCTTTCCTTTTTGCCTGTATCCCGGTTCTTTATTTTTTCTATATGTTGTATTCCAGGTCTGGTGCTGAGGATAAAAAACCTGTCGGGGCTTTATTGGCCATATTCCTTGTCAGCGTTATGTTCTGGGCGATATTCAAGCAAAATGGAACTGCACTGACTACCTGGGCGCAATTCTATACCGACAGGGAGGTCCCGGAAGTAATCGAGGCTCCTGCTAAGGCCATCTATCTGGTAGAGAACATCACCAATACAAGTGAGGAAGTCGTGAAGTATGACAAGGATTTCAGGGTGGTCAAAGAAAATGGGGAAGTAGTGAAGGAACAAGGCAAGGATATCTATCTGCGCAACCTTCAACCGGATCGAATGCCACCCGAAGGATCAACGATTCATGTATTCAACACTGAGTTGTTCCAGTCTGTCAATCCTTTCTGGGTTATATTTCTGACACCGGTGCTGGTCGGTTTTTGGGGATTTCTGAGAGCGCGCAGGAAAGAACCATCGACACCCTATAAATTGCTCATCGGTTTGTTTATTACAGGACTTTCTTGTCTGGTGATGGTTCTTGCAGCTTCATTGACCGATCTTCAGACCTCCAAGGTCAGCTCGTGGTGGCTTATTTCAACCTATGGAGTAATTACAATCGGGGAGTTATGCCTTTCACCAATGGGGCTTTCCCTGGTTTCAAAATTAAGTCCCCCTCGGTTGACAGCGCTGTTGATGGGAGGCTGGTTTCTGGCAACAAGTATTGGTAATAAACTTTCAGGGGTGTTGGCCGGTCTTTGGGAGGTTTTTGACAATAAAGCCAATTTTTTCCTGATGAATTTTGGCCTCGTCATGTTTGCGTTTGTAGTCTTATTTGTTATGGTCAAAAGGATAAGTGTTGTCATGAAGGAAAGAGGGATCAAATAAATGGGGTTTAAATTTTAATAGGAATGCCTAATTAAATAAGAAATTTGTATTATCTTTGCACTCGCTTTCAAAAAGCCATGGTTCCTTAGCTCAGCTGGATAGAGCAACTGCCTTCTAAGCAGTAGGTCATAGGTTCGAATCCTATAGGGACTACAGAGTATTATATGGGTTTCAGACGACAAAGTTTGAAACCCTTTTTTATTTGCAAGCCATTTGCAAGCACCGGACTTTATTCTTTAATTAAAAGAAAGTTGTATTTAGTTTGGAAATAAATATTTCTGGCTCTATATGAAATCACGTGGGTAATCAAATTTTAGTTTGGTAGAAGTAAAGCAAATCATATTTTTAAAGTTGTTGATATTACTCTGACCTCGTACAAGTTTTTTGGTTAATTGAATTTTTCTATATATACCTTCTAAGATTCCCTTTTAATTCGGCTTTTGAGGTAGTTTACAATGCCACTTCATTGAACTTTTATGGAATATACATCTTTAATAATGAGATATATCCCAATTTTCAAAATAAGGTTGTAATTGTTCCTACCCCAAAGTTACGTTACCCATAAAAATTCATATAGAAGCAAACAATTTTTTAAACAGTATCGGATTTAACCCTTATTTTACCCAAAATAAAAATCCGGTCTGTCCAATTTATAGATTATTAGTATCGTAGAGAAATAAAAAATTTTAAATGCCGAAATCAGGAAAAAGGCTTGTTTGCACGAGGTTGCAAACAAGCCTTTCAAGTCTTTGACAAAAATTCTGATTGATTGAATAATTATCTCAGTATATCGACATCGTGCATGGATTATCCTGCTTAAAATAAGATGCCGATTCTAAGCGCAATGGTATGATTGATCTCCTTGCCATCAGTGACAGGTCTTTTGCTGGTTATATCGAAAAATCCCTGATGATAGTATATTCCGATAATCAAAGCATTGGATTCACTGAAATAATATTCCAGTCCTCCGCCTAGTCCCCACTGGGCGTTCAACAGATTGACATCCTTTCTGATATTCTCCTTATTTACATCCAGATTGGCGGCGTTGATCGTTCCTTTTGCGCCGGTCACGGCACTCAGTGTGATGATTGGTATCTCTCCAAAATATCGGATATAACCATATTCGTTAGTCCTAAGTTTTAACCCAATTGGTATTTCAAGGTATTTTATCCGGTAGTCAACTTTAGTATCGTCGGGTAGATCATGCCTGATATCCTGGCTTATAGCATCAGATAGAAGGCTTTTGGGGAGGATATCTCCCCCTTCCGGAAATTGTAACTTCCCTCCCTGATTAATTCCAAAACCTATACCCGTTGTTATATAATAATTTTTTGCGAATGCGAATTCTCCCACCGCCCCAATTTTCAAACCGATATCCGGACCACCACCTAATACTTTGGCATGACTGGAACTGATCCAGCTGACCGTAGGGCTAACCTGGGCACCAAAATTCAGCTTATCAAGATTCTGTGCTTGGGATAAAACAGGTATTGATACTGCAATCACAGCAAGTAATAATCCTAACTTTGTTTTCATTTCTCTTTAATTAAAATGTTTAATTCTGTGGTTTTGAGATTAAAATGAGAAAGGGTTTTGTCATGACTTTAGCCAGTTCAGGTAACAAAACTTCGAAGCGTATGAAGTTTTTGTCACAAGACTGTTTAATTTTGCCCTTTCCGTCCGGGACAAAGTTAAGGTATTATGTTTAAATTTAGTTGTATTCTGTCTATAAGTATATTGTTGTTTGTATCCTGCACGCAGGATTCTCCTTACAATAAGTTGACTGTAAAGGATGTACCTGTTAAATCATGGGTTCGGTACGAGAAAATGCTTGACAACGTGGATACTTTGAGTCCGGAAGCCGGATTGCGGGAATTGGAGTTGAAGTATCCGGAATTTACCACTATTTACTTTTTGAGGGTAATCAACGACAGTTACAATCCGGATACCAACTATGCAAAGATATTTGGCATGTATCGAAAAAGTCCCGTTCTATTGGATCTGCAGAAAAATTTTATCCCGCAATTCAATGCTTTGGATAAAGAAGAAAAAGAATATTCTGAATCTTTTGAAAGGCTCAGGCAATTATTGCCCGGGATTAAGACACCTGACGTGTTTACTTGCCTGACAGAATTCGGCATTAGTGTGTTCTCTACTTCGGATACGGTCATGGGTATAAGTCTGGAGATGTATCTTGGTAAGGGGAATAAATATTACAGTACTGAAATATGGCCGATGTACATTCAGCGCTCCATGAATCGTGATAACATCGTGTCCAATCTCTTGAAAAATTATATTCGCAATTCCATACTGCCACAGAAAGAGCCCGGTACTTTACTTGAACATATGATCCAGCAAGGGAAGGAAGTGTACCTGCTGAGAAGGCTTATCAAACCAGAGAAAGATACGTTGATATATGATTATTCTGCAGATCAATTGGAATTCTGCCGGGAAAATGAAAAATCAATGTGGTCTTTCTTCCTTTCCGAGAAATTAGTCTATAACAGCCACCTTAAGGAAATTCAGAAGTATATTGACCCGGCACCTACTTCACCCGGCATGCCCCCTGCAAGCCCTGGAAGGACGACAGCATATATTGGCGGCCAGATTTTGGAAGCTTATATGAAGCGCCATCCTGAAATATCCGTCAAGGACATGATACGCAATACCAATGCTCAGAAAATACTGGAGGATGCTAAATATAAGCCATAAGGTGAGCAAATGAACCTGTCAATTTTGTTCCATCGTGTATAAATGATAGGGCAACGGTTTGAAATACTGAGTCAGAGAAGACATGTATATTTATGGATGGCTGAACAAATTGGTTGGCAAGATCGGTTTATTCTACAACGAGCAACTGAACAAGTTGAAGCGGGTTTTAGATGAATAAGGAGTGTTCAAAAAGAAATGGTGGGGGTGATTTTGTTGACAAATTATTTGTTCGGACTCAAATGAGATGTTAAAGATTGTAATTTTTTTACCCACATCTCCCCATGTACAGCCACCGGTCAGTCTTATTATTTCAGTATTTTTTTTCAAGTAAAATGTTTTTTCAAAATAAAATTATTAAAAATATTGACCCTAATAATTACTGTAATATCCTATAATGGAAAATATATTTAGAATAAATATAATATTGCTGCATATTTTTAAATATTTATCATATTATATTTATTCAATATTAGTTTACTGATTATTCTTGGCATTATATTTGCATACTTGAAGGATGTCGGAAATGTTCGGCAGTCTTAAATGATAAATGAAACAAATTTGAATAAAATTCGGTTATATAATATAGGATTTAATTATATATGATTTTTTCAAATATAAAGAATTTGGGCGCCAGCCTAAAGAAGTAGTTTTCTTATTTTGAGACCTTAGTCTTCAGACCCGGGATTGCAAAGGCAGTCTGCGGGTCTTTTTTATTTTTCTGCTCTCGCTTTTAATTTTTGCAGGAAAGGAGAAGCAAAGATAAATTTCTGCAATTCTTCACTATCACTATCCAACACATCCTCTTTGATTCCATGCCAGGCAAGATTTCCTCCATCAATGAAATTGATCGTGTCGCCAATTTCCATCACGGAATTCATATCATGTGTATTGATAACAGTCGTTATATTATTTTCCCTGGTAATGGAATAAATGAGTTGGTCAATAACGATAGATGTTTTCGGGTCCAGCCCTGAATTAGGTTCGTCACAAAATAAATATTGAGGCTTCAGAACAATTGCCCGTGCTATACCAACTCTTTTTTGCATTCCGCCGCTCAATTCAGAAGGGTAGAGTTTGTTTTTATTAGCAAGGTCCACTCGTTCAAGGCATTCATCCACGCGGGCCCTTTTTTCCTTATAGGTCATGGTGGTAAACATATCCAGTGGAAAACGAATATTTTCTTCTACTGACATTGAATCAAAAAGGGCAGAACCTTGGAACAGCATACCCATTTTGCTTCGGAGTTTTCTGGTATCCGATTTGTTCAGATTAAGAGCGTTGATTTCATCAAACCATATCTCCCCTTCATCGGGAAGTAATAAGCCGACGAGAATTTTCAGCAATACGGTCTTACCTGCACCACTCCGTCCTATAATCAAATTACATTTACCGGATTCGAAGGTCGAACTAATTCCTTTTAAAACAAGATTGTTGCCGAAGGATTTTTTGATATTTAAAGCTCGAATCATTATTATTCCTTCTATTTTTTATTTTGTGGCTAACAATAATGCAAGAATATAATCGGCAACAAGAATAGCAATGTCACTGATAACTACCGCCCTGGTACTGGCTTTCCCCAATTCGATACTTCCGCCTTTAACATAATATCCCTGGTAGCAGGATATTGATGTAAGAATGTAACTGAATACAACCGCCTTGATTAGCATCAGGGTAACATTGAATGGTACGAAAAAGGAATTCAGACCCTGTATATATTGTTCGTTGGATAGCATGCCTGTAGGAACACTTGCCAGATAACCTCCAATAATACTGATAAATCCACCAACTGTTACGAGCATTGGGATGACCAGTACCCCTCCGAGTACTTTGGGGCCAATCAGGAAATTATAGGTATTGACCCCCATAATGTCCATGGCATCTATGTGTTCTTTTTGGCGCATGCCTCCCAGTTCCGATGCCATGTTTGAACCTACCTTGCCTGCCAGAACAAGACAGGTGATGGTTGGTGCCATTTCGATAAGTGTTATGTCCCTTACGATATAGCCGATATAATATTTAGGGACCAGAGTGCCATCCAGCTGGTAATTAAATTGAATTGCCGTCACAGCGCCTATGAATATGCATATCAACGCAACGATAACCAGGGAGCCAATCCCTATATCATACATCTGACGGACCAATTCCTTCCAAAACATACTGAACCTATTGGGCCGGCTTATTACCAGTCGCATCATGGTTAAGTACCTTCCTAAATGGTATAGCGGATTTTTGAACATTGTTTGGTTCAAGAATTATCGGGTAAATATAGTTTCATTTTTAATTACATATATAATAATTTTATTATATTTTTTAAATTTAAATATAATGGTCTGATTTACAAAATCATATCTATAAAAATATTTAACTGGTTCCGAGATTTAACCGGAAGTTCACATTAGATAATTAATCAATGAAACAAATGATAACTTTAATAGAATGGCGGCCTTTCAAAGTTATTTGGTAAAAATAGAGGGCATTGGCCATAATGTGTTGTAAGACAAGTTGTAATACATAGCTCAATGTGCTTATGGATTTTCGCTTTTGCCATGTTTAAAAATTTAACTATTTTTTAAAGGATTGTATCCCAGATTATGGTACTTTAGTGGAGTAAAGTCGCTGTGCGTTTTTATTGAAAACATTTTAAATCATTAAAATTTAGTTATTATGAACTCTAAACTGATCTTGTCAATCGCCATCTTCCTCTTTAGTTTTTTCAATATGAGCCGGGCCCAGGTCAATCAGGTGAAAAATATCCAGCTGCAATTGGAAGGAATGGTATTGGATACCTTCACCCTTGAGATTCGGGGAAGTGAGGTTTATATCAATGGTAGGATAGCAGATTCTTCACATGTTAAATATTTACTTGTAAAGAAAGATATCGCTACCGGTAATAAGATTATTTCAGAACATGGTATTGAGTATCAGGCTGAAATGAAAAGCGCTCCGGTACAGATAGTTGAACCGCCATACAAGGGTTCGCCCTGGCTGGGTTTGGTTACTGTGCAGGACGGAAAGGGAATAAAAGTGGTGGAAGTGGTAAAGAACGGGCCGGCTTCCAAAACCAGGATTCTGCCGGGCGACTATATCTCTACTATTGATGAATTGAAAATCAATAACTTAGATCAGCTGAGCGATCTTGTGAATGCGAAATCGCCGGGAGAAAAGATTGAAATCAAATTAATTCGGGATGAAACGGTCAAGATCGTACCGGTAATAATTGGTGATAAGAATAGCGGTGAGATTAAGAGATCTTACTCGAAGGTCGATCAGCCGCAAATGAATGGTGGGAGGCAGATAGGGATGCAACTTAAACTAACTCAAGATAGTAAATATTGGAAGGTTGTGTCGATTACTTCAGGTTCAAGGGCACAAAGTGCGGGCCTGAATGTAAATGACATCATTCTCGAGATGAATGGTGTAGCGCTAAAGCCAGGTACTGATTTGGCGGAGTTGATGAGTGAGATAGGCGCCGGTACGGAGATACTTCTCAAGGTAAAGCGAGCGGGTAAGGTCTTGAATATCAAGATGCCGTGATAATTAGATGATTGGGTTAGACACCGGTTTTTTGTCTCTTGCAAAATGATTAAGATTGGGTAATCTGTAGAATTACCGGAGGCGGAATTTTATTCAGGAAGTACTGTAGTTAAGCGTTTGCCAAATTGTAAGGGATTTGTTCTTATTGCACCTTCCACATTTTGATTTGCCTGTCATCACTGCAACTCATCAATAAGTTCTGGTGATCAACCCAGATCAATTTATTCACTGAGCGCAGATGTCCGGAATGTAAGAACAAATCGATGACTTTGAGTAGTTCAAAGTCGTGCGAATCCCATATTCTTATACTTCCATCGCGGCAACCCGTAGCAAATAATCCGCTATTACCAATTGGTGCCAATGTATTGATTGTGGAGTTATGAGCCTGCACTTCATCCACTTTTTTAAGCGCAGTATCCCATTTGAATAGCTTGCCATCCTTGCCACAACTGATATAGTTATTTTCAATCTGGATGATATCGAAGACACTCCCCTGATGTTTGTGGGAACTGATGATTGGATTATTAAAACGGAGTTTATCAAACATGTATATTTTTCCTTCTGAAGTTCCACTAATCAGAAATTGACTATTTTGGGTCAAAGCACGACATCTGATACCTGAAACCTGCAAGCCACCGGTTGCCTGTTTAGCATCTCTGCTTATGCGAGTGACAATGCCCCCATGTCCGGAGATATAGTAACTATATTCATCGCTTTGTATGGCATATAATCCGCCTTTCATCCATTTCTGTCTTTTGACAGTGGACTTTTTGTTCAGATCGATCCAGTTAAGTTGACCGTCAAGGGTTCCAATAAGAAGTAGATTGTCGACAGCATCAGCATGCAGGCATAATACAGGGCTCTCCGTCCTGGCATATAACAATCCCTCCTCACCGAGGAAGTTCGGCCAAAGGACGATCTCACCACTTCCACCTCCGGTGAAAAAGCCATTATTTTCGGTATTTTGAGCCATAGCATAAATAGATGTTTCACTGCCTAATAAGCTATTAAAATGCTTGATTTTCAATTCGATACTTTCCATTGTGACAAAAATATTTTCAAGGAATTTTGTGTATGACTACCAGATAGATTTAATCATCGATTATGCTTTTAGAAAGGCTAAATGGCGGGTATTGTTTATGGAAGTGCGTAAATTTATTTAAATCCATGATTCTTGATGACTGGCATTTTCCGGGTTGATAGGAATATTGGTAGATCAGGATGTGGTGTGAGGAGGAAGGTTGAACTGAAGTAGGTAGAAAAGTAATAGCCGATTGGTCAGTGTTAGTGCGGAAGAAGAAGATATAGTTACCGGGAATTGTAACAAAGTGGCGTCATTTATTTTCAAACTCATAGAGGATCCAAATGGCATGTACTTATCAGTTATTATTTTTCTACCTACTTGGATTTTTGAGAAGTTTGGTGCTTAGCATTCAGATTGGTTTGGAAGGTTTCCGAAGAAACAGGTGCTAAATATCGGTAAGTAAGTGATAGCTGAGGATTTTTGGAAGGATTCGGGCAAATTGACCCCGGAATTGGTCCCATAGTGCTCCTATCTATCCTTAATTTCCAGGAATCCATGAGGTATTAGGTTGTTGTCTTTGAGCATTCTTTGATATTCATTTACACCAATTTAATAAAATTTACATCTGCTATGTGCCAGCTTACTTGAAATAGCTCAGGTGGATTAGTAGTTTTTACATCTTTCAAAATTTCTTTTTTGCTCAATTTGGGTATTAATATTTTATTGTTTTGATATTTATCAATTGTTAGATTAACATAAATAGATATTTAAATAACATAATATATGTAAAATATAACATTAAAAGTCTTGTTGTTAACAATAATAGGGTTGAGGAAGCAATGTTTGTTTTCTCACAAGATATTTTCATTTTTGTGCTATAATTTAAATTATCAATGCCGGAAATCTCCATTCAGTCGACAGTCAGGGATTTGAACCTCCACTTGTGGGAGATGTCGGAGTCATTGGAATGGTTTGCTAGTAGAACAATCCTGACTCCGCCGGAAAATTTAGAGCTTGAAAGTATGATGGGTAAGAGGCGAAAGGAATTCATCGTTCAGCGATTTCTTTTACAGCAGCAATTCGGTGATGCTTTGCCCATCCTTAGAAAGACCCGTAATGGTAAGCCATTTCTGGTTAATCAGTCTGAGAAGATCTCAATTACTCATAGTAAGTCAATGCTGATGTTAAGTACAGCTCCTGTTGATCATGGAATTGACTTGGAATGGCTGGACGGGCGCATCGTTCGATTGGCTGATAAGTTTTGCAATGAAAGTGAAAAACAGGTGCCTCATTATACAGATGCCGCATTTTGGTACACAGTAATATGGTCCTGTAAGGAAGCATTGTATAAGGTTGATGGACTCGGTCAGCTGGATTTCAGGTCACAATTAGCAGTGCATTTCACCCCATCTTCTTTTGATCAAGGCTGGGGTAGGGGGATGGTGCGGCGACAAGATAAAACCTTATTTTTTCGTTTATATTTTTGTGAAATAAATGGATTCGTTGCTACATGGGCATATCCGATCTAAATTCTTGCCAATCAAAATGAAAAATTTAAAATTCTTATTGATAATTTCGGTATTGATTTTCTCTGTCGGTTGCAGAAAATCAAAAGTAAACGATAGTACGGAGCTACCATCCGGATTTCTTTTATTTTATGACAAGTTTCACAATGACAGCATTTATCAAATCAATCATATTAGGTTCCCATTAGAAGGCATTCCGACTCTTGCTGATACCAATGAAATTACTGATTTTCACTGGGGTCTTGAAGGTTGGAATATGCATAAGCCTTTCGATAAGGAGGGTGATTTTGTCAGGAATTTTGTTGTTGTTGACAGTGCATTGATTATAGAAACCATCAGATTGAAGAACAATGAGTACGGTATGGAGCGACGGTGGTCCAAATCCGGAAGTGAATGGCAATTGATTTATTATGCATCGATGAATAAGCTGGTCAGAAATCCTGATTTGAAGTAAGCCGGTTTGGTTAAGTATATTTGTTTAGTTTTGTTTTTATTTTAAAACAAGGCAGGAGGCGCAGAGAATTGTTGCCGGACCTGAGAAATTCCTTATTATTGAAACAAAACTTTATAAAATTTCCTTTAATTAAAATAAAAGTATTACATTCATTGTATGTTTTGACTGTTTGTAAATATCATTACATGAAATCTCTATTGAAATGCCCGTTGGTGTTATTAGCATTTTTGCCAATATTGGCAATTGCACAAATGCCATCTTTAGTTATACCTGAAGAAAAAGGTGTAGTCTATAATAGAGAGTTTGGGGTCGATATGCGAGTAAATACCAATGGTTTGTCCCTTGGGTTTACAAAAGGTATTATTAAAACATTCTACAGGTCATCGACATACTACTTTGATCTTACATTTTACAGGGATTTAAAAGAGAATCGACAGAATAACAAGGTGATTTTTGCCCCGACAAATGAGACATCGAATGCTTTTGTATATGGAAAGATTAATTCGTTGTATTCGATCAGGGCCGGGAAGGGGATTAAGAAATATTGGTCTGATAAAGCCTCAAGAAAAGGAGCCCTGGTAGGTTATATTTTGGAAGGGGGGATTACTCTTGGCATTTTACAGCCATATTATATTAAAGTTGCCAATTTAAATGAAGATACCGGGCTGCCTGAATTGAAGGAGGTGAAATATGGGGAGAAGGACAATGCTTTGTTTCTGGATAATGCCAGAATATTTGGGAGATCCTCTTTATTTAAAGGAATATTTGAATCCGCCCTCATACCTGGAGTACATGCTCAGGCAGGTATCCACTGTGATTTTGGTAAATATGACAATTTTATAAGGGCCGTCGAGGTTGGTGCAATGGCAAATGTGTTTACACAGTCCGTTCGCCTTATGGTTAATCAGCCGGCCAGGCCATATATGCTTAATTTTTACCTTGCCTTTCAATTAGGAAAACGGGATTAGGGAGGAAAAAATTCTTTGGCGATTTTCAACTTGAAGTAGGTAGGAGATTAATAGCTGGAGTACCCTGATTACAAGGGCCGAAAGGACAGTTTTTGGGAGAAAATCCTTACATTTAGACCATATTGCATTGCGCTTTATTGCTACATCCCAATGTTTAACCTAAACGAGATTATTAAACATCTACCTACTTATTGCGTCGTTCACATTTTAACCTGTTTAATGATGTATACAAATCGTTTTAATACATTATTAGCAGAAATACAGTAATTTGTGATTTACTTTAGTTTCGTTTTATTGATTGGGTGAGTATTATATTATGTAGACGATTTGTGCCGGATGAATTTTATTATATTTGCTCATTAGGTATTCAGGCTTTTATTTATTATATTCGCTTGGTAGTAAATATACTTTATAAATGCATTTTATTCTGTTCAAATTCCGATGCCAAAAATTTATTTGCACATAATTGAATATCAATCATTATATCTTCATATTTTGCATTCAATGCCTAGGTTCTATGTTTCATATGGGCTTTGTCATTGCCCACAGCAATTTCAATAATCTGAATAAACATTCCTAATTAAATTTATAAGCACATGCAATTCAAAACAATTTTTTACCTTATTCTATTATCTACACTAGGTTTAAATTCGCATTTCGCATTTATGAATAAAGAAGTTGTTGTCACTTCCAATGAAGTTACGGGTAAATTAAAAACTCAGTCTAATCCACTTTTGCAGCCTTGGACCGGGGATTTCGGTGGCTATCCTGCATTTGATAAAGTAAAACTCGGTGATTTTCTTCCAGCAATTGAAATCGCAATTACTGAAGCCAAGAAGGAAATTGATAAAATAGCAACCAATAAAGAACATCCCACTTTTGACAATACTCTACTTGCATTGGAGAAAAGTGGGCAGATGTTAAACAGGGTGGTGGCGATTTATTGGATTTGGTCATCCACTATGAGCACACCCGAATTTCAAAAAATTGAGCAGATTGTCGAGCCAAAACTTACTGCGTTTGATGATTGGGTAACTCAGAACCCACAACTGTTTCAGCGAATCAAAGCAATCTATACGGGGCCGGGATATAAGCAATTAAGTCATGAAGCGCAACGCCTTGTCAAAATAAAGTATGACAACTTAGTCAGGAATGGAGCTAATCTCAATGATGCCCAAAAAGCAGAGCTTTCAAAATATAATCAGGAGTTATCGTCTTTATATACTCAATTCAGCCAAAACCTTTTGGCAGATGAATCCGAGAAGACCGTAGTGGTAATGTCTTTGAATGAGTTGGATGGACTGTCTCAAAGCCTTGTGGACGCTGCATCTCAAGCAGCTGAGGATGTTGGGATGGAAGGTAAGTTTGTGATTAAGAATACCAGATCTTCCGTTGATCCTGTTTTAACTTATGCGAATAACAGGGATTTACGGGAAAGGGTATGGAGAATGTTTACCGGTAGAGGGGATAATGGGGATAAGAATGATAACAATGAAGTTATCGTTAAGATACTATCCTTACGTTCCAAAAAGGCAAAACTGTTAGGTTTTAAGACTCATGCTCATTGGCGGCTTGAAAACTCTATGGCAAAGGTCCCTGAAAATGCAATGAAACTCATGCTTGATGTCTGGGAACCAGCAAAGAAAAAGGTTCAGGAAGAAGTAGCTGATATGCAGGCATATGCTGATATGGCAGGCGATAAAATAACCATTGAGCCATGGGATTATAAATTTTATGCAGAGAAAGTTAGAAAGGAAAAATACGATCTGGATCAGAATGAAGTCAAAGAATACCTACAATTAGATAAATTGAAAGAAGGAATGTTTTGGGTTGCAGGTCAGATTTTCAACCTTTCTTTCGACAAACTTCAAGGAATACCCACTTGCCATGCTGATGTCGAGGTTTGGGAAGTCAAGAATAGAATAACGGGAAAGCATGTAGGACTTTGGTATTTTGATCCATATGCCCGCAATGGGAAGCGCAGTGGGGCTTGGATGAATGCATATCGTGAACAACAAAGAGTGACAGGGGATATACCGACCATCGTATCCAATAATTCAAATTTCGTTAAGGGAAGGGAAGGAGAAGCTGTCCTGATATCCAGGGATGACGCATCAACACTTTTTCATGAATTTGGCCATGCATTGCACGGGCTATTGTCCAATGTAACCTATCCATCTTTATCAGGCACAAATGTCTATACAGACTATGTGGAGTTCCCTTCTCAGTTACTTGAGTTTTGGCTTGCTACTCCCGAGGTTTTACAGAATTTCGCATTACATTATCGATCCGGCAAGCCGATTCCTCAGGATCTTGTCAATAAAATTCAAAAGGCATCAACCTTTAATGAAGGTTTTGCAACTACCGAGTATCTGGCTTCTGCCCTGATTGATATGGAATTACATCTGGCTGAAATTCCGACAACGGATCCTGATCAATTTGAAAAAGTAGAACTTTCCAAACTTGGCATGCCGAAGGAAATTGTAATGAGACATAGGACTCCGCAATTCGGACATATTTTCAGCAGTGACCAGTATTCAGCTGGCTATTACAGTTATCTTTGGGCAGATGTGCTTACTGCTGATGGGTATCAAGCATTTCTCGAAGGAAAAGGACCTTATGATACTGATATCGCCAAAAGACTTATTGCCAATGTCTTTTCTGTTGGCAATACCATTGATCCAGAGGAAGGATATCGCAAGTTTAGGGGTCGAGATCCACAAGTAGCTGCTCTGATGAGAAAACGAGGACTTCAATAAAGAATCAAAAGTGTAAGGACCTTTATTGAATTCCCGGGGAGGATGAAATTGGTTGGTAATTATAGCTTTTAACCTGTTTTAATATTACCGGTCATCGGCCTATGCCTGACCATTCTGGAGATGATGTCATCCAGAATCTCGCCTTTCATGCGGTGCCTGTTGTAGCGGTAGCAGTATTCATTGAGATAGTCCT
>ERZ761610.18-NODE-18-length-183167-cov-348.259207_pt1 | contig 183167 bp, 236 predicted proteins | sample MGYA00512164_ERZ761610 | MGnify/ENA primary metagenome ERZ761610 (study PRJEB28899, sample SAMN02850038) | bioreactor sludge metagenome | biome: EBPR Sludge; feature: EBPR Bioreactor; material: flocular biomat | place: Australia: Thorneside Wastwater Treatment...
GTCAGTTTAGACGTCTAAACTCGCTCGGCTACAGAGACACCTGGCAACAGGACGATCGAGGCCAGTTTAGACGTCTAAACTCGCTCGGCTACTGCGACACCCGACAACAGGATGATCAGGGTCAGTTTAGACGTCTAAACTCGGCCGGCTACTGCCACACCCGACAACAGGACGATCAGAGTCAGTTTAGACGTCTAAACTCGCTCGGCTACAGAGACACCTGGCAACAGGACGATCGAGGCCAGTTTAGACGTCTAAACTCGGCCGGCTACAGTGACCCACAGCAACAGGGTGATCGGACTCAGTTTAGACGTCTAAACTCGCTCGGCTACTGCCACACCCGACAACAGGACGATCAGAGTCAGTTTAGACGTCTAAACTCGGCCGGCTACAGCGACCCACAGCAACAGGGTGATCGGACTCAGTTTAGACGTCTAAACTCGCTCGGCTACTTCGACACCCGGCAACAGGATGATCGAGGCCAGTTTAGACGTCTAAACTGGCCTCCCAGGCATTCTTCTCTAGAACGACCCGCTCTTCGGCGGGTTTTTTGCTTTTTGGACGTACAACACGAGTGGCTCTTATGACCTAAACCACCTAAAAACCCTTCTCGCAAAGAAAAACCCCGATCGGTACGCCAACCGAACGGGGTTCTTCTAAAACAGATGTTTTGCAGCGATTCGGTATAACCGGGGCAAACCGGTCAAAACCCAGGAAACTTGGGCAGATCTTACCAAATCGTCGCCAAACGTCAAGGGATTACTTACGCCCATAGAAATGGGCCCCTTGGAGATTCGACGTGAGCATTGCCACATCGATGCCGGCGGCTACCTGCGCCATCAGTGATCTACAAACGAAGTACCTGCCTGCCCCACTTATCAGGGCGCGTACCGCGGTCATGCACCATGCTTTCTGCCAGGACCTGAGTCGTACCGCGCGCCAGGTGCTCTATGGCGTTTTGTCGTTCTTCACCCTCGGTAGGCCCGACCAGCCCGTTTTCGCGTTTCGAGACAAACTTCTACCCGAGACCTTGCTCGGGAGTCGCTCGGCGCTCTATCGCGGCCTTCAGGAAGCCGAAGATCGCGGCTACATCCGGCGCGAACAGGTCCGATTGCGTGGTTCGCGGGTGTTCGGGCGATTCACTCGAAGCCACATTTGGCTCGAGACCAAAGCTCTCGTCATGCTAGGGCTTGCCACTCCGCCTATATGCCTTCCAGAACCTGACGGCGATAGACTTGAAGCCATAAATGCCTGGGAGTCTCCCGAGGGCGCCACGAACCTTCTAGACCCCGAAGCCGGCCGTTCGGGTACCGAGTCGCTTATCGAGGCGGTATTGATCGACCCCGAAGCCACTTATCCACAGCAGCCGTCTTTCAATATGGGACACGGTATACAAGAGAGTGAACCTACCCTTGAGCTACAGCTAAAAGAACAGCTTCACGAGCAGCAGCGCATACCCAACCGTCCGTTGTCGAAGAACTTTGATGACGAGATCGACAAAGCAACCCGGCTACCCAAAGAAGTCCTGCCACTGCAACAACTCGGAGTATCACGTACGCTGATCTGTTCTCTGATGGGATTCGCGAAAAGTCAGGGTCAGCAAGGGAAGCTTGGTACGGTCATCAAGCTCTTTTGGCGGAACATCGAAGGCTTGAGGGGGCGTTCGGTCTTCGCCTACCTCCGCAAAATTCTCGGCCAGAAGCGCGATTTCGCCAGGATGCTGCAGTTACAAGCGGCTAATACGAGCGATGGCACCCTGGCGGCCGACTCGGTTCGACGCCTTGAAGAGAAGCTTGCCCTGCTCCTGCAACGAGGGGATGGCTGGCAAGTTCGGAACACGAAGGGGGAATTGATCGGTACTCTGCGTTCCAACGGCGAGAACGGGCACGTCGAAGGTTTCGATCCTAAACGGGGCCGCTACGCGATTCCGGCCAATGCCCGTTTGATGGAAGCGGTTGAAGAAGGCCGGCTCGTTTTCCGTCCGTCTTAGGCGACGGTGGTTGGAGAAACCTCGATGATTTCGCCGCGCTCACTACTGCCCGTCACCAGAAACGAACGGTCAGCATTCTGATGATGGACGAAGCCATTCAGTATCGCTCCGTCGTGAATGACGATGCTTGCGTACCGTATTTCTCCAGTTATGTTGGCAGTGCCATACATATGGATCTCTCTGGCCCGAATGTCACCGGTGACTTTGCCTGCAGCAAAAACGCGGTCAGCAACAATCGCTCCTCGTACCTCGGATTCAGTGTGCAGGAGTACGACCCCCTTGCTTTCGCTGATGATGACATCGCCTAGCACTCGACCATGGATTTTCACGCCGCCTTGCAACTGCATTCCACCATGCACCGTAACGCCCTGAGCGATGAGCGATGTAATTCCCAGGTCCTGAACACCCGGCTGCTTGTCCTTCTTGGTGCCTTGTCCTTTGCCTAGCATTCTGAGCATGATCGTATTCCTGTTGTCAGTTGATCACGTAGATTCGGCGGTCAGTGATGATCAGGCCTTCGTCGGGGCTTATCCGAAGGATGCGACCATCCAGTCCGGCTGCGCTTTGGCCAATGCGAAAAGTCTTCCCTGTGGCGTCGGTGATCTCGGTTTCGCTCTTGAAGCTGAGGCCACTTTCAACCTTTCCGATTACCACGAGCGGTAGAGACGTTTCGTCGATCGAATGGTTTTGCGGACTAGGTGCCATGAGTGGATGAGCCACAAGCGGGACTGGCCTCGGCGGTGGGGGTGGAGGCGGCCTGGCAGCCGTCGGTGTTCTGCCAGGGTTTTCAGGCGCCTTGGCGATCGGTGGAGCGGCTGTGGCGGCTGGGGGCTTTGGCGTCGCGGGCGCTGACGTGGTGGCGGGCTGCGTACTGACTTGCGCCGGCGGCGTTGTATCGCCTGTGGCCATCGTGCTGGCGATAAGCGGCAAAAGGGCCGAGAGTGCTGTTTCGAGCTGCTTGGCGCGGTTCTCGAGATTGACTAGACGGTCCTGGCTCGTCTCGAACAGCACGCGATAAGTTTGGTCGCGCTCATCGATGGAGCTTTCGAGTGCAACAAGTGCGTCCAGGCGTACCAGGTCATCTGGTAGCACGAGTGCCGGTGGATCCTCACTCTCCATGTGGATCGGGGACGGTACAGTCGTTGCCTTCCCTGCGAACCAGGCAGCGGTTGCAACAGCCCCCATGGACAGAATCAATGAAGCGGTCGTGATCAGCTTCAATTTGCGGGGTGAAACAAGCTCAGCATCGATAACGGTTTCACGGTGCTCGGCAGGTCCGATACCGAGCGAGCGCTCAATCTCATCAGGTCCCATTCTCAGGTGCTCCCTCTTCTGTTGTGCCTTCCAAGGCAAGTTGTGTCTGGATAATGGCGGCGATGCCCGATAGTGCGCTGATCCGTCCATGAGCCTCGGCGAGCTGCTCGCGAAGGGACGCGATGGTCTTGTTGTTGGTTCGGAGCTGCTCGCGGGCTTTTTGCTCGCTCATTTGCGCGCTGTCTGTCGCTTTCTTGAGCGCTTGTTCTTTTCGGATGAAGTCCTGTCGAAGCTCGTCGGTCTGCTTCATTAGGTGTTTGCGGTCCGCGTCTGCGCGAGCTTCCGCCAGTGCCATTTGCCGATCAAATTCAGCCCGAAGCTCCATGACCAGCTGTTGGTTGCGCTCGGTTAGCGAGGAAAGGGCTGTTTCGTGCCGCTCGCTCGCTACCTCGAGGGCGCGCTCGCCACGGTTGCGCTCCGCTTGGACGTTGCTCTCAAGCTCACCGATACGTCGCTGGTAATGTGCCACCTGGGCATGCAGGCCTTCACTGCGCTCGGTCAGGTGTTCAATCTCGTCGGTAAGCGTGCGAATTCGATCGTCGCGTTCAGCGCATGCGCGTTCGATGCCGGCCATCTGTGTTTGCAGCAGGACGACGTTCTGTGCGAGTTCACCGGCCGTTGCGCGAAGCGCTTCGTTCGAGGTCGTGAGCTCGGCCTTCTCGAGTGCCAGCGTCTCGCGAGCCTGCTCGAGATTCTTCATTGCGCCGTCGAGCGCAAGATCCCATGAAGTGCGGGTGAACTCGTTCATGAGGTCGACAAGTGGTTCGGGCACGCCAGGGATATGGGAGAGGGTTAGTTTGTCATGGAGCTGGGCTGCTTCGGCTTTGACTTGTGTGATGAGCCGGCGCACCACATCGGCTCCCCCTCTGCGCCCAATGCGGCTGTAGATCGAGTCGAAGGTTGGGTTTCCTCCTTCGCCCAAGACTGCAAAGAACGCGTTCCTTACGTCCTCGAAGGACACCGCACTGTTGCTCACTGGCAAGTCTCCTTGCGCCGGGTTGTGGCCAGGTGCCCTGATACAAAAAAGGCGATCGTGGTGATGATCAGCGCGCCATAGAACGGAATGTTCGTCCGCGGTGCAATTGCCTGCGCGTAAAACGGCATCGTGAGTAGGCCTACCGTGCATAGAGCGATGATCGCGGTGAGCGCATGGCTCGCAACTGCAGCCCAAGACTTGCGTTGATGAATACCGTATCCGGCGGTTGCCCCAATAACTGTGGCAAGCAGGAACAGCGCCGCCAGGCCGTAGTTCACGAGAGGGGCGTATCCCAGGGCGCCTAGAGTCGCAATCATCGTGCTTAAAAAAACGAAGGTGGCTGCGGCGAGGAAATGCCACGTTACCTCGAGGCCTCGCACGAAGGTCGTTGTCAGTTCATTGTTCATTGGTTTCTGCCCTGATTGTTGAGTGCTTCAAGTTCCCTGATCTGCTTGGGAAGACGGCTGATCGCGATCACCGATGCAAGCGGTGCCAGAGGGAGGCCAAGCGCAGTCAGTAAGGTCTCGAGCAGGCTCGCGGGTAAAAGGGTGAGAAGCAGGAGCCAGGCGGCCTGTCGGTGAAGTGAGGTACTTCCAGTCAGACGGAGGCACAGGTACTCGCAAAGGCGTATACAGCCGAAAACAAACACCGCTGCGAGTGCGAATGTGGCGATCAGTTGCGCCGACGTCAGCGGCCAGGATCGAGCGCCGGCCCCTACAGCCAATACAACCACATTCAAGGCAACCAGATGACAGAAGAGCCCTTGGTTCTCGCTTGGAGGGCGCTTCGTCGAAGGTCGACCGAAGAAGAGCAAGGTGCCGTGGTGCAGCAGCGCCCGAACTATCGTCAACCAGGCCACAAGGATGTTGGGCGGAGGCACGCTCGTTTGTCCTCAGATATCTGTGGATAACGGTGTGGGTAAGAGGGCAGGGGCTGCCCCGATCCTCAAACTCGGGAGTTGCTTCATTTTCGATCAGGTCACGCATTGGTAACTACTCCTGATTGTAGTGCGATCTGCGCTCATTGTATCGCTTTTTTATAACCGTTTTTCGGACGTCGGACGTCCAAATTTTTATAACCGGAATACGAAGTGCCCATAACGCCCTATTATGGGCACTTGGAAACGCCGGGCCCGCAAACCGGCGTTCAAAAACACTTTGGGTTATCGCTCGAGGATAACCGTATTGTTCTTGTTAACAGACTTTTAAGTCTTGTCTTATAGACATCCATGTCTAAAATAGTGATTGGAGTGAGTTCAAAATTGAGTGACCCCAATAGCCATGAATTCAAAACTCAGTGACACACGCGATCAGAACTGCCCCGCACGTCAGCCTGTTCCCGCGCGTTGATCGACCATGAACCCAAAACGTACCCGAAGGGGGAGCCGGAGTGAGTTGCGCGATGCGACCTTAGCGAAAGGTTGGTCGCTGTCGAACCTTGCTTGCCGGTGGGGCGTAACCATTCGTCACTTGAGCAGGGTCTTTTCTGGGGATGAGATCGACCAGCGGTGGATCGACGCTGTGAATGGTCTGCCTGTTCTCTCGCGCATGGAGGCGAGATTGCTTACTGGAGAGCGGCTCGCGATCGAGAGAGCAAGTAGTGCTACGGCCAAGCAGCAAGACGTCTCGCAGGAAGGCAATCAGACTCTTCAGGAAGATCTGATCGATCGGCCCATACTGACCGACTATCTGAAACCCGGTGCGATTCTTGTTTCGCTCGAGTCAAGCGGTGCGTTCGAGGATGGCGATGAATGGGTGATTGCTGAAGTCAGGGCTTCGCTCTCGGGGGATTACATGATTGCAGTACGGCAGGCGGATGCCAACGAGTTGGTATGGTTCTCCTCGGAAGAGGAGCTCTGGTCGCACATGGCTGAAACAGGCCGGGTGGAGGATGCGTGATGGGTGAGATGCTTCCGGCAGACGGGTTAGTGACCCATGACCTACGGGCCTTGGCTTCTGTCCGGCCGGTCTCCATGCTCCGGACGAGTAGCGATGAGGATGTCATCCGGCTTTGGCTCGAGGCTGTGGGAGCCGGCTCCGAAAACACGTTTGCGGCGTATCGAGCCGAGACGCTACGGTTTCTCGCATGGCTGCGAACGAAGGCGATATCGCTTGAGTGTCTAGTCTACGAAGACGTCAAGGATTTTGAGGCCTGGTTGAAGGCGCCTCCAGAGGAACTGGTTGGGGCGAGGCGGCCTGTAGGTTCGTCGGATTGGCGTCCCTTTGCCACAAAGGACGGGCTATCCCCTCGGTCAGTCGATCGTGCCCTAAGCGTGATCGCAAACCTGTATTCCTTCCTGCACGATAGCGGTCGGATCAATACAAATCCTGTGAAGCTCTACCGAGCATGGAACAAGAACGCTCGCAAAAAGGATCTGGTACAACGTACGCAGAAGTTCCTGCCTCCACCCTCGGAAGCCAAGGTCGTTCAGTGGCTTAGGGGGCATACAGACGATGCAACCGCAGCCGATCGATGGGCCGTTGGGGCGTTGTACTTCCTTGGGCTACGAATCAGCGAACTCTGCTCAGCCAGAATGAGCGACCTAAGCCAGTCCGATGGCATGTGGTTTTTGACCGTGCTAGGCAAGGGCAACAAGGCTCGCAACGTGGCGGTGAGCGCAATGGCCATGCAATTGCTCGCTGGTTATCGTCAGCAAATCGGTTTGAAACCTGAGCCGGCGGGCGAGGACTGGCCACTGGTTGGCTCCAAGCGCAATCCTCGAAAGGCCATTACCCGCCGCGCCATGTATGAGCGCGTAGTGAAAACAGGTTTGCATGTGGTCCCCCCGGACCCCGGTAAGGATAGCGCGGAAGCCACTATTCACCCTCATTTATACCGACACGCGGCAGCAACTCGGTGGATAGCCTTGGGAGCGAATCTCTTATCCGTTCGGGATCAGCTTGGGCATAGCTCGGTGACTACGACCGAAATCTATGCCAAGCGCAACAATGCGGCACGCCATACCGATACGGCGGGCCTTGACGATCGAGTGTTCCTTCCGAAGGCTTGAACCAGAGGATTGGATTCACCGAGACCGCCAGGTGCCCGGTTGCGACAGTGCGCGAGTGGCTTCCCGTCGCGAGACCTGTTCGCCGCTATGTGATGAAGATCTCAACGCGCTCGATCATCTTCTCGAACTCGCTCACCTGGTGAGAAGTAATGGGTTCCTTGCCCGACTCGATCGCATCCAACCGTTCGAGCGAGATGGCCAATGCTTTAGCCAGTTTCACATCGTCCTCCGTCGTAATCGCGAGCCGATTTCTCCAGTTCCGAAACTGGTTTCTGATCTGCTGGAGGTACACGACGCTGTTCGAACTCGACTGTCGCAGCTCGCGTGCGTATGCCAGGGTTTCGGCCGGCACGTTTGCTCTGCCATACAGGTAACTGGTCAGTCGATCGCGAGGGATGCTTAGGGCCAAAGCATAATCGTCGATCTTGAAGCCAAGCTCCGCGCGAATCTCCGCGAGTTCGCTTTGCTCTGGCGATAGATCGCCTCGCGGCTTCTTTTCACTGGTGTCGTTGCTCAACACCTGTCTTTCAACTGAGTTGGATACGAATCCAACCACTTGGCGTGGCTTTTTAGCCTTAGCGGTCATCGCGACAATTTCCCGATGCAAGAGATCGCTCTCAAGTTTCTGCGCGAACTTGGAACGTGCGAAGGCTGTGGCGCTGCCTTCGTCAAGCGGCAACAGGCTGTTGTCAGCCTCTTCAGCCGAAATTCTATCTTCTTCATTCGGATCTGAGTTGTCGTTTCTCTGTGAATCAAGGATTTCGCGGGACGGGTAAAGGCGTTTGATGGTCTGCGCAGAACGCCAGGCAATGAGGTACCAGTAGCTATAGAACCCCTCCGGGTTGTCTATCTTGTCAAGCAGCTTGTAGAGCACCAAGACGGCTTCCTGGAACAACTCATCCGAGAGTGAAGGCCGAATCCCCGTTTTCTTAACGACGACCTTTACGATGTACTTTGCCCTTGAATCGCAATAAAGACGGCAGAGAAAGGACTCGGAATTGATCTGACCTGCGTGAAATGCCCTTGCAGCGTCAGTTGCGTCCAGATAGCTTGCCATCGCCGGTTCAGGCGTGAATGAAGGTCTTCTTGGTCCAGATCGCAGTGAGCGTTTGAGCCATCGCCCGGAACTTGTCGTTCTGGCCTTCCTGGGGAGGTTGTGCAGAGAGGCAGGTAATCGTAGCGATGAGAAGATCGACAGCTTCAATCGGTTCGTTGATCGATTCAAATGCGCTGACTGTGCGAATGAACAGCGTTTCAGAGTCGATCTCTGGTTGTCCCGGCTCGAGGCCAAGGAGTGCACGTCCAATGTCGTCGCAACTGAGTGCTTCTTGATGCATGGTGGCTTGCCCTCTTTTCAGATCGCTTGGATTTACTAGGGATTCAAAGTGCGCACACACCGTACCTAGTAAGTCCAATTCTACAGCTAAGAGAGAATCTGTCTAGCAAACCCAGAGATCATTCTGCGACAGGCATGTGACATGTTTTATTGACGAACTTGGCATTATCTGATCTTCCATTTATGCCTTCCCTAGTTGCTTCTATCACTTTCCTCATACGTGGCTAGACGTCGCGTGAGCATTGCAAGCCTGTAGTAGCCGAGATGTTCGGCCATAGATGCCGCATCCTTGCGAGACTTTGTTTCTAACTTTAGGTTAATCCGTCGAAATGAATAGTCCACGAGGGTTGGGGTAAGGCCAGTAATCTGGGCAATCTCCTTGGTTGAGAAGCCCTTCCGCGCAAGGCTTAGAAGATCGAGATCTTGATCAGACAGGGCGGGTAGTTTGGAACGGAGCTTTGCGACGCGTTGATCCTCTAGCCAGATTGCGACTTCTTGGCCCAGTACCGTAACCAGGGGTGCGTACGTAGACAATTCCTCGTAGGGCGTTGTGCTTTGGCCGCCGGCATACAGCAGTGCAAGCCGGTCCTGGGCAAGATGCACGGGCGCCGCTACCCCGTACGAAAGCAGGTTCGCATACAGCTCTCGCAGGAAGTCCTTTTGCCCAGACGATTCGCCTTCTACTTCGTAGGGGAAAATGAGCGGGGTGTTGGAGTGCTGGGTATGGAGGAGGAAGGGGTCGACAAGCATCCAACTGTTCCGGACATATCGCTCCAGCCAGTTCGATTTATCCGAGCTCATGCCAAGAAGCTCGCTGGACCTCAAAGGTTCCTCTGGGGACTTGGTACCAAGAAGCAAGAACCACGCAGGCATGCCGAGTGATTTCAGCCCGGTGTTGAGAAGGTGCGCGACCTCTTGTTCGGTCCTCGAGTACCGCAGGGTACTCATTGCATGCATGAACGGATCGATATGCCGCCGTTGGGCTTTTCTGTTCATTCTTGTCGGGCCAGTGTGGTTTGCAAATTTTACCAACCCATTGTTTTTTATACCTCCGGCTTTAGCGCGCTGATCGTGACGCGCTTCTCATCGGCCTGTCTGCATTTCCTCCGCGCAGATCGAGTTTTCATAAACGGAGGGCTTTCGATGTACGAAGAAATCAGAAAGAAGGTTTCGATGGATGATTTTCTGTCGTCGGTTCTGGGTGATCCGGTGGCAACGCGAACGGGCCCGCGGTGGTCGAATTGCCCGCATTGCGGACCGAGCGACCATGACTCACGTAAGGTGACGCTTTCGGGCCAGGGCAAGTTTTTCAGATGTTTTGCCTGCGGCTCGCATGGGGACGTTATTGAGGCCGCTGCGCTTTATTACCGCTGTTCTCACAAGGAGGCAGCAGTAAAGCTATGCGGGAGTAGGGAGCAGATCCCCGTCTACCTTCCTGTAAAGCGGAAGCCTGTCGTCGTGTCCTCGCCAAATGCTGGCCTTGTTGCTGAAGCCATGCAGAAGCTCATCGATGCGCAGGAAGGCTATTGGGACTATGACGTCGTCAGCTATCTCACGCTGGAACGGGGGTTGCCACTTGATCTTCTGCGTGCGGCCCACAGCAAAGGGTATCTCCGGATGCTCTCCTCGGACGTGGGTATTGCAAGCAGTCAGTTGAGGCGAGCGATCGGCGACGATCTCCTCGTCGCCGCAGGACTGCTGAACCCGGATAAGCGCTTACCGGCGATTGCCTTTCGGCCGATTATCTTCGGCTTACCCGGAAGTGAGGCAGCCGAGTTTCGCGGCCTACCTAGTCGCGCTTACGGACCCAAGTACCTGCGTAACGGTTCGCCCTTGATGCCTTGGCGCTGGAACGAAGGTCATGGGTCGGTTGCGTTGGTCGAAGGTTTGATCGACGTGCTTTCGCTTGTGACGATGGGGTATCAGGATGAAGTGATTGGCTTGCCGGGTTGTCGCCAGTGGAATCCTGCCTGGAACCCACTTCTCGCAGAACGTACCGTCATCATCAAGCTTGATCCGGATGATCCCGGTCAACAAGCTGCGGCCGATCTGTCAACTCAGCTGCAGTCCGAAGGTATTCGAGCGTGGGTGGATTGTCCAAAGAACGGTGATATCAATGAAGAACTGCTGATTAGTCTTGGCCGGAGAGCTGCGTGATGAAGGTGACATTCAGCAAGGGCTACAAGATGAACTCTACGATAGTCGTATCTGCTGGCTACGACACTCTAAAGAACCGACTGGGGGTTGTATGCCGTGACGGCAGTAGTTATGTCTTCGAGCAGGTCCCGCAAAAGGTATGGGCTCAGTGGAAGAGGTCGTCAAGCAGGGGGCAATACTTCAATGCAGCCATACGTTCTGGATATCCTTCCAGTGAAGCGGAGATCGCGTTCAAGGTCATGCGAAACCTCGACGAATCGTCGGTGATCGAGTACACACAAGAGGACTACGCCCTGCCTGAAGAAGCAGTGTCAGACGCATGGTTCTGATTCAGCAGCCCACCCTCATTCGTGAGCGGTGGGCTTTTTTCATTTCCGCGTTCCGTCATCTCTCCGTGCAGACTTTATGAAGGAGGTGGCTTCACATGGAAGCGAAGATCGATACGTATTCGGAAGAGTACCGACATGCGTGCGAGTGCAAGGGGTGGGCGAAGCAAGCCCTGCGTCTTAAAGCGGAAGGAAAGGTTGACGTTCAGGCCTGGTGGGTCTCTACGTTTGACCTGATCAAACACCACCGGGGAGGTCAAGCCGCGGTGCACCTTGAGCAGGGCGTTCAGGACTTGTTGGTGAACCGCAAGCAGCAGCTGCTCGAAGAGCTTTCTCAAGAGCTGCGCGCGGCCTCACTGAAGTCGAACTGACCTTCTGTTAGGATTAAGGAAAGTTCAGCGAGCGTTGTGTAGTAAGGGCCATTTTTACCATTCCAACGACGGCATCTCCATGATGCAGTTCAACCTAATCAAGGAGAAACAAAATGAGCATCATCACGATCAACACGAGCCTCCAAGGGGCATTGTTCAACTTGACCGCTGAAGAGAAGGCCAAGGCCCGCGAAATCCCGGTTGCCAAGAACACTAAGGCAGCCGTGGTTCTTACTGGCCACCTGTCGGCGCAGGATATCCGTCAGCAGGACGGCTCGTACGCCCCCGGTCCGTTCGGACGCCTGCCGGTTGAAGTGGCGGTCCATGACGGACGCTATATCCTGGCTATCGCCGGCGGTCTCCGCGGAACGCTCTTCAAGATGACTGAAGAGGAGCGCACGAAGGCGAAGGAGCGTCTGGAGAAGGCCCGCAATAAGGCTGTCAGCGACAACGACGTCCCCTATTACAACGGGGATCTCGAAATCGGTGGCGGAAAAAAGGTGTGGTTATCCGGTTTTGTGCGCGAAGTAGGCGCGAACAAAGAGCGTCCGCAGGGCGAGAAGTTCATCAGTCTCCAGACCGGGGAGGAAAAGGCTGATCGGCAGCCCACGCAAAGCAGTTCTCGGCAGCAGACTCGTTCTGCTGACGCACTGCCGATGTAACAACCCAAACGCATGCATTTGTAATTTACAATTGCATGCGTTTTTCTTTTGGCATGGAGGCTTTGATGAAACCGACGGTAAAGCTTGCGGCGCCCGTTTTGGCAGCAGTTACAGCCCTGATGGTTGGGTGTGCTTCGATGCCGAAAGATGAAGAGGGCCGATCGGTCGTCTACTTGCAAAAGGTTGGCTTTGACATCAGCAATCCGGATCTTGGACTGTTTGTTCCGTGGTTCAGGATACCTGCCGACTCGATTACCAAGGTTGCCGTCGGAGTCTTCGCTGGGACAAAGGCCGCCTCTGCGCTCGAGGTCAAGAAGCCGCCCATGGTGTTCATTACCTACTCTCATCGTGAAGGCGAGATCACGCCCCTCAACGTCGGGCATAACTTTTCGCGACTTGTTTGGGACGGGATGCCAGAGTTAACGACACAACGTTGGTACGTTCTGGCCAAAGACGACAAGGGCAAGTACTTGATCCCATGTGAGCCAGCATGTCGGCCCACCATCGCACAAGTTAACTGATGCTCAGAGCGTCGCTTTAGAGCATGCTCGCGACGCATTCCCATCCCTGACCGTACTACCGTTTTACCCCTTCGCTCTACGCATTACCTCCGGACACAAGTAACAATTCTTCGGAGGTAGGCATGAAGATCGTTCAGTTAAATCAACGAACCCAGGAGTGGTACGACTGGAGGAACGGCAAGGACATCGATGGACCGCGGATCACGGCCTCGAACATCGCGGTGATTGCGGGAATCTCGCCGTTCAAGTCACGCTTTCGGCTTTGGGAGGAGATGACAGGCCGACGCGAGCCGGACGGCATGAACCCTGCTATGGCTCATGGCATGGTGATGGAAGATGAGGCTCTAGCCGCCTGGATGCAGGATAGCGACGACTACGCCCGACCGTGCTGCATCGAGCATGATGTGATCCCCTGGGTTGCAGCCAGTTTGGACGGTCTGCGCTTGACCGGTGACAGGGCAGTAGAAATAAAGTGTCCGTACTCACGCTATGGGGATGAACCCGGGCTTTGGCGTGCAGCAAAAGCAGGCCTGATCCCGCCGTATTATCTTGCACAGATGCAATGGCAAATGCTCGCGTCGAACGACGCAATTGAGTTGGTCGACTATTGGGTCTACTGGGCTGGCAGGGGCATTCGGATCGCTGTGTTGCCCGATCCAGTCGAACAGCAACAACTTCTTGAAGAAGCAGAAGTATTCCGGAATGCCGTGATCAAAAATGCCATTCCTGCGTCCGATGCATGGATTGATGCAGCCAATGCCTGGCGTCAAGCCAAGCTCGAGCATGATATGGCCAAGGAAACGCTTGAATCGCGGGCAAAGGATATCGAGCAGCTCCTCGAGATCGATGGGAAGCCGTCTTATGAAGGCTGCGGGATTATCGCCACAAAGTATTCGCGCAGTGGATCGGTGGACTACCCTGCGCTATTCCTGAAGGTGAAAGAGCAACACGGCATCGATCTCGCTGCGCTCTCGGAAGGGTTTCGCAAGCCCGATACCGAAAGCTTCAAGATCACGCTCCAAAAGAAGGCACCCGTTACCGCTCCGCCCAAGAAGCGCAAGGCGGAAGAAGCCGTTGTTGCAGTCGAGGCAATGGAGACTTCTTCGGAAGCCTGGTTTTAGAAACACAACCCCGCCGCAACAAGTCGGATTCTCGACTCGGTTGCTGCGGGGTTTTCTCAACCAGTGCTACTCATCCTTCAGCTGGCTTCTTCCTGGTTCTTGGTCGCGGTTTGCCCTTGCTACTCTCATCCACGACCCATTCCTTGCGCTGAATCTTTCTCAGAATCTCGACCTCGCACATTCGCTCATAGAGCATACAGAGGAAGAACTTTATTCTGTCCGGAAGCTGCTCCCACTCGTCTTTGGTGGGCGCGAACTGCCTGACCGTCGTATCCGCGTTCATCTTCTTGATTGTTAAACGCATCCGATCGCCCAGGTCTTGCTCGATCAGAAAATCACTCGGCTCGAGTATCTCGGCCATGATGTAAACATCAACTGTACTTACACCGAGCCAATCAGCCAGTTTGCGCTTGGCTTCATCCGACATGCTCTGTATCGGTCTTGTGCCAGAGAGCATTGCCTGAAAATAGGGATGAGAAAGGTTGATTGCAGTGGCTGCTTCCTGGGTTGTTACGCCCAACTCCCATTTCCTGTTCTGGATTGCGTCAATGAGGGGCTTTCCCTTGGGGACGTCCTTGGTCATATCGTTTCCGTGCTTACGCCTGATGCGCCAATGTTTGAGTTCTCGTGGACGAGGAGTCCTGTACATATATACATACAACCTCCTTCCTCGTATCGAAGTTGTAGTCATACATATTGTATGCGGAATAACGACCAGTTGAATTGTCTTTCGTTCCAGAGGAAGGACGGAACGGCGTGCCAGGTGACGCGCGTATTGGGAGCGTACTTCGACGCCAGGACCATCCCCACCGTTCGCTGAGGTCTTTACCCGGATAGCACTCGGTGGCTTGCATTCCTACGTCAGAAAGTTATCATTAATCCTCAGTGTACCATTTAAGATTCCAATAAAAAGGAAGAGATCATGCTTTCACAAGAACGCAGACGCATCGCAGCCCTGTACCAATACCCGGATGGCTTCCTGAATGTGGGGTGGTTTGCTGGGTACCTGAGACGCAAGCCGGGTGATGGTCGCGAGTTCCAGATTCAGCAAACGAACCTCGACAACCATAACCTTGACTTTGGGCTGCGCAAGAACGATGAGATTCCGCCGCAGTTCCATGATCTCAAACCGCTTCGCGCGATCTGCAATCTGACCGGCAGGGTGATCGGGGAAGACCCGGTGACCAAAGAGCCTATTCGCACTGTTGTGGCAACCGCGGTAGGGTTCGATGTCGCGACCGTTCTCGACATGCCGATCGATTCGGCTTTCGACAAGATTCCTGTCACCGGAGCCCCCTCGACCGACTTTGATTCGCTGGGTGTGCGCCTCTTCAGCGGCCGTGACGACAAGCTTTCGGACTCGAGCAACATGGTCCGCTTGGCGGGCATTATCGCTGCAACGAAATTTCGCGCGGGCCGGCCGGACGATGGTGTGCGCGCCCGGTGCGACATTCTTCTGCGTCAGAAAGAAGACGAGTCGCAGCTGATCCCGATTCGATACTACGGACGCCTGGCCTCGGCGGTCTATGAGCGCGTGATGCGCGGGGCTGCATGCGAGATTGTGGGCCGTCTCATGGCCGATGTGAAGCGTAACGGCGGCGCTATCGACCCGGAAACCGGCATCGAACCCGTTACGAAGATTCAGTTTATCGAGTGCACCACCGCCCCAGGCGTGACGACGAAGAACGAGATCAAGGTGTCACCGGACTGGTTTAAGAAGATGAGACAAGAGTTGCAGGACGCGCAGATGCAGAGGATGGAGGCTCGCAAGCGTCGGATCGCGGAGCAAAAGGAAAAAGTCCTTGCCGGCAGCAGGGCGGATCATTCGCCAGTGGCTGTGATCTCTGACGATGAAGCGCAAGCGCTTCTCGATCAGCTCTGAGCGCGGATGACGTCGCAATGAGGGAGCTTTTCTGAAAGCTCCCTTTTTTCATTTGTGTGTAGGGCCATATGCGTTACAAACTGGTGCAAGCAGCAAGCTTGGTCACCCTCTTCTGGTGGTCCCTTTTCACTGTTTACGGGCTCTTCACCGGTGCTTGGGGAAGTTGGAACGAGCTTGCCTGGTATATGTCAGAAACGGTGCTCTGGATCGCCACCGGCGTTACCGCTGGCGTTGGCACCGCTCTGACTGCCTACCTTCTTCTTCGCTGGACCACGGGTAACTTTCTCAAGGGGAGGGGGGTCAGAGGCCTCAACAGCACCCTGGGGCCGCCGCCATTGCCGCCCTACCACATCCCCACTGCCGCAAAACTCCATGCTCCGATCGCCCCGGCTGTAGAAGCCTGGCTCGCGTCTCTGAAAGCACTCCACCCCGAGCATTACCGACTCGCTTCGAAAATCCTTCGAATTCTGTCCTCCGATCCGAGGATGCCAGCGTCCCACGTTAAGGGGGGGCATGGCGGCAAGACGCTCTGGGAGCACTCGCAGCTTGTTTGTCAGCAGGCACTTGAGATGGCGCCGGCGTGGTCCTACACCGGCCTGACCACTGCAAAAGGTGACCTTGTTACGGCCCTTCGCGATACGAATTACCGCTTCAATGTCGTGGATCCCCTCATTGGGATCGTCGCACTCGCCCACGATATCGGCAAACTCAAGACCTTCGTGCGTGACGAACAAACGGGCGAAGTCGTCAAGGAGACCCATGAACACGACAGCGTTTCGGCGCTCATGCTGAGCAAGCTCGACGAGTTTTGGTGCATCCCACGAGTTGACCAAGAGGCAATCCTTGGTGCAGTCGGTTTCTATCACCGTCCGCAATCCTTCCCCCTCGACAAGGGCCAGCGGGCCTACGACGACAGAACACATGCGCTGATGGAACTCTTGATCGCGGCCGACAGAGCCGCAGGCCAGATCGAGTCCGGCATCAATCCAATCGTCGCAGGCGGGCAGCAATCTGCTGAGTTTCTCGCCAATCTGTGGAATGCCTTCAGGGAACTGGCTTCTGAGCCAGGGCGCATCAACAGCACAAACAAGGTTCAGTCGATAGGTCAAAAGCGCGGCGATATTGCCGTCTTCAAAGAGCAGGAACTCCGAAGGTTGCTTGCGCAGAAGCTTGCGATTCAGCCCTCGGCTGCGCTGGAAAGTGCCTTGCTGGAAGTCCTTGCAGAGCAGGGCGTGCTTTACGATCCCAACCCCAGCATGAGAGCGTCGGCGAATTCCCTGCCCAACCTTCGAACGTACTCGGTTTCATTTTTCAATGGGAACAACGGCAAGCACCTTGCAACTTGGAACAAGTGCATTGTGATCATGCCGCGACACGTGCTTCCCTGTGTTTCCAGTCTTCTGGATCATCCTGCACGTTTCGAAGTTCATATTGATGAGGTTGCGTCCGACGAGATTCAGGTGACACAGGAACTGAGCCCAGCCGAGATCGGCGAACCACCTGATCATGACGAGCCTAAGCAAGAACCCATTATGCTTCCGCTTGCCCCGTCTGAGACAAGCGACGAAGTTGACGTTGTGCTGCCCGTTCAGACCGAGGCATCACTCGTCAGCGACGTTCTGAGTGGATTCATTGGTCAAGACCCGGTCGCTCATGACGAGGACCACGGCGCCGTCGGCGAAAATGCCCTCCCGAGCCCTAACCACGCGCCTTCCAATCCGCAGCAAAGTGATGTTCTGGACGACGGTCCGCTATTCGAATTGGGCAAGCGGATCGAAGTCGAGGCAGAAGAAACAGCCCTTCGTATCGTGCAACAAGAGGACGAGGCAGAGAAGGAACGCCTCAAAGGCCAGCTCAAGAAGATTTCTGCGAAGGACAAGAATAATCTGAAGGGCTTCGAAGTGCCCATTCCACCGGACACGCCAGAAGACTTCAAGGTCTTCATCCTGAGTCAAGTGCAATCGGGCAACATCATTCCCTTCGCGATCAAGACAACAGACCCAGAAACGTTCGAGCGGTATTGGTTCAAGTTTCATCTAATTGGCCCCTACCTGCCCTTGTCCTGGAACTCTTTCCAGAACGGGGATGAACCTTTGATCGCTTCAGTGAAGAACAAGGACGGTCGGGTTGGCCTCTTGGGACTTCGGCTTAACTGAGCGCCTTGCCTAATGTTGGAAGATTTTTTGCACGTCAACAGCACACAATCGACTGGATGCCTCATTCAACTGGAGTACCTATCGTGCGAAGACTTGTGTATTTTGCCGGCCCGGACCTCTTCTTCGATAACTACGCATCCATCAAGCGCCTTATCGAGTCTCTCTGTGATCCGCGGCGGCTATATCCGATGTTTCCCACCGAAACGGATATTCCAGATCCCGCAATTATCTTTCGAGAGAATCTAAATATGGTCAGGGAGTCGCATGTCGTTATCGCCAACCTGGCCCCCTTCAGGAGCGTTGTCGAACCCGACTCCGGCACTGCTTTCGAATGTGGAGTCGCCTGCGCGCACGGAATCCCCGTCGTTGCAATTTGCCCAGACTTGCGTCCCATGAAAGAGAAGTTCGATCCGGCAACGATTCACCATGACGATGCTGGACGAATGCGCTGTCCAACTGGTGCGTTGATTGAAGATTTCGACTGTCCCGTGAACTTGATGCTCGCTTACAGCGCGGCCGCGGTTGTCTCGTCGCTCAGAGAAGCGATCGAGTTGGCCGTGACCATCCCATTGAGAACCGTCCTGGAATCTGGCTGAGTTTCGCCGCACGTCGGCAGTGCGGAACCGGTCGTTCATGGCGAAGCTCGCATCGTTTAGGATCATCAGACACTCACCCTCGAACTTCATAATCGGATTGGCGCATTTCACTCCTGCAACGCTAACCACAGGAGTTTGAAATGCTCGATGGCAACAGGAAAGAGGCACTTCGCCTACTCGCAACAATGCTTGGGCGTCGGTTTGGGGTCCAGGTCGTTTTCTCGAAAAACATCCGCACTGCTGCTACGACGGGCAAGGTGATCTACCTGCCCAACCTGGCAACCACAGGAACGGTGGAGGACATGAGCCTTCTCTATGGTCTTGTGGCTCACGAAGCTGCCCACTGCCGTTTCTCAGAGTTTAAGGACAACTCTGAAGGCAACCCGCTTGTGCGGGCTCTGGATAACATCTTCGAGGACATTCGGATTGAGCTCGCGCTGTCCAGGGTATTCCCTGGCGCTTCCAGAATGTTGTTTGATGCCGCCAAGGGTCTTGCCGATCGAGGCATCCTCGAGGCGCCGCAGGAAGGTCGGGAGTATCAGCCGGCTGACATCCTCTGCAGGGCCCTTATGAACGGGCTTCGCAGTCAGCATCTCGATCAAGACTGTCTGCAAGCGTTTGCTCAGGAATGGCGCACCCTCGCGGCGGATATCTTCGGCGACGAACTGATCGATGAAGTCTTCGATCTTGCAGATAGATCCACAACCATCAACTCTTCCGATGAGGCTTCGGCCTTGGCCTGGGAGGTCTATGAATTACTCGAAACCTCTGCGGAGGAAAAGGAGAAGGAGGAGCAGCAGAAGCAGCAGCAGCAAAAGCAACAACAGCAGCAGGCGTCCAATGCTTCTCAAGAAGAGGAGAGCCCCAGTATCGACAGTTCTTCGTCGGCAGATCAGGATGATGACGATACGGGGGAAACATCACCCGGACCTGCAGACCCAGAAGATGAGGACATCGGCACCGATTCGCCGGGTTCGAACGACTCCAACGACGACGGTGACGACGAACCTGCCGAATCCCGAGGTAGTGATGGGGGTGATGATGACGAATCTTCCGAAGATGCTGATGAATCTTCCCGTGACGAGGATGCCAGCGCCGGTGACCCGACTGATGATTTGTCGGACGCAGACGATACCTCTGACGTCGATGCCCACCAGGTTGAAGCAGATTCATCTGACAGTGACGGTGACGGTGACGATGACGGTGAAGCGGGCGAACAGGCTGCAGCAATGCGTCAGGCACTCAACGCTCAGGCCGTCGAGCCTGTCAGTCTTGAGGACATGCTGCGCCAAGAGATGGGTGCAAGTCACGCAATGGGTTCAACCGCTCGAACTCGTCGTGCGAACACGACCACGGGTCGCAAGGCGCAGGGTGAAGTTCACTCTTACTTGAAGCGGCACGAGCTCAAGGCAAAGCTTGGTACCCGCCTTGCGAGCCTCATTGAGTCCACGATCGAGGAAACCCTTTGGGATGGGTACTCCGGCCGCAAACTCTGCCGCACTGCTCCAGAGAAGCTCGCTCGCGGGGATCTGAAACTCTTCCGCAAGAGAGAAGAGACTGCCGGTACGAATACTGCCGTTGCGTTGTTGGTCGATTACTCCGGTTCGATGAGTACGCGACTGCCGCTGAAAAACGATGCTTCGACGTCGTACCCTGGGGAAGCGATTGCGCAAGAGGCTGCCTACGAGACGCACTTCGCCTTGGCCTCAGTGCTGACCACCTACGAAGTGCCGTTCCTTTCGATCGCGTTCGCTGGCAACGTCTGCATTCTTAAGGAGTTCGAGGAACCCCTGGCCGCGCATCGTTGGAACGATACCTTTTCAGGCGCTACGGCTACTGGGGATGCTATCGAAGACGCGCTCATTCGAATCACCGAGCGCGAGGAAGAAAAGCGAATCCTGGTGGTCGTAACTGATGGTGACCCTGACGATTATGAATCGCTCATGGCCGGCTGCAGGTTCGCCCGGCAGAACGCGATCCAGATTGCCTTCGTTTTCATCGGTTCGACGGGTTTCACTCTTGAATCGATGCTGACTGAAGAGGGTGTGGCCTTTGACCGGGCCACGAGTACAGACATGCTCTCACGAGCGGTCTTTGGTGCCGTCGCGAAAGCGGTGGCTTGAAGCAATCCCGGGCTCAAGCTTCCAGCTTGAGCCCTTTTTTTATTAGTTTCCTCGCTGCCTTTCTATGTGCAGATCTAACCTAAGGAGATTGACATGTCTTTTCTCGGCTTTATCGTCATCAGTGCTTTTGCAATGATCACGCTCAAGATGTTTTTGAGTCTTCGGCGCGAAAGGAAGCACAACGAGATGCGAGAACTTCGGACGGCCCTTCGCTCTCATCTTGACGGCGAGAAACGTCAGGCTAAACGTCCTGAGGCATCAGATGATGCTCGAAGGATCACGGAGTTGGAGCACGTTGTCAGACGTGCTGAAGCTGAAAGCCGTCGGCTTTCGGAATCTCTGGAGGCTTTACGCGTCGCTCGGGAAGGTATGCCTTTCCAGGTGAATCGGAAAAAGTCACGCTCGGTCGCTAAGCCTTCCGAAGCTGAAACTTCGACTACGACACTGCCAGCAACACTGCCTGCAGTGTTCAGAAACGCTCGTGAGCGATTGAACCTGCACTGATCTTGATCAGCGCAGCGTTGTCCCCCCGCACCCTCTCGCTTCCAGCAGAGGGTGTTTTTTTCACTCTCGCCGCTCGCCATATCTCCTTGCAAGCCTAACCAACAAGGAGATTTCAATGAACGCTAGTCCCACCGCAACACTCTCCGAGATCTTCGGAGATGCCTTCAAGGACCCTCAGGCAGCGCAGAGGGCTGTACCTGTCCGGGTTCCCGGGCCGTTCACGCCGCCGGACAACCCCACTCACAGTTTTACTGAGGAACACGCGCGGCTTCTGGTTGCCTGGCTTTGGGCGGGTGTTTCGACAAATCTCATGCTTACTGGGCCTACTGGTTCCGGCAAATCGTCGATGATCGAAGTCTTTGCCGCACGCACGAGCTGGCCGCTATTTCGGGTCGCTTGTCATGGGCGAATGGAGTTTCAAGATCTCCTTGGCGCCTGGCGTATGTCGTCAGTTCCCGGCGGCGGGCAGGAATGGAAGTGGGCCGATGGTCCGCTCTTGGCAGCAATGAAGGTCGGAGGCATCTTGCTTCTGGATGAAGGTAACTTCTTGCACCCGGCGGTCATCGGTGGCTTGAACACCATCCTGGACGGTGCGCCGCTTCTGGTGCCTGAAACGGGTGAGCTGGTTCACCCGCAAGTCGATTTCCGGATTGCTTTCACTGCCAATGCGGTTGCTCACGACATGGATGCAAGCAACTACCGCGGCATCCAGCGTCAGAGCATCGCTTTGCTCGACCGGTTCCTGGTTGGGACGGTCGATTACCTGTCACCGATGCAGGAAAGCAAAATTCTGCACGCCAAGTGCAAGAATCTTGCCGGACCCTTCATCCAGCTCCTTGTGGAGGTGGCTGGTGACGTACGGGGTGCCTTCAAGCAGGGCGAAATGACGACCACAATCTCAACCCGGGGCCTCATCCGCTGGGGAAAGATGCTTCTAACCAATGGTCGCTCGCTCGCTGATGCCAATCAGCGCGGTGCAACGGAGGAAGTCCTGGCGTGCCTCAACGGTGCCCTCCATGCAGCCGTTACGGCGCGATCACCGGAAGCTGAACGGGAGGCGATCGAGAAGATAGTCTCTGCTCGATACTCGCCCGTGAAGTAACCCCCCCCGCCGCCTCAGTAGTTCTATGAGGCGGCATTTCTTTTTTGCCTTTTCGTTTTGAGGCAACGGCATTTCCTCCTGGCAGACCATCAATCAAAAGGAGGTAATTCATGTCAGTCGTTACATTCGGTAAGTTCAAGGGGCTTGCGTTCCGTGAACTTCCCTATTGGTATTTGCGGTGGATGATTCGTGCGCAACACACGAAGGCTCAACTTGCTGAAGCCGAACTGCAACAGCGAACGACCGCACACAGCGGCGTGCTGATCGATTCTCGCGTCCTTGAGCGGCTCGAGCTCCGTCACAAGCGTGCTTGGCAACGAACCCGAAAACCTCGGGAAGCATTCGCGCCCTGGCTCGCACGACTCGCATCCGCATCGCTTCGGACGAGCCCAGCTCACGGCGGTCGCTACGCCTTGCCTGGCCTCGTCTTCGTCTTCGATGAGGATGGTCTCCTGCCCAAGCTCGTAGACGTCGTGCAACAACGTCAGTACGTGCCATGACTTTTTCACATGGGTCTTGGGGCATAGCCCCACTGCAGTTCTAACCCAGGAGAAAACAATGAAGTTCATGGTTTTTGCTTCGATCATCCTCTTTGCCCTCGCCCCCGCAGGCATGAGGCGTCCGGGCCTCTCGCGAATCGAAAGAGCACTGTGTTTCGGCGACATTTCAATGTCGCCGGTAAGTCGAATGCAAGCGATCAATATGATCCGTCAGCATCGGCTGAACGGTTTAGGTCAGGAAATTTTTGGGTGGATTCTGATCATCCTCGTCACGGCCTTCATCATTTACTGATCCCGAGTCCGTAGCTCTCAGCTTTGAGACTACGGGCTTTTCATTTGGAGTTTGAGATGTACATCGGAACCGAACTGATTTCCGGCGTTTTCGTGGAACGCATCCAGGCAGGTCGCTGGCTCGTTCGTTCTACGCTGAACGCAGACAAGACGCCTGTTCGTGTGGGCGAAATCCTCGGCAGGGCAGGAAAGTATGTCGCCTTTACCATGAAGGGCGACAGGGTCTCGGAGAGCCGGACGCTGAAGTCCTCAGTGGGTGCCTTATCGCAAAGGGAGACGTGAAATGTTACATGTCTTGAGTGTCCGGGCAGACTTGCCGGCAGTAGTTGTGATCGACGTTCAGTCGTCTTCGTGGGATATCCGTGAAACTGAAGACTTAAATTTCTATGCGTGGAGGGCTGCACACGTAGGTTTCGTGCGGTGGTGTCGACGAGAGCGTTACGCGGGACGCCTGAGCGACGAGTTCGCAGCTTCGGAAGGGGTGGTCAGTCTCTTCAGAACGGCTTCTCGCAGCGAGAGTTTCGTGCACGCTTTCGAGCGTTGCGGTGCCAATTTGGTTGGTATTGACGTACTCGATCTGTCGCCGGCGCTATGCGCTTCTCTTCCAAGGCATCTTCTGGCAAGAACCGAGTTTTCGTTGGCGAATCTGGGGCGCCTGCCGCCTCCAGATCTTGTCTTTGGACCGGATTATTCGCCTGAAATGAAGGTCTTGCTGACGGCCTCTGATAGTTCCGACGATTATGGTCTGCCTATCGCATGGGAAACTAGCTACGAGGATTTGGTTGGCGGTAAATTGCCATCCAACAGAGGCGGCTATGGCAAGTGGACGCAGGGTGTCGTGGAGATCGCTCGACCAGATGGAACCTTTTCTTCTCCGGTACCAGATGGGATGAGCGTGATGTACGCACCGTTGGTTGACGAGGACGAGGAGGTGACGCTTCTTGAAACCTGCGTGTTCGAATCCCGCGAGTCAGTTCTGGATCGCATCCGCCTGGCAGTTGAACGTCACGCCCAGGTCGCAACACTTGCAAGGATCGTCTACGACCGAAAGCTTCTTGGTCTTTCTGAAGCCCTTCGTCCTGTGTCTGTGACTGTTGTGCAAGACAGGGATCGATCGGCATTTGTAGTGCGTGTCGAATTCGATGAAGGAGAGCTTCTGACTCGAGATGTTCGGTGGAGGAAAGATTCTGTCTCAACTGAGCGCGCACAGCTTTGGGCGTCAGAGACCGCGATGCGCTTGGCGCGAAGTATGAACATACCGTTCCTGATCTGACCGAAGGGCTGACTGACACGTTTTGTGTCGTCAGCCCTTTTTCTATTGGGGCTTCCTGCATGTCCCTCCTTGCAGTTCAACAACAAGGAGGTTTAGTCATGAAAATCGACAGTAACGAGCTTGCCCTTGTGCAGGAATGCAAGAGGGAGGGCGACAGAGGTCTGGCTGCGCTGCTGCTGCAGACGGCCAGGAGAAGAGAGCAAAACCAAAAACTGGTTGAGCGCCTTATGAGTGAGAACGGCGGCTATGCGGAGGGAATCGAGCTTTCCAATGTTCCTGAAGGGGAAGCGAAGAAACCCTCCTATGTGGCGATCCTTCTTGAGCCTGATGGTAGCGGTAAAGGCCGAGTCGTGAGTTTTCGGGATGACGGCTTTCATGGCCATCAGGTTTATCCCAACACAGAAGCCGCTCTTGCAGAAGCAGTTCGAGACGGTTATCGCTGGCCTGTCCAGGTGCTTGACCAGCTCGCGCTTTTGCCCTTGTTTCAGAAGGGTCAGAAGTTCGTGGAGCTGATCTATGCCTACAACACCGGAAAGCTTGATGCTGTGGCGTTTCACGCTGCGGCCGAGGAACTCGATCGCGTCTACGGCGTCAGGGAGGCTGCCTGATGGAACGCTTGCCTGTGAAGGTTGGGTCCGGGGTGCTCGAGAAGCCGATGACGCGCAGTCAGGTGCAGCGGTGGGGTCGGCAGAACATGCCTTCCGATTTGAAGTCAGCCGGCTTTGCGGTTGATGTCTACCGGACGGATCCCGTTATCAACGGTGGCGATTGGTTTCGCGTGAGTTACGTGAAACGCTATTGAGGAGAAAACGATGTTCGATGACGACGACGACTGGTTCGATCTGTTCGACCATGACCTTGACGCGTTGAGCATGTTCGACGGTATTTTTGACGACCTGCTTTCCTGGTTTTGTTGGTGGCGACGCTAACCCGCATTGACCACCTTTACACCCCTTTCGGCAACTAAGGGGTTTTTACGCCACCCGGCGAGAAGCTGGGCTATTTCCGAGGAGGAAGACAAATGCGTACTGTTAATCTTGTTGCAACGGAGGAAGCGATAGCGAGGTATTTTCCTGATGCTCGAGCGTCGAGTCACCTTGCGGTGCCTGGCATCATGAGCGCAGAATTTCCGATCTTTCCAGAAACCTGCAGAACACAGCTTGGCCGTTGGTTGGCCGGCGCGATCACCACAACGCGGTTCGATGACGATGCATCAATGTGCAGACTCGTTCTTCCGGCGACCGAGATCGGCTTGCATATCCACGATCTTGGCGAGCGTCTCCGTCGGTCGCAGGAAGTGCGGACACAGGCTGATGCTGAACGGATCTTCGTTGAGATCGAGGGTTGGATCGAAAGCCAACGCAAGAAGATAAAGGTTTACGGAAGGCATGCGTTCACGTACCGCAGCGTGCTCTTCCAGTGGCCTGTCTTTGGCTCCGCTGCTGCGGAAGAGGCTCGGACACCGGAAGCCTATTTCGACCTTTGTGCAGGGAGAATACGGGCAACCGGTGGGATTATTGTTGAGGCAGGGCTCGGCAGGGACGTTCTTCCTGAATCTCTACTGCGAACCATGGCACCAAAAGGGGGCGGCGGTGACCTGTTGTTGAAGCGCTATCGCGCCTGATTGAGAACCACAGAACGGCCAGTTTCCTCCGGGATCCTGGTCGTTTTTTTTTGCCTACCTTTCTGTTCCTCATTCCAGTATCGCAGGCATGCAGTACAGCGAGGCCTGTTCTTGAAAGGCTGTGGCCAAGACCGGGCGACTCGAACTCCGAACCGTTGCAGCAGCCCGCTTGGCGGTTTTTTTCCGATACTCCGGCCGATCGCAGTTTTCTGAGGCGTCTCGACGCATTTCCTTCAGGCAGCGCCAAGAGCGGATCCGCGGCCAGATGGTAGCCACAGGAACATTGAACAAACGCGGGACTGCATCCCCGTGGGGTGCGTCCGCAAAACTGAAGGAGTATCCAACATGTCAAATGACACCTCTATAGTCACACAACCCCAGCGCCAGGAATGGCAGCCCATTTACTCGCGCTGGCGGCATGGCGGCTGGTATGTCCACAACGTGCGTCACCTGAATGATGCCTGCGGTTGCGTCAGCAACAACTACCCGGACGGCCGATGGCGAATCGTCTGCGACGGCCGTCGCAAAGACTTGGGTGGTGACGGCGACTTCACTTATCCGACCAGGGATGCGGCAGCGAGGGCAGAGCTCGCACTGGTTGAGGCCATGAAGGCGAAGGCGGCACAGCCCAAGGCGCTTGGCTCGGTGGAGGGAAATGGCCAAGCTTGAAAATTGATGCATGACTCATACGATTTCAAATCGTCTGTCTTGCATTTCAGTCACACAACACCGACCCGAAGGGACACACGTACAAGGAGGCGGTCACTGCTTGGAGAAAGCTATGCGCAATTTATTGAGTACCAAAAGTGGCGTAAAGTCGAGACCAAGGAGGGTTTCGATCATGCCAAGTTTCACCGTCGAGTTCGACGACAACGAAACGATGCCGGAGCGCATCGTCCTCATGGCCGCAGACTTGGGCATTACGCCGGAAATGTTGATTCGTCGCGCCCTGGCCGAGCATCTCGATGGCTTCGGCCTTCGAGACGTTCCGCCTGGCATCAAAGTCAAGACGCTTCAGGAGTTTCTGGTTGAGTCCGGAGTCCTGAAAGGTACAAACCCTGTTCGGAAGGAGGATGAGCCATGCGGGCTCTTGCCGTCCCCGAACCAGGGGACATCGTAAAGATTTGGATGCCGGAAAGAGAAGACGTCTTTCGGCCGGGTCCGAAGTTTCGACCCGTGCTCATTCTGGCGGTTGATGAACGAGATGGGTGTGCGGAAGTCCAGGTCGTGTATGGAACCAGCCAGCGCACCGACCGTCGTGATTCGGGTGAATTTGTAGTTTTCCCGTCGGAACTTCCGCTCGAGAAGCCAACGAAGTTCGCCCTGGCGAAGACTTACTGGCTGCCGCTCACGCCGGAGTATTTCGTGAGCAACGGTCAGCAGTGCTACGTCGGCCGGCTAGCTGGCAAAGCGACCGATAGACTTCGCTTCGCGGCGAAAGAGGTGGGATTGCTGTAGTTCCGAATTCGGGAATTACTCGAACTCACAACCGATCCATCAACCCGCTACCGACTGTCGGAGCGGGTTTTTTCTGCTCGGAACATTATCGTCAATCCCGGGCATTCGTAGTTTTCTCCGGTGCCAAAGGCCTGGCTCACGGTTTTCTGAGCCTGCTCAGTCCATTTCCTTCGGGCAGCACAAGGAATGGCAGTTTGCTCAAAAAACTGCTTCATGGATTGAGTAATGCACTCAGAGTTCGCGGAGGCAAAATGTGTAGAACGCATCACAACCTGTATACCCAATGTCAGCTCCAGGCACTGTTCCAGTCTTGGAACTGCAGTGAGCCAATTCCCAAGAAGGGCAAGAGCGTGGTCATCGCTTGGCCCAGGAAATCCGACATTGATGTTGACTTGATTGAGGTAGAGCCGACGCGCCTTCTCGGGACGTACGGTGACAAGCTGTTCCGGGTCACGTACTCATCGAGAGCCGGCAGGATTTTTGGTCGAGTAGTACAAGAGGCCCATGTCGCCGCATTCAGAATGCAACAGGCGGCTGTCAGGCGACAAGTCAATCTTGCGCGTATCGAATCAGCTGAGCAGTTGATGAAGGGAGTCTGGTATGCATAAAGTGGAAGAGACTTTCGACCTGACGCCGACTTGGTCCGGGGTCATGCCTGCCCTGATCGCGGCAGTTGAGGATGGGACTGCGCAAGGGCAGCAAATGGCGCGTAATGAGTTGTACCGTTTGGCGCAGACGCTCGATAGCGTTGGCGTGATGTTGGGGAGCGTCAAGCGCTATAGCAAGCATTTGAGCGCCGAGCATAGGGCTCCGACCGGCGATGACTACAACGAACTGCTACGTTTACTGGGTATTGAGCACGATGGCGCCACACCAGTAAAGCGGTTGCAGAGCAAGCAAACCAGGAGGTAAGAGCATGGGTACCTATATTGAATTTCGCTCTCGCGCCGGGGCGGAGAACCAGATAAACGAGGCCTACGCCAGGATGACCGGTAAGCCAGATTGGCTGGTGTACTCAGACGCTGTAATCCGAGCTGAGATCGCTTACATCCACTCCCCTCAGGGCAAAGGCCAGGAACACATGAGAGCCTGGCTGCACACGGTCGAGGACTGGAACAAGGCTTTTCCTGCCTTCGAGAGTGGGACCGGAGCCATCAAGCTCTCGTCCGTGGACGAACTGGATCAGGAACAGCGTGACAGGGTTGCCCGAGACATTCGCTTCATTCTCGAGCACAGGCTGCTTTTCGAAACGGTGAGCGGTCTCGATGACGCAAGACGGTTCGGTTTCACGGAGTTTGATGCTGATCTGCTCGAGAAAGGCAAGAAATCTCATCGAACCTCGCAGATGGAACCGACGTTCGCCAAGCTTCCGAAGGGAAAGTCGAGCATCTACCGGGACTGTGTTGCAGCCAACCGTCCTGATCTATGGGCTGCCTTTTGCGCGTTCCGCACGCAGCCATCCTGGGAGAACTGGTGTTTGCTCCGTAGCAAGATGATTCCTTGGCACGATAACGATACCGTCTGGATGCGCGTCGAGAGGGCAGCAACGAATCTTGACGGGATAACGCATGGGCTTTCAGGGCGGTTCCAAGACGGGAATACGCCAGCACTCCTGCTGGTAACGTCCGCCTTGAAAAGCGTTTTGAGCCGCGTCGCTGAAGGCGTTGAGCATGAGTGATCGGCTATTCATTGGCGTCTTCCCCTGTGGGATTTCCTATACGGACCGCCATCGGGAGAGGGATGGCGACTTCGCGCGCCTGGCGTTTCTGGCGTACGACACCTTGCAGTTGAAGGTCGAGCAGGACTGCCCGCCGGATCTTCGGAAGAGAATCGAAGCCGACGCTGCGTCCGTCCAGGCCCGACGCGGTGAGCTGTTCCAGATCAGCACCTGTGGGCAAACCGTGATGCTAGGAGGGCTGCGGTAGATGCGGGCGCGTTTCATTCAGCGCTCTTGCGGGTTACTCGCCTGCAAGTGTCCTGTGCAAGCTGTCTATTGCTTCCAGTTCAAGCGCTCCCATTCCTAGCGGAAGTCGAGCCGCGACAACAACACCCGCCCCGGATTCGCAGCTTAAGCGACCGGGGCTTTTTTACGCCCACGGACAGGTTCTCTGTCCTTCGGTTTGGTTTTTACGAGTCGCGGGGCTGCATGTCTTTGCTGCAGTTCCAACCCATCACAAGGAGTGATTCATGAAACCACTGAAGTACATCAGCAATCTCCGCAGCGACAACGAGTACGCCGATCTCCCTGCTCAAGCGATCTTCGAGATTGACGAACATGCCGCAACTCGAATCGCGATGCTCGCGCGCAGCGTCCTCCTGGCGGATGCTCACAAGATCGAGGTGTTCGACCATCGCACAACCTGGCTCAAGCAGGAGTGCGAAAGCACGGACGATCTTGAAGATCCTGAGAACCATGAGCGTGTGGAGTGCGACACGCTCATCGTGTCCCGCGATGAGTTCTGGGTCGCCGGCTATCTGAAGCACAGCAATGTGCGGATATTTACCGACCGTCAGGGGATTAGCGAAATGCTCGCGCATTTCGGGATCGATCCGATCGAACGGGTCGAGGATCGTGCAATTGATCTGATCGGAATGGTCGCACGCCTTGCGATCTGGGATTGGATGGATGAAGAAGGAAGCCTGATCTCCGAGATTGACCCACCTTCTGAGGGCCTGTGTGACTCACATGCTGCGCTGATGAACCTCATCGAGTCGGCCAGGGCCTTCCTGAAGAGCATCGGCCAGGACGGAGATCCCCCAGATCGGCGTGTGGGACCAAATGACCTCGTGTTCGAACAAGCGCTCGCCTCGCATTCTGGCTTGCACTAATCGCTGACCCGGCGCCGCTCAAATCTTCATTGATTCGAGCGGCGTTCTATTCGTATGCGGCACAGCCTGATTCCTTCGGGCAGTAGCCTATCGTTCCAAGGAGATGACTCAATGTTTCAGGTTTTGCAAGACAAGGGCCTATATGGCGGATTTGCTGGACTCGCAGAAGCGCAGGATGTGGCTGAAGCACTTTTCGGGTACGTCAGTGAGCAAGGCGACACCACCATTTCTGTGGAGTCGGATGGGGTGTGCGTGGCGGTCTACACGAACCGCAAGATCATCGGGTCCTTCACAAAGCAGGCGTGGGGAGGTCGCAATGGTGACGATGCCATCTATGTCGGTACGGAAGAGTTCGACGCCACTGATTACGTCCTGCTCCTCGATCATCCTGAGTTGGTCGGTCTCTTTGATGGTGAGGAGGGCACTGATGAGGTCGGTCTCGCGCATTTTGATTGGAATGGGCCGTGTGAAGTTACGCTCGTAGCCGCTATCTGCGAGTTTTTTGGCGTCGACGTTCTCGACGACATTGCCCCAGAGGCGTTGGCATTTGCTCGAGCCCGCCGGAACCCGAAGCCGCCCGTTGCACAGACGGTGACGTTGAGCATCAAAGTCGATGTCTCGATGTTCGGCGAGGTGACGCTTGCGGACTTCGTTGAAAACCTCGATTACAGCGTAATCTCGAACACTCCTGGTGTTCGTGTGCTCCAAACCGAGCTGGTCGACGCCTAGTCGTTCGACCGCCCCATCAAGCCCGCCGCGCTCCTGTACTCAGTGATCGTATAAATAAAAAGTGTACACCTAGCCGGGGGTTTGAGAGGTTTTTCAACCTGTCAAAACCCTCAATCCCTGGCTACTCCGAACTCTCGAAAAATAAAAACTGTCACTCCGAACCCGCGTTGCTGGTGCTACGCTTTGTCGCGCGTTCAGCCTTGGTCGATAGTGGCATTCGACCCTGACCTTCCTGATGATGTCTGCAAGGTCGACGTCGGCTCTCTGATCTTCAACCTGCCAGCCGCTTTCTGTGTGACCGCCTCGTGCTAGGCCTGACCTGCCATTGAAGGCAGTCGCCTTGAGCGTCAACACCTCTTCGCAGTGCCGACATACGATGTGGTCCGCCGAAAATTACAGGGCGGACGCGCCCAGGCGACCGCTTTCTGAAAAACGCTACTCACCCTTTCGACCCAGAAGAGACAGTCGTCATCTTGACGTTTCAGCGTCAGGTTCCTGAGTCAAGCAGCCGACGGACATGCAAGCCTTACGAGTAACACGTTGCCGTCGCTCGAGATGAATTCGACTTGTGTATCAGACGTGCATCGCTCTGGCGTGTGCGCGCTGCAACTCTTCATGTGTGAGAACGAAGTCGTTGCTTTCCGTCAGCCGTTCGACTGCCAAGTCGATAAAGCGGCGCACCCTGGCGGGCTGGGCGGCACGGCTACCGTAGTAGATGAACAGACTGAGATGGTCGGTCATGTGTTCGAGGAGCAGCGGTACCAGACGCCCCGATCGAATGAGCGAGGCGGCAGTGGGCACGGCGAGTTGGCCGATGACTTCACCGGCCAGAACCGCGCGCAGTTCGAACGCCTCGTCATTGGTCGAAAAGCTTGGACGGATGTTGTGGTCCTGCAGGCTGTCGCCAACGCTCACGCGCCAAGGCGCAACCCGGCCATCGCTGGAGCGCCGAAAGCCACTGCACCGGTGCGCATCCAGGTCATACAGGGTGTGCGGCGCCCCGTACTTGCGCAGATAGCTCGGAGCGGCACAGATGACCAACTGCATCGGAAACAGCCGACGCGCAATCAAGCCTTCTTCCGGCGGGTTGGCGAGGCGGAATCCGACATCCACCCGATCCTCGACCCAGTTGCCGATCCGATCGTCGAGTTGAACGTCGGGTTGCACCTCGGGATAGAGCCGACAATATTCATCCAGCACCGGCCCGATGACGGGCTGCAACACCGTGCGCGGCCCGACGATGCGCAACGGCCCCGCCAGGTCTTCCCGGGTCTGTCGAGCGGCCTGCAGCGCCTGCTGCAGGCTGATCAACGAGGGCTTGGCAGCCTCGAAAAAGCGCTGCCCCTCTTCGGTCAACGACATGCTGCGGGTGGTTCGATGAAACAGCCGCACCCCGAGATATTGCTCGAGCTGGCCGAGCGCCTTGCTGGCGGCTTGCGGCGAAATTTGCTGCGCCTTCGCAGCCTTGCTCAGGCTGCCCAGCTCGACCGTGCGCACGAAAGTCGTGATGGAGCGCAGCTCGTTGATCGACATCATGGCCCCCTATTCACATCAATCGGTTGTAAATAAATCAGCTTATAGGGCGCTAGTTTAGGCCTTCTCTAACGCCTAAAGTGCAATCCATCGACAGCGCCAACCCGTAACCAAGGACAGTCAGATGGAAAACTTCACTTTCTTCAACCCGACGCGAATCGAATTCGGGACCGGCAAGGAACAACTGATCGGTCAGCATCTCGCCGAGCACGGCGTCAAGAAAGTGCTGCTCTGCTATGGCAGCGACCGGATCAAGCGCGATGGCCTTTTTTCCGTCGTGGGCAAGAGCCTCGCCTCACATGACGTCCAGTTCATCGAGTGTGGCGGAATTGTAAGCAATCCCGTTCTCTCGAAGGTTCGTGACGGCATCGTGGCCGCGCGCGAGAACCGAGTCGAGGCCATCCTGAGCGTGGGCGGCGGATCAGTGCTCGACACTGCCAAGGCCATCGCGGCTGGGGTTGTGCACGACGGCGATGTCTGGGACCTGTTCATCGGCAAGGCGACCATCGAAGGCGCATTACCCGTGTTCGACATCCTGACGCTGGCGGCCACCGGTAGCGAAATGAACAACGGCGCGGTCATTACCAACGAAGCGACCAAGGAGAAGTTCGCGATCGGCTCCGTCCATACCTACCCCAAGGTCTCCATCGTCAATCCGGCGCTGATGAAGACGGTCTCCCGGGACTACCTGGTGTACTCCGCAGCCGACATCATCGCCCACTCGATCGAAGGCTATTTCACCGCAACCGTGCAGCCGCACTTTCACTCCCGTCTGGTCGAAGCCATCATCAACACGGTGATCGAGACGACGGAAACCTTGCTCGCCAACCCGGATGACTACAACGCCCGTGCCGAGTTCGCCTGGGCATCGACGCAAGCCCTGAACGGCCTGATCTACACGGGCACCGGCGGCTACAGCTACCCCAACCACATGATCGAACATGCCCTGTCGGCCCTCTTCAATGTGCCGCATGGAGCGGGCCTGTCGGTCGTTATCCCAGCGTGGATGAAGTGGTATCACGGCCGCAATCCGGCCCAGTTCGAGCGCTTTGCCAAAAACGTGTTCGGCGTTGCCTCCGCCGGGCAGGGCATTGCCGCACTCGAGAAATGGTTCGACAAGATCGGCACCCCCACACGCCTGTCGCAACTGGGTATCACCGAAGCCGATCTGCCCGCCACGATCGAGAACGTGCTGGGCAACGCCAATTACTTCGGCATCGCCGACATCTATACCCACGATGCGGTCACCACCATTCTGAAGAACGCGCTATGAGGAAAGTCCAAATGAAAATGCTTGCCAAACCAATCTGCCTGATCGCCCTTGCGGTAGTCTCATCGGGAACCCTCGCACAGGAACGGGAGTTGCCGCCGAGTGCGGCGATCTCCAGCGAGGCCTCACGTTCAGTGACTCAAGGGGCCGGCGAACGATTCACCCGCACGGCCAGGATCGTGAGCCTGTTCGCCGCCAACGCCCCATCGCGCGTTACCGGCGGCCAGGTGACCTTCGAAGCGGGTGCCCGAACCGCCTGGCACAGCCATCCCTTGGGCCAGACGCTCATCGTCACGGCGGGCACGGGACGCATCCAGCTCTGGGGCGGTGCCATCCAGGAAATCAGGACCGGCGACGTTGTCTCCATTCCGCCGGCAACCAAACACTGGCATGGCGCTTCGCCCGGCAGTTCGATGACGCACATCGCCATCCAGGAGCAAGCCGATGGCAAGACCGCCGATTGGCACGAGAAAGTTACCGACGAGCAATATGGCATCGTCGCCTCGGCACCCTCGGCCGCGCCCGACACGAAATCCCGCGCTCAACAATTGTTCGGCGAGATCGCGCCGAAGTTTGCCGAGTTGACGGATGAAGTTCTCTACGCGGACGTGTGGGAGCGCCCGGGACTTTCGAAGCGGGATCGGAGCCTGGTCACCGTCAGCGCACTGATTGCTATGAATCGTCCCGATCAACTCCGTTCGCACCTCGGGCTGGCAAGCAGGAACGGTCTGACGCGCGAAGAGCTGGTCGAGGCCATCACGCACCTCGCGTTCTATTCGGGCTGGCCGAACAGCGTGACGGCGGCAACCATCGCCAAGGATGTCCTCCTGCCGGCGAAGTAAATCTGATCAATCTCTTGCAGGAGCAATTCACATGAAATCGACAGTCATCCATTCCGTCCTACTTGCTGCAACCCTTGGCGCCTTATCCGGTGCTTCAACGGCCGCAGACTACAAGCTAAACGCATTCACCCTGGCCTATGAGGGCGCGATTACCGAAAACGTGACAGGCAAGGTCAATATTCGCACGGTGACGTACAGCCTCAATGGCATCGAGATTGCTGCCAACGTCTATACCCCCGCGAACTACGACGCCAGCAAGAAATATCCGACCGTCGTGGTCGCTCACCCCAACGGCGGCGTGAAGGAGCAAGTCGCCGGTTTGTATGCCCAGCGTCTGGCAGAGCAGGGCTACATCACCATCGCGGCGGATGCGGCGTATCAGGGCGCGAGCGGCGGCCAGCCCCGCAATGTGGACAAGCCCGCCCACCGGATCGAAGACATCCACGGCATGGCCGACTTCATCAGCCAGTACGCCGGCGTCGATACGGCACGTCTTGGCTTGCTCGGCATCTGCGGCGGCGGTGGCTATTCGCTGGCCGCCGCGCAGACCGACAAGCGCTTCAAGTCGATTGCGACGGTGAGCATGTTCAACTCCGGGCGCGTTCGTCGCAATGGCTACGTCGATTCACAGCTGAACACGATTCAAACACGCATGCAACAGGCCTCCGCTGCCCGCGCCCAGGAAGCGGCCGGCGGAGCGGTTCTTTATTCCGGTGACGCCAATCTGAGCGATGAGCAGATCGCCAAGCTCCCGTTCGATCTGTATCGGCAAGGTTACGAGTACTACTGGAAGACGCATGCGCACCCCAACTCGACCTTCAAGTACACCACCAGCAGCTTACTGGACTTGATGCGCTTCGACGCCACCAGTCAGATCGAATTGATTGACCAGCCCTTGCTGATGATCGCGGGCAACAAGGCCGACAGCCTGTATATGACCGAGGATGCCTTCGCCAAGGCCACTGGCACGAAGGACAAGGAACTGTTCTTGATCGAAGGCGCCACGCACATCGAAACCTACTGGAAGCCGACCTACGTCAATCAGGCGCTGGAAAGGCTGACTCAGTTCTACGGCAAGTCGCTCTGAGACCAGTCGTGGCGCGCGCGTATCGGGCGCCCGTCCCATTTGAAGAGAAGGACTGAGTAATGACAACGCACACCGCATTTGATGAGCAAAGACGTCGATTCATCAGCACCTCAATGGTGATCGCATCCGGAACCGTTGTTTCCGGCTCCGGGCTTGTGGGGAGCGCCCATGCGCAGGCTGTGACCGGATCGGATACGTCCGCTGGCAGCCCGCTCCTCTCCGCTCAACAGAGCGCTCGGCGCAAGCTAGGTCAGCTGGAGGTTTCCAGTATCGGCCTCGGTGTCCAGAACATGGCCCGCACCTACCAGACGACGATCCCGGCCCGCCCCGAGATGATCAATATCATCCGCACGGCCTATGAACGCGGCGTCACCTTCTTTGACACCGCCGAGGCCTATGGTCCGCATGAGTGCGAGCGGATTCTCGGCGAAGCCATCTTGCCGTTCCGCGACGAGGTCGTGATCACCAGCAAGTTCGGTTGGAACATCGATCCTCAGACCGGCGAGCGGCGCCCGGGCCTCATCAGCCGACCGGACCATATCAAGCTGGCCGTCGAAGGCATGCTCAAGCGCTTGCGCACGGATCGGATCGATCTGCTCTATCAGCACCGCGTCGATCCGCAGGTGCCGATCGAGGATGTGGCGGGCGCCGTCAAGGATTTGATGGGCCAAGGCAAGGTCCTGCACTGGGGGATGTCCGAGATGGGGCTGCAGACCTTGCGACGGGCCCACACCGAACTACCGGTTACGGCGGTCCAGAGCGAGTACTCGATGCTCTGGCGCGGCCCCGAGAAGGAAGTCATCCCCTTGTGCCAGGAACTGGGCATTGGCTTCGTGCCCTGGAGCCCACTCGGGGTGGGGTTCCTCACGGGCGCGATTGACGAGATGACCCGCTTCGCCGACGGCGACTTTCGCAAGACCGAGACACGTTTCTCGGCCGAGACCCGGGCGCATAACCTGGCGCTCGTGCGCCTCGTGAAATCCTGGGCGGAGCGCAAGCAGACGACACCGGCCCGGATCGCACTGGCGTGGCTGCTGGCGCAGAAGCCCTGGATCGTGCCCATCCCCGGTACCACCCAGATGGCCCACCTGCTCGACAACATCGGCGCGACGGAAGTCATGTTCAGTGCCGACGAGTTGCAGGCGTTGAATGCGGCATTGGCGGCAATCACGGTCGAGGGCGAACGGCTGCCGCCGGCAGTGGCCGTGCTCAGTGGCGTTGAAGCACCCTTGAAGTAACCTCGCCAAGACCGCCTACGTCGCGCACTGATTTTGCGCGTGGGCAAAAAAACGGGACGAAAGGAGCACCACAAACATGAACATCAAACGCCATAATCCTCGACTACTTGCCACGCTGGTATTCGCTGCGCTTTCGGTATCCCCGATGGCCTACGCCGCACAGGGCGATGCGACAAAGCCCCTGATGATTCAGGAGCAGGGCAGCTTTGCCGTGGGTGGCACAGTCATTCAAAGTCCCGGTACGTTCGACACGGCCAACCCAGCCTCCGGCGGGCAGACGCTGCACGGTGACCACGCCCGCGTCTTCTACCAGGTACCGGTCAATGCCAGGAAACTGCCGCTGGTGATGTGGCATGGCTTCGGACAGTTCTCCAAGACCTGGGAGACGACCGCCGATGGCCGCGAAGGCTACCAGACACTCTTTCTGCGGCGGCAATTCGCGACCTACCTGATCGATCAGCCGCGTCGCGGCGCCGCCGGGCGTGGCACGGTCGGCGGTACCGTCAGCACCACGCCGGATGAGCAACGCTGGTTCAACACCTTCCGGGTCGGCGTCTGGCCCTACTATTTCCCCGGTGTGCAGTTCTCCCGCTCGAAGGAAGCGCTCGAGCAATACTTCCGCGCCATGACGCCGGATACCGGACCGATCGACGTCGAGGTGAACAGCGATGCGGTTTCCGCACTGTTCGACAAGATCGGCCCCGGAATCCTCGTCACGCACTCGCATAGTGGCGGCATGGGCTGGCTGGCCGCGATAAAGAATCCCCGTATCCGCGCCATCGTGTCGTACGAACCGGGCAGCGGGTTTGTCTTTCCAGAAGGCGAGTTGCCGCCTGCGATGGCGAGTTCTGCCGGGGCGCTCGAGCCCGTCGGTATCCCGCAATCTGAGTTCATGAAACTCACCAAGATCCCGATCATCATTTACTACGGCGACTTCATCCCGGAGGAGCCCATGGCCAATCCGGGTCAGGATGGTTGGCGTGTGCGCCTCGACATGGCCAGACTTTGGGCAGATGCAATCAATCGCCATGGTGGCGATGCAAAGGTCGTGCATCTGCCGGAGATCGGGATTCGCGGGAACACACACTTTCCGTTCTCAGACCTCAACAACGTCCAGATCGCGGACCTGATGTCAAAATTCCTGGCGGAGAAGCATCTGGATTGATTGCCACTTGAGCTCGCAGGCGTTTGACCTTCCGCGTGACAAACGCCTTCCTGAGGCGTGCACGCCACCCTTCGGGCCGGTATCAGGGTGAACCGGCCCTTTGACGGGCAGCAACTTGGAGAAGCTGGGCTTCCGCTCCTGGCCGACTGCCGCTATTGGAAACCGCTTCCGCATAGCTGCCGTTGAGCACAAATCGAGGCAATCCGTGAGCGTCAGCTCCGGCTGAGGTGCGGTCCATAGGCCTACCACGTAGCACCAGCCTCCTTATCTCGAGGCGCCCAAGGGCTCTTCCTCGGCAGCGGGGATCTGCCGAACAACCTTCGTTCTTGCCGAGAAGGCTGTACTACGACCTAGTCCCAGCCAACTTCGCGTCAGCTACTCGTCGATCGGGTTGGCGCGCACGCCAAGCCCATTTCGCTGACAGTTTTTATTTTCCGTTTACAGTTTTTATTTATACGATCACAGGAGCCTGGTGGGCTTTTTCATTTCACTTTCGCCCGGCGCATCTCTTGGTCGCAGCACTAACCAACCAGGAGAATGCAATGCAAACCGTTCCAATCTCAGAAATCGCAGTAGGAAATAACCCGCGAAAGTATTTCGATCCCGCGGAAATGGAAGAATTGACAGCTTCCGTCCGCGAAAAAGGGGTGATTCAACCCATTCTCGTGCGCCCGCTCCAAGCGGGGGGGTACCAGGTGGTCGCCGGTGGTCGCCGCTACGCGGCAGCCAAAGTAGCGCATGGCGATGACTATCCGATGCCGGTGGTCATCAAGGAAATGGACGATGAGGAGGCCGAGGAATTGGCGCTCATCGAAAACGTCCAGAGGGCCTCGATGTCGCCGGGAGAAGAGTCAGAGGCGGCGGCCCGAATCCTGGCTCGCGCAGAAGGCGATCGCGACGAAGCAGCGCGGCGGCTTGGATGGAGTCGAGCCACACTCGAAAAACGCCTGGGCTTGATGAACGCCACTGACGCGGTGCGTACCGCCCTCGCTGAGCGTCGCATTAAATTGGGCCACGCCGAGTTGCTTGCAGCACTCGCCAAGGACAAGCAAGACACTGTCCTTGGGGCGCTTCTCAAAGCAACTGATCTCATTGGAGTGGCCGACTTCAAGGCCCAGATCCAGAAGTTGGCGAATGCCTTGTCGACTGCAATCTTTGACCGGAGTGACTGCACGCAATGTCCTCACAGTTCCGGCAACCAGCAAGCCCTGTTCGGTGAAGCAGTCGAGGATGGACACTGCACTTCAATCGCATGTTGGACATCGAAGACGAATGAAGCACTCGAAGTAATTCGTCAGGGGCTTGTCGACGACTTTCCTGAAGTAAGGATCGTTCGTCCTGGCGAGAATTTTTCAGTAATCCGGCTCGTAGCAGAAAGTAGCTCAGGGGTCGGCGATGCTCAGGCGCAGGCCTGCCGCTCATGCGGCAAGTTTGGTGCAGCGATCAGCGCAGTGCCCGGCAAGGTTGGCAAGGTGTTCAAAGACTTGTGCTTTGACGCGACCTGCAATGCCGAAAAGGTAAAGGCGAACCAGCAAGCGATTGTTGCTGCTGCTCAGCCGAGCCCGCAGCCGAAGGCTGCAGCCGGGAGTACCACGGCCAGCGGTTCAACGGCCACGGGCGCTTCGAAGCAGTCCACGCAAGAGAAGCAGTCAACTGCCGTCCACGACTCAAGCCGCATCAAAGAGTACAGGGCGAAGGTCTGGAGATCTGCATTAGCGAAGCATCTCTATACCAACCCTGCGGTCGGCGAGCGTGTCCTGCTTGCTCTGTGCATGAGCGGAGATGCGCGTCACATCAGCGCAACGCAGCTCGGGAGTGCATTCGCAAAGCTCTCCCAGGGTCAATCTCCGAGCATGTCTCTCACGAACGCGCTTTCGCTAGTCGGTACGGCAAGCGATGAGATCGTTGCCAAGATGAAGGTGATGCTGCCGGCGGCAACGGCTGAAGGGCTTGAGGAGGACAAAGTCGTCGCATTGCTCAAGGAGATGAAGGTCAGTCTCGCGGATCACTGGAGTCTCAACGCAGAGTATCTGACATTGCTCACCAAGAGTGAGATCAAGGTGGTGGCTCAGCAGATCGGCCTTGCCGCGCACATGGGTAAGGATCTGGACAAAGTTCTTGGCGACAAGAAAGACGAGTGCGTCAAGAAGCTCTTGACCGTCTCGGGCTTCGATTATGCCGGGAAGGTTCCGGCGAACGTGACGTGGAAGGCGTAATCCCCTATTCATGCAGGAAGGCCTGGTTGCAGTCCGGGCCGTAAATCTAAGGAGCAGCGAAAAATGTTTGAGACTTTGAAACAGTTTCTCGAGAGAAACACCGCCACCCTGATGCTCACGGCAGAAGGCGATCGGATCACGGTGACCGTGATCCCCAAGCCCAAAAGCGACAGTGATTGTGCAGCTCTACGCACACCGCTGGTGATCACCGGTACCGCGGAGGAACTCGATGAGGGTTTTGCCAGTGTGCTTTCGGGCTACGTGAGTGCTCACAAGAGCCTCGCAGATCAACTGGCCGAGACGCAGGCTGTTCTTGATTCCGCCAAGAAGGAAAGTGCGGCCAAGGCGGTCAAGACTGCGGTGAAGTCAGCGCCCAAGGCAGCAGTATCGCTCGATGAGCTTGCTGACGAGGGTGATGCCGAGGGCGATGAGGAAGTAGGCGAGGTGGAATCCAAGCCTGCTGCTGTTCAGCAACCAGTGGCGGTCAAGCCGAAGGCGGAAGTTTCGTCCGCACTCGACTTGGCAAGCCTGCTTTAAGGGGTGCGAATCATGGCGATCGCAGTTCAGGAAGCCATTCGGGAGTTCCACTACAACGGAACCTCGCTGGGCGACCCAGGCAAGGCAATGTCAGTTCAACAGGTGAGGGATCTCTACTCCGCAACCTTCCCCGAATTGACGAGTGCTGTGGTTGAAGGGCCGACGCGAAAGGGTGATCGACTGGTATACGAGTTTCGGCGCCACGCCGGGACGAAGGGTATCAAGGGGTGATCTATGAATTCGCTGAAGGATAGGCTTGACGCTATCTCCGCCGGCGAAATCATCGATACGGGAAGCTTCGCGCTTCCCGTATTTAATGATACGGAGATGCTGACATGTATCGATGCACTGAGGCAGCTCTTCATGAGCTCACAGGAGAAAACGGGTGTAAAGACGCGACTCCGGCCACCAACAAACGCGATCCACGTGATCCTCTAGCGCTGCCCAGGCGTTTCAATGTGCCGGGCAGTTACGTGAAAAACCCGGCTTCAAACGCACCCTTGGGAAGCTTGGCGCTTACGTTGTACGAGGACGGTTTCATCACTGAAAGCGATTCGCACAAGGATCTTCATGATCTGGTCAAGGACGGATTCGAACGCGTCAGGGAGAGTGATCTGGGGCCTGTTTCTTTCGTGGCCTCGTTTGACTTAATCGTCTCTTCGAAGCTGGATCGCCTGGACGAGTGTCTTGATACGGGCGATGTAGCGACAACGGATCCCTACTGGTTCGCACTTGAACTCGACGGCAGGCTGGAACCCTGCAATGGAGGGCGCCGATTGCTCGAGCTGGAGAGCACTGTGCCGGGACTGGGTGAGACCTCGTTGTTCGCCGTAGAAATGGCCGGTGCAAGAACAACGGGTTGTTGGTCGCCAGGGTTCGCTCGCGATGTGGCCTCGTACCTCTTCTGGCGGGGTGCAACCACTCAAAAGGAGTTTCTTGAGGAGATGGATGCAAACGAAGAGGACGAGGAGGGATTCGAGCTCACGCCAGCGCAGTACGACCAAGCGTTCAAGTTCGACTGGGCGTGCTCGTCATCGCGGGCCCTGGATGCGTTTGGCTTGCTCCATGCGTTAGATCACCCGGATACGACAGTGGGTGACGTGGCTGAAAAGGTCTGTGAAGTGCTGACACTTATTGACCAGGGCGCGGGATTCCCATGCGCAGGCATTACCGAGCTGGAGTCGGTGTATCGGGGATGTTTCATTTGCTGGGATCCAGACGACCCTGTCGGCCGAGTGCTTGATGACTATCTCGAGTACGCGAACCAAGGGTCTGATGGCTTCACGACGCTCTGTTCGGTCTGGAATGTGAGCACTACAAGAGAGGCATTTGGCGAGTGGCTGAAGAGCTACCGCCAAGGCTTGAAACTTTACAGGGCGCTCGACCAGCTGCTGTCGCTGCTCGATACGCGCCCCACGGGAGAAACTGATGACAGTGTCAATCAATCTTGATGAGGCCCCATACCGGGCCATGCATGCTGTCTTGCTTTATGGGCAGCGCAGACCGAGCTACGCATCGGTCCATAACGTGGAGGTAGACGCGTCTGGGGGCCTCACAATTGAAGCCGGTGTGCCGGCAACAGTTGCTGGTCTCAGGACGCTGTTCGATCGCCTCGATCCTTCCAGGATGGTTAAGCCGACTTTCTGTGAGCAGAATATTCTCTCGCAAGGCCCGGGCTGGCTCGTGTGGTGGATGAAACCACAAACTCGTAGGGTTTGGTTCTCAAACGCGCAGATCAAAACCGAGACGGCCGAAGTGCCTCATCCCGGTCTGGTCTTTGCCGTTACGGGCCGGAGCTGGAGGGTCTTCGCAGTGAAGGGGCGTACCCGGCCTCGACCTGGCACGATGCTTTTCCAGGCGCACTATTGGAACGTTTGGAAGGGCGGCGCGATCTGCGTAGGTTCGGCACAGGTTCCAACTGCAGGTATTCGAGCGGAACCGGCTGAATGGGAGAAATGCTTTTTCGACTCATCTTTCACTCATGCCAACGTTCACGGTCCGAATGAGCTGGTGAAGTATCGGGGCGGTTCGGTCAAATTTTGGCAGGCCATGCTCAAAGGCAAGTTCAACGCCTTTCCGCTTGAAGTTCTGGTGCCCGCCAAGATGACGGTTACTGATCTGCTGCGCCAGGTTGGGGGAGAGCTGTGATGGACTCTCGTGATGCTACATTGCAAGCCCTGACGCCCACCGTGATGGTGCCGCGATTTGGGGCATTCGAGCCGTTGTCGCAGCCGGGGCACCGTTTCCTGGCAGCGTCCAATGGGGAATACCTGGAATTGCGTCGCGCGTGGATCTATACGCGGGTGCAGATTGCTCAAGGCTCGGTGGTTGCGAAGCCGTACGGGGCGGTGACGGAATGCATCGACTGGCTCTGCCCGCCGATACCGCTGTTCCTTTTCGAGAGGTTTGCTCGCGTTGCACGTGAGCATTGTCCGCTTGAAGCTGCTGGCTGGATCACCTGGAATCAACACAGCGGCCAGTTTGCCTTCAGGGAGGTCGATGTGCGTCAGGCATCGGCATCCTATATTCACTTCGATCGGCCGCGGCTGGAAGAGGGTGAGCACCTGGTGGTGGACCTGCATTCTCACGGACTCGGGAAGGCCTTTTTCTCGGTGACGGACAATCTTGATGATCGGGGGGAAGTAAAGCTCTCGATTGTGTTCGGGCACTGCCAGGAAAGGACGTTGAGTGCAGTTCACCGCCTGTGCTTGTTGGGGAAGTTTGTCCCGATGCAGCTTGCTTCGGCGACAGATAACGGCTTGACTTTCAAGGTCGCAAGCCTTGAACGCAAGCGGTACGCGATGGACGATGTCCTAGCTTAACCGGACGTCGATTCGATTCATCACAGGGCCTGCCTCACCTCACCGGTGATGGCGGGCCTTTTTTACGCCTCGTGTTCCGGCATTTCTCCCATGCAGTCAACTGAGGAGAAGATAATGGAGCACTTCATCAACGCAAATTTGTTGCAGAGCCAGGTTCGCGTCAAAGTCATCGGAGCGGGCGGAACGGGTAGCCATGTGATCAACGGACTCGTTCAGCTGCATACCGCCCTGCTTGCGGTAGGGCACCCTGGTGGCCTGCACGTAACGGCTATCGATGATGACACCGTGTCCCAGTCCAATGTCGGACGCCAAGCCTTCGTGTGGTCCGATATCGGGGCTCACAAGGCAACGGTACTCATCAACCGGCTCAATCAGGCCTTTGGGCTTGACTGGGTTGCCGACACAGAACGCCTACACGTACGTCAGGACAATTATCGGGGGCTAGCGGCCGATCTGGTGATTGGCAGTGTCGATAATCGACTTGCACGAAAAGCCATCAAGAATAACTTCGAGCATGGCTATTGGCTCGACATTGGCAACAACCAGAACGATGGCCAGGTCATTCTGGGTGAGTTCGGAAATCGGGACTGCATCACCGAAAGGGGGCAGAGCCGATATCGGTTGCCAACCGTCGCCGACCTTCTCCCTGAAACGATCGATGAGAGCCTGGACGCCACGGACGATCAGCCTAGCTGTTCACTCGCCGATGCGCTGGAGAAGCAGTCGCTGTTCATCAATCGCGCCATGGCCCTGCATGGGCTCAACCTGCTCTGGAAGCTATTTCGCCACGGCCGCATCGAGCATCACGGTGTATTCGTGAATCTTGCGACTGACAGGACATCGCCGCTCGCTATCGACCCCGACGCCTGGGCTCGGTTTGGTTATCAGGTCCAACGCGCCGCATAGCGCGTAGCGATCTGGGCAATACGGCCGTCCACTCTGAAACTCGGAGTCGGACGGCTTCTATTAGACGTTCCAGAGCATCTCTTACACACAGCTCAAACGCAATCATCCCGGGGTTTATGCCTGGGCGAATTAAGCACGCCTTTGTGAAATTACTGGAGAACGGAAAATGATGAGAAATAACGTATGGACGGATAACGCTATCCAATTCCCCCGTCTTCTGACGGAGATCATGGCCACCCAGGAAATCGATCTTGATTCCTTGGCGGAATCGATGGATCTCTCATGCGATGAAGTCCATGAGATCTTTGATCGAGCAGAGAAGACTTGGACGGCCGTCAAGAATAGCGGCTTCATGGCAGCCGACCACGGCGCCAATCAGTCCAACAACATCGCGACAATCTTGCAGCACGAGATTTCCTGGTTCCTTGGCGGTCATGACGGTCCGAACGAATTGGATGCGTCTTCAGTGGAGCATATTGAGCGCATGATTCGTGAAGGGTTCAATCAGGGAGAGCTCCTCGTTGCGAATGATGAGGGCCTGCTGTCGTGGCGGGGATGGTGGAGTATCGAACATGTTTGATGTCATAGCCTCAGTGATTGGCAACAAAGCGACTATCCCCAACTGGCCAACGAATGACCTTCAGGGACTATTCGATGCCCTGGAGCGCTGGAAGCTTGATACCCGACTGGATCTTTCAAGGTTGCCCGAATCTGTCGGCGGCCCCGGTGTTGCGCCGTTCAGGAACCGTGCGTGGGGTAGTTGCGTGGGGCGTTACAATGCGCAACTGCACAGAACGGTATATACCTCAACAAAACCCATTCATCCCGATAGACCGAATGCCGTCAGGTACTACGGCAACTTCATCGGATATAGCTTTGGGTTCTGGCTTGATACCGACGATTCTTCGCTCATTCAAAAGTTGGACGAAGCGATTCTGAGAAACATCATGGCGCAAGAAACTGCGACCTGAAGCTCCGCCTAGGGAATACAGTCAGTCTCTATTCATGCAACTTGCCCCGCGTTCGGTTTTCACCGACTCGGGGCATTTTCTTTTGTTTTCAACAAGCCGGGATCTGAAGTGAAGGATTGTTCACACAAAAGAAAAGGCATAGCGAACCGCTTTAATTTATCGATGCTGAGTGGTGCCGAACTCCATATTGCTGGTAGTCGCTGTTGGTGTACCATGACGCTTCGCTGGCCTTAATTCGCCTAAGTTCGACCTAACACTACAGCATGAGATTAGTCCAATGATTCTAAAAGAAGCCGATTCCAAGAATGCGCAAATTACTGAGCTGGAGTCTTTGCTGGCCCACTCTGGGGTACCTGACGACAAGAAAACTCGCATTGCGCGTGAGTTAAAGTTCCTGCGGGCCGGCATCAAGGGCGAGAACGAGTCGGCGTATGACGTTGATTTCTTCAGTGGTGCCCACGAGAATCGCATCGTTATCCACGACCTGCGCGTCGAGCACGACGGACGTGTCGCTCAGATCGATCATCTGATCATGAATCGCTTACTTGAGGTCTACGTCCTCGAAACCAAGCACTTCAGCGAAGGTGTGTCCATCAATGAACAGGGGGAGTTTTCTATCTGGTTCGGTGGTAAGCCACAAGGTATCGCATCCCCGTTAGAACAGAATGACCGACATGTCGCGGTCCTGAGGGATGTGTTCAAGAGCCTCAAGATGCCAACAAGACTGGGTATTCGACTTCAACCCACCTTCGAGTCCCTTGTACTTGTATCGAAGAATGCTCGCATCGGAAGACCAAAACAGTTCGACACCAGCCGGGTGTTGAAATCCGATCAGTTGCAGTCGTGGATTTCGAAGAATCTCGATTCTATTTCGCCGCTGATGATTACCAAGATCGTGGGCATGGAAACCTTGACTGATATAGCGCGGCAGCTCGTCGCGTTGCATCGGCCGCTAGTTCCTGATTTCCATGCGAAGTTTGGCGTCACAGAGGCCATGCTACAGCAGGCAGACCTGACTGCTTCAGCGCCAACAGAGTCGTCGACGGCAGTACGGAACGGCCCGGAGGCCACGAGAGCGTCCGATTCAGGCAAGCTGACGACATCAAAGCTCGCGCAAAAGCAAGGCCTCAAGACGGCTGACTTGACCGCACGGCTGATTGAGGTTGGCTTACTGGAGCTTCGCGACGGAAAGTCTTATATCACGCCGAAAGGCAAGGTCGCCGGTGGTGAATTCCGCATGAGTCCGAAGACCGGGCCCTACTTTCTTTGGCCAGTGGACCTTACGATCTAATGAGGATAACTTCGTAGGGCGATCGCTCGGCGATTGCCCCAAACCCCTCAATCCACTCACGTTAGGCTTCGGGCGCTCGCTTGGTAGTTCAGCTGCTTGAACTACCGTACGCGAACGCCTCATGCTCTGGCTGTTGGCCAGGTGGTAGTCGCGCCTCCAATGCGTCCAGCGGTTCAGCGCAATTTCCCTCGCTCATGATCGCGACCCATAGCGGGCCTTGAGTCCGTACCTCTTCCCCGCACCGAACCTGCTTCGCCCACGTGCTTAGTTGCGCACCTCCGCCGCCATCATGACGGCTTCTTGCCTTTTCACTGCCTTCCCGCCGCATCTCCACCTCCGCAGATCAACATCACAGGAGGTAGGAGAAATGGATCTCTTTACAGCCCCAGTCGTGCGACAGGAAGTATCGCTGGACGAGCTTATGGCGGGGTCAGTCGCCGCAATAAAGCGAATATTTGATGATCGTCGCAATATGCTAATAGCATTCAGTTCCGGAAAAGACAGTTCCTGCCTGATGATCCTGACTTTCATGGCGGCGATTCAAGCAAAGCAGGAAGGGAGAAATCCCACCATCGCAGTCTGTCACTCCAACACAGGTATTGAGAATCCTTTGATCGCTGAGCTGGCCAAGTGCGAGATGAGGAAGATCGAAGCCTACGCGGCTCGCAACGGGCTGGACGTCCAGGTTCATGTGGCCCAGCCAGAGCTGCTTGATAGCTGGGGTCCGCGGATTTGCGGTGGTCGAGCGCTTCCGTCTTATCCAGGATTGAATGCGGATTGCAGTGTTGCATGGAAGTGCGAGCCAAGCCGGAAACTCAGGTTGGCTATCTTCGATGAACTTGGAGATGAAAACGAGGTTGTTGTTTGCACGGGTACCCGAAGGTCTGAGTCCGTCAAAAGGGGGGCGAGGATGCTCAAACGCGGCGATTCTTCTGTTTCTCCCATCAGAAATAAGGAAGGTGAGCTGGTCCTGTCGCCTATCGCTGAGTGGGATACGGATTCTGTGTTTGAGCTGCTTGGATTGTGCGGAGCGGGGATCATCGAGTCCTATACCGATGCGCAGGAAATACTGACTGCCTATCGAGACGCTGGACCCACGTCCTGCGCCGTAGTGAACGACTCGATCATGGAGGGTGAAACAAGAGGGAAGAACTGTGGGGCGCGATTCGGATGCGCGCTGTGTACGGTTGTCCAGAACGATAGCAGCATGGACAACCTGCTCAACAATGATCCCGCATACGCCTTCATGCGTGGCCTTGGCCAGCTTCGCAATTACTTGATGGCGATCCAAAACGATATGGGGCGTCGGCTGTGGGTAGGTCGAACGATACGTTCAGGTCATATAGCAATTCGACCTGACGTTTTCGCGCCAGAAGAAATGCGCCGCATCTTTCGGTATGCAGTGACGCTGGATGTCGAAGAAGCAGAAGCTTCATGCGCGCTAGGGATTGAACCCCGGTTTCGCTTGATTCCTGCGGATGCAGCGGTGTGCATCGATCTGCTGTGGAGTCGGGATGGCCACTACGACGGATTCGCTGCTATCGCGGACTATCTTGACATATGGGAAGGTGGTCTTCGCTTTCCAGTCCCGGCAGAGGTTGAAGTCTTGTCCTCTGAGCGTCCTGAACCACGGTTCCTTGAGGTCGGCGAGAATTGGGCCGATGCGTGTGGCGATCACTGGGCGGGGATCCGTGATCCCTTCGCGGCTGCAATGCTCGAGGACTGTTTGCCAGTGAAGACGTACGGTAAGACGAACACCGTTACCGCGTGGGCCGATCTCGCTTCCGAGGATGGCTTCGTGATTGATCCTGAGTCTCTGGCGATGTTCTTTCTCTTCGAAGCCCCGGGAATGGTCGAGCGATACCGCGAAAGGCAGACCGACACGCGTGGACTCGGCTATCGCTGGTATCTTCAATATGGACTTGCACGGCTCTCGCCGCGGCAGATCCTGAACCATGACAAGACGTTGCGGCGTACCGCCTTCAAGCGACTCAAAGGCATCAGCGGGCCGGGTGTAGATGTAAGTGCACTGCTTGAGGAAGCGACCCCATGGGATCAAGTTCCTGAGGCCGTGCAAGTAGCGTTTCTGTCGGACTCAAGGCTTTTGCACCTCCAGGAGCAGAAGGAGAACGAGCGCTTGAAAGCGATGCAAACCTCGCTCTTCTGACCCATCACGCCGGCCTCTGCGCCGGCGTTTTTTTATTCCTGCTTCTCCCGCATTACATCAGGGCAGTCCATTCATAAGGAGAAGCATCATGGAAGTCCTAAAGTCTTGCGTCCTTCTCAACTATAGCGCTCGCCAGATTTCAGCAGTGCGCGAGACATACACCTTCAAGGAGGGTGCAAAGATCGAGAAGAAGGGCGTCGTCCTGTTTAACCCGAAGAAGCTGAATCCCTTTCAGCGCCTCAAGCGCGAGATGTTCACCACTGCCCGCAAGTACGGTACCAAACTCGACGCGTTGGGCGCTTGGCTTGTGCCCCTTGGCCGTGCCGACGCCGCGGAAACCGAGTTCCGCCGCCTGGTGGAGCAGTACGAGGAACTCGCCAATGGCTTCGTCGGCGAGTACCAAGATCTCATCAACGTGCAATGCATCGCACATCCTTTGGACGCTGATGACATCCGGGCCGCAGCTCCCGGCGTCAATTCTGTTCGGGCGGGCCTGCACGCGTCGTGCATCCTCTTTCAGCTTCCAGACGACATCCGCGAAACCGGGCTTGAACGTGAGCTCGATTCGCTTCCCGGCCAGGTTGCTTCCGAGATGGCTCAGGAACTGAAGGATTGCTTGGGGGCTGGCTCGCGGTACACCCGAGAGACCCTGAAGGTGATCAAACGGGTCGCGATGAAGGCTGAATCATTTGGCTTCCTTCATCCGTCACTGGCTGCCGTACCTGGGCTGGTGAACGGGCTGTTAAGTCGTCTTCCTCCTGATGGTCCATATCGAGGAGAGGAGGCGCTCAACATTGGCGTGGTGATTGCGTTCCTGCAAGACCCTGTCCGGTTGCTCGATGAGGGAGAACATCTTGGCGAGGACCTTTTCGTCAAGCCCATTGACCTTATGCCGGCACAAGATGAGGACGGTCCCGCAGCAGTCATTGCGCAGAGCGATGCCGTCGTGGTCACCATGGAAGAAGTGGTGGTCTCCGAGGGCGTGTCGCAGCCCCAGGAGCAAGTGGAATCTTGGTTCTAGGAGTGAACCGTGATCTTTAAGGTTCTCTACCACCCAAACCCGCGCAAAGCACAAGCGAAGATATGGGCGGGATGTGTGTCGTCGAGCGAGGTGGTGTTCGGCGTAATGGGCCAGGCGCTGAACCATCGACCGGTAACAACGAAGATCAATGTGACGATCGCCAAGAAGCTTTCAGATGGCTATGTCGAACTGGGCGACGTGGATGTGACCGACAGGACGGAACTCGATCAGATCTCACAGTGCATGCTGCTTATCGCGTCGCACCGCGGTCCCGATGCACTGCCCGTTCCAGCGAACCATTATGTGGTCTTGGAAAGTTTCAGAATGACGGCTAAGCATCGTTGCAGGATCGAAAGGGAAGCGCCGGCGGCTACGACGTCCACAGCGTCGCGAAGCCGTCGCGCCTTCGAAGGTCCGATCGTCGATGACGTATCTGGATCCTGGTTTTAACCCAAGCCGCTCTCCGAACCGAGAGCGGCTTTTTTACTATTTCGCTCGCTGCATTACCTCTCCGCAGACTCTAACTAGGAGAGCAAAAATGAATGATCGTCACGCAACACAAATCTGGGCAGAGGTTCTCTCTATCTCAATTTCAGATGCTGAGCACTGCGGCCAGTATCTTGATCGTGATTCAATAGCTGTGTCCCATCCATTCTTTCAGCCTGGTATGGACGCAATCGAGTGGATTTTCTTTTCTGACCTTGAGGACAGGTCAATGGGTACGTTCGGTTTTGTATGCGATTTACTCGACGTTGATCCCCTCGTCGTTCGCCGCAAGCTTGCAGCACGTCAATCGATCCAGGTCGCCGGTAAGTTCTATCGGCACTACGTCCTCGGGATTGTTACGAAAGGGGTGGTTAATTGTCGGATCCGGAAACAGTTTGCTCGCGCCGCGGCATGAGTACCGCTTTTCATCTGACCGGGCACGGTCCTCTCTTCATTCGAAGGGAGGACATTTTTACAATGCCCGCAAACGCATATCTTGATCATCAAACGGACTTTTAAGGAGTAGTCCAAATGCCTCAAGATCTAAGTCTTCTACACAAGAAGCGTTTAATGCTTAAAAATCTTGCTGCCTTCGTCGATGAGATCAACGATGAAGAGCTCATGCAACGCCTTCAGACTGCCCTTTCCGAAATTGAAGCTACGATTCAGTCTGCAACGCAAAGCATTCCTTCGCATTAGGTTCTTCCTGCCCCTCCTTAGCCCGCCCTGCGCGGGCATTTTTTTTGCAGCAACCCTCTTGATTCATCTGCAACTTGAATTGCACTGCTGCAAGGCCCCGTTTTCCCTATGACTCGTGCCAACGGTTCCGAGAAGGGAAGGGCCGATCCGCAACCTGTCATGTTGAACCCTGATGAGCGGTATGGCGCCCTCAAGCAGAAGGCTCTCGCCGGTTAGGGCGATGAGCCACTCAGCGAGCTGCTCATTTCTTCGAGCGAAACAAAATGAAAAGTCCGATGGCTATTGCAACGATGGCCACAAGGATTGCTGCGATGAGGGGAGGGAAGAAGTCCATGATTGGATTATGTAGCGAGCGAGGTTGAAAAGGGAAAAGTAGCCCTCTACTTTCAGTTGAAAGTGAGGGCTGTTATCAATCCTGCTTCGAGGATCTTAGTTTCAGAACAACGGCTATAGAACTTGCCGCTGCAACCACGGCAACCAAGATGGCTGCTTGTAGTGCAGGCAGGAAATCCATTTCTTTGTCCTTTGGTCGAATTATCGACCTTCAATACCAGCTTCGGTAGCAATCCAGGTTGCCACCCCCCACGTTGCGAGAGCCGTCATCAACCCAACGCCCGCCCATACGAACTCTTCAGGCGTACCGGTTACGAATACGCCGAACGCCATGACCGCCACGGTTGCGGCGATCTTATCCAGGAGCTTCACCACGCGCCCCAGAAGTACCTTGCTTTTGCTGTTCATTGAAAATTCTCCTTATAGGTTAGATCTGCCCGAAGGAAATGCCGCGCTACCCGTGGTAAAGACTTTCCTACGTGCCTCCATGCCTCTCTGAGCGCAGATCCAACAAACAGGAGGTTCGACTATGAGCGATCGCATTCAGCAAACATGGGCCGCATGGGGCGAAGCTATTCGCGAATTTGACGCAGACCAACGCACCTATGGGAGTGCTCAGAGGGTTTTCGGGGTGTGCTTTCATGCCAATGGGGAAATGCTGTTCGAAGATGTCCCCGTTGTGTATGGCAGCGGGCGTAAGCTCCAGGTTGTACGATTCGGCGGCCTCGTTTCCGCTGATCCCGCCCTTGACGAGCTTTTCCTTCTCGATCGCTGCATTGAGCGCGATCAGTTCGGCGTCTACCTCTACTCCAGACGCCGACAGCCTGGCCTACTAAGGATTTACCCAGGCGCGAATGAGTCCTGGGGAAGCAAGGACTTGCTTCCTGAGCGTGGTGGGCTTGGGATTCCGCTCCTGAATCTCTGACGAAACCTCGATTACCACTTCAATTCCCGCATTTCGTGCTTGCAGACTTATTGGTTTGCTACGCACGTAGCTTGAGGTTGGCCGCCTTGAGTGTGTCACTACTGCGTATCTCACCTTTACCGAGTGACACCGGTGGAGATTAAGCATGTCTGAGGAAGAGATTCAGGCGAAAGAAGAACGTTTGCGCGACGTTCTTAGGGTTGCCAAAGAACTAGGCGACAGAGAACTGGAGGACGCGGCCAATAGTGCGCTTCTACAGTTACGCCAGTCCCCTGTTAAAAGGGATCGGCATGTAGATTACGTGTGGCATCAGCAGTTCGCCGCACGGTCGTGATGCTGAGGTTTTAGCATCGACCCCATGACCCCACATTTTCGAAAAATGTGGGGTTTTTTTATGGCCCGCGGAATTGGATTCGATGCTCACGTTGTTGTATTCTGGTTTCGCGAGTATAGATATATTGCTTATTTGTCAATTCTGATTGGAGGAACGAATGGCTAACCGAAAGATGTATGACTGGAGCCCAGAGCTGAAAGCGGCGTTAGTGGCAGACGACGATTTCAATGACATTGAATATGTGGCGCTCAAAGGGGCACCACAGGCTGCGCCAGAAGGTTCCACAGGCTATTCGCTGCTCGTGATCCTGCATTCACTGGCCTATGCCCGGCTCCTGGGCGGCTTCCTGCCCAAAGGCGAGTATGTAAAAGCGAACCAGTGGACCCGATACTCGCAGCTTCGCAAGAATCCGAAATTACCGACGCCGGATGGGCAACACGTTTGAGCTCGCTGGCGTGCTGGATTCTGCTTTCGGCCGGAACTCGTCGAGAATCGCGTCGGCAGCCTCGAGATCGCCTTCCAGAATATTGGCGAACGCAGCCCAGAGCGGCTTGTCACCAGCCTTCTGTTTTGCTTCGATGAGAAGACCCTGCAGTATCGCTTCGCTACTGGACTTCGAGAATCCGCGGATGTTGCCCATGGCAAACCTCGGTGTGTTTGACGCAAGACCGCCTTGCGAAGCTCCATTCTACGCCTTGACCCGCAAGCGTCCAGTTCTGGTATTCAAAGGAAGAACCCGGCGTCCATTAGGACTGACCGGGTAAGTGAAGCCATCATGCGCAACGTCGGATATCGAGGATTTCGTTTAGCGCATACAGACGCGCGTTGGCCTGCAACTGCTCATTCAGCCCGCGATCGAACAGCGCCATTGCAAGTGCTTGCGGCACATCGAGCCGATTGGCCGCGGCCTGGTAGCAACGACGCTGCGAGATATAGTCCAGGCTGGAGCCTTGTGCATCACGCCAGTACATTCGGGCCAGCCCGAACCATTTTCTGAACAAGTGTTTGTCCATCGCATTCTCCTTCTGAGTCATGTTTGTCTGGGGGAAATGCAGGCAGGGCAGGGAGAAAGTGATGGTTTGGCAAGTTCTGCAACGCGCGGTGTTCGACGGGGCTGAATACGGCCTTCTTTTCCATTGGAACGACGGAAAGATTGTGCCAGCGATAAAAGCTGGACCGATACGGCCTTTCTACGTCCACGAAACCGAACATCCTTACCGTCGCTTCTGGCGCTTTCATCGATCTGTGATCGACAATCAACAACCGTTCGACGCTCTGGTGAGCACTGTTGCGAACGCGCTCGGTTCGAGCTTTTCATCCGTTCGGCAGGAATTTCTCGATGTCCTCGCGCAAGCGGATTTCGAGCCTGGGGCCTTCGGTTACGGCATTCAGCAGACTGTCTTTCCGATTGGAGAACAGGAGTTCGTCGTTGTCGGTTCCAAGTTCCATTCGTGTGCGATCAAGACGTTCAAGGCGCTGGGCGGTCGATGGCTGAAGGAGGCTGGGGGTTGGCATCTGCGCGAGACCTCCCTGGCGATGCTGGTCACTACCCTGCAGCGTGAGGCGGGATACGACGAAGACGCGATTCTGGTGCATCCGGGGCGCTTCGCGCTCGAGGAGCTGCACTCGCTATCGAATGCGGGCGGCTTGGCGATCCCCTTTACGCAGTTTGAACAGAAATCGTTCAAAGAGGCCGAAGACGTCGACCACGGATTCGTGCTGCCGACGGTCGATCTGGTCGGCGAGACGGGGCTCACCGAGGCCGATGTGATGAAATGCATCCCGCCCGGGGCCGCACACGACTACCAGGTGACCGGTGCGGTATTTATGGCGACGCGAACCGGGGCGCTCAATGCGGACGATATGGGTGTTGGGAAAACCCGGCAGGCTATTCTCGCAGCGTACGCCGTCAAGGCGAGTCATGAGCGCAAGCTTGTGATTCTCGTTGTACCGAAGTCGGTCAAGTACAAATGGCGGACCGAGATTCTGGCGATCTATCCCCACGAGAGGGTCGATGTGTTCGAAGGAGGGGAGGTTTCGCTGGACGCAGAATGGGTGGTGCTCAACTACGACCAGGCGACCAAGTTGCAGACTTTGGGCGAACGGGCTTGTGTCCTGGTGGTCGACGAGGCCCACAAGCTCAAAACCGAAAGTGCGCTTAGAACCCAGGCCGTGTTCGGTTTGGCGGCTGCGGTGCCCGTTCGGTATCTGATCACAGCCACGCCGATCCTTAATCGGGAATCGGAACTGTATGCGCTCCTCAAGATCACCGGCCACCCGCTTGGCCGCATGGAGTTGCCTGAGTTCGTGAGTCGCTTCGCTGGTTCACGCGAGTTTCGGGCAGCGCTGAACGAGGAGATTCGCTCGAACTGGATGATCAGGCGTAATAAGCAGCAGGTGCTCCGCGGAAAGGTCCCCGGCAAGCAGCGAAATTATAGGTCGATCCCGATGCCGACCGCGATGGCCGAAGCCTACCAATGCCTACGCAATGACGCCACATCGGGGCTTGGACTGCTGCATAAGATCCGTCGTTTCCTGGAACAGGCGTGCGTTGTGGAGGCCGGAAAATACCTGCTTCGTGAAGTGGCACGCGATGAGAAACTGGTTGTTTTTCTCAACTACACACAGGATGCTTATGAGCACGCAGAGCATCTCTCCAGTCTCGGTGAGGGTCGATTCGTGGTGCTCACAGGGGAGACTCTTTCGGACGTGAAGCGTCAGGCAGTGCTCGACCTGGTGCAGAGCGACGACGGGGTCAAGGGTATCGTGGGGTCATATGGTGTGCTCGCTGAGGGCGTCGATCTGTGGCGTGCGAATCATGTTTACCTGGCAGGACAGCCATGGACGCCTGCGATGCAGGAGCAGGCCGAGGATCGGTGCAACCGACTCGGGCAAACCCGCATGGTGCGCGTTGAAATCCCGATCTTCGAAGGGACCATCGACGAGGCCATCCGTGAGTTGCTCCAAGGCAAGAGCGAGATTGTCGAGGATGTCCTCGATCCGAACGATGCCGAGCGGGCGGCGATCAGGAAGGCGACTCAAATGTTGAACGAAGGGCGAGTGGCTGTTGCCTAGGCCTTCGTTTCCCCATGCCAAATAGCCCGTCCACAAGACGTTCTCATCCCGTCGCGCTCCTTCTTGCGATTGCGATCCTCGCGGCCTTGGCCGGCATCGCCTATTGGCTCGTCTTCGGTCCGGGCGTTCGGGCGTGCACGACACCGTTTCTGTCGTCGTATATCCGAGATTACCTGTCCGCAGACATGGAGTGTCGAGCGATGTTCGGGCTGGGGGCACTCATCACCACGGGCGTGTTGCTCATGGCCCTTGCCGAGGCATCGTGCGATTGGGGCGGGCTACTGACGGTGGGGCGATGGCTTAACAAGGGGGGCATGGCGATGCTCGCCGTGGGGCTCGTGCCACTGATCGCCCTGTTGCTGTTGCTCATGATCATCGGAATGCTTGCGCAGTCGGTGCGCGAGAAGCTTGCAGGCATGCGGTCCAGGCGTGGCGCCGATTGAGAGGCTGAGCACGTCCGAATAATGCGGGTCGATGTCTGCCTCCTTGAATGGATGGCAGACCGTCGACTGGAAGCCGCATGCAAGATTCAGTGCACCGGGTGTGTTTTGGGTTCCTCACGAACGGAGGCCGGCACCAGAAACCCTTCGCGGTCCCAGGGCCAGATCTCATCACCCCATCGGTTGGTGACCGTGCGCACCATCTTTCTGGATAGCTTCTCATCAATATGGGCCAGTAGTTCGTCCATGCGCTGTCCCCACTTGCGCCTGACTTCAACATCATGCTCGTAGTGGAGTGCCTCGCGGATCGCTGTCATTTCGGCGCGTTCGCGCAACACGTCTGATGAGTTGAAAACCCAGTCGACGAAATCAATCTCCGCGAGCCTCCAGACGTTGACCGGAGAATTGAGATACTCAAGGGCGAAATCGGGCCCATGTAGGTTGCTGCCGTGCCAGTAGAGATGTTCGTCGAGTTGGACTCGATCGGTGAGGCCTTCGGCCACATAGGGATTCCCTGCGATGCCCCTTCGCAGATACGTGCAGGCGTCGATATAGTTGCCGGCTCTTAACATGCACAAAGCTGCGGGGTACCAGTTAACCGGGGCTCCTTCAGCCAGTTCGATGTAGGCCTTGAGCGCGGCCTCCACCTCGCCGTTGATGAAGTTGATGTCAGGGACGAGAAACCGGATGCCGAGATTGTCCTGAGGGCACCAACGCAGCAGCTTGTTGGCCAGTGCTTTGGCCTTGCGGCCTTCCTGTGCATGCATCAACCCGAGCAGGTAGCCGTGGGCGACCCGGAGGAAGGAGCGGTTCTCGAGGTAAAGCCAGCTGATCTGACCACGGAAACCCTTGGGGATCAGCTTGGTGGCGCGTTCGTAGGCTTCCTCATAAACCTCGGTCGCCTCCTCGAGCAAGCTCGCTTTCCAGAAGAGGTTACCCAGGAAACTGCAGGTCTCCAGATCCTTCCGGCCATTCTGATAGAGAGCCATCGCACTACGCAGCGCGTCTTCGAGCTCAATGCTCCCTTCCTCAAGTCTTTCCAAAAGCGCGTCAGTCTCGTGCTCGTCATCCATGTCGCGGCTGAATAGGCCTTCCTTGACGGGATTACCGCTGTCGGTGTACCCGTCAGTCACGCTGAAACTGAGTTCCATTTGGTGCTCCTCCTTTAGGGTTACGGTTGATGTCGTTTGTCGTCCTCGAGCTGCCGGCGAATATCGAGTGCTTTGGCTTTGGGCACGAGGATGAGTGAGAGCCCGAGTGAATCGGCAACTCGCTCGATCGTGGATAGGCGTGGGTCGACCTTTGCACTCTCTACGTCGGACAGATGTTGGGGCGACATGTCGGACCGTCCGGCAAGAACGGCGAGCGATTGGCCCGTTGCAGTCCGGTAGTGTCGGAGCCTGGAGGGAATGAGCGATTGCATGGCGATAGCCTAATCGTTCTGAGAGTTTGCCCATCATGCCATGGCATGAATTCGTTATATTTCCGCACCGGCAGCCTGCAACGGGCGCGGTGGGTGCGTATGTCGATCGCGGCTTGCGCTCGGGCTGAACGCTCAGCCTCTGAGCCGTCTAGGCTTCGAGCCCGGCGGTGGCCATGGCCTTCTTGAGCTCATGGATCCCGACCTTCAAATTGCGGAACAGAAACGCCGTCTTGCCATGCTGACTGGAGCCCGCCGACGTCAAATCGCCCACGCCGCGCAGTTCGGCATCCTTCTCAGCCAGATCGAACCCGTTGCTGTGATCGACCAGCAGTTGGAGGCGCTTCATCGTGCGATCGGCGGCCGTCTTGCCGTAGGTTGCGTCCTCTTCGTTGTCGTCGATGACCGGCTTGGGAAGGTAGAGGAAGAAGTAGCCTTTGCCGCCGTACCGCGACACCCGGCCCCGCAACTGGTGAAGCTGTGCGACCCCGAAGAGCTCTGCGTTGACGACAATCAGGCACCCGAGTGAGGCCAGGGTAATGCCGACCTCGATCACGGTTGAGGCTACGAGGATGCGTTTCTCCTTGTCGCGCATCTGTCGCAGCGCTTCCTGCTTCTCCGCCTCGAGCATCTGTCCGTGGGCGATCGCCACCTGGCCAGGGAAGTGCTTCGCCCATTTGCTTGCATTCGCCTCGATGCTCTTGGCTTCCGAACCTGTACTCACGGCCGCATAGACGATCGCGGTCTGCTTGCCGGCTGCCGCCACGCGCTTTACAAACTCAAGCAGTCGATCCTTCTCATGCTCGAGCACGATCCGCGAGACGATGTCCTTCTCAACGGGGCACTGACGCAAGAGCGACACATCCATGCCGCCAAACTGGACAACAGCCAAGGTCCGGGGAATCGCCGTCGCCGTCGCCTCGAGCAGGTTGGTGTGCTCATCGACCAACGCCTGCTTCTGTGCCACGGAAAACTTGTGTGCTTCATCGGTGATCACGAAATCGAGCCCGCCCTTTGTTCGGGCGACGGCCCCGATCACGGATGTGGTGCCGACCAGGATCGCGTTGGGTAGCTCTCGGATACCGGGCTTCACCTGGAAGGCTGGTACATCGGGGAAGTATTCCGCGAGTTCGCGCAAGGCCTGTTCGACCAGCAGCTGGTTTGCGGTCATCACTGCAACCCGGGCGCCGGCGAGATAGGCTGCGACCAGCGGGACCAGGAAGACCAGCGTTTTACCCGTGCCCACGTCGCCGGCGAGAAGCCGGTTCATCGGCCGGGCGCTGCGAAGATCGGCCACGATCTCGCGGATGGCCGTCTGCTGATCCTGAGTCAAGGTGTAGGGCAGGGCAGAGAGGAGGGTTTGGAGCGTTTCGTCCTGGATCGGGATCGCGGAGGTCGGGACGTGGCGCTTCACCTTGTTGGCTTGCGCGGCTTTCACGAGGGTCTGAACGCAAAGCGCGCGGGTGATGGCCAGCGCCTCTTCACCCTCCAGCACAGAGTTCGGCGCGTGCAGGGCCAGGAGCAGTGCGTGCGGCGACGGGTAGCCGGTGAGGCGTTCAAATGCATCCGCGGACAGACCGCTTTTCTGGAGGAGCAACTGGCCAGCCTTCTCCAGCAAGGGGAGACTGCCGGTGATTGCGTTGCTCACGGTCTGGGCTTTCACTCGCCCGGGGATTCCCTTGTAGATCGGGACGATCGAACCGAGCTGGGACGGATCGATCTGCAAGGCCTTGCGAATCTGCAGGGTCTTGTTAAAGAAATCGGTCTCGGCATACAGGTAGAGCGCGTGCTTGCCGATCGCGCTCTTCCACTCGAACACGTTCCCGAAAACAGCGATCTCCGCGTTATTGCCCCAGTGGTCCTTAACATTGATCACCAGGCGTCGGGCTTTACCGAGCGAGTTCGTCGGAACATTGTCCTCGTCGAACATCCGATGGCTGAACACCGTGCAGGCGAACAGGCACCTGCCGGTGTTGGCTTCGGGAAAGACATATTGCGGTGCGTTGAAGTCCAGATACTCGTGCGGTACCCAGAACAAGAGTTCTTCGGGTGCGGCCAGCCCCATCCGTTTCCAGACCGGTACGTCTTCCTTCTTCTCTGCGGGCGGCGGGGGCTTGGTGGCCATGGTTACATGAGTGACCTGAAGTAATCGAACACATCGCCGGGATCGTCGTTGCCTTCCACCACGGTGTCAGCCGAACGCGGTGGCGTGGGATCGGGCAGAGGGCTTTCCGGCGCTGGCATAGACGAAGGCACGGTCGCAGCCGCAGCCGCTGGTTGGACCGGTTGAGCGGGCTGGAACGGTGCGGCCGCTACGGATGAAGGAGGCCGTGGTCGTGATCGGGGTGCCTGGCTGGAAACCTGGTTGGACTGCGGTGGGGCGCGGCGGTGGCGGCGGCGGGGCGCAGCGTCGGGCACCATGGGGTTGAGCGGCGCTGTATCGCCTTTGCTCGCGATGTACAGTCGGAGCGCTTCTTGCAGGAAGCTGGACACGCTGCCGACAGGTAGCGCTTCCAAGAAGCTGCATAGCTCCGCATGTTTTTCCCTGTGCAGATAAAGTGCATACCGGGCGCGTTCCTCTGTTCGGCCGGCATTCCGATGTGCAGTCATCAAGACCTCCGCTTCATTTCCTGGGTGCTCGTTCGAGCGTCGTTGCTGGGACCACCGTCGCCGCGGGCAGTCGGCGGTGAGCGGGGTCATTGCGCTGCGGGCCGGCAGACTCTGGGTTCAAGGGCGTTAAGACCGGAGCCAGCCCGCCCATCAGAATGTGTTGCTGGAGCGTCTCGCGGATGAAGTTCGAGACCGTTCCTTGCGGGAGCGAATAGAGAAAATCGCATAATTGCGCGTGTTTGCGTTTGTTCAGATAGAGGACGAACCGTGCTCGATCGTCTTCCGTGTCAGCGTCCAAATTCGTTGGTATCACGATTTTCTCTTGCTCCCCGGCCAGCGCCAGACGTGCGCCGGCTGAAGCGGCTCGGTTGAGGGCAACGACACGGCTTGGTCTTGGGCGTCGGTCACCGATTCCTGTGCAGGCTGCTTAGCGGTGCGTCGGCTGCGGCGCGGGGCGGCTGGCGTCATCTGCAAGGGTGTGCTTGAAGCCGCTTCGCGCTTGACGATATCTGCGAGCACGAGGTCACGCAGGTAGCTTCCGATGCTTCCGTCTGGCAGCGCTTGCAAGAACTCGTAGACTCTCGCGTGCTTTCTTTTGTGCAGATAGAGGACGAACCGTGCTCGCGCGTCCACTGTTTCAGCGTCCACCGTCATGGGCATCACGATCTCCTTTTGCTCCCCGGCCAGCGCCAGGCGTGCATCGGTTGAGCCGGCGTGGCTGAGGTGAAGCGTGCTCTACCTTAGGCTCCGAAGTCTTAAGCACTTGCGACCTCCTTCTTGTTCTGCGTCCTCTGCGCGATGTTCAGGCCGAGTCTGCAAAAGCCTTCTGCAATCGCCATCCGCGGCGCCGTCACCATCGTGGCGTGGTGCCATTTGAGCGAGAGCTCGGAGAAAATTACCGGGGCACCGCCGCCGGCGACGAGGATTCCGTCGAGCTTCCGGGCAACGGGATCGAGGACGCGTGATGCGGTGTCCATGACTTCGGACGCAATCAGTGCGATGGACTGCTTGGCGTACTCGGTGACGTCCAGGCTCTTGCCGAAATACTTGATGTGTCGGTCGCGCAACGCCTGTTCGGCTTCGAAGGGATCGATTTGGATATTCCGCTCGTTGAGCAGACGCTGCATGTGCTCAGCGGCCAGTCGAATGCCGCCGCAGGAACCCGAGGCCTTTTCGATCATTCGGCCGGACTGAAAGAGCAGGAAGTCGGTCGTGAAGTGGCCGATTTCGACGACCGCCCATCGTTCACGGAGTGGGTCGTGAGCCGGGGACGGGGTGCCGGAAGCGGTGAGTAGCAGCGTCTGAAGCGGTCCCAGAGGTTGTGGTGCGACCAGCACCTCGGCGGGAATTTGTTGGCGCACCACTTCTCGCATGCGGTCTTTTTGGTGAGCGTGAAGGGCCGAGGGAAGGCCGGTGACAATCAGGCTGCTGCGCAGATCGACGCCAAGCTTTTCCAGTTTCTTCGCGGCACCGGCGATCAGTGCGCTGTGCTCGGGGGTCTCGATCCAATCGTTGGTCAATCCCAGTGACGGAGGATTGCCGCAGGACTGGACCAGAGCCGTTTCCCCAACGAAGAATCGTCGTTGTCCGATCCCGACGGTTTCCTCAGCAGCGCGAGCCGCTTCGGCTTCGTCCGAGATTGAGAACGCCGGGATCACAACTGAGGGAAACATAAACTCGCGTCGCCCGGCCGCAGACACTGAGACGACCTTCACCGCGCTGTGGCCGATGTCGAGTCCGATGATCGTTTTTTGCATATTTACCTCGATGAATGAAGAGCGTGTTGTCCGATTAGTGAAGTCGTGTCTCAGTTGTCCGTTGCTTGCCTGCTGGGGCCAGAAAAGCATGCAGTTCTGCATGCAGTGCTGCATGCAGTGCTGGATTGGCCTGCAGCTAGAACTGGGTGCAGTTGTGAGTGCAGTTCGCCATGGAGCGGCCACGAATCTGCACGTAAAAGTGACTGCAGACTAAGTGTGAGCCGAAGCCACCTCTTCGCCCTAAGTGAAGCTATATGCAATCTACCAGAACGGTGAAAGTGATTCAAAGAGCGGCAGTTGGACTTCTATGAGAATCAAGAAGCGAGCGCGCGGAGATGCCTATGAAGGGGAGGGTGATGGAGCGAGGCGCGGGAAAAGACCGACTAGAATGACCACGTCGAAGCTTGGTTTCGGGCTCGCGCCGAATCCATGTTGGCGGGTTTGAGGGTGCGGCAGATATGGAACGAAGAAGCTCGCAACTGTAATACACACGTACACGAATGATCAATACTGGTCTTGACACACTACGAACTAACTCTGTAGCTTCAAAAATAGCTTTTGTGTTGGGAAAATCACGAGCAAAACCTGCAATATACTGTTCCTAACACAGGTTGAAGTAAGTCAGGGGCCCGTAAAAACAAGATTGAAAAGCAGTAGGGCATGAAGTCAAGTTACCTATAAACAACTGGTCAAGGCACAACTCAAAGTGACTCCAAGCCAAAGCGCACTTGCGGCCCTTCCTGATGAAGGCATGAGCATCTACAAGCAGGCGCAAGCCTACCTCCTGCAGATGGACGAGCAGATTGATCGTCTGGACAAAATCCTGGCGCGGTTGCAACCACCGCTTAGCGGACGTGTACGTGTCGCCTGGCGAAAGTCCGGTGACAAGAGAAGTGCCGAGTGTCGGCCGGTGCTCGTGCGATGGAGGAAGCAGGGGGAGTTCTGGCGATCCGAAAAGCTCGGGTTGAAAAGTCTCGTGCAAAAGGTGCCGAAGACCGGGTCGTTCTACAACACCCGCGAGGAAGTCCGAGTGGCGGTGAGAGAGTTGTCGATTCTGCTGAACAAACGGTCGGCGGTCGTGGACGTGATCGCGCAATTCGAGCGATCGATTGGGATTTTCTGCGAGGCGGGCCAGAAGGTGATCCGGGAAGCGATAGAGCGGACCGACGACCTCGAGAAGCGCGCTGCCTTACTACCCTGCACGTGGCGCGACGGCGCGATGGAAGAGCCACCACCCGGCAAACTGAGCATCAAGCTTGAAGTGATGCCTGACGAGGAAAGGGCCGCTCTGATCGCAATGATTGATGCCGCGTCGTCGCAATGAAAGCATTCTTGCAACAGAAGACGGCGTCTCGTGTGTAGCCCCTTGACCGGAGGCCCCAGGGGGAATGGCGCCCCCTTGTTACCGTTCGACCCTGGCTCGCCTTCTGGCCGGAGGCCCCAACGAGAATGTCGTGCGGCCAGACTGTCCGGCGCCAACCCTTCCGGCCAAATCCCTGAACCGGCCTGAATCGTTACCGTAACGATAGGATGCAGGAGAGGCGGCCATCCTCCTGGCCGGAGGCACCAACGAGAATGGCGTTCCACCCAAAGCCCGGATGCGGCCCTGCCAAACCGAGGCCCCGCCATAGCGACAACAGCGCACGGCCGGATGCAACCGAGCACCGGACCGGAGAAAAGCCCGGCGCACGACCCGGGCAGCCGGGATAGCGATCGGAAGCGCAGGATCATGCAGGAAGGACAGAAGCAAGCTATTGAGCGGCCCTGCCTGGGGCAGACCCATTGATCATCCAGAACGGGCCTCTGGCCGGAGGCACCAACGAGGATGGCGAGCGTCGCCCGGTGACCGGTGGCGGCAGAGGGCGAGGCCAGCCCTATGTTCGACCGGGCAACGCGGCGTCTGACCCTTCACTCAGAAGTCCTGCCTTCCGACCCAATCCCAAGCTGTCGACCGGCCCATCAGTCAGTCCTCGATCCGGCTGCAATGAAGCGTTACGGTAACGCTATTGCCGCCCGAGTCGTTACCGTAACGAAATCCTTGCGCACCGAAAGGCAGGCCGGCGGCGAGCAACGCGGTACCGAGGCCGGTCCTCTGGTGTGAAGGGATCTGCAAGCGGAGTCAGACCTTCGGGCTGGAGGGTGGGCGATTCGGATGCAAGGTTCCGGCGACCGGCGTCGGGTCGGTGTCGTGGGGCGCAAGCTTCTCCAAAGACGGGCGAGCAACCCCAGGCAACTGCCCCAAGCGATCCCTCGGCCCTGCCCAGACATCCCAGCCCGAGGCTACAACGCGCATTCATGTCCAGCCGTGAGCCGGAACCGAGGCGATGGGTCGTATCACCGGAACGGAAGCCCCACGTTCCTCTCTGCCAAACCGAACTGCGCCCGTTGATGCGCGATCGCCCGGAGTGCGCGTTGCCCGTCGATTGCGCTGAGATAACGGTGTCTTCCTGTGAGACGGCCCTGCCTGCTTGGTGCGGCTGCCCGTCGATTGCGCTGGAACGGAAGTCCTCGCCTGTGAAGCGGCCCTGCCCTGAGCGACATTGGCGCATGCTGCCCTCAATCTGAGCCGGATTGATGTCTGCTCGACCGATCCTCTCGCTTGGAGGCTGCAACAGGGGTGTCGTTCTGTCCTTTGTTCGCAAGCCAGAGGCGGGCAGTCCCATGGGTCGGGTGCAGCCTGCCGGACCCGGCCCTGCCTCGAGCAGTGCGTCTGGCCGGAGGCACCAACGGGGGTGTCGTTCTGCCCTCTGGCGTGGCGGCTTCAGCCCGTGTCATCGATCGCGGAGGAAGGCGCCGGGATCGTCCATCAGAGCCGGAGGCCGCATCTCGGGGGCGTAGCAAATCGCGCAGGGAAAGCGCCGGGATCGTCCATCTGAGCCGGAGGCTGCAACGAGGGTGTCGTTCGGCCAGAAGGTCGGGCGAGGCACGGTCGCAATGTCAATCCCGATGGAACGGAGGCGTCCTTGGATGTGGCCTTCAAGCGTGACGCAGCACGCTGCATCCTTCGGGTCGGAGGCCGCAGGCCGGCCATGACCTTCGGCTGGAAGGGCTGATGTGTGCCTGGGAAAGGGTAAGGGTGAGGGTGAGGCGAAGAGCGCGCCCTTCTCCCCGGAGGCTACAACGAGGGTGTCGTTCATCCCACTCGAAACCCGCACGATGTTCGGGGTGTCAGCACCGAGGCCGGAAGCCCCTGCCTTTTTCTGCCCAACAGAACCGCCGCTCGAGCTGGCACCGCGGCATGGCGTGGCGCAGACGCGGTCCAGTGTCCGGAGGTGTTTGCTTTACGGCTCCCGAGACGGTTGCACAGTCGCCAGCGGCAGGAAAAGCCTCAGCGACGAATCGGCCAGTTCGATGAACGCGTAATGCCGATAGAAAGCGGCAGCCTGGTCGTCCTTGGCATCCACGATCAGGGCAAACGCGGCAATCTCGGAACGGGCGGCACGGCGCAGCGCATTGACCAGCAGCGCCCCGCCCATGCCTTGACCCTTGAACGCCTCATCAACCGCCAAACGCCCCATCCGGATGGCGGGTACGGCCGCATAGCGCGGCAGCCTGCGGGCGATGTCGGCCGGAAGATCGGACAGCGGAACGCTCGCCGTGGCAAGGGTGTAGTAGCCGACAATCCGCTGTTCCTCGGCAAGGGCCACAAAGCAGGCGGCTACCCGCCGGCGAATGTCCTGGGTGACTTGCTCGCGTAAATAGCGATCCAGCGGCGCAGCGCCACTGCTGAAGCTCGAGCGGTCATGGGTTGCATTGAAAGCAAGCACACGAAACGGCGGACTGTTCATTCATCACCGAACAATTCATCGTGCCGGGCCATCGCCCGCTTCAACGCAGCGGAGGGCTTCGGCGGCGACAGCAGGGCCTCGGCAAAGCGCTGCTGGTCGGCCAGCGACAAGCGGATGACCTCGGCCTGCTCAATGGCCCGTTGTGCGGCGTCCTGGACGGCAGAGACGACGAAATCGGTCATGGTGCGCCCTTGAATCTCCGCGGCACGCTTGAGCAGTGCATGCAGATCCGTGCTGATCCGGGCCTCGAGTCGGGCAGTGGAAGTGGCGGGTGGCATGATTAAATCCTCCTGCCAGAATTGTACGGCGGATTGCCGGATTGATCCAAGTGCAATCTAGGTCCAGAAGTCGGGCCTTCGCCCTGAAGTTCGATGGAAGGGGCCGTTGGGCGGGATGGGGTTTGTAGGTCGAGGGGCTGTCCTTCGGATCGGAGGGCGCAACGAGGAAGGTCGGCGGTCAGCCCTTTGCATCCGAGGATGGTGGGGCGCGACAATCATCGTGGCCGGTCGAACGACAATCATGATGGCCGGTGGTGAGGAGTCGAAGGCGGAGGGATGCAGTGGCCGGAGGCAGTGTCGATGCGGCCCAGACCAGGGGCGGTGGGCTGGACGTCTGCCCAGGTGGCGGGTGCTGCATCTGACTCATGGCGGCGGCGGGGCGGGGCGTCCTTCGGGTGGGAGGATGGTCGGATTCGTCCGTTCGGGCGGAAGGTTGCGGCATCCTTCCTTTGGGCGGGAGGGTGGTCATGTGCGTCCTTCGAATGGAAGGCGGGTCGGCGTGTCCTTCGGGTCGGAGGCCGGATCGGTCGCTGATTCGTGGCGGCTTGCGGCGCGTCGGTTGCGCTGGGACGGCGGGGGGCCGGTGGGAGCTCGAGATCGGACGGCAGGAGCAGCCCACAGCCGGGCCGGAGGCACCAACGGGGGTTTCTCGCGCGGCAGCAAGTCCGCGTGATGCCCTGGGGAGGCCTGGCCATGTGGCTCGGCGGATCGGCAGCCCCGCTTGGCTGGACGCTGATCGGCCGGTCCATCGATCGGACGCAAGCGCCGGCGGCCCGGCTCGAGGCAACGAGTGTTTGCGGATCACGACAGCGTGTCAGGCGGCTGGGCGGCTTCGTCCTTCCCTTGTCCCGATGGATGGCGACTGCCGCCCCAAGCGGCGGGCGCTTCTTCCGGCCCGATGTTCGACCGGTTCAGGGGCCAGCATCCCGATTCGTCCGGCCGATTGTCAGGTGGCGTCCAGCGGCATCCGGCAGCGCGGTGGCTCGGCTGTGGCAGACCTTCTACTCTGGGGTAGCCATTGGCAGCAGGGGGAGCGATCCATGTGGCGAGGCCGGGCAGCTTTGACCTTTGGGTTGGAGGTCGCACGGCTTCGTCCTTCGGGATGGAGGTCGGGCGGGGTGCTCCCTTTGGCAAGGAGGCTGGGGCGCCGGTCGAATCCATGTGGTCGGCGGGGGCGCGGGGGCGCGGGATTCCCTTGGGACGGAGGGGCTTGATTCTGTCCTTCGGGCGGGACAGCGCAGGGTGTGTCCTTTGGGTCGGAGGTTGGGTCGGGCTCGTCGGTTGTGCTGGGAGGGCGCTTACCCGGTGGTCGCTATGGGCCGGTGGGGCAGCACGCGCCGGGGCGGCATCCAGGCATCCAGGTCGAGGGCGGACGGCATGCGGGCTCAGCAGCCTGGCCGGAGGCACCAACGGGGGTTTCGGGCGGCAGCGAGTTGGGGTTTCGATCTTCGCCCAAGGTTGCACAATAGGTGATGGTTTACAGGCGTTGGTCCCTGGCCAAGTCAGCTTGTGCCGTACCTTTCTCGGGGTCGGAGGACTTCGATTCGGGCCAGAGGGTCAAGTCCAGCGCCCAACGTACAGTGGTGTGCGGTTGCGTCCAGATCGACAGGCGTAGGCGGTTCGTGCATTTGGGTCGGAGTGAGCAGGGGGTCATCCATTTCCGTTGGAGGCCGCAGCGGACTCATCCGATTCGCGTGGAGGCGGTTGAGGTCGTACCTTCGGGCGGGATGGTGGGATTGGCGTCGTCATTTCAGTCGAACGGGCGCGGGTGTTGATCCTTCGGGTCGGAGGGCGCAGGTCGGGCCATCCTTTTCCTTGGAGGGCGCTGGAAGGACTCGGACATTCGGGCCGGAGGACGCAGGTCAGGCTCATTCCTTTTCCTCGGAGGGTGCGTGGCACGGTTCGATCAGCCAGGGGCGCAGGCCATCGGGAAGGATGCACCAGGGGGGAAGGGACGCTCGGCCTGATCTCTGGACCGGCACTGGCAAGCTTCAGCCTGAGAGACCTTCAGTGCGGCCCTGAACGCAACCCGCAGTGCGAACGTGATCACCAAGTTCTCCCTTCTGCCGGAAGCCCTGCTTTTCTGCCGAACGGGGTGCTGGGCGGTCGGGCATTCTGCTCGGAGGGATGTGCGACGGCAGTGACCCTCAGCCGGAGGTTTCCGCAGCCATGAACGGGACGCTGCAGGGGGGAGGGGCGTGTTGCCCTTGAGCCTGGGGCAGGGTGGTCGGTAGCTGTTCCTGATCCGGTTGCTGTGCCGGCGGTTGCTCGATGGGCTCGTGGTGGTGAGGCGGCGCGGGTTTGCGTCTGGATCAGGGTCGCGGCAGGCGGGGTTTACGCGTCTGGGGTGGGATAACAGGTTATCGCGCTGGCGGTGAAAGGGAAGGCGGCCGGCGGTGCGACCTGGAGGGGTGTCTGATTATCCGCATTGACCAGCCAGAGATTGCGCATTGGAACCGGATACGATGTACGAAATACCATCCCTTGTTTGCGAATCGCGGCACACTGTACGAAAATACAGCTATGTTCGATATTCGCCTGATGCGCCATGACGGGATCCGCCTTGCTGCCGATGAGATGGCGAAGCAGCTTGCCCACACCGGCGACTTCGTCCTCGACCAGGCCAATGGGGCGAAGCGGCTGCGGATCAAGAGCCCCTGGGCGAGCGCCTATGCTGCGGTCGAGTTGTACGATCCGGTCCTGGTGAGTGCCCGCAACGGCGTGATGGTCTTTCGGGGGTTCGAGCGCAGCGCCGATCGCGGCGTCGTGCAGGAGTGGCTGGTTCGGGATCACTGAGGCATCCGGGACTCAGGGGGCGGTGATCTTTCGTGGGCACGAACTGGACGCCCAGGCCTTGCCCCATCCCTCACAAGACCCACCGGTTGCCTCGCCCTCGCTTGACTTCCCTCACCCGCGGCGATCGCCCTGCGCAGAGGACTTCTGCTGGTCTGAGCCTGTCAGGGCACCCATGCATCGGCGGGTGAAGTGCTTCGACGGAGGCGGGTTTACGCTTGCCGGGACGGATAACAGCTTATCGCGTGGGCCGGGGTTGCCCGCAGGCCTGCGGATTCGGTCCATGGTTGAGGAGGGGTTCGTCGCGTCCGGCCTCTGCGACATCCTCACAAGAAAGGAACGCCCAGCGACGTGGCGGGCGTTTGCGACTTTATTGCCACATTTTCGACTTTGATGGGAAAGAACGGACGGGGAACGACGTCCGGAACCGGGGGTTTTAAGGCCTTTCGTGGGATAACAGTTTATCGAACTGAGGGGTGATGGGTCTGCCTGGATCGGCGCTGCGAGGATGCTAGACTTGGCGGCGACTACCCACTGGCCATTGACCGACTTCGCCATGCTCGCATCCGCGCCCGTTGCCAAACTTCTCGACAGCCTGGGCCTGGCACTCGGCGCCCACCAGGTCGAACTCGTGGACTTGCATGAGGCTGAGACAGCCTATGTGCATCATTCCCTCGTGCCGGTGGCGGTGGTTGGGTACGCGCTGGTTTCTCCCGCCTTCGCCAAGGGTCGCTTTCCGAAGTTCAGCTTCATCGATCTGATCCACAAGCGCCCGGGGATGGACGAGATCGAGGCTTGTGCACTGGCTGCCGTCTGCGGGGTCGAGCTCACACCGCCTTTCTGGAGCAATCCCGAGCCATTCGGCCTCCATCTATGGACGATGATCGAGCGGTACGACCTGGGGGCGTTTTTCCAGCGGGTCGATCGGCCCTACGGCAGCCGCGGTGAGCATTACCTGATGCGCCCGCGCGGATTCGACTGGGTCAACCCCGAGAACCCGGAGATCCCGGGCGCGCTGGACCAGTGGCGTTTCGATTATCGAAAGCTGCCCCCTGTCCGTCAGCTCCTGGTGGCCACGATCCTGCAGCTCTACTTCCAGAGCGAGGACGAGTACTGGATGACCGGCCGTGTGCCCAAGAAGTGGCATGCGGCCGAAGGTGTCGAGATCCTCAAGGCGAACGGTGCGCTGCAGGACTGGGCCCGCTTGGTTGCGCTCTATCCGGGGTGGTGATCGGGCGCCTGTCTGGGCTTTGCGTTGAGCCGTCAAATCGGCATCGCGCGAGCCCCCTCGCCAAGGTCGCCCGACCCAAAAAGGGCGACGCAGGCACGGTAGACACCACCACCTTGCGATAACAGTTTATCCGGCGTGAAGCCGGGCCAGGTTGGGTGTGGCGTGTCGCGTACATCGGCCCGCTTCTTTGCGCGTTGCGCATCGCTAAAGTTGGCGCGCGCATTTCTTGTCTCGGGATCGGGGCGGCGGGCCGGATGCACAGCGGCCGTCAGATCCGTTTCGCAGTGCGGCCCCGGCATCTCCTTGGGGCAGGAAAACCTCAATCTCAAGGAGCAACGATGGATACGATCGCAACGCGAAATACCTTGGACGAACTCGTCCGGCTCAATGAGCTGGCCACGAACGGAAAGTGGCACGTTCCCGATACGCGTGACCGGACGGTTTGCAACGCCGCGGTCGAGTGCCAGGCTGGCTATGTCGTTGCGCGTGGCTATTCCTCGCCATCGGTTAGCACCACTTACCGTGAGCTCTGGAACGAAGCCGAGGCTAACAGCGAACTGATCGCCGTGATGCGCAACGCACTCCCCGATCTGCTTGCCGCAGTCAAGGCGCTCGAGAACCTTAAGGAAGCCGTCGAGTACGCCCCGCTTGGCATCCGAGGGCTCAAGGCAGTCGGACGAGCGCGGATCGCCCTTGAAAAACTGACTGACCCCAGTCAGCAAACCTCCAGCTGACGGTGCCTGTGCCACCCGACCCCTGCATCGTCTCCAAGACCTGCGGGGGTATTTCGTTTGTGCCGATCGCGATTCCCATCGCAACCCCTGCATCTCCTTGAGGCAAACCAACCTCAATCTCAAGGAGAATCATGATGAACACCCCGATAACCACAACGTCGCTGAACACGACCGAAGCTGTTCCTGTAGCCGTACCCGTGCCCGTATGCGAACTCACCAGCCGACTCATCGAGTATGTCCGCCTCCAGGCGATGCGGGCGGATTTCTACCAGTCCGTCGAAACGCAGCGGCGCTTGATCGAGGCGGAGGGCTCCAGTCGTAGCCATGTGCTCGTTCTGCGTTGGTTCCAGGCACGCATCAAGGAACTCGAGGACGCGCTTGAGTCCTTCGGACCGATCAATGCGCGCGACGACCTCATGAAGCTTGATGCTGCTGTGAGGATCACCCTTTCGCTGGAAGCACAGTTCGGCGAAGCCATCGATCAGGATGAGGAGATCGGTGGCGTCGATGCGGTCGACTTCATCGCCGGGGTGCTGGTGAACGAAGTTCGTCCTGTGCTTGAATCGCTGGGTTTGCGCGAGCCGCCGTTCTGGACGGATGCCGAGGCCTATGGCTATCGCGTCCATCGTGGAGGCGATGCCGATGCCCTCGAACTGCAGGGTTTGTTCTGGTGGTCGCTTTATCGACCGGACTGGATCGAGTGTGAATGCAGCCCGAAAACCTTCGAGACCCACGAGGCAGCCTGGCGTGATGCCGTGGCGGCCTTTGAGACGGAGGTTGCTGCAGAAACGCCGGCGGTAACTGATGAGTAAAAATGAGGAACGCTATGTGATTCAACAAGGACCGACGAGAAGGCATTGCCACGATTGGCAGCCTGTAACAGAAATCGAACGTACGAAATGCCGGTGTCCGCACTCGCGACGGACAGGCGATGGAACGCACAAAAGGGAGGTGCTACCATGGCTTCCATGGAACGCAAACTGAATTACGTGGTTTTCCCCGAAGACGGTGTGTTCGTTGCGCGCTGCCTCGATGTTGAGGTGGCAAGCGACGGACCGACCGAGCAGGAAGCTGTGGCTAATCTGAAAGAGGCGCTGGACTTATACTTCGAGGACCACGAGAACACGTTGGCCGCTGCGGGTGGCCGGGTCGTCATTGTCCCGGCCGGACGCGACCCGCTTCCGCATGGGACGTTCGCTCGATTCTGAGGCAGTCCGGACTGGACATCACCCAGTTCGATTGAGCAGTACGCAATCTCAAGCCCGGTTCTCTCACGAGACCGGGCTTTTTCACGGCCCGGTGCTCGTAATGCCCGGTTTGATCTCGGTGAACCTAGCGTGCGCTTGATATCCCCCAAGGTACCGGTCCGGACTTTCCTTTTGCCAAACGGTTGTTGGGCTTCCGTACCATTGGCATCTTCGACCAGGGCATTCTTCCAGGCCTGCTGCGCGCCTCAGCCAGCGCGCTGCAGGTTGGGGCCACCTTGCATCCATCCAAATGCGTTGCATCCGATCCTTGCGAAGCGCCTCGCGCAGCGCGGAGCAAGGCTGCCGCCGAATCTGGGTCGGTTCACCAAATGGTCACCTTTGTCCCCTCCTGCAGCGCTTTCCATAGCGCGGAAGGAGGGCGCCGCCGGATGAGGGTCCATTTTTCAAAAGGGTAGCTTCCATTTCCTCCTGTAGCGCTCGTCATAGCGCGAAAGGAGGCTGCCTATTATCGAGGTCGGCCAATTAACGAACCGTTACAGAACAATAGATCCGTACCAATAAACGCAATTCGGCAGGGCAGGGAGAAGATTTATCCTTTCGGAAGAAAGTCCTTATTGTCATTCTCAATTCGGCTAGAATGATATAACCTATTCATTAGGCGTTTTGTTAAAGGAATGGAGATGAACTCGAAACCGGTGATCGCTTACGAAGATTGTCTTTCAATTGAGGAGTTGCTCGGTTTGCGCTCGGCTGCTTCGGGAGAACGGTTCTTCAATTGGAATGAGATCCTATTGTTGGGTTTTTCTGCTCAAATGGTAGAGACGTTTGTGTCGGTCTCTGGATTGACGCTCGAGGAGATCGCGCTTGCGATTGGGGTTCATGTTTCTTCCCTTCAGCAAAAGCGCATGGATCCTGTCGTTTCAGTACGCCTGCTCTGGCTGGGGGTGTTGTTCCAGCGTTGCGAGGAAGTACTGGAGTCGCGCCAGGTTGCGGCATTCTGGCTCAGAAGTCCGGCGCAGTCTCTCAATGGCCGAGCGCCGTTGTGTCACCTTGGTGCCGCCATGGACGCCAGGAACGTGCTCGCCATTCTGGATCAAATGGAGGCTGCTGTTGAGGTTTGATCCGCCTTGAAGTTAGGAGGGTGGACGTTCAATTGGCCGTCATCGCATTTGGCGATGGCGGCTTTTTTACGCGTTCGTTCAGGGCATATCTCCGGGGCAGGTCTTAAGTAAGCCGCAGCGACTTCGGGTCGGTGCTTTTTCCAGAGAAACCGTGAATTAGAAGGAGGATCGACGAGTTGACGGAGAAGCGCATCCTCAACACGGCCGGCGAGGACGTCTACTACCGAGTGGCGTCCAGCCTCCAAGCCTATGTGACGACCCTGTACGCGGCGGCTGGCATCAAGGGTGGCTCATCGCACAGCGGGAGACGGACCCTCGCAAGCAATCTCATCCGCGAGGGGCACGCCCTGGAAACCGTTCAGACGTTGCTCGGCCATAAGGACATGGACGTGACGGCCTGCTACATCGACGTCGACACGGCGAGATTGCGCGAGATGTTCGAGGCGGTGTTATGATGGTACGCATTGAGTACCATTGCGTAGCGCTATGACAGAACAGACCCAGCAAGAGTACCTGAAAGCGGCGAAGGCGACGCTCGGCGTGGAATGGGACGATTTTGCGGAGAAGGCGGGCATCAAGCCCAGGGCATTCAAGACGTACCGGATGCCGAGCACGTCGAAGGATTTTCGCCCCCTGCCGCCCCTCGCTCGCAGCGCCATCGACCGGCTGCTCGCCGACCACCAGAAGAAGATGCGAACGGCGCCCAAAAGCGCTTGACGTAGTACGCAGCGCGTACCATAATGAACCCATCGGATAAAGATCATGAAAAAGAGGGAAAGATGGGTTACAGCAGAACTTGGTCTACGGCCTACGTGGCGGAATCCATCAAACGTATGGAGCGCCAGTTCCGGGCAGACGCCGACTACCTTTGGACCAAGATGGCCATCTCCGAGTGCGGCCAGGTAGCGAAAGCAGCCGAGCAAATCGGCGAAGCCCTGGGTGACACCAAACTGGCAAGCATCGCCCAGTCCGTGGCGGCAACTGGCACCGGTAACAACCGCTACAAGCGCATCACCGACAAACAAGCCCACGCTCTAACCGTGGCGCTACTCGAAAAGCATGGTTCGGCGCGCGGCATTGCCTTCGCCGTCTGGGGTGTCACAGACGCCAATATCGAAGGAGCAGACGCATGAGCGCGGAACTCATCGCCAACGCGGCAAAAGTCGAAAGTCTGCGCGAGCTGGTCGCATATTTCAACGCGGCAAAGGAGATGGATGACGCTGTGGTTGTGAAGGGGCATACGGTGATCGGACTGACGGAGGGCTTTACGCCGTCCGACAACCTTACCCGCGCGGTTCTGACCGCTTACTTCAAGCTGTCCGGGGCAATTTTGGACATGTGCCCTCCGTATTTCGAACGTGACCCGGCGTGGCGCGCCTGGCAAGAAGCGCGTCAGGATATCGCCAAAGTACGTCCTCACGGCTGGGTGCACCGCATTGTAAATTTGATGACGGGGCAGCGCCACGCAACCGACGGTCACTATCTCGGTGATGTTGAATGGAAGGTTTGCATGGACATCATCGCAGCGCATTACAAGCGGCAGGAGGAGTTGGATGGATGACCTGGACCTGTCCGGCTTAACCGATGACCAGGTCGTTGAGCTTGCAGCCCTGCTCGCAAGGGAGGCTCTGCGCCGAAGCCCAGCGATGCAAGCAGCGTTTCAACACGCCATGATCGATGAGGCGGAGCGCTCTAGGATCGCCGCTGCGTCTGCGCAGGCGGGCCGCGCAAAGGCTGTGCGTGAGATCGAAGTCCAGGCCACACGGGCGGGCTATGAGCAGGAAAAGGAAGCGCACCGACGCCGGGTTGCGACGGGGTTTGCTGGGCTCGTTAACCGCGCGGCGAGCATCATGGGCAAGCCGATTGCCGAAGTAACGATTGTGTGGATGCCATCAATGTGGGGTAAGGGGGGCGCGCGCGTTCACATCAATCAGGGGCAGCAAGGCGCGGATGCAAGATGGCATCTTGTGGAATACATCGAAGCGTCGCAAACACTGTACACAGCCCCTGGTTTGCGATCCCAGTCCGCCGCGCTGCAGGACATCACCCGCCAGATCTGCGCTATTGCCCGTGCGCTAGGCATCACAGCAACGACTGTAATCAAAGGAATTGATGTATGAAGAACCTGCCCGCCAACCCGCTCGCTGCCATCGTGAAAAAGGCGGCGGCGTTACCTGCGGTCACTGGGCGGGTGGCTGCACAACAGGCGCGCATTGACCGGCGAAACGGCTGCGTCGTGATCGTTGCCGACGTCTCCTATTCGATGGCCGACACCGCATTTGGGGGTCATCAACGCAAGATCGACGTTCTGCGTGATGCTGTCGATTCTGTACGCACAAGTATCGAGGCCCGTTTGATCGCGTTTTCCAGGCGCGCGGAATTCGTGGCAACGCTTCCTGAGCCGGTCGGCAATACCGACCTTGCAGCCGCATTGAAACTGGCCCTCACGTGCGACCCGGGACGCATCCTTGTTATCAGTGATGGAATTCCTGATAGCGAGTCCGCCGCGCTGCTCGTCGCGCGGCAGGCGCGAGGCGCCATTGACGTGTTGTACGTCGGCCCGGAAAGCAATATTGACGCAATCGAATTCATGCAGAGACTCGCGAAGTCGGCCGATGGTGTGTTTCAACTCAACGACATTTCGAGCAGGTCAGGTGCTAGTCGTCTGCGATCCATAATGGGCGGTATGCTGCCGCCGCCAACGGAAGATTAACTGCCGAGTTGGTTGAGGAAGAGGAAAAGATCATGTTCAGGAAACTGCCACGCCTAGTGATTTCTGAGCACGACATCGAGGCGGCTCTTGAGCATCTTCGCAGCCTTCCTTATCGGAACAATTTGCCGATAGCCTGGGACCGGCAGCGTCTTCTGGGGTTGGTCCGCGAGGCTGCTGGAGCCCGCCCGAAAATTGGTCAGTTGCTGGAAATTGCTCCCGGAGTGTTTGGCATCATCAAGCCCTTCGGCGTAGATATGGTTGGCTGGTGTGAGACCGACCACCGCCTCCAGGTTTGGCTGGCAGTCCGTCGGACGGGTACGAACCCAGAACTGATTGCCGATCTTTGATCGAATAGGAAAAGCCATGAGCCAACGACGAGAAGACACGGATGCGCTAATTGATTCTTTTCGCAACCCGGGAACTGACCACTATCGCATTGACGGGAACGATGCTGCAGCTATCGCTTGGCGCTTTGATGAGCGCTTCAAGGAAGGTGTGCTGTATGCGGCAAGTATGTTAGTGGCGACGCACGACCAGCCAACCATGGCCGCAACCATCATTCGAGAGGCAGGGCTTAACGAGGCCGACTGTTCCAGCATGGAAGACTTCGAGAAGAACAATCTCCGCAAAATTCAGGGCGAGAGGGGTATTGCCCTGCGTGGCCTGTAACCTCAAGGAAAAGAAATCATGACTTTCAAATCGTATTACCTTGGGTTTTTGTCCGGAGTGGCTGTCACGTTGGGTGTGGTTGGATTTGTGCATGGCGCGGTCCGGCTTGGTTGGCTGGTCCTGTAGCTGCAGGGAAAAGTATGGAATTCGAACGCTGACTGGCCTGCTCTGTCTCGCGCTGCCCATGATGGCCTGGATGGCATGGGAAGCGCACAACCGCACCACTGAATGACTGCATCGGTAAAGGGAGATTTATATGGAAAACACGCAAGGTTTGACGGGCCACGAGCTGGTTCTCGGCTGCGGCAAGGATGGCATGGCCGGTGCGGCCACCCCAGTTTTCGTTCCCCACGCTGAAGGCGATAGCTTGCATACGCTGGTGGTCGGCACGAGCGGGCAAGGGAAGTCGATGCTGGCTCGGCTCAACGACGTTGAGCGGCAGGCTTGGTCGGAATGGATGACAGCACATCCCGGCGTAAACGGCATGGACTGGCCCGGTTGGGCAGCGGTCGGTGAACGCGAGACGTAGGCCATTCGAAGGCTGTACGTGAATTGGGAACTGGAGGACGAAGCATGAGAATCACGTACGATGACCAGGACGACATCCTATTCATTGAGTTCTCCAAGGAACCCATCGTCAGGGATGTTTCGCATGGCTGGAACGTCAATATCGGCTACGCGGCAAACGGAATCGCTGAAATAACGATTCTTGACGCCAAGGCATCTGGCTACTGGCCTCTGGAGAACGCCAAGGATTTGCTGCCTCTCGCGGCCTGATCCAAGCATCAAACTTCAACCCCCGCGCAGTCTCATTGGCTACCGGGGGTTTTCTTTTGCTCACAGCGGATAGCTCAATCCCCCGCTGCCTGCAATCGGGTGAGGAAACCATCAAGCAGCCTGTGGCAGCTTTTGCCCCGAACCTGGCGCCGCGCATGTTGGCGTGTGTTGCGATCGGGATGTTTCTTCGCCGCTTTTCTCATCACGCAGGTGGTATCTCCTTTGGGCAAGCCTAACCCTTCCTTCAGGAGTCCATGATGCAAACCATAGCCACCGAAACCGATCTCTCGATCCAACTGCCATCGCCGTCGGCGTGGCGCTACGAATACACCGATGACGCCGGAAGACACATCGGGTACAGCTATACCGAGGTGCCGCGGAACACGGCCACCTATGTCCCGATGTTCACCCAGGGGCAGGTCATGCAAGTCCTTCGGGCCCAGCATGCTGCCTCGGTCGAGCTTTGGCGCGCGAGCGAAACCTATGCCGCCCAGGCGAAGCGACTGGCGATGGAGCTCGAATGTCTGCTGCTCGACTGCAAGGATACGGCCGCCGTCTCCCGCTGGTGGGATTCGGCACATGAGGCGCTGTCCCAGTTTCGCGCGGTGATCTCAGGCGAGCCGGCGGCTGCCGATGCTTCCGAGGCGGAGATGGATGTTTCTGAACCGTTGCCGGTGCGGGTGGTGATCGATCTCGATGGTGGCCTGGTCCGGAACGTCCTTTCGAGTTTGCCGCTCGAGTACCTGGTGTTCGATCGAGATATCGAGGGCTGCCCCGAGCAGGATGTGGCAGTGCGTCCGGGTCTCCATGAGGGCGATGTGCAGGTCTATCGGTCGGGCTATTACGGGGCCGACGTCGATTCCGATCGAATTGCACTCATCTATTCGTCGCTCGAGGTTTCAGAGGACGCTTCTCTGGACGCCGTGCAACCGAGTCTGGGCAATGCCCAGCGCTGAAGCGGCTTTGTCGCGCTTTCCTTGACGGCCAAACGGCCAATCCGACCGCAAGGAGCGGTTTTTTTTCGCGTGGCGGTTTTCACTTGCGCTTCGGGCGATTTCCTTCGGGCAGTTCTAACCGAAAGGAGGATCACCCATGATCGAAACCGCTGTGTTGTGTCTTGCCTTGAACGTTTTCCATGAGGCTCGAGGCGAGCCGGAGACAGGCCAATGGGCCGTTGCCCAAGTCACGATCAATCGTGCCCGCCATGATCCGGCCAGGGTGTGCGAGACGGTCTTTGCGCCCCGGCAGTTTTCGTGGACGAATCGGCTGGTCGAGGCACCGACGCCGGCTGTTCGCAGCGCCCGTGCCGAGCGCTTCATGCCGAAGGATCCGGTGGCATGGAAGCAGGCCAAGCGTATCGCCCGCAAGGTGATCGCCGGCGCTGGCAAGGATGTCGTCGGGGATGCAACGCATTATCACGCGACCTATGTGTCACCCTGGTGGGCTTCCTCGCTGGTAGAGGTGGCGCAGGTCGGGAACCATGTGTTTTATCGATGACTGCATTGAGAACCCAAAAATGGAGGGCGCATGCCTACAATTATCCGGCTGTGGCAGGTGAACAACCCTTCCGTATTGCCCCGCTGCAGTAACCCGAAGGAGATCAAGATGGATGTACTGCTTGATGTAGTTCGTGTCGACGCAAGACGCGACTACACCCTGATTCTCGAGTTTGAGAACGGAGAAAAAAGGGTGTTCGACATGGCGCCACTGATGGACAAGAAGCCTTTCGTCCAACTTAAAGGGCTTGAGGTCTTTACCAAGGCGGCCGTGGACTACGGGACTGTCGTTTGGCCCGGGAACATCGACATTGCGCCCGAGACACTCTACGACCGGTCGAGACCGGTCTGATAGGCACAGGTAGCCGCTGGGCTAGAATCCATCAAGGATCAAGGAGCAAACGATGAGCATTGAGACTGGGTTGGTGATCGCTTTCGCGATCGTAGGCCTGGGTGGTGCCGGTATGGCAGCAGGCCTCATTTGGCTGAAGAAGCGCGAAGCCGACAAGCAGGACAAACTGCATCGCGCGTGATCGGTGGTAAGCCCGGTGCTTGCACCTGATCTGATCTGACCCGACCCCTCTGACCAGCAATGGCGGAGGGGTTTTTCATGTGCGTACTTGAGCGCGGCGAAGCGCTCATTCGCGCGGTCTGTTTCTTTTGTTTAGTCTTCCTGCGCTTTTCATCATCATGTGGCGGCATGTCGTGGATGCAGTTCAACCCACGTTCAAGGAGTCATGCCATGCAAGTCACTTCGTTCAACCAGGTGTTCAATCTCACGCGAAACGATGAGGGTGTGCCGCAAGTTGCACTCATCATCGATTCCCTGGAGATCACCAATCCGCTGGTTTGCCCTAGCGGAGATTTCGCGGTCGATCCGCGCATCGACTATGGCATCAGCGATACGCTCGCCTATCTCATCGCGAAGCTCAACCAACAGCTGCGCAACGAGGCCGTTGACCGCAATGCGCGGATCGATCGGGCTGAGGAACTGGAGGCGCTTCATCCTGAGCCCTCGCAGCACAAGTACGTCCGGTTGGGCTTCGGTGCCTGCCCTCAGTGCGGAAGCCAGACGCTCGCCCACGGCGAGGTCGAAATGGTCGGTCGTAGCGCTTATGAGGATGTGCGCTGCCAGGCGTGCGGAGCAAGGTGGAACAACCTCTACACGCTCACCGGCTTTGAGATCGTCGAGGATGGGAGTGTGCGCGGGGTCAGGGCGATTCGCCTCCAAGCGCAGCTCAAGAAGATCGACCAAAGGATCGAGAATGCCAAGTCATTGTCCGAGAAGTTAGGAAGCGGCTTCCCGGTCTCCGGCGCGGATGGCCCCATCACAGTCGCAACGTATCTTGTCCAGCTGCAGGCTGAGCGCGACGCGTGCGCGAAGGCCATCGCGGACATCGAGCACGCGGCCCCCTGCGATGAGTATTTCGCCGAGATGGTGATTGGAAATGCACCCGAGCGCTTCGATGCGATCGCGCTGCACGGTACCCGGCTCGTGGATTACGACGAAACCGGTCGCCGTCTCATCGAGGTGGACGACCTTGATCCGCAGTTCTGGTCGCTCTATCTGCGCCAGATCGAGGGCGGTGTGGTCTGCATCGCAGATCTTTCGACCCGGGCCAAGGCCGAGCAGTACGCCGTATCCTTGAGCGCCAAGTACGGGTTTCGTTTCGACGATTCCGTTTGAACCCAGCCCCTCTGTTTCCCAGAGGGGCTTTTTTTCGCCAATCCGTTTCCATTCTGTCTCGCGGCATCTCCCCCTTGCAGTTCAACGTCAACTCAAGGAGATGATCATGGAGATCCAACCCAGCTTTCCCTTCTCGAAACTCTACGCAATGCCTGAGGAGATCGAGGCGCTTCGCACCACGTACGAGCTCAGCACCCAGGCCGGTACCTGGTATGCCGAGGCATCCCTCGCTCACCCAAAGATCATCGTCACCGATGGCAGCTTGCGCTCCATGATCGCCCGGTTCGACGAGCACGCCCTGTGCGTCGAGCATGGCGGTTCAGCGTTTGCCAATGCGCTCTTTGTCGCTCGCGCTCATCAGATGATGCCGTTTCTGCTTGCTTGCATGGAGATCGCGGAGGCGGTGGCTCGTGGCGAGATCAACCTGGATGTCTTGCAGACAAAGGCTTCCAGGCTTTTCGAGCCTTCCCCCGTAAGCCCGTCGGTCGAAACGAGCACCCAAGGGTGATGTGATGGCCATTCAGATCAACACCCACTTCTCGACGCTGATGCGTCTGGCCAAGGCCGTCGGCAATGCGAAAAAAGCCGGTGATCCTGTGGCTTTGGCAAAAGCGCAGGCTGAGCACGATGCCTACAGGGATCTGTGTCTCAAAGCCGACGTGATGCATCTCGGGGTTCCGGTCGGAACCTTGCTCTAACGCGCTCCGAGCCCTTCTGTTACGAGGGGCGTCGCATTTCCTTCAATGCCCGCGGTACTGCCCGTCCTTCCATTGGGACGCGCCACCGTCATGATCAGGACCGATTCAAATGGCCAAGAAACGTTACCTCACCTTCAAGCTCGAGGAGCTGATCCCTCTTGTCGAGGCTTCGCGCAACGCGACCCTGCATCAAGCCACCTTCGAGCAGTTGTACGACAAGAAGCTGCATATCGGCGGCGTGATCAAGTACGACGCACACTGCTTTCCGATGCCGGACAGCCTGGACTATTCCAAAGTCCCTCCGGCGCTGTGGCTGGTCAAGGACCAGGGTGTCTATTTGATGGGCTCGCAACGACTCGAACGCGAGCTCGCGCCCGGCGAGTCTGTGCCGGTGGCCTATGCGCTCGAGTGCGATCCGACCACGTTGTCGTTCGACATCTGGTGGAATGCCGCGAATGAGACCTGCGGCGGCGATGATTTTTGCGAAGCACTGCCGCTCAATTGGTTCGAGCTGGCGATCCAGTCTGGTGGCCCGTTCGTTAAGCTCCAGATGCTGGCCTCCCAGATCCGAATGGTCCTCCATTGACCGATTGATGTTCGAGGTTTGCATGGCCTCGAGCTGACCCCCCACGCCTCTCTTCTGTTTGTTCGAAGAGGGGCGTTTTTTTCCGTACCGCCCTCCGGCATCTCCCTCCTTGCAGTTCAACCCTTTTCCTACAAGGAGATCATCAACATGTCCCAATCAGCCAAGGACGCTGCCTCGCTGGCCAGTGGCATCCGTATCGATTCGATCCAGTGTTCAGTTTCGCCGGATGCGAACATCTTCAACTCCGACTTCGAGGCCACTGTCTGGCTTCGCGAGCATCTTCCCGTGTTTCTCGAGGCGATCGAGGTGGTGCGCTTGCTGGAACCCGTCCTCGAACGCATCTCTCAACCCAGCGAGCGTTGGCCCGCACTCGCGGCGCGGTCAGTGATCAAGAAGCATCGACAGGCGTACATCCAGTACCGGCTCGAGATCTTGGGCAAGAACGCCCACGAACGCATGTCGGCGTGCTCACCGGACCTGGTCGGCGCCTTCGGCGGTGCGGAGATCGACTTCATGACGCCCGAGGAACGGGAAGAACGCCATCAGCTCATGCTCGAATTGCCGTCGTTCGCAGAGGAACGCCTGGCTGCAATCGATCGCATCCGGCAACGCATTTCCGAGCGTCGTCGTGGCAAGGCGATCGCGTTGGTGACGGAGGCCTTGTCGTCTTCCTTCGCGGAGGTACCGGCATGACGACCTGGATCATCGATGTACGTGACAAGGTCGGCCAGCGGGTTCAGCCGTATGCCGACGTTCCCAAGGAGGATCGGCGTTTCAGGAAGATCGTCGCCTATACCTTCACCGAGGCGCTCACCAAGGCTCAGGCTGAGGTTGCGGCGCTTCTGGCTAGCGAGAAAGGAAAGAAGCCATGAAAACCATGACGCTGACCGACGGCGAAGTTTCGGTCACGATTCCGGTCAGTCCCAGACTTGACCGAGAAGGCGCGTGCCTCGATCTGATCATTCTGCAGCAAGTGATGATCGGATTCCCTGTTGCCGTGCGCTTGTCGTTGCGCACTGACGGGACGGTCGGAATCTGGCAAACCGTCTTCGATGGAACGGGCAATCACTACGCCCACGTGGATGACGGTTACAACCGTAACCCCCCGCGCGCTCCTACGGAGGCACAGCGCCGGACAGTTGCACGCTGGTGGGCCGGGATCGAACGCCCATGCGGACTTCCCTACGGTGTTGGCCATAGTCTGCTGGAGTGGGCCTTTGCCGGCATGTCGCTGTCCGAGATGACGAATCGCTATCTCGATGGTTCGCATCCTGCACTGACGTTTCCGCACGACGAAGGCCTTGTCGAAGATCCTTTCGTCGACAGGACGCCATGGCAGAAAGGAGAGGACGCGCCCCTTTGACTCTTGCTTCAATCCGAACTTTTGGAGGAAACCCGCATGACACAAGATGATGCTGTCTGCCTGCAGACAGAGATCGATCGGCTCAAGGATGCCTTGCTGAAGTCCCAGGCCGAAGCAGAACTCTACTGGAACGAGATCAAGGCCATGGACGAAGCTTTATCCAAGGGCGATCGTACCAAGGTTCTTATTCGAGTCCGCACGGCTTCGACCCTGAAGCCTTGGGCTCGACACGAACTGAAGGCACGACTGAGGGCTGAACGGGAGCGCTGCGCGAACGTTTGCCTGGAATCCAGCAGGCGGCCGGAAGACACAGGCGCAATCTTCGCACACCGTATCCTTGCGCTGAACGACGCCTGATTCGTCCGTCCTGGACCCAACCCTACGCCAGCCTCTGTTCCAGAGCTGGCGTATTTTCTTGGTGGGCCAAGGTTCAGGCTGAGATAGGGTTATCTTTACAGAAAGGAACCATCATGCACACTACAATCCTTCGCAAAGTTGGCGGTTCGGTCATGCTGGCAGTGCCTCCAGCACTTCTCGATGTTCTGCACTTGGCGGCCGGCTCCAAGGTCGGCCTGGCCGTCGAAAATGGCCGTCTGATGATGGAACCGGCCGCCCGCCCGCGCTACACGCTCGACGAACTGCTTGCTCAGTGCGACGCTTTCAGCCGAAATCTCTGAAGAAGATCGCGAATGGCTCGATGCACATCCGGTCGGCGGTGAGCTGCTCTGATGGAGCGTGGAGGGGCGCATCCGAAGCAATGCTGTCGCTTTAATGCACCACAGAGAAATGGGCGTTAGCGTGAGAACTGTCGGAAAACGCAAGGAGCGCCCGGTCAGCCTTCATCCTTCAGGTGCACTTCTGGCTGAAGGTGCCCGATTCAATGACGAGATACACCGATTGCCGACCGGCGAAACGACTTTTGTTCCCAAGGGGGTGTACCGCTTCAAGACCCTTGAGGAGGCAGATGAGCATCTGATGGACTGCATCGCCAAGGGCATGGCAAAACTTGCCCGGGATCGAACTAATGGATGAGTCCGATGAATATTGCCGTCCCGCCTCCCTTGAGGATCTGAAGGTCTTGATTGGATTGCCGACATCTCCTTGAACGAGCGCTCGCGGTACTCAGCCAACAATCCAAAACCTAAAGTGCTGCGACACCGTACTTCCAGGTGATTTGATCCAAACACCAGCCTCTGCGGCTGGCGTTTTTTCTTGGTTGTCCGTTTTCCGATTGGCGGATCCGCATGTCTGTCGTGCAGTTCCAATCCAACAAGGATCATCACGATGACGACCAAGACGCAGAAGCCTAATCACCAACTGTCCTCGGACTGGAAGCGGGGAGTGTACGACCGTATCAAGGCCCAGAGGAAAGAGCGCAAACCGCGCAAACCAAGGGCCCCTCGGCCCCCGAAAACGGATCCCCAGGCCAAACTGCATGCTTGGGAGCGCCTACCGGTGACATGTCCCTATTGCTCACGCCAGGCCATGCTGGTGACCGGGAATCAGATCTATCCTCATCGGGAAGACCTCCATGAACTCAACTTCTGGCGCTGTGATTCGTGCGAAGCCTATGTCGGTACGCACAAAAAGGGCATCGGATTGGGAGATGGAACCCGTCCGAAGGGCACGCTCGCGGATGCTGCAACCCGGAAGGCCCGCAAAGCCGCCCATGCGGCGTTCGATCCAATCAAGCAGAGTGGCGAGCTTTCGCGCAGGAAGCTCAATGCTTGGCTGGCCAGCGAGTTGGGATTGACCGTCGATCAGATCCACATCGGCATCTTCGATGTCCAAACCTGCATGCGCATGGCTGAAATCTGTCGCCGTCGGATGAAGCAATCCGAGATGGCTCAAGCAGCCTGATCTTCCTCGCCCCTGTTGCCAGCCAATGCTAGGCTTCAGGGGTTTTCCATTCCGACCCGGACCATTTCCCTCCTTGCAACTAAACTCGCAAGGAGCCCTTCATCATGAACACCGTCGTCACATCGCAACCCATCACACTTTATGGCCGACTGGAGTACCAGTTTCGCAAGCTGGCTGTGGATGCACAGGCTGACCAGGCGTTCGCCCGTATTGTCGAGCAGTCCTCCCTCTTCCTTGGACTGGAGAACCGACTCATCGCGATCACGCAGGAGAACGCGTCGCTCAAGAGTCGCTTCGTCAAGATGCTCAAGATCGCCGATCGCATCGCCGAAGCCATCAGTCCTCATGCGGGCTGTCAACGCACATGCTCGCACTGCTGCAATATCTCGGTTGGACTCAGTGCTGCCGAAGCTCGCCATATCGGCGCTGCGATCGGCGTGACACCACGGTCAAATGTGTCCAGTCTGGGCGATCGTTCAGCGCTGATCGACCGTTACTTCGGGGAACCGTGTCCGTTTCTCGAGAATCAGGAATGCTCGATTTATGCGCATCGCCCGGTTGCCTGCCGCTTGCACTTCACGCTCGATCGCGATGGGTACTTCTGCAGCACCCAGATCCATCCCGAGGACAGTCTTGTGCCGGCGGTGAACCTCGAGGCTTACTGGATCATGTACGGCTATCTTGCCTTGCAGATTGAGGACAGCGAAGGCGACATCCGACAGTTTTTCCCGAACGGCCGACAGGTGGGCTGACGCATCCTTTTGAACGACCCGCCGGCCCTGTCACCACAGGCGCCGGCTTTTTCTTCATACCACCCCCAGCCTTCTCGCCAGGAGCAGCACTCGATCCCGCACGCTCTGGTGCTCAGGGTGCCATCGCGCGCACATCTGCGCGATCTGCTCGCCAAGCTCTGCCGTGCTGTATTGATCGAGCCGCGCTTGTGCGGCCCGGACCCGGTTCTCGAGTGAGCGCTTCTTCTCAATTTGCGCCTGCCGAAACCGCTTCTGCCGTTCGGCCAGCGTCAACGGGCGACCCAGTTCCGCTTCCCTTGGCATTCCCAACTCTCCCGATTCGTTACGGTAACGTCTAGCGTATCTGATTCGTTACCGTAACGCAACACATCACACCGCACAAGGGTTGCTGCCAACCCTGTGGCTGGGCCTTGAATGGATCGACCTCACAACCACGATCCCGTTTTATCCCCATTTCTGGTGCATTACTCGATTGCAGTCCATCAACCCAAAGGCAAGGGCTTGTCGTCCTTTGCCATCATAGGAGCAAGATCATGCAGTCGAGAATGCGCTACTTTTGCCAACTGGTGACCTATTGCTACAAGCAGCTTCCCACAATAGAAGCTGCGGTGAACGTCATCCGAGCCAAGGGTCAATACTCACCTCTGTTGCGTGCGGCGGCGCTGAGAAACTTGATCTCGATGGCGCCCATTGAAGTGACGCGGGGCAGGCCGTATCTCAGTGCGCGGCGCCTGGTGCGAGGACATTACAATGTCTGAGCTTGCTCGCGTCATTCCGATCAGAAAGCAAGACCTGACCGACGTTGAAGAAGATGCCATCATTGCCGAAGCACTGTCCATTCTGGAGAGGCGCATGCGTCGTTCGGGGGTTTTGTTGAATTCTCCGGAAGTCGTCAGCGCATGGCTTCGGCTGAAGGTCGGTAGCCTGCCACACGAGGAGTTCGGGTGTATTTGGCTCACCAGCCAGAACGAGATCATTGAGGCGGAGCAGATTTTTCGGGGCACGCTGACACAGACGAGTGTGTACCCCCGCGAACTCGTCAAGATGGCAATCGTCCATAACAGTGACGCGGTCATTCTGTACCACAACCACCCGGCCGGCTGCGCACAACCCAGTGCAACCGACATCGCGCTGACCCGTGCCGTGAGGCAGGCGCTTGCCATGATCGATGTTCGCGTTCTGGACCATCTCGTCGTTACCGCCGAGGAGTGCGTCAGCTTCGCAAAGATCGGATTGCTCTAACCGCAATCAACGAATGCCGATTGTGGGTATTCGACGCCCCCCGCCGCAGACTAGCCTTGGGCTAGCTGCGGCTTTTTGTTTTTGCGACGTGCTTTCGTCCAATGCAACCTGGTTGAACTTCATTCGTCTGCGATGTTGCGGCTGAATGAGTGTCTGCAATCCGTAGATCGCATCACCCGGCATCGTCCGATTCTCATCACCCCCTGTGCATCTCCCTTGGGCAGCAATAGCCCATTACCTACAAGGAGAGCACCATGACAAGCAAGAAGCATCGCAAATATCTTGAAACAGCGCGTGCCCTGCCCGCGTACTGCGTCGATCCCGAGCAGTATCACTATTCGGACGCTTGGGCCGACAAGCTGATCTCGGGCTGGATCGCGCTCAAGCGTGTTCAGGTTGAGTGCAAGTGGGACAACACCCGATTCCGTGAAGCCTTGATCGATCTCGTGATCGAACTCAGTGGTGGATGGGAGGTCGCCTTTCTGGAGGCGGCTCGCCAAGACGGGATGTCTCTCGATTGCGTCTCTTACGAGGTGCAAGACACGATGCACCAAGCCTACATCCAGGCCAACCGCGATCGTGCCTTCGATCTGATCCCTAGCAACCTGCACGGCGAATTGTGCTGGGTGCCGGGCTGGAACGGGGTCAGTCTCGATGAGCTGATGGAGGAGTTCGGGCAGCGCAGCCAGCGCTACAACTCGAACTACATCGAGGAGGTGCAGCCCGGCCGCTGGCTGGTCGGGCTACTCAAGCTTGGCAACTGCTCGAGCGAGGCGCTTCGTGCGTATTGCAAGCAACGTGGATCTGAGGGCGTCGCTTTCGTTGAGCACACCGCAGATCTGCGCTGGAGGGTCGAAGCTGATCCAACGCGCCCTGCAGTGCTTGCGCCCGAAGATGTGGTTGCGATCATCGAGAACGGCTGCCAATGGGCCGTACCGATGGCGCATGCGCAGATCAACGTACGAGCGCTCTTCGAGCACGATTGCACCAAACCGATGTTCTGGAGCACTGCCCAGGGGAAGATTCACATCGGTCTGCATGACGGGGTGCTCAACGGCGCAGGTTACATGGATGCCTATGACGGCTACCTGATAATCCCCCAGAATGAGACCGGTTTCGCCGGTGAAGCGCGCTGGCACTGGAGCATCAACAAGGTGTACGGCATCGTGAAGTCCTACTTCAAGGTGACGCCCATCGAGGTGACGGCGATCGACACGATCGCCATGGCTTCGTAGCCTCTTCAATGGAGAACGATGAGGATCACCATGCAAACCACTGCTGAACTGCACGAGGAGATCATCCAGCTCAAGGAGGCGCTCCGCAAAGCTGTGGCCAGGGGCGATATGTACCAAGATCAACTTCTTGCACGCATTGAGGTGAGACCTGTGCTCAGTGAAATCGAGCAGAGAAAGGGCGCGCTGGCTGAACGGCAGCGCTGTGTTGCGATATGCCGTGAGTTCAGCAGGCGACCCGACGACCTGGGGTCGACCATTGCTAGACGCATCCAAGCCTTGAACGATTGATTCGTTCGATCCACACCACGCCAGCCTCTTTCACGAGTGCTGGCGTTTTTCTTTGTTCCACCCAAACCCACCACCCGTTCCAGCCAAACAGGCCAGCCGTGAGCAAGGCCGCGTCCGGCCACAGGATCCGAATTACCAAAAGGTCGTCTCCAGCCCCTCCTGCAGTGCATCCAAAGCGGGAAAGGATGGGAGCCATTATTTTTGATGGGCAGGGCAGGAAGAGTGTGATGCCTTTGCAAGAACGACTCCTCGTTTCTCTGTTTTCGTATGGTCTTGGGTCTTCGATTTGACGGAAATCTTCGTTTCGATACACTTTTCTGAGGCGGGTGGGCACATCTCTATGTGCAGTTCAAACCTCACATGGAGATGGCGGAAATGAATGACCTTCAGGCAATACGGGCGCGGTTGGCGTCAGTGAGCATCGATCCGATCCTCGCGTTACTCGGCGAGTATGTGGACGTCGGTGAGTTGTTCCATATCAGCGAGATTTACGACGGGTATCGGCCAGGGGGCTGTATCGCAGGCCAGGCAGTATCGAGTGCGGTTCAGGATCTCTTCTTCGGCGGGCGAGGCGGCGTCTACAACGACGTGGACTGTTTCGCTCCTTCAGCCAGTGGCGCAGTTGATTCGGCCACCAAGCGCAACAGGGTGCAGACGGTCCAGATGGCCGAAGTGATCGGCGATATCGCCTATGACGAGATCAACACTCAAATTGCTTGGCGCTACAGGGTGCTCAATTCCTCTCGAATAGACACGCTCAACCTGGTCCAGGTGGGCGATGTCATGCGCAAGAGCTCGCTCGAACTCACGGAAAGCATCCTCAAGTCGTTCGACTTGAACTGCGTGCAGGTCGGGATCGATCTTGTTGAACGTCGGCTTGTCTGGACGCCGGCGTTTGAGCGGTTTCTCGTTTCCCGGCAGATGGAGGTCGAGAGTGCGCATACGCCCGCTCATACGGCGATTCGTCTTGCCAAGAAGATGGGTGAGCTCAAGGAGGTGTACCTCGATCAGGATCGCGTGTTTCGGACCTTGGCGGGTGCAATTGTTCGGCTGCAGGTTGCTGAAGCTCAGACCCGCCGCGGTGAACATCAGACTGATCGCTTTGTGAAGGCGTGCGCTGAGCTCGCGTCCAATGACGAGCGTTCAGCTAAGGGCACCTTGTACGGTCAGCGCCTGTTTGGCCAAGCCTTCGCCCAAAAGGCGACGAAGCATAGGGCGATCCTTGAACCGTACTTCGAACTTCGCGAGGAAGGGTTATCAGGGAAGGTCTTTACCCTGGATCCCAAAGTGTTGCCCGACGAGCCATTCCTCCGTCTGGCTTGCCGGCGGCACGTGGTCGAGTACGGTGGACTCGCGTCGGTCTTTCAGCGTCCTCACAAACCGGAGGTCAGGGCACGTGGCGCGGCCTTGCTGAGAGTCGATCCGGTTTCGCTCGAGCCCATTACCCAGGGGGTGAAAATCTGGCCAGCTCACCGGTCAAGTTCGCTGCTCGAGATGGCTCACGAGCGTGTTTCAGTCAAGGAAATGGGGCGGTTTCTGGCCGTGTGCAATGAGCACAGAGGATTCATGGTCAGGATCAAGGATCGGAAGTCTCTTGCCGAACAGATCGCCATCGAGCAGATCGTGCAGAAGATCGCTCGTTTGCATGGCCAGTGGGTGTACGGATTGGCTGAGACGATTCCAGAGGTCTATGGGGCGTCGCTCGATGGGTTCGAGGCAGTCCTGACTCAGCATGTGGCTGAGGCGAAGAAGGAGATGGAGAAGCCACTTGTCCATCGCCGTCTGCGTCGCTTGATCTACGGGAGCGTCAAGGTCAGGGAGCTGGTGACCCGGGCCGAGTGTTTCGATGAGGGTGAGCGGATGCATCACTGTATTGGCGGTTACGCCTATTCACTGGTGCTCGGGAAGACTGTTCTGCTGAGTCTTCGGGGAAGTGAGCGTGATCAGGCCACATGGAGTTCGGCTGAAATCCACCTGGATGAACAACTCATGCCGAAAGTCATTCAGCACAGGGGTCCCTGCAATGCGCCTCCGTGCGAGACGAATCAACGTGCGCTCACGTTGGTGATGAAGGACTTGGTTGTCGCTGGGGTGGTGGTATCCATGCCCTGGCTGGGACACCTATCGTGGGTGGCGTATCCCATTGCACGAGCAGTGCTTCGGGGGCGGTCATTGAAGGCGTTCGTTGTTCAGGGCGTTCGCAAACTGCGCTTCTCACGTTCTGGAGTCGCGAACCTCCAGTTCGACGACGAGATTCCGTGGTGAGACCGCGTAGCGGTTAAAGAGCCTGTAAGCCGGCTCTTGACTCTCCGGCCGCAGCCCAACCACAAGGTTGGCTGCGGCTCTTTTATGCGTCCGCCCAACGCATTTCTTGAGTGCAGTTCAACCTCAATTCAAGGAGAAATCATGGGCATCACCACAAACCCAATCATCGTTCATCTCGATTCGATCGGCGTGGACGACTACCTGGCCAGCGATGACCAGGCCAAGACGGTGCTTCATGCACTTGAGGCCTATGGGTATCTGCTCAAGCAACCACCAAGGGGCGTTCTTCGTCGTTACTCGTTTGCCGATCTCGCATCGGTGATCGAGATGCACTACGACGTCACCGATGCGCGGCATCGCGAAGTTGTTGCCGTGTTGCGCGAGGTCCATCGCCTCAATTCGGGTGAGAGTCCGGTGCGCTCCAAGCTCAAGTCGATCGTCCTTTCGAGGGAAATCACCGCGTACGCAGCGGTGCTTGAGGCGTTTGCCCAGAAGTATGAGGCCGAGCTCGCTGCATTGGTGGAGGAAGTCAACGTCGGGCGCATCACCCTCGACGAGGATGACCACTGGGGACGTGTCGATCTGATGAAGGGGGTGCTGGGCAGCCGATGCGCGAATGCCGTAGGTTCGCGTGAGGATGACCAGGAGGAGGCCTTGTCACTGGCCGAAAACTGGGTCAGCGCGAACTACGCGCAGTTCGAGCCGCGCACGAGTCTGTTGCTGGCCTTCTGGCTGGAAGGGGTCGAGGCGGTGTCCAGTAAGCTTCGCAGCGCGGCGGAGGCCCATCATGAGTAGTCACTGGGAGTGGGCCGAGCGGGTGATTGCTCAGCACTACAGGGACAAGCCCTTTGCGCCGGAAAATGGCGAGGCGCTTCGTTTTAGCGTGGGTGACCCCGTTATCTACACGAACGTCTATGGCGTCCAGTTCAAACAGCGCGTGACGGGCTTGTATCAGCCGTCCGAGCCGTGCTCGCTGTACGCAACGGGCCGTCGCTATTTTTTGAATAAGGACTCTTACTGGATGCCAGTCGCAGAGGCGGAACTGGAGCTGGATGTGTCCAGACAGCGCTTTGAAGCTGTTCTGATCTAGTCGCAATAAACGGGGCCACAAAGCCCCTACCTACCCCCGGCGGACGCTTCCATCCCGCCAAGGGAGGGGCGTTTGCCATTTATTCAACATAAATGGAGAATGATTATGGCGCAACATTACGATGACTGGACGGGCGTGCTCGTTCTGCGACAGGTCACCGCTGTGATCCAGGCCCTGTTCGGCGGGGCTGATCTGGATGCTTCCAATCCCGGCAATGGGCAAGCCTACATCGCTGGTACGACCGATCGCGATGGCCTGTGCTGGGATGAGATTCATGAGGCGCTCGCTGAGATTGCCGAAGACTTCCTCGGGCTCAAGGTCACCGATCTGGAACGTGAATGCATGAAGGCGTGCGCGGTGTTGTTGGCCAAGCATTTCGGGCATTCAGAGCAAGTGGTGCTTGACCTGCTCGACGGACAGGACTTCGACGATGACGCTCCCGATTTGATGCTGCTCTTCGCTCTTGCCCAGCTCTTTGATGACGGACATGGCTTGTCCTCGATTGAAACGGAAGGGGCATCGCATTGCAGCGAACCGCTTTTGCACGAGTTCGGTGGATTCGGACTTTTTGTGGGCAAGCATGTCGTTGTTCAGCGCTCGTCGTCCGCGGCGATTGCTGATGGCAGCGGTTTGGAGTCAGCTCTGGCCGCAGGCGATCTTGATCGGGCTGTTCAGCAGTTGCTCCTTCAAGTCGAAGGTCGGCTCGAAGAGGTTACGGATGAGGCTGTCCGTGCCACGCTGCGTGAGCGACTGGCCGGTGCCTTGGTATCACCCCAGGAAGCGGATGTGTCGGGCTCATTGCCGGTGTCGGTGCCGGTCAAGCACTGGGCGTCGTATGACTCAGGCGATGTGGAGGCGACTCACATGATGGATGTTGAGGATCACCGGCAGCATTCTGGTCAGGTGTATCTCTCGGCAGGGCAGAGAGAGGGCGATCTCGATCAGATGTTGAGCGTGACGATGGAGATAGCATCCAACCCGCTTAACGGTATCGATCAGGTGCCATGCGCACACATTCACTTCGACGCCGATGCGCTTGCGTTGTCAGTGTTTCGGGTGGGCAAGGGAATCGTTTTGCGGCCGGAGACAGGCGTCACTTTCCGTGGTGAGCCCGATCCTTCTGATGCAAGGGGAGCGCTTCTGTGGGTAGAGTGAGCGTGGGTGATATAACGAACCAGCGAGCCGAGGTAGTGAGGTCGGCACACGAAATCGTCGCTTCCATCGCTTGCGATGAGGCGACCTTCAATCAGTCGCCAGAGAAGTTCTCAGGATTCGTGCGGAAGGTTACTCGCAGCCGGATCGACTTCTACTGGAAGGATGCAGCGTCGGGGAAGCCCGACGAGATGACGATCAATCGTCATGGCGTCGTGTGCAGCCGGAGACTTTTCGAGGGAAGAAACTGGTACGGCTACACGCTCGATCCGTTTGGTGAGGACGTCAGTTACAGCGTAACGAGCGACGTGTCCAAGCTGATGCTCGAGCGGTTTTTGAAGGCACCTTTGATGGCAGCCTGAAAACAGGAGACTGAAACGGCGTAGCCGCTTCAAGTCAGATCACAAGCCCGGTTCATCCCTTTTATGGTGATGAACTGGGTTTTTTCTTTGCCTTTTCGATGTATTGCTGGATCTACCTTACGGCAGTAATGCATAGCAAATAACAAAAACTCTCTCAGCTACCTATTCGGCAGACCAGAGATTCTGGATCAAGATCTCGCGGTGACAGCATCTCTCAGCTACCTATTCGGCAGACCAACCTCATCCCACTCCATGCGAGTCGATCCTTCTCTCAGCTACCTATTCGGCAGACCAGTTTATGGAGACATCGCAGTCGCCAGCCATGACTCTCTCAGCTACCTATCCGGCAGACCAGGCGCGGGTAGCGCAGCGTAAACGTGGTCGGGATCTCTCAGCTACCTATCCGGCAGACCAACGCACATCGGCATCTATCAGCTTCTCCAACCTTCTCTCAGCTACCTGTCCGGCAGACCAACTGGACGAGAGGCGCAAGAAGAAGGCTACAGCCCTCTCAGCTACCTATCCGGCAGACCAGCGGATCCAGGGCGGTAAAACGGTGCTTCACATTCTCTCAGCTACCTATCCGGCAGACCAGGTGTAGCCGTAGCGTTCTGCACAACGATGTCATCTCTCAGCTACCTATCCGGCAGACCAGCGGTTTGTCCCTTTTGATGCATGTGTGCCTCTTCTCTCAGCTACCTATCCGGCAGACCAGGTCTATTCAGGTTGTTCCTGGGTCATTGAATCGTCTCTCAGCTACCTATCCGGCAGACCAGAGGGCGGGAAAACGGTGCTTCAACTTGAATATTCTCTCAGCTACCTATCCGGCAGACCAGGGTATGGGTGGGGTGGCTCATCGGCTCTATGATCTCTCAGCTACCTATCCGGCAGACCAGCAGGCTTCGGCCTGGTTGGTGGGGCTGCGCGTTCTCTCAGCTACCTATCCGGCAGACCAGCGGTAAGTCGTAACAAGCCGCTGGACACAACTCTCTCAGCTACCTATCCGGCAGACCAGCCGGACGCTGAAAATGCAGCCCCTGGCCCTGTTCTCTCAGCTACCTATCCGGCAGACCAGGGCGTGGTTGTCCTTCTGGTCGGATGCTGCGATCTCTCAGCTACCTATCCGGCAGACCAGAATGGTTTGGCAAGACCCCAATGTCAAAACTGTCTCTCAGCTACCTATCCGGCAGACCAGTAGAGTTAATTCCAACTAAACCGCTGATTGTTAGAGAACATTTCTCGTTATACGTTAGAAAACCAAAAAATCCAACAGGCCAGCAATCCCAGTATTGACGCGAGCATTGGCGATAACCGAAAAAAAAAGTCAATCTTGTTTTCGCTCAATATTTGACCACGAGAGGATTGCGTACTCACCCGATCCGGGTCGGATGCCGAGCGACGGCAATAACACGGACATCTCTGGCGTCTTGTCGAGCAGCTTCTGCAGCCGATTCTTCTCTCTCGCGTTTTCACCCAGGGGCGCGATTAGGTAGTCGTGGTAAGTATGGATCGCTGGTGCGACAACCTTCTTCCATTCGAGATGACGGATTTTTTCGTGCGCCTTTCGCACTAGATCCACGCTTGCGACGAAACCGCCTGCGGTATCACAAAAATACACCTCTACCAACGTCTTGCTCAACCTGAAGGAAGGCTCCGGATGTGCCTTCCCGATCACCCCTGTAATGAAGGGCGGCTTTGCTGAGTGGATCAGCCAATCGGCAATGTGCCTTCGAGCTGAGATGCTTTCCGTTCCAACGAAATCAAGACCAGAGGGGGCTGGCGGCTCTATCCGGCCGATAAGTTGGGAAGGCTCCGTCGCACAAGCGATGTAGAAGCAGTCCATCTGCCCCAGGGCCAGTTGCTTCACGCCTACCTTGACCCGCTGCGGCACCTGTACGCTTTTGACGCCACAACCTGCCTTGACTCCGATCCTTTTGCCGATGTTTTGATAGAAGAACTCTTCTGCATTCATGCTTAATCCCCGTATTGGTTATTTGCTATCAATAAATCATGGTATTACTATATTGCTCGTAGCGTACTTTGTCCATCCTCACAGGAGTAATCCCCATGCAGACTTTTATCTTTGACGGCACGATCAACAGCGACCAACCCCTTGCAACCTGCTCGAAAGACCTCAAGGATTCCCACGAAGCAAAGCACGGAAAGAACACCCCAATCCCAGTGCCCTCGATGCCGACGTCTAGCGGCACCCGGCTCTACTTTCCCGCAACAGGGATTCGTGCATCACTTCGCAGGGCATGCCGCGATGTGATTCGCAACCACGTGATCGCATCAACCGGCAACCCGACCCCTTTCTCTTTGGACGTGCATTACTTGCTCACGCTAGGGGGGGTGAAGGGAAGTGACGAGACCGACAAGAAAACGGTAGCCGATGAGGCCCGATGGCGTGATCTCAACCCGCTGCTGTCGTTGTTTGGTGCGGGTGCTGCGGGTTTTTTGGGGTTCGTAGAAGGCCACTTGCACGTGGGCAACGCAATTACCGAAGAGCCTTGCGAACCGACCACATTTTCTGGCGCACGGACTGACGATCTGTATCGCGACAAGTCGCAGCTTCGCTATTTTTCCGATGAAGACATTCTTGAGTTGATTGGCAGGAGTATCGGCAACAAATCCCGGTCAAAGCTTGACGCCGATCTGAAAACGGCCAAAAAGGCGCTCAGCGCGGCAAAGATAAAGGGCGGTGATGCTGCCATTGATGCTGCATCCAAGAAGGTCGAAGACCTGACAGCCCAGATCGCAAGCGTCAAAGAGGCCTCGGGCGCAGGGGATGTTTCAGTCGGAATGCCGCTTGCTGGTTATCAGGCGATACCGCAAGGAGAGCGGATGCAGCACATCATGCGCCTGGTTCGCAGTAACGAGCTTGAGCTCGGCTGCCTGCTGGCTGCGCTCAGCGAGTTTGCGATGAACCCTGTGGTTGGCGCGCACAAGGCGACAGGCTGCGGTCAGGTGTCCGGGCAGTGGGAAGTGTTTGAAGTGACCGAAAGCGGCAAGAATTCGCTTGGAACGGCGGTTCTGCGTCCGTATGAACCGATTCAGCTGACCGGCACGCTTGGCGAGAAGCTCGCCCTGTTCAGAGCGTTTCTGGAGTCGGGGAAAGGGGATTTCGGGATTCCTCGCCTGGAGGCGTAAATCATGCGGGATCTCTACATGGACATCCTGATCAAGCTGCCAGCGATCATTCACGACCTCCATTCTCGGCTGATTCATGCCGTGCATCAGGTGCAAACAACCGAGCATGACCTCGCTGTGTCGTTTCCAGACTGGCGAAATGAGCTGGGTGAGTTCGGCATGATTTTCCGGCTTTTTGGTTCAAATCAACAGATTCTCGAGACGTATCGCAGCTATGTCGCTGCGCTCGTCGATCACGACTTAATCCGGCTTTTCCCGATACTTCCGGTTCCGCAAACTGACCGAAAAGTCTGCTTTGCACGTGACCAGGACGGCAAAAAGGCTGGACCCGCGGCCCTCAGGCGGCGGATTAGGCGTGGCGCGACGACGGATATGACGCTGTCCGCTCCGCGCCCGAATACGCATTGGCTGCAAGCATTGTCGTCGGGCGGACACCAGTTCCAGCTTGTGATCCGGAAAACTACTTCGGAGCGCCAAGGTGGGCACGGATACGGACTGGGCCTCCTGGTCCCTGAATTTTAAGGAGAGGGGCGATGACAAAAGACTTGCATGAGAAGGTAACTACCGGCGTGCGCGAAATCCTTGGCCCTCAAGGATTGATCGAGCGCGACGGCATGACTCACAGTCCAATTCAGTATCAGTATGCGATGCAGGTCGCAGAGGGCTTTGCTCGAGTGGAAGATGCGGGTGACGAGCGCACCAGGATCAATTTGCTCGAAGCTCAGACAGGAACGGGAAAGACGATCGGTTATCTTGTCCCGCTCATGCTCTTTGCGGCGCATACCGGCGAACGGGTGATGGTCAGCACTTATACCCGAATGCTCCAAAAACAAATTCTCGACAAAGACGCGACATTGGTCCAGCGGTGGGTTGCTGAAGTGACCGGGCAAGAACTGTCAATGGCGCGGAGGGTCGGTCGGCGCAACTACATTTCCCCGTCTCGCGCCAAGGAGATGCTTGATGAGCTTCTGGAATCATCTGACGATCATCAAGAGGCCATCCATTTTCTGGAGCGTCTCCTGATCTGGTGCGGTCGGCAGGAGGATTCGAAATTGTCCGCAAGTCGCGTGCTTGACGACTGGCTGACAGATCAAGGCATCACTGAGTTGCCATCAGGTGTGTTGCGGTCCCGGATCGTGCTGGAACCGGGCTCGCCCGATGATGAGCAGGCTGCTTACAGCCGCGATGTGCTTGCTTCGAAAGACGCTGATCTGATTGTCGTCAATCATTCGCTGTTGTTGATGCATGCTTACCGCTGGGCGCAGCTCCTTGATGACAATGATGAGGGCTACCGGAAAGCCAGCCTTGTGGTTGTCGATGAAGCAGATCGTATCCCCGATGCGGCCTCCTCGGTAATCGGCGCAGATCTCACGTTGCATCACCTCGTGACGCTGACACGGGACGTGGGAGCGAGTATCCCCACACTGCAAAAGGCCGTTGCTTCTATCGAGGCGTTGCATGCAGATGTGATGCGACTTTATAGGCCCGGCCAGAATGTGCTTGCTTTGCTGGGCAAGGATGATCGAAGCAAAACGCTCTGCGAGCGGGTCGCGCATGCGAATAATGCGGCTCGATCGAGCGCCACTCAGTTGCATGAATGGCTGAAAAGTGAGCAGGCTTCGAAGGGGGCGCCAACCAACCCCCTGTCTGCCAAAGCAGCAAAGCTCCTCGATGCTTTCAACGATCTCGCTGACTTCACCGAATCCATGCAGGCCCACGACAATACCGCGCTCGTGAGTTGGTCTCCGATCCGCGAGTATCCTTCCCTTCGAATCGGAAAGCCTTGGCCGGGGCGCCTGTTGTCCAGGTTGTGGCGGGAGGCGAATAGTTCGACGGGCGATTCGGAATCCACTTTGCCTGAGCATCAGTCTTTGTATGGGATTCTTTTCACGTCGGCAACGCTTTCGGTGCCAGGGAAGTCGCTCCCTGCGGCGTTTGACGACTTTGCCTTGAGCGTGGGGGCTTCTCGGTTCCCGTTGAAAGAAGGCGCCGCGCCGTTGCACCGAATGCAGGTTGACCTCTTCCGGCGATATGAGCCGACACAGTTCGGAACGTTGTCATTTGTGCTTGCCGATCCGCGTGTCCCAAATCCATCAATGCGCGAAGACGACTTCGTCAATGACAGGAAATGGAGCACGAATCCCGAGTGGTTGGACTATGTTGCGCACATGATTCAGCACGCATGGGGTTCCGGCGATCGGGTGCTTGTGCTGACGTTGTCGCACAATGACACCGACGCACTTGCCAAAAGGCTCAAGCAGTCAGAGGCTGCTGACTACCTCATTGTCCATGCTGCGGGGGAGTCGCTGAGCGGACTTCGCGCCAGATTTGTCGCTTCTGATCGGGCCGTCATGATCACTGCAAGCGGATGGGAAGGGCTGGACATGCCCGGGTTGGTCAAGAATTTAGTGATTACGCGCATCCCGTTTTCGCCTCCCGGCACGGCGGAGAGCGAAATTTTGCGCGCCCATCTGTTCGCGAAAGGTATGTCGAGTGACAAGATCGAAACCATTCTTCGTGCCCAAATGGTCAATTCCGCTCGCCGGAAAATGGCCCAGGGCGTCGGTCGTGCCATTCGATCTCGAAGCGATGTCGGAACGATCTGGATTGCTGACCCGCGTTTCCCGATGCCCGAGGGGATTGCTGGTTCGCTCGATCCTGTGATCATGAAATCGCCCACGAGAAACGTACAGCACAAGATGATCGAGTGTATCCCCGCAAGATTTCGGGATGAGGCGTTCAGTCAGGCTCAACTTCTGTTGGCTGACGGCGGCCTTTGTCGCCCAATTTGATGAGAGGTGATCGATGTTTTTTAAGCTGACACTCGACCTGGCAACCCCGTTTTACATGCGAAATCGGCTGACTCTCGATGGCCTTCTTTCTGCTGCCATCCATAACCAGACAGGCAAGCGTGGACTGGAGACGGTGGAGCATATCCCGCTCGCCAGAGAACACGGAATTTTTAAGGGTTCTTCGATTTTCTGTCACCCTCGATACCGCCATCAGCGCTTCGATCGGGTGATGACACTGCAATCTGAGCGCGACCTGAGTACCTCTCTTTTTCAGCCCAATGCGCGTGGTGGCAGGTACGGCCGGATCGATCAAAGGCGTGAGGCGTACAAGACCAATCTCGATTCGTATGATGGCATTGATGTGCGTGAAGTCTATTTTTGGGGGGAGGGCGATCCTGATCGCTGCACTTTCCTCATCGAGCACTTCATCCACGGCATCGGTAAGCGCGCAAACACCGGGGCAGGGCAAATCATAGGTGTTCGGGCGCAGGAAATCGGGAAAGACTACTCTTGGGTAACGCCAAAGATGGTTCCTGCCCGACCACTGCCTGCCCATGTGTGGGCTGCCATGGGGTTGCCAGAGGCACTGGTAGGCCCGGCTGTAGTGAGTCTCCCGTATTGGGAAACCGCGCCGGTGGATGCAGTTTTCCCAACAGTTTGGAGTTTGGCTTGAGCGCCAACTGCACCCACTGTCCCGCGCTTTGCGCATCGAGAAGCCAGATTGTCATGCCTACGCCGGCGCCAATGGGCGGACTGTTGGCTATCGGTGAGGCGCCTGGACAGAAAGAGGACGAGATGGGTGTTGGCTTCGCGGGGCAGGCCGGCAAGACGCTCGATCGCCTGCTGGCCGGGTTTGGGATTGCACGCGAAGGGTACGGCAGGGCGAACATCTGTCGCTGTCGGCCACCCGACAATCGCAAGCCTACGAAGCAGGAAGTCGAAGCGTGCCTGCCGTATCTGGCAGCGTTCATCGAGCAGACCAAACCGCGGGTTTTGCTGTTGGTTGGGGGTACTGCTTCTACACACTTCGTTGGGGCGGGGACGCTCGCGCGGCGCATCGAGATGTCACGCTCGGCCGGTGGCGCTTGGGTCGATCCGTCGATGTGCCATCCGGTGCTTCGCTCACTGGCCGCGCAATGTGGACTGCTTGCGGTTCCGATGCCGCACACCAGTGGTCTGGCCTGGAACAGGAAGGCGCCCAGCGGCGAGTCCTGGTCCGAGATCGGCAAGCGTCAGGTGGCCCTGGCGGTCGAGTTTGCGTGTGAGGATGCTTGAGCGATCAGCCAGCCCGTTGGTACTCAAGCACCTCACTGATAGTCGCGATGGTCTTCGGGCCGATGCCCGGCACCTTCTTGAGCGCAATGGCGTCCGCCTGGAAGACCGCTTTGGGCGAGCCGAAATGCTCGAGCAGCTTGATCGCGGAGCTTGGCCCAACACCCGGCAGGCCTTCGACGAGGAACTGCGCAGGCATTGGTTGGGGCATGTGGGACGTTGGCGCACGAGCGGTATGTGCCTCGCCTGCGCAACACCATGAACGCCGTCATGCATCGCAGCGCCGGCGACTGTGTCGAGATTCTCGAGTGCCTCACCGAGCACGACGAAGGCATTACCCTCCTGGCCGACTATTTCATCGACCACTATGAATCGCTGCAGAATTTTGCCTTCCATGGCCGTTTCAATGACGATCTCGACCTTGAGCAGGCCATGGCGCCAAAACGGGTGACATCCTTCGACGTGGACGACCTCGAGATCCTCGAGCAGGGGCTCGAGGCGGGCGACTCGGTGGAGCTGAGCCGGCCGACCATGACCCGTTCGGAGGTCGCCGACAGCGACTGGATGGAAACCGCCTGGGTACTGCGCCATGATTTCGAAGACAGCTTCGAGCTGCTGATCATCGAGATCAAGGACCGCATCCGGCGCGAGCTTGAAGTCGCGCATATGCCCTTGCCCGACGATGCCCTCGAACCCGGCGTGCCCAGGCCACAGGACGAAGACGAGGAATCGGCAATCTGACCCGGCCCGCCATGAACGCAAAGACTCATCTCGCCACCGTCGATACCCGCCCGTTCTTTGATCAGGTGCTCAGCCACGGCCGCGCGAAGGGCCTGATCGACGATGAGCGACTGGCGGGCATATGCCGAGAGGGCGCCAAGGGCATCGTTCAACTTGCAGGCTTCTTTTCCACCGCCCATCTGCGCCCGGAACTCGAAGCCGCCCGCGCGCGGTTGGTGACGCTCGTCAGCCTGGCGCTCGCCATGGGCTCGGAAGGCCGGCTCGCAGACGCCACCGAGCTGCTTCGCCAGCGAACGCTGCTGTCGCTTTCAAAGGCGGGCGCCGATGCGCTGCGCGGTCTGCTCGCCCTGCCGCAGGATCTTTGGCTGGAGCCGCCGATTCCGGTCGCGCGGTTCGAGAAGCCGATGCTGTCGTTTTGGACCCTTGATCAACCGATGACGCTCGAGCGCTATCAGGCCGAAAAGCGCAGGCGCGAATCCATCCTGGCGCAGCACGAACTGAGTTACTGGCTGGCCGGTCGGCTCGGGGTCTCGCGGCAACATCTGCACATGAACGAATCCTGCGAGGCGGTCATTAACAGCGCCCTGCTGTTGCTCCTGCTGGAGCAGGCGCCGAAGAAGTTCTTTTCGCCCAATCAGTTCATCAAACTGCATGCCGCGGCCTTAAAGAAGCGCAAGCTCGACTTCCACGCGCTGCAGGCATGGACCGAAGCCGCACCGCCCGCACTGCGCCGCTTGCTGGATGAAGCACGACAGCATTTCATCGACAAGGTCCTGCCGGTGATCAGGTCAGCACCGGCCGCTGCCTTTTTGCATGGGGTGGATGCCGGCCCTCTGAGCAGCGTCTTCTACTTCGAGGCCGACGCCCTGGATGAGCTGACGCATCACGACCAGGAGAAGGAAACCCTGTGGCGCCGGATTACAGGCGGCAAGGGCGCAGATCCCTATGTGTTGTGCACCCTCTTGCTGACGGTTGCAGCCGGAATGGATGCGCGGTCAAGCTTGCGCAAGAAGGATGCGCTCGAACTCTGTGAACGCTATCGCCAGAGCGGGTTTAGTGATGAGGGCGTGCTGACGTTCGTTCAACAGATCGTGCCATTTCAGATGCAGTCAGACGTCGCGCGGCTATGGAACGAAGACCTCGGACCGGATGCCCGTGATCATCTCGATGACGCCGACATTGATCGGGCGCTACGCTACCTGCACGACACCTGCATCGCGACCTTCAAGAGCCCTGGCGGGTGACCCGAACCTGTGGCGTGCACGAAGCTTGATCGCGAAGCACCAGACTGTCTGCCTGTTGCTCAGCGGTGCCCTTGCTGGCCGCCCCGACTTGGACGCATCACATAATATCGGTCGTCTTGTCGTTTGCGTGTGCCGGAACGGCTTCAAGCACAATCGCGCGTATGGGCGTCAGTCGGGATCGACCGAACCCTATGTGCGCGTCGAAGAGATCAGCGGTTTACGGTATCCGAACGCCTGGTTCATTCAGCCCGCTTCGGAGGATCCTTTCATCGTCAGTGGCCGTTCAGTCGAGGCCCAGAACATCCGAATACTCGTTGCATCCAAAACCTTGTGGGCTGTAGGAGATACTGACCCCGCGCAACAAGCCCAACGCCCTGCGAAAAAGGAGATTACGTGACAAGTCCACAATTTCAGCCGCGACCTTGCCGCCCCAGGGACCATTTGGTCGCCGCCGGCAAGCTCTACCCTGGCGCTTGGCAGGCCGTCGAAGAATTCCGTGCCGATCGAGGTCGTGATGGCCTTCCTGATTGGCCTGAGTACTGCTATATCCCGCTCGCCGCCGCCTACGCAATCGTGAGCGGAGGCGGCAGTAACCGGGTGTCGCCCCAACTGGTCGGCGATGTGGGTCGATTGGGTGCGCTGGCTGCGTGGAGGGTTACGCAGGGTATCTATCGATATGACGAGGTCCTCTTCGGCCGCATCATCGAAACCCCGGTCGAAGGTGATGTTCCGCACGAAATTCTGTACCGTCTTCCCGAGTGGTGCGTCTACGTCGAAACGCCGGGAATGGAGTATCGCGAAAGCACGCTGCACGGTGTTTTCGCGCACCTGGAGTACGACGTCAATCATCACCGGCCCGAGCTGCGACTACTGCTAGACTCGGACGCTGCGCTTGACCCGATCCCCTTGCATTTGGGACCGTGGTCCCTTGCGGAGTCGATCAGGCGTATGAAGGACACGGCATCGGTTCATGCGATGGGCGCCGGACTGGGTGCGCTACCCAGCGGGCTGACAAGTGAGGTCCGGCAGATCGTTGAGCCGATAGTGTCCTTGTTGCTGTACCTGTGCACCGAATCGGCGGAGATTGGGGATGGCTCGAAGCAGCCTCGTAACCCCACGCCGAAACGCACCAAGCGCGGCTATCGCCTGTTTCCTGCAGATCGGCCGACAACCTGGGATGTGGGTGTGCGTCTGGGGGCCGCGCTGCGTCGTGCCTATCACGATGCCGAAACCGACCAGGGTGGCACGCACGCGGGCCCCCGCCCGCATATTCGCCGTGCGCATTGGCACGGCTTCCGCTCAGGCCCGATGAAGCTCGCCGACGGTAGCGAAATCCCTGCGGCTCAACGTGCTTTCACCCTGCGATGGTTACCGCCAATTCCCGTCAATGTGAATGCGATCGAGGACCTGGCCGCGACAGTGCGGCCGGTGAAGCCCTGAGTCATGAGAACTCCCCACCAAATTCGGTAGAAATCGTTTGAAAGCGCGCTCAACCGAGGATCCACTACAGTTCCTCACCCGAATGGAAAGCGTGGGTTGCTGGAAGCTTCAGCTAACAGCATCGTCGGCAAAGAATGGGCAGGCGGTGCAATGCTACTTTTCCGATGTGGCATACGGCAGCGCGGAACACGCGCTCGCCGCGGCTCAACGCGCACGCGACGGACTGAAGGATATCCAGCGCAAGAGTCGGCATCGTAAAGGCACGCTTCATTCTGCCAGTCGCAACCTGCCGACCGGGGTCACCTATGCGATTGAGCGGCGCTCCTACAGTGATGGTCGCCCGCGCTTTGACATCATCTGGAGGGCATTGTGGATGGTACCCGGTGAAGGCGAGGAGATGCACCAGTCCCACAAACGCTTCAGTTCTCGCCATCACGGCTATGCCAATGCATTCCTCAAGGCAAGGCGCCTACGCGCCGAGAAGTCCGGCTTCGACCTCAGCGCATATACCTGCCCCGACATTGGCGAACTGCTTGAAGATGAGGATGACGCATTTGAGATTCTGAAGCAGCTTCGGAATTCAGCAGGCGCGTAAAGGTCTGACGCGGCCGTTGAGCTTGCTGGGTGCAGGCTTTGGCACGCTTGGCTCATGGGCATTTGGGAGAAGCCTGGTGAGCCCGCCCGCTGAGGTTGCACCCCGAGCAAACCCCATTCTGGCGGCGAAACCTTTTCACTGCTGTCTGCCTGCATCACTTCTGTGCAGTTCCCTAACTCACAAGGAGATAAATGATGCAGTTCGCTTATGGTTTGAAGTACCGGCCGGCTAGTGTCGGTGCCGTTCCACAAGGTCGGTTCACCGTCAAGGACGCCCTCTCGGGCGAAGGTGCGCGCTGCACCCGCCATGGGGTGATCGTCTATGACCGCCCCTTGACGGAGAGCGAGATTCGCTCGTTCGAGCTCGTTGTTCTTGCTGATGATCAGCAGATTGACGAGATGGCCAATGCGGTCGTTCAGCGGCTTGAGGGTTACGCTGAGAGCTATCTCGATCTGAGCCGTGACGATCCAGTGATGTTCACATCCGTTGTAGCTGAACGATTGGACGCGGTGCGCCCATACCCGGTTTTTGTGGGATCGCTCGATGAGTTCGCTCAACGCGTCGTGGGCAAGCTCGGGTCGCTCTTCGGAAACAAGAACGGAGGCGCGTGAGTCATGCGAGTGCGTATCCGGCAACGCCAGAAGTCCGACCTGGAAACCGTCGATGAGCAGCGTGTTCGACTCGCCTTGCTCCGCGAACGCTGCAAAGCCTTCGGGATGATCTCGGAAGGTGTGCCTTTTCACGAGGAACTGGCGGGCAGGGCAGGAATGAATTTTCTACTTCTCCCTGAGACGCGCCACACCTCGCAGGACGTTCAGCGAGCGGCCGAGGCGCTCAAGCGATCGCGCGATGCGGTTCTACTGGAAGTCTTCTGGCAACCTGTTTCTGCGGGCGGTCTGTTGAACAGCGTCGAGTTCTATGTTGATCTCGGAGAAAAGGCAGCACGGGCGCGTAATGAGCACGATGAGGCTCGAGCGCAGTTCCATGCTGAGCATTTTCGGAAAGCGAGATCGCTCGAACAGAATGACAACCGGCAAGTAGCGGATCGCCACTACAGAGAAGCGTATGCGGCAGCCAGGCACGCTTGACGGCTAACCGTTCGACCCAACGACCCTGTCACTATGACCGGGTCGTTTTTTTTCGTCTGAAATTAGGGTCGCTTGAGCGCGATCGTCAGTCGTGTATTCTTGCTAGGAATACTCCAGACAGCCGGTGCTGTTGAGCTTGAGTTCCGGGTAGTTGCATTTCCACTGAAGGCTTAACCATGAGCAATCACGAAAATCTTTTGAGCGAGCTCGATCGAATGTGGGAACGGTGTTTGACTCGCCGTGTGCATCTTCTGTCGGGTACGCCCTTGTGGCATGCAGGTTCGATCGGTCCCGAAAAGCCCGTTGTGAATGCTGTCCTGTTCTTGTCCAAGAATCGAGAACGACAGGCTGCCCACGACGAAAGGGCGATTGCAAATTCGCAGCAAGACGGCCTTGTTTCCTATAGAACCGAGTTTCGGCTCGTTCGCGAATTGGAGCTTGGGTTCTTCAATCGGCTCAATCTGTCTTCGCTGGTCAGTCGTTATTGTGATTCAGACCTTGAGCTTATGAAACAAATCCTGGCGGATTGGCTTGCGCTTAATGGTTTGGACGGAATGATTTCGTTTAATGGGGATCTCGACGAAGTGTTGATTGTCAGACCTGAAGCAGACCTGCGCATCCACGAACATGTCGCGCTAGAGCATTCCTTCGTGGGCAGCGACTAACCTCACTTTCTCTTTTCGCCAAGTGCATTACCTCCTTGCAATTCCGCTAACAAGAAATGGAGGTTGTCATGAAGTATCGTTATGGACTTCAATATCGCCCAGCGAGCGTCGGGGCGGTGCCAGTAGGGCCGTACGAGATCAAGGCTCGGTTGTCGTCACCCGAAGGCGCAAGATGTACACAACATGGCGTCATTGTCTATCGCCGGCCGTTGAGGACGGAGGAAATTCGGTCGTTCCAGCTTGTTGTCCTCGCAGACGAGTTGCTGCGCAATGAGATCGCCGTCGAACTCGCTGCAAAAATGCAGGAGTTCGCGGTACCCTATCTCGAAATTTGGGGTGAAGCGCCCCAAGAGTTTCGGGTAATGCTCATGGCTCGCGCTCAGTATGTGCGACCTTACCCGGTCTACTTGGGTGAGACTCTTGACTTCTGCCGCCAGGTTGCCGAACTCCTTGAAGCTTCGATCGATGATGGAAGCGTGGTAGCAGAGAGTTGCTAATGCTCGCAGTGCTGAGCGACGATATTTGAATGCAGGATCGTTGACCGAACGATCGTTGAACCACGGCCAACCTTTCCGGGTTGGCCTTTTTTCTGGTTTTGAGGGTAGGTGTCAATGCGCAAGATCGCTCCCGAAACGGCAACCTATCGCCAAAAGACATATCTGGATCGTCTCAAGAAAATGAATGGACGTCGGGTGGTGGTCGATCTTGATGAGGAGTTGAGCGCAATGCTCGATGAGCTGCTCAAGGCCGGGTATGGCAGATCCCAGGCAGAGGTAGTGCGCCGTTCGCTGCGCGAAGCGCATGAGGGTGTGCCCCAGGCCTCCGGGTGTCCAGGCCCGGCTGAGGGTGAGATCGACGCAGGAAGCGCCAGCAGGGCCTAAAGCAGCGGCCGGCCGAGCGCAGTCGCGAGCGGCGCGTCTCGCGGTAACATCGCATCCGTACGTGCGTGTTGGGGGTTGGGGACACATACGTGCGCAAACGACAACTGTGGACATCTTGCGGTGGCCCAGGTACGCGGGCCAGAGGTCGGCAAAGGTGGAAATTGCTTATCATTGTGCTCCGTTGTATTGGAATTGATGCAGGCGATTTGACGGCGTTTATATAGACGTTCACAATGTTCCCACATCACCACTGGGAAGCCCTTCATGTCGCACATCGCGCGAAAATATTTTTTGTTGCCCGCAGAGCGTGACGAGGTCAAGCAAGGTATTTCCATGTTTTTGCTTGCCAAGGCTGATTCTGACTCCGCAATTCGCGATCTGTCCGTTTTTGGTGCATCTGGCATCACATGGGTGCCAAAGCGTGGTTACGCTTTATCCTTTTCCGATGCCATTGCAGCGCGAACAACCCCAGGCCTTTGCATGCCTTTCTATGCCAAGGATCTGGATTGTTGGATTGCGGTGCCCGATAGGCGAACGAGTTCGGGGCGGAAGATTGCGGAGGTTCTGGAGACCGCCTCTGAACTGCGGGAAATCTTGCAGTGGTCTCTGGAGAAAAGCCTTGGAATTTACGGGGTGGTGCTCGGCGGCTATCCCACGGCCTTTCACTACTGCGTGGCAACTCCCCTGTTCGACGGTCGCGTGGTCGTCTCAACTCCTGATGTCGCAAATCGTCCGCGCGGGGATGGTTACTCGCGAAACTTCGAAGATCCCGTTATTCCTGATTGGGCCGTGGAGATCACTGCGGACGACTACAACGCGCTTCACGCACTACCTCGACTGGATGCGGTCGTGCAATCTGTGGGTCCCCGATAGGAGAGTGCGATGCATTGCGGTCAAGACGCTAAAGCCAAACTGAATCTTCGGATTTCCTGCCATGTTCAGGTGGCTTGTGACCCGGCAGTCAATGGTGGGTTTGTGCTGATGCCGGTTGTGCTCGATGACGCCATGCAAGAGGTTCTTCGTCGCGATGGATACCGGGCGCTTGCGGCGTTCATCCAGAACCAAGATCGATTGTCAGCGTAACGAGTCTCGCATGTTGAGAGCCGCTTCAAATAGCTGGATCGCCGATCAAAAGCGGCAATCATTCGCGAAGGGATTTCATGATGGCTTGATGCAAATGCTTTCGAGCAATCCCTATCCGGTCGAAGCGATCACGCACCGGCCATACGAGAACGGTTATCGGGCAGGGGTGCAGCAGCGCTCGTTTCTTGCTGCAAGAGGCATGCGGCACACGCGTACCGAGATTGAGCGGACAGCCCCGAGGGTTTGGTCCTGGTCAGTTTGGGTCGAAGGCCAGATCCATGTCACCGGCAGGGCTTCATCCGAGAGGGCTGCGCGGGTAGATGCTGAGGCCATTGCTGTTGATGCGGCTTTCGGTCGTCGGAATCCAGCCGCGGAGTCGAACACTTTCGCAACATGAATGATGGCAGGGCAGGAGAGGGGAATGGATCACGAACAGATGGCTTTGGCACTGGAGGCCAGCGGGCAATACCGGGTGCTGCGCCGCTTCGTGCCGGCAGAGTCGTATCAGCTTGATGATGAGAAGGTCGAGGCGAACCGGATTTGTTCGGTCTTGGTGGTCGACGTCGAGACGACGGGCCTCAAGAAGGGACAGGACAGGATTATCGACCTTGGCATGGTATTGGCCCAGTTCGACAGAGTTTCCGGCCAAGTGCTTAGCGTGCTCGAGCGCTACAGCGGCTTCGAAGACCCCGGTCGCCCGATCCCCGAGGAAATCACCCGACTGACCGGCATCCGGGATGAGGATGTCCGGGGGCAGGCGTTCGACGATGCGCGGGTCGAGGCGCTCATTGCTCGAGCAGACTTGGTGGTGGCCCACAACGCTCCATTTGACCGTGGTTTCCTCGAGCTGCGTTTTCCCTCCTTTCAGAAGAAATGATGGGCTTGTTCGCAGCGTGAGGCGCCCTGGTCCCAGATGATGACCGGCTCTACCAAGCTCGAGTGGCTGGCGTTCCAGATAGGGGGGTGCTTCTACGACGCGCACAGGGCTTTGGTGGATGCGGAGGTGACGCTGTTCATCCTCTCGCAGATGGGGCCAGGCGGCCGACCAATCCTCTCTCACCTGCTTGAAGTTAGTGGGCGCAAGACTTATTGCGTCTGGGCTGAAGGGGCGCCGTTCGAAGCGAAGGACAAGCTGAAGCAGGAAATGGGCTACTCCTGGAGCGACGGGATGAGCCCGGACAGGCCGATCAAGGCATGGTTTAAGCAAGGGGTGGTCGATCTCGAGGCGGAGCTCGAGGCGCTGGCCAAGACGATCTATCTGAAGCCTGCAACGGTGACGGTCGACGCGATAACGGGCTATGAGCGTTTCGCGGATCGATACCATGCTCGCCTAAAACAGCCTTTGCCTGCACTCGAGGCTGAAATCACGGCGCCCGCGTCGGATGGGCCCGTGGCGTCTGTTGCAGCTGTGGTGCCGGTCGCTGCAAGTCCGGCAAATGGGTTGCCGCTATAGCGGCCTGCTTCGCGCAGGACTTAATTTTCGTGCGGTGGTCTAGAACGCGAGCAAGGAAGAACAGCTTGGGCAGCCGGCTTCAAGGTCTAACTTATTGGAAGATAGGGCGGTAAATTATGGGCTCGATCATTCTAAGGAACGGTACGTTTCAAGCAAAACCGGTCCGTGACTCTTCACGGTCGAAACTCCATGAAGAAACACCCGGCTAGGCCGGGTAGGATCTACATACGCTGATGAGTCAACAGTCGTTCGGCCGCAAGCGCTGCCTTTTCGTCGGGAATGTCTTCCCGGCACGTTCCGGGCTGGATCGACAGAATCTCGTCTTCTGACAGAACAGTAAACTTGGCGCCCGCAAGAGGTATGTGATGGACATTGAACGCTCCATCATGCGGTACCTGCCAGTCCTTCACGGATGTCACGAAGCAGTGTCCGGGGTTCTCGCGAACCTGGAGTACCGCGCCGCTCCATCGTCCAGTTCTGTCCAGCGCATCGATTGAGTGCTGCAACTCCCTCGCTGCGGCTTCCTTTTCGCGCGTCGGGCCGCAATGAGCTGCGCCGCCGCCCAGTTCTCCGCCATGGCCTAGTACGGAGCCGACATAGCGTCGACCGTCTGCTGTGGTAATTCGGAAACAAACCATCTTCAGATTCCTCGGTTAAATGATGGGGCACTGGCCAGGTGCGGCTACTCCATTGTGATGCGCGTGCGGCCAGGGTCAAGGCAGTCTGTTGCGATCTGATGCGTGAAAAAGCCTCCCACTCCGAATGCAGTGAGAGGCTCGGGGCCGGCTTCAGTCGATACGTTGAGCCAGTGTCACGCTTGGACCAGCGCTGAGGTGCGCGCCGTCAGCTGGGATGATCACCGCCTCGGCCACAGGTGCCGGCGGCTGGGTGTTCGGGTCCGGCTCAAGCGCGGTTGTGACCGCCAACTGAGCCACGTACAGAAGTACGCCAATAAGCTGATGCAACACAAATGCTTCCATGGTTTCTCCTTAGGTTAGAACTGCACCGAAGGAAATGGCGTCTTGTCGGTGGTAAAACACAATGACTCTTGCTTGACGGGAGGATGATTCTCGTTGAATCAAGATATACGCTTGCAGAGATAATTGTAACCGGCTATCCTGCACCTTGAAATTCAGTCCCGGCCGCGACCGCACGCGCTGCGCGCAGGGGCTTCTCTGAGGTTGTGGCGCATCGTGGAACGTGCGGTGAATCGATGGCAGCGCAGCAAGATCGTGGCGGGGAGTCATGACAGGCCGGTGAAAGTCCGGTGCTTAGAAGCAAGGCAGTTTCACGTACGTCAGAGCGGCCTTGCTTCTAAGCTACCGGGGTTTGTCCTGGTAGGAAAGGAATGCGATGGCGCGCGGGCTCGCAACCCGCAATTACAGCTGCTTGAGTAAAGCGTCCCGGCTCCTCGTCCCGGGGTATAAGGCAGCGGACCAGAGCATGCCGAGATCCGAAGGCGCATGCGGCAAGCCGGGGAAGGGCCGGCACCTACACCAAGTATGGCACCCCGGAGACGGTAAGGTCGAAGCGCCGTTTGGCGTAACAGCACACCTTCTCACCCTCCGCACTGGGGAGGTTAAAGGCCAGTATCCACAGGAAAGAGGGCGTCCCGTGAAAAAAGCTGAACAGGGTAGCCGAGTGATGCGAACGGACGGACGCAGGCTACCAACGCTGTCAGGCTCCCTCTTTCCTGTGGAATTCTTTGCACTAGAACCGTAATCCTTGCGGACGAATACAACAGGTTCTTCGGCTGGGCTGACAACCTACTGTCGATAACACCGAAATCCTTGGGGAGTCAGCTTAACCAAGGCGGGAAGCACCCCTGTAATGAGGCGCCTACGCACAGCGCGAGACTGGTGTTTGATCGACGGGCTGGTTTCGGCGAACCCGATCGACGGCGAGACACCCGGAGAGACGGGATTCACATTTGCAAGTAGTGGTAAGGTTTCGGTGTGTCGCTCATCTCGGATGATCGGGCGGTGGCGGTCGTTGTGTTGAAAATCCAGGGGGTAGCCATGAAGAAGGCAGACATTGTCGAGAACGTCGCGGCCAAGGCCGGTATCAGCAAGTCGGCCGCTGCTGCGGCAACGGATGCGGTCATCGAGACCATTACGGAAACGCTGGCATCGGGCGGCTCCGTGTCATTCATCGGTTTCGGCAGTTTCACGGTGAGCGATCGTGCCGAACGCACCGGGCGCAATCCACAGACGGGCGCCGAAGTTCAAATCCCGGCCGCGAAGGTCCCCAAGTTTTCTCCGGGCGCCAAACTCAAGGCTGCGGTCAACGGCGAATGAACACGGAAGGCAATACGGCGGGGTACGCGACCGAGCAAGCTATCCGCCTCGAGTTCGCTTATTACTTCCTGGATTGTCGGAAAGCTTGAAATCTGAACAGGTTGCACGATGCAAACGCCCGGCTCTTTGCTTGGCAAGCCGGGCGATTCTTTCAAATGGGCCTGAAGAGCTTCGATCCAAAACCCCGCAGGTCCTTTCAACGGAAAGTCAGGCGATATGCTCGTTAAGAGCTGGCAGGCCCTGCACGATCCTCGCGCTCTCCAAGGCGACCCGCACGATCCTCTTAAGTAGATTCACAACGTACCGGGGGTCATCGGACCAGTCATTGGGGTCGTTTTTAATACCTGAGGCCTTGTCGACCGTGACTTGATAGCGCTCCATGATCCAATCGATCGCCGACTTGCCGTTGACCACGTACTCGTAGGCCTCGAGCGGGATGTCGCGCAGCACCAGATGCGGGTTGTAGACGATGACGCTCTTGTCGGGCTTGCCGTCCTTCTTCCCGAAGGTCATCTTCGCCACTAGGTAGTCATCCGGTTCCATGACCAGGCGCTTCGCCTCCTCGGTCAGTGGGAACGGTTCGATCGTCTCATAGTTCAGATGCCAGTTGCCCAGCCGGCGGCCGGCATCCGAGAACGCGTTGAAGTCCTCGGCAAAGGGAATGCGCGGAAGCATCTTCTTGAGATCAGCTGCAAAGCGCTGCTTGTACTCGGGCGAGTGCAGGATTCCGTAGACGTACCAGAAGATGTCTTCCTTGGTGATCTTGGCGTCACTGTAGTGGGTGCGGAAGGCTTCCAGTGCCCAATCCGTGATGGCGTCGCGGCGGTTGTAGCCGTCGGTGTCGGGGGTGCTGCCAGCGACAAACATCTCACTTTGGGGGGCGTCGTCGGTGTCTGCCTTCTCGTACCAGTAGAGGGGAAAGCACTGGCCGGTGTCAGTCAGATGATGATCGGGAACATGATCCGCCACCAGAACAGAGAAGCCCTTCCTATCAGCAACCCCAATAGAAGAGATCACAACATTCTTGTGGTTAGAAGTCGGAAACAGTCTTGGCAGAAGATAACTGCTCCAGTTCAGGCGGCGGTTGAAGTAAAGCCACTGCTTAGAAAATGGTCGATACGCGCAGACAACTTCCGAAACTTGCTCGAACTCAAGCTCCTTTCCGCGCACGCAATCCGCCTTGAGGTCTTGTGTCCAACTTATATGTCTCGGATCCGTATCAATCACATCTTCCACTGCGGGCCACTGATCCTTCGGCTTTCCCTGGCACACCTTGGCGTATCGAAGGCGGTTGGCGTTATAGGCGCCAATCAAGCGGCGTAGATTGCCTTCCAGCATGGACCTGCTCATGTTGTAGGTCCAAGCATCCCGATTCGTCTTCACCCCTTGAGAGTAGATGCCGAATATCGATTTCGCGTCTGCGGATTCCTTGTCTCCCAAGGGAAAAAACCTATCGAATGCGGGATCGCGCTGATTGATCCAGTCTCCAAAGTCGTTGGGTTGTAGACACTTCCATGCGACTCCGTCGATGCAGCCGAACCGTTCGATGATGTCGAGCTTCTCCTGCTGGCTAAGGTAGTCGCCGATGTCGTGATAGTGAAGTACGCTAGGGCCTGCATGAGCCGGATCCCTCACCATGATGGTGATAGCCACTGGGGTACGGGAACCCGATCCAAAGATCTTGCCGCCCTCTCGACGTGACTCCTCGCCTGACGTCCGCTGGTTTCCTCTCAGGTTGAAAACGTACAGATAACTGAAGTCCTCAGTCAGGCACTTGCGCAAGCCACTTGCGACATCGTTGTCAATGAATGAGCCGTTGGTCACAAAGGCGACGATGCCACGGTCAGGAATACGATCTGCGGCCCAACGAATCGCGCGGATGTATGAGTCGTAAAGTTGTTTTACTTGAGTGGCCGAGGATCGTGCAGCGTATGTTGCGCGTATGTGGCCGTCCAGGGTCGGGTAACCAAGGTTCTTGTTGTTGTCGTTCTCGCTTGTCTGACCTGCTGAATACGGCGGATTCCCCACGATCACCCGGATCGGCTGCGCCAACTGGCGCTCGGCTCGGGCGTTGTTCTCCGGCAGCACGACCTTGTCGACGAGGTCGTTTTCCTCGGTCATCTGGAAGGTGTCGACCAGGATCATGCCGTCGAAGGGACGGTAATCGCCGGTCGCCCCGTGGTAGGCGGTTTCGATGTTGATTGTGGCGACGTAGTAGGCGAGCAGCACAATCTCATTGGCGTGCAGCTCATGGTCAAACTTGTGCGGCAGGTGCTCAATATCGATCAGGCCGGACTGGATGAGCCTCACCAGGAATGTCCCAGTGCCGGCGAAGGGATCGAGGATCTGCACACCGGAACTTGCGAGCGACTCCCCGAAATGCTTGCGCAGCGCCGCATCTGCGCTTCTCAGGATGAAGTCAACGACCTGAACGGGCGTATAGACGATGCCCAGGCGCTCGGCCATCCGCGGGAAGGCGCTATGAAAGAAAGTGTCATAGAGATTACGGATGATGTCCTGCTTAGACTTGTCGCTCTTGGCGAGGCTGACGCGCTCACGCACGTTCTCATAGAACTTGTCGAGACCTTCGGTCTCTGATGCGATCGCCGACTCGCCCAGCCGGTCCACGATGCGCTGTAACGCCTTACCGACTGCGTTATGCTCGGGGAAGTTGGTCGCTGCGAACAGCGCCTGGAACACCGGCAGGGTCAGGATGTGTTGGACGAGCATCTCCACCGCTTCGCCCCTGGTCACCGCCGGATTGAGTGTGTCCTGCAACCCTTTCAGGAAAACGTCGAACTCGACAGCAAGTGCCACATCGCGCGCAATCAGATCCTTGATACGTGCGATCAGGCGCTCGGCCACCTGGCAGATGCTCTTGGCCCACTCGCTCCAGTATTCGCGATCGCCGAGCTTCTTGGGGATCGCCGCATAGACGGCCTCGTTAATTGCATCGATGGGCAAATCCGGGAAGTCGAGCGGGAGCATCTCGCTCTCGCCGCTGCGCTCATCTCCCGACTTCTCGCCCCCGCCATCGATCACCGCGATCCGGCGCCGGAACTCGGCCTCGTCGACCAGGCTCTCATCGTGCGCCCGCAGCGCCTTGATGACCTTCCAGATCCCTTTGAACTGCGGGTCGCTGTCGATGTAGGCGTTGTAGTCCTTCACCTTCTCCGAGGGCATGCAGACCGGCAGGATGATGTAGCCGTACTTCTTGCGGCCGGTGCGATCCTTTCGCATGACGCGCCCGACCGACTGGACGATGTCGACGATCGACTCCCGGGTGTCGAAGAAGACCACCGCATCGAGGGTCGGGACGTCGATCCCCTCGGACAGACAACGCGCGTTCGAGAGGATGCGGCAGTCGCCCGCCTCGAGGTCGGCCTTGAGCCAGTCGAGGGCGCGCTTGCGCGTGAGCGCGTTCATCGTGCCGTCGACGTGGTCGAGGTCGCAGCGCACCATGCCGGTCGGCTCGGCGCCGTCGTGGGCCTGCTGATAGACGGCGACCAGGTCCTTGAAGATGTCCGTCGTCTGCTTCGAAAGCTTGATCGACTTCGAGAAGGCCACCGCCCGGCGCATCGGCTCGACGTCTTCGGTGAGCGTCTCTTCCTGTCCATCCTCACCGACTGCCACCAGGCCCCGCTTGGAGAGGCCCTTCCAGCTCCCGATGATCTTGGTCGCGAAGTTGATGTCGATCGCCTTTTTTTCGTCCAGGCGGTAGGCGTTGTTGAAGTTGTTGGCGAGCTTGGCCATCTCGTTTTCACGGACGGCGACGATCAAAACCTTGTACTCGGAGAGCAGGTCGAGCTCGACGGCCTTGCCAAAGCCGAGCCTGTAGAACGCGGGACCGAAAGTCTCCTCATCGTCCATCGAGAAGAGCACCGCATCCGAGTTGTTCGCCTTGGTCTTCGATGCCTCGGCGTAGATCCGCGGCGTGGCCGTCATGTACAGCCGCTTTACGCCGACGATGTTCTCGTTGTGATGGACCTTCACGAACTCCGACGGGCTCTCGCCCGGCAGCGTCAGGCCGGTCGTGCGGTGGGCCTCGTCACAGATGATCAGATCGAACGCCCCCAAACCTTGGCGCTGGGCGTCGGCCACCACCTGGATGGACTGATAGGTGGAGAACACGACCGTGCGCCGATCGGGCGAGAGCACGCTCGCCGCTAGGGCGACTTTGCGGGCATCGGTGGTCGCGGGGTACGCCAGGTCGTGCGTGCTGATGTCCTCCTCGTCCTTGCCGACCTTCGTATCCGAACACACGACAAAGGCATGGAACGGATCGATCGCCTCCGAGGACCACTCACGAAGCGTCTGGCCGACCAGCGAGATCGATGGGGCCAGGAACAGCACCCGGCCCGTGGCCGGCGTCGCCTGCTCCATCAGGCGCAGCGAGGTGAAGGTTTTACCGGTACCGCAAGCCATGATGAGCTTGCCGCGATCGACCTCCTTGAAGCCCTCCAGGATGTTGGCCACCGCCTCTTCCTGGTGGGGCATGAGCGTATGCTTATCGCGCAGCCGAATGTCCTGGATGCGCTCAAGGCTGAACTGGCTCCAGTCGATTGGGCTCTCGGCCAGATCCTTGAACCACAGGCGCCCGACCGGAATGGTCTGGTTCTCAAGCGCTTTCTCGGCGTTGCTGCTCCACTTGTCGGTCGTGGAGATGATCACTCGATGCGCGAACGAACGTTCACCCAGGTTGGTGGCGAATTTCTTGCCGGAAGCCGTGAAGAACGAGTCAATATCGGCCTTCTGAAGTGCATAGTCCGAATCATAGAACTTGCACTGAATCGCCCAGTAGTCGCCGGTTCCTCGTTCGCGGGCAACCAGATCGACCCCCACGTCCATCCCGCTGCGATCGGGCCACTCTGACCACAACCAGACCTCAGCCAACCTATCGGAGTACTGCGGGTCAGTCAGCAAATAGTTCGCGATCAGGCGTTCAAACTTGTCGCCCATCTCGCGGTTCGACTGGGCCGCTTCGCGGAACTCGGAAAGGATACTTTCAAGGGTCGTCATGCGCACACTTCACAAGATCGGAATTCAGGAGAATAGCCTAGCCCTTCGGCTTGCACTCAATATGCTGGTACATGCCGTGACTCCAAGTAGCGTTGCCGTTATGGCTCTTTCGTATCTCAAGAATTGTGCTTTCGATGTAGTTTTTCGCTGCATTGCATGCAGCACCTGTGCCAAACTCCTGCATAGACACAATCGGAGTCCTGGTGAGCATGTTATCTCCTACGTAGTTGGGAAGATGGCTTATGACGATCAGGACGAAAGCTGCTGTTTCCATGATGTTCGCTCCAATGTTCAAAGTGGATTAGGGATTGATGTCGATGACGTGAGTACGCGAACAGCGGCCGTCTGAACCGACCGCGACAGCGATCTCCCCTTCTTTGGCGCGGTGATCGCCGCCGTTTCACGTAGCCACTCACGTGCTCGATCCTTGCCGCCTAGCAGTTCCCCAAGCAGCGATAGCAACGCAGGATCAAGCGAGATGGTCGTCTTCTTCCCATCTCGATTACGGACATGCAACCGCACGACGACCGATTCGGACGTGAGCGGTTTGCGCTTCTCTTCGGGAATCTTCGGACGACCCGCTGGCATTCTTCCTGAATTCCTATCAATTCATGTGGAATCGATGATAGCGCTACCGACTTAGGATAACAAGTTATCGGTCGTTGCCAAAAAAAGGCGCCCTGGGGTCAGGGCGCGTTGGGGGATCGATCAGAACCAGATCGTTGGGCTACTGCGTGCGTCTTTCTCGCTCGTCAGTGCTTTTGCGTACCTCCGTTTGTGACGGATTGCTCTCTGCATTTTCGCAGGCAGACTTTTCATCAGCAAGTTTCGGGCTTGTTCGAACGAGACGTTCGCTTGCACCTGGCTCGTCATGTTGCCACTGCCAGCGCGGAGTTCGTAGCCCTCTTTGATCAGAGCTGCAATTAGCATCTCTTCGAGATGCTGGGCTTGCCTCCATGCGTTACGCCGGTATCGATCGGGTGATAGCCCATATTCGGCGCAGAACACATTGTCGTCATAGAGCCAAATGGGATGGTTCGAGTCCAGCGCGTAGGCCGGTGCTACGACCCAGCAAATGTTCCAGCCCATGAATGGTTCCGGCTGAAAAAGCACAGCCGTTTTGTCGAGTATGAATCTCGACTTCAGGTATTGGTAGCGATCGCCATAGGGGGCGAACCAACCCTCTTGCTCAAGGATTTCAGCATCGAAGTGCTTAGCAATCGAGTCAACCACTGCCAGCATGTTGTATTCCTCGTCCTGCCAGATGGATTCCCTTTCGTCCTGGTCAGACTCATCGTCAGGCATGAGGCACTCGACATGAAGCGCCCGAGCGCTGTCTTCGAGTAACGAGGGGTTCCAGACACCGTATCCCATAATGATCTCCTTGAAGTTTGATGGAACTGCACTTCAGGAGATGAGCAATGGGCAGTGGTAAAACAGATTCACTTACAGGGGGGCGCACATCCGCTAGCTCTCTTTCTCACTGCGCCAGACCAAACGGAACTCTTCGGCGGGTGTGATGCACAATGAACGATTTTCAATTGAGTAGGAAAAAAGCCGTCCAGTCAATGTCCCGACATACCAATATCGCTGAGTTTCGGTGGAATTGCACGCACCCTCAGAATAAACCGCATATCCCGGTTCATTGGGCAGCATTACATTCAAACTCTCTAGAGCACCTAGAAAAGCAGTAAGCGTTGGGGTTACGGCAAAAAATATTAGTATTGGGAACCTGGCCTCCGGCGGCGCATACGTCAGATCCATATCACGACGGTGCAAGAAAATAAGCACGAAACCAATGGACAATAATGGAAAGACGCTTAGTAGTATCATTCCATTTTTACTCTCTGGTGTGCTTGGGCCAAACATTAACAATAAAATCGGTATGAATGCAGCGACACTTGGCCACCACTTCAAATAGGGCATCTTTCGTGCGATCCAGATGCGCAGTCCATGAGTTCTACTATTATTTATGCGATTCAATAGCCATGCATACAGCGCAATATAACCTGCCGCCACCAGCGTAACAATTATCAAGGGGCGAACAGATAGTTTAACGATGTCTGATACGTCGATAAACTCAAGCGGATTTATCGAGAACAGTGACCAATAAGTGAGCAAGTACGAAGCTGCGCTGATTAGCGAAACGACGGATACGTGAAGGCCGAACTGTACTTTTTCTTCCATCTTGCAATCTCATATAGTGGTCATTCGTCAGCAGTCTTCCCCACTTGTGTGGGGATGAACCGTCACCATGCAGCGCGGGCCTGCAGTTCAGCCTCCCACTTCGGCAGCTGTTCTTCATCTCCACGCGAACGCGATCGGCTTCAGCGCGGCGAACGATCTCGTCGCGCACGGACGGATTGCCGCAGTTGTGCAGGCAGTAGATCAACGACTGCCGGCGCTTGCTCAGGCAGCCAATCGGGATCGATGAGGAGTTCGAGGTTGCGGTGCAGGCCGGACGGCTGATGATGGCGCTTCCCGGCGCCTCCTTCGCCTTGCACTTTCTAGGCCTCATTTCTGGTTGGTGGTGTCCCGAAGAGCCTTGACAACGGCTTCGGCCTGCTTGGTTGTGCCGTACGCGATGGTCAGGAGGATCTTCGTGGGGGTTGGGATCGTTCGACCGCTTTCATACCGCGACCCGCCGGATTGCGTGGTGCCGACACGACTCCAGAAGGTCGTTTGATTCATGTTCTTTTTGCTGCGGTACGCGATTATTTCCGCAGGGGTTGTGCATGCATACTTTACTTTCATGTTGCTCTTCTCTTGGCAATTGTTAGTGCATTCACATAGGCGGTTGTGCTACTGCATGCAAGCCTAACAGACTTGAAAGGCATGTAAAAGCGTGCTCTTGGGTTAAATTGAGAGGAATGGCGGGGTGGTTGGGATGCGGGCAAAGGGTAGGGATGCTCTAAACGATGGGGAATGAGAAGGGCGTCTCGCAGAAGTTGCAGTGGCGCGAGGTAAGTAAGGATAGCTATTGGCCGACTGACAAGAAAAAACCCGATCGAGCGGAATGCAAGATCGGGTTTTGGATCAACGAGCAGGCGGGCGCAAGAGCGCACACACCTGTGTCTTGGACTCGATACGAGCCTTCCGAAGCAGGATTCGCTTCAGTTCTTCTGCGGAGACAAGCAATGCGGCCATGTTCACAACTCCCTTAGGTTAGATCTGCGTGGGGGAGATGCAACCTGACGCATGTGAAAAATCCAAGGCGAACCAGTTTCAGGTTAGCGGACCCTCAACCGGGAGGGCCACGCATGCCGGCGCTCAGGCGTACGACACAACAGCCATCAACGAGGTAGAGATGCCTGCAACCCTGTCGCCCACACTGCGGAACGCGATCGCCTTGGCAAACCCTTGCGTCGCCTGCTGGACGAACCGCACGAACTCAGCACGAGTGGGTTCCCACTTGTGATCAGGGTGTCTAAAGCCTTCCTCAAGTCGATAGTTCGAGTTGAACTCGCGATTGGGTGCAGTGATGACGAGAAGTCGCGGTAGTTGCTGACTGACCGCACGGACGATCTCGATCGCTTTTGGATAGGGGACGTGTTCCACGACTTCGGTGAGCAATACGTCAGCGTACTCAGGTAGCAACTGCTTGCTGAAAGCACCTTCCAGCGTCACGGTGTCAAGTCCGTCGGTTGCCAGCACCTGAGAGGCTCTGTTGCGCTCCGTCGTCTGCGCTTCGAAGCCGATTGACTGGACGTACCGTGGTGCGAGTCTGCGAAGGTAAAAGGCCTTGCCGCACCCGATGTCGACCAGCGCGTTACCCTCACCGGTGAAGTGGGGCTCGATGGCAGCAAACCGTTGGTCCTGGGTACCGCCGGATGCAAGCGCTATGTCTGGGCCCTGAACGCGTGAACTCCAGCGATCAAACCTACTTTTGTCGATGAGGAAATCACGAGCGGTGGTGTAGCGGATGAAGTAGGGCGCCCGGGCCGCGTCGAGGAGTTCGACGAGGGACTCCATCGCCAGGTCGAATTGATCCCATTCCTTTGGCTGCCGATACATCCCGCAGAGATGCCTGTACAGCCTTGCTTCATCGCTTTGGCCTGACTGGGTCAAGGCCTCAGGTTCCAGGTCTGGAAAGAAACGAAGGAATGTCGCTGCGATCTCATCTGGACTGTGCATCCGATCGAACCCGGGAATGAGTGCCGCTAAGCGGAGTGTCGGGTGTCATCACCTCGCCCGACTCGAGAGCAGCAACTAACAGGAGATAGCATCGATGACTGATGCTGCGAATTCTTGCTGGGAGTCGTCTTCCCGCCCAGCGCGAGAGCAGCCAACCAAGGAGGGGCACCGACGACTGATGCCATGGAATTGTTGCCGGGTGTCGCCTTCCCGCCCGGCGCGGGAGCAGTCCAACGTAAGGAGCGCATCGACGACTGATGCACGGAAATCGTACCAGATATCAGCACCCGCTCTGGTTAGCGTGGTCCTTTTTCAAGGAAATCACAGCGCTGACTGCTGTAAAACTTAAGAGAGTTGGGAAGCCTTCTCTGGGAGGCGATCGAGCGGGTAGGGCAACTCGCTTCGACTTGCAACAAGGCTACCAGACGAAAATTATCGAATCAAATGCACTTTCAGGTTTTTCCTTGGTTCGCCTGAAACGAAGGTTATCCGCTTTTTTCACATTCAGGCCAGTTCGCTTTCGGCTTAATGCCGGCGCTTGTAACGCAAGAAGCGATTCTGCGGTTTTCGCGCCTCGTGTCGTGCAGCTTTGATCCAGGCCCGAATCGATTGGATTCTTGGTTCGGAAACTTTAATCAGCTTGACGTGATGGCGCTCCAGTGCCAGCGCGAGCGATTCATGAATCTTGAGCGCAGTTTGCATGGGGTCCTGAAACACCATGACCACCGACGGTCGACCGCCCATCTCGGCGTAAGCCCGACCAAGCAGCTGATCAAGTTCGTTCTCGTCCGGCTGCGATTCTGGTAACGCAGGAATCACCAACGAAGCGGTTTGGAAACCCTCGCGGGCAAGGACTTTCTTCACTCCGTCGAGAGGCAACTCCTGACGCTCCGACGTCAGCAGCAAGACGAGAAGAACGTGCAGTTCTGTCATGTGTGAACAAGCCAGATCACATCCTGGCTTCTCCCGGCTCGAACAATCATCGCATTTTGCTCGAGCTCACGAAGCGCTTTCCGCAGCGCTCGTGTTTGCTTGGCCAGCCCAAGCATCTTCAGCAATCGCCGAACCGGGACGGGCGATGGCGTGCTGTGAAGCACGTCAAGCACCTTGCGCTTGTACTGTGGGATCGGGGACAAGCTTGCTCCTGTTGCATATACCTAAGTGTCTAGCTGTTTTACCAGTAATTCGCTTAGAATCTATCTAGTTTCCCTGAGTTTAACACTGCGATGAATAACGATAACCAACCGCCCGGCGACGGAAGTGATGCAGCCGCCTTGCGGATCGAGGCGGAACTGCGAGATCGCTACGGGCTTCTGCTCAAGACATCGGAAGTCGCAGAGGTCTTGCGCTTGTCCGCGGCATCGATACTTCAGATTCCCGGGTCCAGCTTCCGCGAGGTGACGGCAGAGGCCCTCGTGCCCGGTTTCTTGCGTCCGATGTGGCGGCCTATGTGAGCCGCTGGACAAAGAATCAGGCCTGATCAATTACTCGGCTTCTTCCAATAAGAATGATCTACTCGTATGACACCGAGGCCATTTTTGCAGAAACCACCGGACTCACCCTGCTTGAGCAGGGCATCTACCGCGTTCTGCTGGACCATTACCTCGAACGGAATGGCCTTGCAATCCCGGACCCGGATGGAGCGCTCACTCAGGGTGCAAATCTCTACCACCTGGCAGGTCTTATCGGGGCTACGGGTGAAGTGGAGTTGCTGGTTACTGCCAAGATCATCATGAGCTTCTTCTTCAGAGAAGGTGCGATGTTGCATCACCCACGCCTTCGTCACTTGATCAGCGAGCCTACGACCAAGCGAACGGGTCAGTTGATCTGTGATCTGGACATGTTGGCCAACTCCACAGAAGACAGGCCGCTGGCTATTCCATTCGGATCTTCTGACAATATTTTCTGGTGGGAACCACCAGAAGAGGAAATACATTCTCTGGCGCAGGAATTCAGATTATGCAATATCCGGGCTGAAATAGAGCAAGCCCGCCAAAGCGCCATGCTGCCTACGGTACGCCCACGAACGGATCCGATCACCTTTCTCAAAAAGCGAATCGCGAACTCCAACAAGCTGATACAGGAGAAGCTTGTCACTTCAGGCGTGACGCCACTTTCTCAGGAATCTGCACGTTTCGTCGAGTTCGTGGGGGCTTATCCGCGACAGACCGATCTGCAGGCCGCGTGGTCGGTATGGTCCGTGTTACCCATGGATGACGACGAAGAGATCTTCAAGTTGCTGATGCTCGGTCTAAAGCGTTGGAAGCTCTGCAAGGCGTGGGAGAAGAGGGACTCGGAGGTCATCCCGACTGCAGCCCAGTTTCTGAATTCCCGCCTATGGGAAGTTGTTCCGAAGCTCAATACCGATACCGCCACGAGGGTGATGACGACGACTGTTTCCTTTCAGGGGCAAGCAGCGACAAAGGTGGAATCATGAGTCAGGATCACAACGAACCTTCCGACGAGCAGGCTGTATTGCCTCCGCATGCGACCGTTGCTGAGCAAAGCATTCTTGGCGGGTTGCTTCTCGATAATCACTCGATCGACCGCGTGCTCGACCTGGTGAAGGTCCAGCACTTCTATGATCAGGAACACCGGATCATCTATCAGGCCATCCTTGACCTGTTCGTCCAGAACAAGCCAAGTGACATCATCACGGTGTCAGATTGGCTCACGGCAAAAGGTCTTCTCGAGCAAGCCGGAGGATTTGCCTACCTCGCAGAGATGGCGAACAGCGCAGTATCAACGGCGGCGCTCACAAGTTACGCGCGAATTGTGCGAGACAAGGCGGTCTTGCGCTACCTGGACTCCGCATGCAACGAAATCCAGCAGACAATTCACAGCCCGGGCACAAAGACTCCGGCCCAAATCCTGGAAAACGCAGAAGCTCTGATGCTTCGTGTCAGTACCGCGGCGGGGGGGCAGGATGAGGGTCCGGTGCTGGTCAGGGAGTTCCTTCCAGAGGTTCTTCGAAACACGACCGCGGCGCCTGCGCCGAGCGGATTGCAAGGTATTTCGACCGGACTGAGGTCGCTTGATCGAATCATGCTTGGCCTCTGCCCGACAGACTTCATCGTTATCGGTGGGCGGCCATCGCAAGGCAAAACAGCCCTGGCCCTGAGCATTGCCGCGCATGTCGGCGTGAAGCGAGCGTTGCCAGTCCTCATCTTCTCCCCGGAGACGTCAAAAGAGCAGCTGAGTTTGCGCATCCTCTCCTCAATGTCCGGAATTAGCCATTCGTCGCTGCGCACGCGCACTATTTCTTCGGTCGAACGGGATGTCTTTGAAAGCGCGGTTTCGAAATTATTGGTTGCGCCGATCTACATCGACGATGCGCCGCTTCTGGGCACTACTACGTTGCGGGCCAGAGCGCGCAGAGTAGCCAAGAAGGCGGGCCCGCTGGCACTGGTGATCATCGACTATCTCCAGCTGATGGTGAGCGGTGATGAAAGCGACACCGCGACTCGCAATCTCGAGGTGCAAGGTATTTGTCGAGCGATCAAGGCACTCGCCAAGGAACTCAGTGTTCCCGTCATCGCCCTTTCGCAGCTCAATCGCGTCGTCACGCGGCGGTCCGATCAGCGGCCAATTCTTTCGGACTTGCGCGATTCCGGATCGATCGAGCAAGACGCGGACGTGATCGTCTTCATCTACCGGGAAGGTGCGACGAAACCTGACGAGCAGCCGGTGGCGGTGGTGGAGGAGGCTGACCTGATCGTTGCCAAGCAGCGCAACGGCCCGATAGCTACCGTGAAAGTCCTCTTCAAACCTGCAACTCATTCCTTTCAAGATCTGCAAGGCCAACTGCTATGAACGTCAAGCGCACACTTCCTTATGCCGGTTCCACGATCGCTACCATTGCCAGCGTGGCCATTGTCACTTCACTCGCCGGCTTCGGCGTTGGTGCGTTTGTCAGTCGCACAGACAAAAAGGAGGACATTCCGGTTGTCGTTGAAGCGCCGCAGGCATGCCCCGAAGTCCAGGTCATTCGCACACCCATCCCTTCGCCCCACATCATCAATGCGTCACGGCTTATGGCCGCGGTTGACCCGTCGCAGGCTTCGGTATGGTTCGAGCAGGAAGTCGGTTCTGATGGCGAGCGTCGGCACATGTTCTTCTTCAAGAAGGAACAGCCCTACTCGGTGGTCGAGGTAGGCGCTGAAATCGGCCTGGTGAGCTTCCGGCTTATGGATGATGATCGCTGGATGCCGGAAGTCATCAACCCACAACTCTTTACGAACGGAACGCGTGGCGAAGTTGCCCCACAATCTTCGTTCCGGTTCGAGCGTGTCTCAGGCGATCAATTAGTCATGCTTGTCCAGAACCGACTCGATAGTTTTGAAGGTTCAGAGCACTTTCTTGATCTGTTTCTCTACGCGGACGGCAGATTCTCGCCCGCCGGTCGCGTTTTCGTAGGTGCCAACAATAGCCAAATGAAGTGCGATGGCCCGACTGCGAAACACGATGCCTACAATCGTGCTTGCATGGACTTCACGGGCCACCTTTCCGTCGTAGCCGTTCCCGGACAACCCATGGCGAACCTCGAGGTCACGTTCGAGGGACTCAAGGGCGACAAGTATCCGGCCCTGGAGAAGGCTGTATATCGCTTTACCCAGGGTCGCTATGTTCAGGACATGGAAGCGAGCGTCCTAAGCAGCGGACTGAACTAATTCAGAAGCCGGTACCCATGACGCTCCCGCACTTTCGCCAAGGCATCCATTGCCTTCGACGCATCTTCCTGCGACTCATAGGGATCCGTCGCCATTCCGCCAAGCCGATTCCTCTTTCCGCCCCAGCAACGGTTAAGCACGATCTGGCCAAACAGATCGGTGCTAAGCATTGCGTAGTAATAACGAGTATCGGTCTCCCAATGAATGCATTCGTTCAGCATTGTCATTAGAGGGCTCCATATTTTCTGCCGTTTGTATTTCGATTCTAGTTATTTTTTTCTGCTTTAGGTGTAAATTTTCACAGTGCTTCGCGTTTGGAAAGAAGGACACCGGGGAAACTGTGAGTTGAGGACCAAGCGAAGCTTGGAATTGAGCAGGATCGCGCTGTTGGGAGGCTGATTTTGAACATGCGGATCGGTTTGATACTGGCGGCTACTCTGTTCGCGCTTCCACCCTTCGATGTGGAGGCCGGACCTTTGCGGGATCGCATCCGTGAGCGGATGCAGGAGCGTCAGGAGCCGGATGGCACCGAGGAAGCGGATGTCGACGACCTGGCCGACATGGGCAGCAACGCGCGGAGCTGCGCGGAGTGGTCGCAGAAGGTGAGCCGCCTGGAGCAACGCGCCGGCAGCAGAAACGCCGGGCCATCGCCCGACTTGAAGGATGTGGCCTACGGAAGCGCGACCTTGCAGAGACTGGACGTGTTCTTGCCGAAGAACGCGGGCCCGGGTTCCGCGCCTATCATCCTGATGGTTCACGGCGGGGGGTGGTGTGTGGGCGACAAAGCCGGCGCTCAAATGACTGCGAACAAGGTCGCTCGCTGGGTACCGAAGGGCTTCATTTTCGTCTCCATGAATTATCCGATGGTCGCGAATGGCAGTGACGCATTGGCCCAGGCTCACCATGTCGCCAGAGCCGCTGCCTTCGTGCAGGCCACCGCGCGGGAGTGGGGCGGCGATCCTGCGAGGCTGATCCTCATGGGTCACTCTGCGGGCGCTCACCTCGTGTCGCTGGTGAATGCCGATGCTCGCATCCGTCAGAGCAGTGGCATGAAATCGATCCTCGGGGTCGTATCGCTCGATGCCGGCGCGATCGACGTGGTCCGGCAGATGCCCAAGGTTTATCCATTCCTGAAGGTCCGTTACCGCGAGGCGTTTGGCACGACGGAGGCTGAGTGGATTGATGCTTCGCCGTACCACAAGCTCGATCCGACGGCGGCACCGTGGCTCGGGGTGTGCTCAACCAAGCGCAAGGATGACCCCTGCTCGCAGGCACGCACGTATGCCGACAAGAGCAACAGCCTGGCCGTTGGCGCATCTGTGTTGCCGCTGCGCATGAGCCACGGTGACATCAACTCCGAGCTGGGGACGCCGGGCGATTACACCCGCAGCGTCGAAGCGTTCATGGCGTCGCTTGACACCGTGGTGGCAGGTTTGCTGCGTTGAGATAGTCCTTGCTCAGTCGGCAGGGAATCGCGCTTTCTCTGCAGTCGATTCTTTGGCGCTGGCTAGCGCCTTGGTGCCGAACATGCTCACTTGCTCATCAACTTGCCGCCCAGCTTACCGCGACGTTTTCGCGCAATACCCGACGGTTTTGAAGGTCCTTGCGCCCAAGGACAAGCAGAAGGACAAGGCGTCATTGGAAGAGTTGCCTGACAACCAAGCGTCCGGAGACGGGCATCATCGCGGCAATGTGGAAAGCATCGCGTGGTGGAATGCGATAACCGAGGACGATCTGCCAGCATCGATGAAGATCGCCGGCACTGGCGTACTGGCGGATGCTTGGGCTGCGTACAAGCGGCAACATCCCGGATCTGCTGCAGCACCTGGGATTGAATGAGACGGAAGGTCTCTGCGGGTCAAGCGGAACGCTTTTGGTAGCCTTCCGCCCGTTTCAACACGTCAAATTACCTGGCGCACAACTGGTCTGTCGGCGAAATCTCCCTGCTCAGATCACCGGATCATGATAAATCCAGGTGTTCGAGATAGAGCTGAGTGCGAACCCTCACCCGCCGGGGGTGCCTGCGCTATACGGGTGGCCGTGCTTGAACAGTTCAGGCAGCAACGCAGCAGGATCGCAATCCAACACACTAGCGATGCGGTATAGCTTCTCGACGGTAATGTTCACCTCACCCCGCTCAATGCGCCCCATGTAGCTCCGGTCGATGCCGCTGGCCAGCGCCAAGGCATCCTGAGAAACTTGGCTGGCTTTTCTCATTGCCCGGATGCGGGCCCCCAACGCTTTCGCCAGTGTATCCATGAACGCCTCAACTCGATTTGAGGCGGCACTATCAGACGTTTGCGGACGCACAAGCCACGGACGATAATCCGCATTTCTAGCGCTACCACACACGGTGCCCCCATGAAACGTCCCCCCTTGAAGTGCTTCAAAGGTGCTTGGCCAGCCAGGCTTGCGAGCGTTTCCAAACGCTCGGAGGGGTAGCGTCGAACTGCTTCCAGACTTTGCCGTTGAAGAACATGCTCCGGCCGTCGTCATAGAAGCGAAATCTCTGAACGCCAAACGCCTCACACCGTTCGCAATAGCAGCCGGCCTCGAGGACAACAACGTTCGGGGTAGGGCGTTGAATCCGACCTCTCGTCAGAACGTCCGGAATATCTTCGTTGCACAGCGCGCACTGGAGCTTGATCTCATTGACCAGATCTTTGGTGGCGACGTTGATTGGCAAGAGATCAGCCAAAGCGGGGCCCTTCATCAACTCGATCTGCTCGAGAGTCAACGCGTGCTTTACTCCGGCACCGTGGTTGTGCTCGTCGGTGACTGGATCACCGGCGGCTATCGATTTTTGCATGGGTTCCCCCTTAAGTATGCAGACAGAACTCTATTCTGCACGGGGAGAACTCGGGGTTTCCCCGCACGCGTATTGCGATCCGGCGCTCGAAGTCTGGGCTTGCAAGCAGGGCTTGCAGGTCTTCGTCGGACAGGCGTTGACCCGTCTCGGTCTCGATCTCAACCACTACCTCCAGTGCGACAGGCATGACCGCCGCGAGTGCTTCGCGCACGGATAGACTGGTCTGTGCCATTGCAGGCTCGAGCATGAGTGCTGCCGCTATGATGAGCAATACTCTACTGGGTTGCATCACTGGCCTCAATCACCAAAAACATCGGCTGCGCCAAATGGAATCTTCCCCGGGGCGGCCAACTGAGTGCCACCTGAAATGACCGAGATACCAGGATTTCCCCTGAGTTCGGGCTTACCCTCTGATCCTAGGTCTTTAGTGTTCGCATCGGCTGTCACGGTGCGGGTGTTGTCTTTCGATCGGGTGGCCGCCTCACCAGGACCGATCGCTGCTGTTACGATTGGTACAACACCTTCTTCGCGGACCTCTTCCTGAGCTTCTCCCTCTGCACTCAACCCGGCAAGTTCCTCGGTCTGCCGCGCTTTCTCGAGCGCTTCAAAAACTCGCTCGATCTGCATCCGCAGTTCTTCTCCAAGGGTGGTGTAAGCGGGATCTTGTCGCAGACTTGCAATGGCCACAGCCATCACAGGGGCCTGTTTGGTGATGACCTTCTTCATCACCCGGCCGGGGGCGAACTTGTCCGTTACCCGTTTTTCTCCGCGTGCGTTCGCCAGGCGCTCAGCCCGCTGCAGAAACACGAGGGCTTTCTCGCCGTGCTCACGAATGGCGTTGATCGCCGTCCGAGCGGCAATCCGCTCTTCCATGACCATCTTGCGGATCTCAAGAGGGGCCGATGCCAACTTAAGCAGGGAAGCCACGTAGCGGTCCGTGATGCCGATCTTGGTTGCTATCTCGACGGGATCCCACCCGAACTTCGTAAGGCGTCGCACCACGAGGCTAAGCTCGTAAGGCGTAAGCTCCTTGCCGTTGTTGGTTGTGACCAGGGATACCGTCAGGTCTTCCATCGTCGTCCCGGCTGCACTGACGACAACCGGAAGACGGGCGATTTCCGCACCCTTCGCGATCGCGATCGCCACCGCTTCATGGCGACGGTGCCCATCCGTCACATTAATGACGTTGCGTCCCTCGTGCTGGGCAACATAGCCTGCAAGTGGCTTGTCCTGCCTGAAGCCATCCCTCAGGATCTGGTCGGCGAGCTCGTTGATGCCCGCAATGTACGAAGCATTTCTGACGCGGACATTGAAGCCTGGGATGATGTGCAGCGCCTCGATAGGCACTTGCCAGAGATCCCTGCTTTTGGCCTCCGCTTCGGCCATTGCGTTTCTGGTCGAGCCCGGGGTTAGTTCGGTGGTGAATTCTTCTTCGAGCGTTTCGAGATTTTCGATCACAGCTTGTTCTCCTTGCATTCAAGGGTGTATCGGTGGGTGCGTTTGTCGCGATACTACCTGTCTATATAAACGGTTCAAGTGCGCAAGTGGTCGATTCGTCGATTCGCCTGGAAGGGTTAATGCATTGATTGTCCGTAGGGCCAAGCGAGCCGTTCTAACTTTGCGTTGGAGCCCACGCACTGCACTCTTTGTGCGTTACCAGCTTGGCTGGCTCGCGCTTCCAGCAGTCTGTTGATCACGAGCTGGACGTCTTCGCTCAGTTGCTTCTCGTCGGGGTAGAAGTGCTTGATCTGGCCAATCAGCTGCTCTTTGCAGGCTTCCTGTTCATGCCTGGGCAGACCTGGGCCTTGGGCAGTAATCCACTTGTAAAATGCATCGGCGACCATTTCATAGGAGAACGTTCTGGCTTTCTGATTACTCATTGCCCCGCCCTTATCGACTGCCGTTCAAATGAGCTTCTTCCGCGTTCTCGGCCAAACTGTCCCAGGCCGATATCAACTTGAAGGCAGTGTCTGGATGATTTATCACGACCACCACTGTTTCATGATTGCGCCGAAATGAAGTGCTGGAATAGTCGACGGATCCTGTCGTAACGTTCGATTCGTCGACTACGACGAAGTTGGAGTTCACATTCAAGCTACCTGAGACGTAGGCCGCATAAACACCTGAGTTTCTCAGGAACTCGATTACAAATGACTTTTGGTCTTTGCTCGCAGCAGAGAAGAGCACTCGAACATCCACTCCACGGCTCTTGGCCATCAGGAGCTCGTCGGCGATCCCTTTATTCACCATCGAAGTCGTCATCATCCGGATGTTCTTGTAGGCGCCACGAATGAGGTCGATTACTTCAGCCTCGGCCTCGCCCGGTGAAAACGCGACACGAATCGTCGGCGCGAACGCATTTTGCTTGACCACGCGCAGAGGTTCCGTTGCGGCGACAGGCTCATCAGCAGCCCTTGCTTGCGAAAGGAGCAAGGCCACCACCATCATGCCGAGCGCAGTTTTGTTCATCCGATTGATTGCGCGGGATACCTCGGGGCCCATGAGGAGGAATAACACGCCCCTCTCCCGCATCTCCTTGTCAAAGCCATCGTTGGGGGTGACGAAAATTCGCAGCACTTAACCGAGCAAGCTGCCGACGGAACCTCGATGCGCGGCAGTTCGATCGGGCGCGAGAGTTCCGCCTTGTTGATCCGCCACGAAACGGCAACTCGCGCCAGGGTCTATCGGGCACCAGGCCGTTTTCTATCTTTTCGCTATAACTTTGGCAGAATCCATTTCTATCCTATCATGATCGCTAGTAAGATCCCAAGAATACAAATTTAACGGATATGCGTTTTGGTCGCGGCTGCCTCTCCTTCTCCAGAACCTTCCTCTCACGCCCAGCCTGAATCCGGGTCGGCGACCATGAGTTCTTGGAACGAGTTTCAGCAGCTTGTGCTCAGGGCCAGCCGTCGAGAACGGATTGACCTTATTCGAAACGGGGTGGCAGCGAGTCTCATAGGAGATCTCGCCCGCGAGTTTCGATGTACCCATGACGATCTCTGCGCGATGACCGTTGTCTCGCCAGCCTGTGTGCGACGCCTCGCCGCCGAAGGCGGCTTGCTTAATGCATCCAGTACCGAACGTCTTGCTCGATTGGCACGAACTGAACAATTGGCAACGACGGCATTCGGGTCCAGGGACGCCGCCAGGGCATGGTTGAAACTTGCACATCCGTGGCTGGAGGGGCGCACTCCATTGTCAATCCTCGACACAGAGGAGGGGGGGATACTCATCGAACAGGCATTGGCTGTCCTATTGTTCGGAGACCCAGCCTAATGCGTGAAGTGTTCCTTGTCTCTCGACACACAGCGCTGACCAGCGATGTTTTCCGGATCGCACGCGAGTGCTCTGGAAGGTGGCACAGGGCAGGCCAGTTTGCCTGTTATGCCTTCGAACACCCCGCGCTCGCACTCCTGGAACGCGAGGTGCTCGCCAATGGCCAGGTTCGAACACCCGTCAATCTATTCACTGCGGTACTGCCAACCATCCGCGAGCAGCCCTTGGATTTGAGTGGCACCAGGGCAGGGCAGGAGGAAATAGTGGGTGCTCGTTTCTTCGATGAGACAGGTCGACTCCAGGCGATCGCAAGGTCTTCCGTTTGTCCTGAAGCGAAAATCGCTCTGCTCAATCCGAGACACCATGCTTTTGCTCAGATCGAATGGTCTCGAGTGCGCACGGGCTGCCGATAATGAGGCCTCGCAACATGGGCTCTCTAGATCTTCTCCCTCCTGACTATTGGTGGATGCTGGCCGCCGGCGTCTTCGTCCTGGCCGACCATTTCTTTCCAAGGAAAGGGATATCGTTGATTGCGCTTGCCGCTGTGATGACTTCGGGTTTGATTCTGGTGGGGGCGATCTTCGAACGTGGAGCCCAGGTTGGCGTCTTTGTCGCGCTGCTCGTCTTTGCTTTCGCAGCCCGATTCATATGGCGGCATACCCTGGGCGCAAAGCAGTCGGCCATGGGCTTCGCAGACATCCTCGAAATCCACGGGGACGGTTCGCTGCTGGTTGAATACGAGAAGGTGGTGTGGCCCGCAATACTTCTCCAGGGCGAGCCGCGCTTGGGGGAGCGGATCGGTGTCAAGGCTGTCGGTAACGGGGTTTTGTGGTGCAGGAAGATCTGAATAGGGGTGAGGCAAAGAAAACCCGTCACAAGGATCGTGACGGGTTCGTGGTTAGATCGGCAATCCACTCGCTGCGGGGCTTGTAACAGCAGGAGAAGATAGCTCTTGTTCTCGGGCAGTCAATGCCGCCTGGTACCGCTCGAGATCGTCTCCCTGGAACAACATGGGAGCCATCCTTTTCGCGTTTGGCATTTCCGATGACGACATCTTGCCGACCCGGGCGATTGCCGCGGCGAACGTTGCTGTCAAATGACCTGATGACTTCGGCGGCGCTGCGGCGCTGCCAGGAATGATTTCCCCTGTTTCCGGATCGATGTCGACACCGATGCTGGGTCCCCCAAAGGGAATGTCCTCGCCGGCGTAAATGTGTAACCCCAGACCAAACAGGGCCAGGTTCTTTACCAGACAACGCATGAGAGAGTTGTTTATGTCCAGGATGTCTGGTGCCTGCTTTGCCTTGTTCCTGTGGTCCATCACAGGCAAATGGCATTCTTCCGTTACGCTGGCAATGGTGACCGACGTCCACACCATGTACCCGATATCGGTTCGTTGATAGGGCAAACCCTCCTTGATACGGAGGCCATTTGTATCGAAGGTGACGACCCTAAACGAAGCATCAGGAAAATTCTGCTTCACCAGCGCCCAGGCGTTAGCCCAGGATAGGTAGGTCAGATCGCCCTTCTTCTCCTCGTGAGGAAACGTCTGGATCTTCGACAGATTCTCGAAGATGTTTTGCTTGCTCGGTTCCATTTGAATCTCCATTTTGGTTACGGTCGTACGAGCCGCTTGTTGCTGCGAATAGGAGATGCGCGTTCGCACAGGTGAAATCGAAAGCTGCTTACATGTATCTCTGTACAGTACTCGAAACTACTCCCAAAGAATCTTCCCAAGAGTTCCTATAGAATTACTATGTACTCTTACAGCGGAACCGCTTCATGCTCGTTCGCAATGCCTTCGTGTTCACCTGTGACTGCGCACAAAGCCCGGAACAGCTCGCTGAGGTGCTTGCTGGGCGCAGGTACAGCGGGATTGGTGAGTTGGACGCGGAACAGATCGGGTGGGTGAATCCGAAAGAATTCGAGGGTGGCCCGCTTGTCCATGTGGTGGATTCGCTGACTCTTATAGCCGTGCAGAAGGAAACCAAGATCATTCCTGCGAGCATGGTGAAAAAAAGACTCATCGCAACGACCGCGGAGATCGAGCAGCGCGAGGGTCGTTCGCTCTCACGCAAAGAACGCACCGAGATCAGGAAGCAGGTTTACGAATCACTTCTGCCGGCGGCGCCTACGCGGACGAAGCTCACGTTCGGCGTACTTCATCGATCACGCAGACAACTCATTGTGCTCACCACGTCTCAGAAATGCGTCGACGAGTTTCTTGGCCTTTTCGCCGACAGCTACATGAAGCGCAACCTCAGACCGTCGTTCGGGAAGTTGCGCACGATTACGCCGCCTCATCTGAAGATGACCGACTGGCTGGCGAACAAGGTATGTGACGAGGGCTTTGAGCTTGGGGTCGACTGCGAGCTTGCGCACGAGAAGAGCAAGGTTCGGTACACCTTGCTTGAACTGGACCGTCCCGAGATTCGCGATCATCTGCAGGAGGGTAAGGTCCCCGTCAAGCTCGGGTTGCGCCATCACTCGACGACGACCTTCGTACTGGCGTGCGATGGGGCGGACTCTGATCTGGTCTTCTCCAAGATCGATTACGGCGAGAACGAAGGTAAGCCAGACAGCGAGGCTTCTCCCGACGAGGTTTTCGATAGCGATTTGCTGTTCTCGGTTTCTGAGTTCCTCGAGATTGCCAACGAACTATTTCAGGTGTTCGGCGGGATCGCCCCCGACGCGGTGACCTTTCTTGACGGTGCTACCGATGCCATTGAGTGACTTACGCCCCCACTTGGTTCTGGTTTCCGAGCGTGAAGGTGTGCGTGAAGGTTGGCGTCTGCCTACGGTGGAAGAGCTGATGAGCATCGTGGATGACAGTCAGGCCTGCCCAACCGTCGATCCGGTCGCGTTTCCCGATACGCCCAAAGCCACTTTTTGGACAGCTTCTCGATGTGAGGATGATCCAGGCTGCGCATGGGTCGTGGATTTCGCCATGGGGGAATCCGACACCGAGCCGATGGAATGCCGGCACTTCGTTCGCTTGTGCCGCCGCACCGGCGTGTTGGAGACTTGGCCGCCAGGCACGATTTACGACTCGCGAACAAGTTTGCTCTGGCAGCGTTTCGTTGTAGCAGAGGAGTGGAGCGAGGAGGCGGGGCATAGGATCGGCAGTGGTCTGCGTATGACATGGAATGAGGCAGTGCACCGCTTCGACGGTGCGAATTCAACCAAGACGCAGAGGTACTTCGCTTGAGCACCAAGAAAGCATTCGAGCCATGGCGCTACAACTTGCGCAAGCGCAACTACTACCTTGGCTGCGTAGCTGTGACTGGGGCCAACCTTGCTCTTCCCGTGGTGGAGATAGGGCTTTTGCCCAACGTAATGCTATGCCTGATCCTGGCCTCTCTTGCCGCAGACAGCCACCAGCGCGCTCGGGTGCGTCGGTACGGTCAGCAGGTTGAAGCCAAGCACGGCCAGATTGCCAAAGACGCGCTCGAAGCCGATGGCTATGCAGTGACCCTGGGTCAACGACTTCGCAGCGGTGGGGACGTCGATCTCGTTGCAGTCAAGGATGACGCGTCAGTCGTGGTGGAACTCAAGAGCTTCCGGAACTGGAACCGGCGGGGCAGGGACGACTGGCGCGAGAAGAAGGCCGTAGAGCAGGTTCTACGGCAGCAGGAATCGCTTTCTGCAAAGGCCGCGGTGATTTGGCTGCCGATGGCAACCCCGACGCTCTGGCAGCTATTTTGGGGATACTCATTCGGGGGCCGGGGGGTTGCTGTGGTTCGGGGTGGTGTTCGCCATCTCGCCCGAGTGGTTCGGAAGAAACTCCGTTAGATCCGTTAGAGGATACGAGAAATCATGGATCGAAATTTACTGAAATCGACCCTGCACAATATTAGTGAGATCCAGTCCATTCCGCGGGAACAGCGCACCGTCAAGCAGGAAAAAGCTCTTACTCGTATGCAAACTCAGGTGCGGCAAAGCAGGCAAATGAGAAGCGAGAACGGATCTCTACCTACATGGTGGAAACAGCTTGAATGCGATCCCGTTTTTAAGCGGCAGATTGAATTGTGTATCAATGCCCCCTTATAGATTTTTTGCCAACCCCTGGGGACCTTCAAAGGTTCCTTTAGCGGCATCAGTGACCTCAGACCCGGCCTTGAGCCGGGTTTTTATCGTCTGATCGCGCCCCCTTCGCTCTCTTTTCTCAATGTCTTTGCTGCATTCCATGGGTGCCGATCAAGCACATACCCAGGAAAGGGAGAAGTCTATGAGAACTGAATCAGCGTTGCCGCAAGGCATATACATCTCAGACGACGCTGAAAGTCGTCTCAGGGAAAAGCATGGGGAGCCGTGCAAGTCCTGCGGCCATTTCGTCGTTAGGCAGAGTCCGATCCTCGAATCGGTATTGCACTTTTGCAATGCAGCAGGCGAAAACGAAGTATTGGGCCGCGTCCTCTTACGACTGGCCGAATCCGGTCGGTGTGATGAAGCATCCCCTCTTTTTGAAGAGTTTTAAGGAGAAACCATGACAGCTAAAACCATTGGCGAGCTGATGCAAACCTTGCCCTTCTTTGTGGATGAGTACGTCGAGACAGAGATTTCAGCTCTCGAGCTCGACTGCTGCGTTGGCAAGGACTGCGCCAAGGTGCTACGGCGTGCGACTGATCTGATCGAAATCGCTGCCGACGTTCGCGAAGAGATTGTCGCGGCAACCGTACGGCAGATGAGCATCTTCTACTTCGGCTGACCAGGGCCGCCAGGCCTTGAAACACCACTACCGGGGACACGCATAGTCCCCAACGGGGCGAGGCGTGTCAGCGCATTCATCAAGGAGTCCCAAATGCCACGTCCGTACCTGTTTCGTAGGAAAGAGCGGTTTGTTGTTTCAGTTGAAGGGAGAGTGCTGGAGCCGTACTCGAAGATGCCTGTCGGCAGCTACACCGCCCAATGCAGGAGCCGCGGAGTGAGAGGGATCTGCAGGATGCACAACGTCGCGTCGTTCGAGGTTGTAGTTAAGGAGTACGGCTACCTGGCAGAGCCCAGCTATCCCGCCGATGCCTGGGTTTTGGGCGAAACCCAAGCAGATGTCGCGCAACAGCTCATCGATCGCTACTACAAGGGGAAGCCCCTCAATGACGAGGAGCTTTTGTACAAAGCCTGGCTGCAGCAGTTCGCAGACGGCACACGCAGGAGCTCAAGAGCATGAAGGCCGCTGCAAGTTGGGTGGTTCGTGAAAAGACCACCGGCACAGTGCTGTTCGAGACGTTTGACCGCAAAAAGGTCGATGCCTTGAACACCGCCCGGTACGAGGCCGTTCCAATCGGCCAATACCTTGCAAGTCTCAACCGGCGCTAACTAACGCCGATAGCCAACACCCCTGCGGGCCATGCCCTCGCAAGGGAAAAGGTGGCGCAACGGGGATTTTAGGAGAAGGCATGATGAAGAACTTCACCCATCGTTTTCAGATCGATGGCTCCGAGCTCACCGCCTGTGTGAGCCCATGCGTGTGGATGTATCGAAATTATCCCTTGCAGATTCAGGTGATGATCAAGGGCGGAGGTGTGGCGTACCTCAAGAACCCTCACAAAACGTGGGAAACAGCAAGCGAGCAGGACGTGATCGATCTGGCCTCAACCGTCAAGTTGAGATCCTGCCCACGTTGCGACAAACCCGCATACGACCCGGATACGGTTGAAACCAACCGAGGTGGCCTGTGCGAGCATTGCTTTATGTCGGACCTGGACGCCGAGTTACTGCAACTCAAGAGGAAGGAAGAGGCTAAGGTTCGTCGGCGCGATACGAATATGCGCAAAAAAGGCTACACCCACCGGCTAACGGGCTGGGTGCATCCTGCCATGGGCAGTGACGTGCAGATGGATTGGTATTTCCGGGGGCTTCCGTCCAAGATGGAGATCCAGGAAGCACTGAGAAAGGCAGGCAGCGTATCGCTGAACGACTACCAGGAACCGATCGAAATCTAGGCCTACCCCTCTTGGGTTCAAGCCAGAGTGCAACCCGAGCCCGGCTCTCCATTTTTCAGGAGACCGGGCTTTTTTACGTCTATTTCTGCACCAAAACCAGCTCAATTGTTGGGGGCTCATCACTGAAACCCATGTTCCGGTAGAACTTCGATCCGACTCTGATCTTGGCCATCACCAATAGTGCCGCGAGGTGGTCCAGCACATCATTGCCAAAGCTAAGATCAACCACGTGAAGCTCACCAAAAAGATCGAACACTGCCCCTGACTCATCGTTGCTACGAATAATGAAAGCCTCATCGCCCCCCTCGCCCACTTCTTCGCGGCGTCGGGGATTGAACGTCGTGTCGAGACCAGGGACGGCAAGACGGATCAGTAAGGCGTCGAGTGGGCGCACCAAGTCGGGAATCTGATTTTCGTGCTGATCAAGGAAATCGCGGGCCTCGTTATATCGATCTTCGTCCGGGAATGTCTCAAAAAAGTCTTCGTTATTCTTGGACCATCCACCGTTCGCAAGCTGAATCAAGCGGCCGACTGACTGCTGAATCGTCAGTAGGTCAATTTCACTGGAAGGGACGCCTGATAGCAAAAGATAAAGCACGTGTCGGCAACATGCCTGCTGTTTTAATGAAGCAACGGGAGCCAGTATGTCACTGAAAAGACTGATAATCTGGTCGACAGTGAAGCCTCCCAACGGATTGATCATCACATCTGAACGGTTGCTCAGCCTCGCGAGCGTAATCATCGAGAAGTCGCGCACAAGCCCGATGTTCTCGTCGTACATTTTGTCGAGAAGTTCGCTGCCGATCTCTCCGGCCTGGTTGATCAATACCAGGACGTCCCCGATCGCCACACGGGATTTGGACTTGTCCATAAGATAGTCCCATGCCTCAGTTGCCGACAGTCGTTTTTCCACGATCCGGCACGTCGAGGAGTCGCCAAATTTCACGCAGCAGCCGTTAAGGGAGGACTTCCGCCAGTCGTAAGCGTAGAAGGCAGCTATCGGATCGTCGTGCAGCGCAGCGTCATTTCGTTCGGCCTCCTTTGCGGCAATGTGCCAAGAAGGGTACCCGTTGATCCGGGCGATGAATTCCTGGCACTCCGTCAAGGAGTAGGGAGGTGGGTGCTGCGCGAAGATCTCGGGCAGATGATGTTTTGCGTTCTTCGCCTGTTTCTTGAAGTGATCGACTGACATGACGCGCTCCATGGTTTGGCTCTAGTCGGCGAATGCCCGCTGTCCGCTTCAAAGCCCATGAAGGTGTGATTCAGGGTCGAATAAGGAGGTGATGCCATGTCGATGCCCATCAGGCTTTGCCCTCGCGGGCGGCACGGTTTCGATCAACCGTTGATGTAGCATAGCAGCCACGATCAACAAAATGAACACTTCTTGCTGAACTTGACGGGTTGCTAAGCGCGGCCCGTCCTCGTAACGTCCGGCGTTTCCGAGGATGGCAAGGACACGTGGCCCTCTACCCCGATCGATTGCCTTTTTGAGCGTGATTTCGCATACTCCCCCAACACAGAGATGCGCAAACGCGGCGTCGGAAGTCGAGTAATCCTCTGGAGAATGCCGCCCTTGTGCGCTTCTGCCCAGATAAGCCCATGGCAGCTTAGGCACCGCAAATAATTTACATCCTTTAACCAACGATTCTGTTAGTTACTTCGAGAGAATTGAAATGGGTGATGCGAAGCGCCGTAGAACGGCCACAAACAAACTATTGTCGGATGCCGATCGAGCAGCAATGCTTGGCTACGATCCATTTTCCGCTGCCTTCGATCTTATCTATGGAATGGTTGAGGCGGTTTACACGAAGTCAGGGGGGGTTAATCACGAACTCATCGGGATTGACTTCGTTCAGGGAAAGCCAGAAGGGGTGAGCGTTCTACTGGTTCAACGCCCTGATGATATTCCGAAACTTCGTGATGAAATGCTGCTTCGATGGCCGATGGTGGCCCATGTCTTCGAGGCTTGGGCCGCACCTGATGACTCAATGCCTGCCCATGAACACCCGCTTCGTTACGATGCGATTGCCTTGATGTTGAATACCACTGAATTCATGGCCACGGCTAACTGTCGAGTTGACCCAGTAACGAGAACAGTTGAGCGAGGAAAATTGCTGATGCCGACTGAGGTCAAAGGGCGGTTCGGTAGGACGATTGTTCCTCGGACAACTTCCTCGTGATTCCGAATTCGTACCATAAGGTATGCGGGAAAGATCGATGATTGCGATCACCAACGATGGAGCGCGACTCCTTGGAACGAACTACTGGAGCACACCCCAGGCGCAAGCGGGCTATCTGTTCGTCAGTTGGAATGCGAGCTGCTTTCGGCTGCTTGTTCCCGCAGCTGCAGGGTGGATGATTCCCGAAATGCGCAGCGGCCACGAGGTCATCATCACTCGAGGACCTTGGCCTGATAAGAACCGCACCGAAGCGCTTGAGCTCATGTTCGAAGACGCCAGTGACTCGCCCTTCGCTGTCCACATCGGCGTAGAGCAGTCCGATCGCCTCATTCCCGAGTGCGGCCAGGGCGCAGGACTTGCTGTGACGGTCTACACCGCTCAGGGGCCCGCGCTGGAGTTGCCTGCGCGCTACAGAATCATGCCTCAACTGCCGTGCCTCGAACCGTGGGGAACCCACTAGCGCGTCGCACCGAGTCAATCTGTATCACTGGTTGCTGGACTCGTCAAACTGTGCAAACACGGCATCATCGTATGCCGCGCTTGCATTCACTCGATCCTGCTGGAGCGCTTGCCATGCCCAATGCTCATGCCAAGGACCGGCAAGTGTTGGCCACGCTCCATCCACCCGGGGCGCATTCTTCAAAGTCCGAACCCAATCCCCAATCGTTGGGGAGAAGCAAAACTCTGGAAGTCCTTGCATGTCGGGATGTCGCTCAGTTTCTGTTGGGTACAGCACGGGGCGTCGGTTCAAGTAAACGCAACGGGCGAGATACGTAACGACCTCAGCTTCCGATTCGCTGATTGGAACGCCCCTATCGTAGGACATGACATCGACCGACTTCAATGCGTCTGCCAATGACATTCCCATAGCCTCAGCTTCATCTGGGAAGCCTAAGGCAACGAGGTTGTATTCTCCATCTTCTTCATAGGCCGCCCCGTCAAGTCGCAAATGGGCAGGCATTGCGGCCTGACGATCCGCTGAAAGCAGCAATCCACCGTGGCTACCGGTCACTACCGAAACGATCCCGGGAGCAATTTCCTCTTGTTCATAAATCGGCCCCCAGGGCGAATCACTCGCTTCCATCGTCCGCCGAAACTTCGGGGAGAAGCCTGCTCCTGAGGTGGATATGACACGAAACACGGCACCATGCGCGTAATTAAAGCCCAGTAGTCTTGCCAATTCTAGGACGAACGTCGTTAGCGCAGACTCGGGAAGGTCGTCAAGATAGATTGGGCTGTGGGCTTCCTTCAGAACTGAAGTCATTTGACGCCAGCTCAGATGCCCCATTGCTTTTGCCAACAACTCTTGAGTCTGCTGGAGCGTTAAGAACTCTGAATCCAGGACTCGACAGTCAGCGGTGAGACCGTGGAACTGGAGGGCGTCGCACAATCGGCGAGCCATTTCCTTTGCGTCTTTTGTGTGAGCGGGCAGCAAAAGCATGATAACTCCTTGGTCGAGAGGTCATCGGCGGCTCGCTCACCATTGACCTCAACAAGAAGTTAATGGGTAAACAACAAACGGATAATCGACAGTGCCGTCACGGCTTACCCAACGCGAGCGGGGCGCTTTCTGCCAAGCGCCTCTAATTCTACAAGTACCACAGAGGGGAATGCAAATCCGTAAGGATACTGCTCCTGATTTAGGCGATTCACACCCTCTAAACTGCATCTCCTGAGCACACTTCATTCTCAGGAGAACACCCATGGTTCTGTCTCAACTTCCAGCCGATACGCTGGACCAATGGGGCGTCGATGCCTCCTGGTTCGCACTCCCCGGCCAGCCAGGTGATCAACACTGGATACCGGTCAGCGGAGGCGCTGATAGCAGTGCGTTGGCCATCGTCATGCGCATGATGTACCCGGAGGTCGACTTCAAGCTCATGTTCACCGACACCTTGGCTGAGGAGCCGGAAATCTACACCACGCTGGACAAGCTCGAGGCCTTCCTGGAGGTTCCGATCGTTCGGCTCAAACCGGAACTCGGTCTCTACGAGCTGATTGAAAAATTTGGCGGCTTTATGCCTTCTGCAACGTCTCGATACTGCACAAGGGAACTCAAAATCGCGCCTTGGGAGAGCTTCCTCAGAACGCAGATGCAGCCAGGCCAGACGGTGCATACCTATGTCGGCATTCGCGCCGATGAAGCCACTAGGGTCGCGTTTACGCACGATCTCATCGAGACACACATGCCGTTTCTCGATCTCGATCTCAGGCGGAAAGAGGTCTATACGGTGCTTGCCAAGACGATCGGGATTCCTCGCTCGTACGACCGACGTTCGCGCAGCGGTTGTTCATGCTGTCCGTTCCAACGCACCACAGAACTGGTCGGGCTGTACCAGGCGCAACCTCTTGAGTTTGTGCGCGGGATGAAGGTCGAGAAGCCAGGCCCGATCGATGTTGATCGTTTTCCGGCCAATGCTACCCCTGTGACTGAAGAGGTTGGCTTGACGGCAAATCACCTATCATTTCCGATTCCGGCTCGGCTGATCGATCCGGATGCATCACCTGTTGCATGGGGAAAGAATCGGCAGGGCAGGGGCGGGGGTTCGCTGTTTGGAACAACGGGCTTCTTTGTTGCCTACGAGTTACTTGTGCATCCTGAGGTTGGCGGGGATGGAGTCTGGTGGCAGAACTTCGTCACCTTCTCCACGTCGCTTGCCGGCATCAAGAAGCAGTTGGACACCTTCAACCAGCATCGCCTATCGACCGCGGAGGTGAAGGGGCTCGATGAGGATCAGATGCGCGAGGAGCTGCGCCTGGTCATCGCTTTCATCGAGGCGCCGGCGGAGCTGGTCGACACCAATAAGCTTTCAGTCGAATCGTTCACATGGAAACCGGACGTCTCATTCGCCCAGATCCGCCACCTGGTGGATTGGGGTCGGCGGTCCTTGCACGCTGCCTGGATCGAACAGGAGTTGGAGCGCACTTCCGATGCGGAAAACCAACCTTTGAGTTGGAGGTACGAGCATCGCCAAGGCCTGAAGGACGCTTCCATGCGGCTTCGCGGGGTTACTGGCGACGTGGTGATGTTCGATCTCTATGAGCCGAAAGAACCTGACCCCGAGGAGGCGTTCGACGAGAACCTGATAGCCTGCCCGATGTGCAGTCTGTGATTCACCCACAACCCCGTAACACGTTACGGGGTTTTTCATTCCAGAGGAACGGAGGATATGCATTTGACAACGTATAGCCAGTCCATAGAATGAGATCACCCGTTATATAAATTTAGTGGATAAAAAATGGAATCTGAAAGCCCAATCGAAGCAGGTAAAAAATGGCTGGTCGAATGCGGCTACACCGAATCGGAAGCTCATCACCTTTTGCGTGCCCTCCATCACGAGGACGCCGAGACGCTTTGGGCATTAGCGCCGAAATGGATCGAACACGTAGGTGAGCACAAGAAATACCAGGTCGGTCTCCTCGACCTCGTTGCTCAAGGCTTGTTCAGCGTTACCACAGGGAAGAATGGCGAATGGCTTTTTGAGCTTAACGACTGCGGCCTCGAAGCAGCACGTCAAATGGGTTTGCGGCGGTGAAAGCTACCAAGATCGAAACCGGATTTGCCATCAAGGTTCCGTACGACCTGAAGGAAATCTTCAAGCGAACATTAACCGTCCCGATCGGGACCATCCGAGGCAGATTCTCGAAAAGGGCTGGTAGGATGTTTGGAAGATCGAACGCGAGGCACCCTGACCGACGGTCAGTCGGATACCTCATGATCGATCGCCGTCTCATAGCAGCAGCCCTTGCCTGCTTCTCCTTGAACGCGTTGTCGAGCGACGCTCAGATCGCCGGCACTGTGGTGCGAATAGCAGATGGTGACACACTGTCGATTCTCGATTCGGCCCGAAGAGAGCACCGCGTTCGCCTTGCCGAGATTGACGCGCCCGAGTTAAGCGGCCAAGCATTCGGGGCACGGGCCAAGCAAATGCTCAGTGATCTGTGCTTCCAGAGAACCGCAAACGTCGACATTCGCACGACGGATCGCTACGGACGTCTCGTTGGTACGGTGCGATGCGACGGTGTCGATGCCAATGCTGCGATGGTCAAGAACGGAATGGCCTGGGTCTTCACACGGTACGCAGCACCAAAGTCGCCGCTGATCGAGCTTGAGCGCCAGGCACGTCTTGAAGAACGGGGCTTGTGGCGCGATGAGTCGCCGGTACCGCCGTGGCAATGGCGTCGGGGCGCTAGAGTCGCTGATTAAACATCGCGGGACAGCCACGCAAGCTGGTAGCCGATACCCATGCCTTGCATGGGGCGTTCGTGATCGAGGCCAGCCAAGGGCTCGCAGTACCTGGCGCCGGCAAGAACAATGAAACGGCTTCCGTTCAACGGCGCGAGCTGTTGCCACACCCGCTCTCCCCATGCCCGCCGCTCGCTCGCCGTCATCCGGTTCAGCGTCCGGTCATAAGGTGCGATGACGGCGTTCGGTGCAAGCAAGCCGTGCTCCGCGGACAGTATGTACCATTCGTCGCAGTGCTTTTCGGTCCACGCCCGGGCCTTCCTGAACAACGACGACAGATACAACTGCTTCGCAGCACATGGACTCGACCCCTTTTTGGAGCAACAAGCGACAAGCCCGACTATGTTCACAAATCCTCCCGTAAAAAAAAACCCCGTGGCGCTGGTAAGGGCGCACAACGGGGTTTTAGGTCAGGCTACCAAAAGCGGCCTTTGCTCTTGAGTAAGAGCGAAATCCGGATTGATTCCGTGTCGCTCAAGCACCTGTTCAATCGCAGTGCAAATTGTTTCGTGAGCTTTCACTCGATCATGGCTGTCAGATGAATTCATTTGCTGGAGCGGTGTTGTTGTCCAAGATCTGAGTCCTTTGCATAGTTTCTCCCGGACTTCCTTGTCAAACGTCTCCGATTCTTCGTATTGTCGCCAGAAGTCTTCCGGAACCCGTGTACCTTCAGGCGGTAGCCACTTACGATGACGACCCACCATCCGGTTTAAAGCATCGACGAGTTTGGGCGACCGAGGATAGAAGTGAATCGTACCGATGCCCGGATACCATCTGCATTCGAAGTAGCTCGATGAAACTCGGGCGCCCTTTCGCAGTGCCTCCAATTCGGTCGTGAAGATATCGCACAAACCAACCTCTGGCTTGAGCCGTCCGCCGTCGAGCGCCGCGAAGGTTTTATCAAAATCACTTAGCATCTTGATCTGATCCCAGTTAAGTTGCCGTTGCCAGCCCTCCGCCTTAAATCCCGGCAGGATGAATCGCTTTGTTTTGATCCGCATTCCTGCGGTGCGATGCTTGTTATTGGAAATCCAACCCTTGTAAAGTGTACCGTTTTCCTCAGTATGCCATCGAATTATATGATCGAAGACGTCACAACACATGCCAATTAGCAGTTCCTGCTGACTATGAACAATCCCGAGAACGAAGCTCTGCACATTCTGATTCGTGAACTCCATCTTCATGATGTCCGCAAAGCTTGCCTCAAGACGACGTTGAGCACCCTGGGAAAGCCGATCCATTACCTCCACACTCCTGAGGACGGACGCCCAAGCCCGGTCCTTGAGCACGGTATACTGCGCGTGCATAGCCCTTTGGACCGCCTTCGTCGAAACATCGGGCCTGGTCCCGCCTTCCGTTCCGTCACGAGTCGCCATGGTCTCGCCGATCAGGCTAGCGTAGTAGCTCGCGCGTGCATCCGCCTTCACTGAATCCTGCATCGCCTTGACCGCTGCGTTGAAGGCACGCACGGTGTTTTCGAGGACGGAATTTGGAATTGCCAGTTCGTGGGCCTCATCGTAATCGCCGGAAAGTGACTCACCTTTCGCCGCATCAGTTCTCATCTCGGAGAGCAGATTACCGATGAGTTCCTGTGCCACAGGCGCCCTTTTGCGAAGGTAGATCACAGCGACTTCGACGTCCGTTGGTCGCTCGGCTTCTTCGGTTGCGAACGATCCTACGTGAAACTCGACACTGCCATGTTGCTCGATGAGGCGCAGAAGGTGCTTGCGCTCTTCCGAGTGAGGGTTCTTAATTGTTGATGCATTAATGATGGACACCAGCTCACAGTCCCATGCGATGTCCCATGCGTGCAAGACGTGCTTGGCACCCTGCGAGAAAGGCGGATTTTGTATGATTACATCGTAACAATGACCGTTTCTGAACTGCAGGAAGTCTGTGCCGACAACATTCAGCCCTTTGGCACGCAGGGTGGGATGATGCTCAAGGTTGATCTCACAACAATCGATTGGAACCCGGTCTCCATACTCACGCTTCCAGTCCGGGCACGCTAAGGCGAGGTCGCCGTTGCCGGCCTGGGGCTCCAACACACGCGCCCAGTTACCCTTCTTCACAAGCGCCCATACCCGCTCGGCAAGGGACGCTGGGGTCGGATAAAATTGATACGGATCCATTTGCATCTCCTGTGGTTGAAAGGCCCGGAAATCGGGCTCTGACTGCCTTCAGGAGATGCCCCTTGTGGGATATGAAAAGCGCTGAAGGCCCTTCTGGCGACCCTACGCAAACGGAAAGCCCGGCGGAAGCCGGGCTTCGAGTGATGGAAAATGCAGCGCGCCTCAAGGCTGCTTTTTAAGCGACTCGAGATCGCCGCCGTTCTCAAGATAGGTCAAAACCCAGTTCGGCCTGCGCCCTCTACCACTCCAACTCTCGCGGGCATCTGCCGGGTTCCAGTACAGCGGTGGCAACGGTGCCTTTTTGCCCGACTTCGCTGTCTTCGCTGCTGAATTCTTGGGTCGCCCGCGAGTCGGCCGCTCTCCAGCAGCGCTAGTCGCGGCCCTGCTTGCCTCTGCCATAAGATCCATGGCATCCAGTCCTTCTGCAGCCGCCATTTTCTGAATCTTTATGAGAAATTCCTTGCGCGTACGTGTCGAGTGCTTTTCGATCGCGGTCGCGATCTGTGCTTGCAGCTTTTTGAGCTCAACTAGACTTAGGTTCTTGATGTCTTCCATTTGCCCCACCAGGGTTATTTACAAGAAATGCTCCGAAACAGGCGCAGTTTAGCCACAAAGTTTTTCCTATTCCAGAAAAAGCATTGCTCTCATGCAAATCAACCGTGTAAGGGAGCCTCTAAAATGCGTATCTGCAACATCTACCTCAAATCGGTGTCACCTCACACTGACAGCATTCTTCTGTCCGAAATCCATTGGAAGCTTGTCGACCTCGACGAGCACTGGGCGAGGCTCGAGTCGTACTGGAACAAGGAACTACGGGTTGTTCCAACGAATACCTTGCTGGGCTGCCGGATTATTCTTGACCCGGTGCAACTCGCTAACCGTTATCCAAGGCTGATCAGAACAATGGTGACGTGCTGCTTATTGACGGAGAATGAGGCCATTGGCGCGATCGGTGGTTTGCGAATGTGGGGGCCAGGTGATCGCGGATCAGAAGCGGTTAATCACGCCGGCGGTTCCGCCGCGGTTGTGAGGCATGCACTTCGTTGCAGACACCACGTCCAGCGCGCTTCGCGCTGACTCACACCCCGACTGCTTGCTGATTTGAAGCATGTCGGGGTTCTTAGTTTCAGCGCGATCATTGAAGGTCGCCTTTCCTAGTGCTAGCCTTGCCGAATGACCAAAACACCTGTTTTAGACCTCCACCAATTCCGATGGAAAAGTTTCTGGCGTGATGGCGTAACTCGATCCGAACAAGGCACAGCCAACTTTACGAACGAGGGTTTGCGCTATTTTGCCTTCTGGCATCGAAGGTATGGCCGACCCGAACCATTGCAGCACATGGGCTATGAGGACTTCGTCCTTGGTTTTTTAACGGTGATGAAGTTGCACCGTCTTCGCACGGAAAGGGATGGCGGCGCTCAAGGGGTCAGATCATATCGGGATTGCGGATGAGCAATATGGAGGCGAGTAAGAAGCGCGTTCGGTCGTTTAGCCAGCAAGAACTGACTTTCTTCCGCGAGGGGCGTAAGGCGGCTCGGGAAGGTTTTAGCTTGTCTTCGAATCGGGATTCCGAGAATCCATATTTCGTTCGTGGTTTCAACCAGGAGCGTCTCCTGATTCGTTCGGAGGCAGGAGAAATCCTGCTCGTGCGCGGAATGGCCGTGGTGTGTTCGCGGTGCAGTGAATTGCATCTCTATAACGTGCCGGGATGCCCGTGCTGGAACACTGAAGAGGTTAAAGCACTTGCTGCCTGGATGAATAGTGGCCTTCCCCGCGAACCGTGGAGCGACACTCTAATCAAGCAGTATCGGCTCACGTACGGTGTTTTGCTCCACCGATCGACTCAGGGCCAATTCGTGTTCGTTGAGATGAACCGCTACCTGGATGCCTCCAGGCACTTGGCGCTGCCGGCGTTTGTTTTTCCTACCGGCGAACCGTTCTTTCTCGGACCCTTTACCAGCTGACCGGCCGTCCGGCTGCGCCGGGTCAGTAGGGGCATTGGTAAGCAGTGTCAGCTGAGTGCATGATTCTCGCGTGCTGGGCTTTGAGTGCCACGACATACTGCGCCCTCTCCGCGCTGTTACCCATCGCCTTCTCGACGCCGCTAAGGATCTTGTAGGCCGCCTCCGGGGAGAAATGCTCGGTAAGGCATGCGTGAGCAACACCATAGGCCTGCGAAGCGTTCTGCCGCAGTTGTGGCGAGTTCTCATGAAAGGCTTGCATGCCGAGCTGGTAAGCTTTGCTCAATTCCTCCGCGGCAATTCTGATGGGGTGCGCGGCGTCGGGATACAGCCCATGGATCCATGCCTCAACGTCGTCACGGAGACCGCTGGCGTTTGTGTCCGGCCCAAGGACTTCTGAGGTCAGCGCTCGATCAACTGCATGTGAAAGTGGGGTATCCGCGAGGTTGATCGCTGCGATTCCTATAACCGCGAGCGACAGGACGGGGTAACGCAGAAAGGTAGCGAGCATGACTTTCCTTCTTCGACAACTTGAGGCGAATGCAGGGCAATTCGCCTCACTTCGTGCTGTTGCAATCAGCCGACAAGCTCAGCGCATGCAGGCGGCCGCGGCTAGAGGCCCGAGGTGCATCTGGATCACATTGCCGGCGCCAGCGCTTCATCACCGTAGCGTATAGCCCAGAGTCCCGGGCGTGAAGGGGAGCACATCGCCTACCTCCCTCGCCCAATCCCCTACCATTTGGATCAGGGAGAACTGATCTCTAGGGCGATAGACCCGCACCTTTGAGAGCCCATATCTCCCTTGGACGGTCTCCACCGTACCGATCTCATCGACCAGCCCAATGTCTCTCGCCACGACGCCATTCCAAACCTCCCCCGTCGCGTAGTCCACACCACGCTTGAGCTTCGCTGCCCTCGCTGAAAATAGGTCTTCTGCGAACATGCCTCCCAACCCGTCCACCAACTCCTGTGCCTTGGCGTCGCCCTCCTTGCTCGGCGGAGTGAACGGGTTCAGCATCGATTTAAGTTCACCGGAGGCAAACGTGCGCTGCTGTACCTCAATCCTTTCCATCAGGCGATGAACATCCCAGGTCGAGATGACAGCGCCAATCGATCCGACAAGGCTGTAACGTCCCGCATAGATGCTGTCGGCCTCCATGGCAATCATGAAGGCCGCACTCGCGCCGATGCCGGTTATCACCGCATGCACTGGCTTCTCACTGTTCATGCGCATTTCGCGCACGAACTTACCAATTCGTTCTGCATCGCCCGGAGCACCGCCCGGCGAGTCAATCTGGAGGACCACGGCCTTCGTTCTCTTCGAACTGAAAGCCCGCCTGATTGTGGGGATCAACTCGTCTGCCGACGTCGCCTTTTCACCAATCGTGCCTGATATGCGGACTATGGCCAGTTCGGGCTCTCTGTTGAACTCCGGGAATATGTTGATCTTCATTCCCAATGCGTTCGCATAGAAAACTGCGTAGAACACCGTTCCACCGATGAAGACCGCAGCGATCATGAACCGCTTGAAGAACCGCCAACGGCGATCCGATCGCCTTTCCTTCAGTATGTCGGCCAGGAGAATGCTGGCCATGGTGTTCTGAAGATCTGCATTCGTGACATCCAGATTGGTATCGAGATCGATATCGCCGGTGAGTTTCTTGGCCATCCAAAGCCTCGTATTTTTTAGCATGGTTCTTACCTGTCAATTGTTGCCCAAACCCCAAGAACGGGGACGTCCGGCATCCAGGTGAATGTGATTGCTCGACCGGTACAACCCCACTCCACCCGCTTGCGCCCACTCGAGCATTCTCGCCACATCACCGGTTACTACACCTGGAATCCAGAAGTCCACCGCCCGAAACACCCCGTTCGCGTCAGGAAGATGCTGAGATTGATCGACTCCACCGACTTTGCGATTCGTGTCGCTTGTCCGTAGGCCTGATGTGGCCACGATTGGCGCTTCCAACCCCCAATGCGTAAGCCACGCCTGCAACCATGCAAGCGTGCTCACCAACTGCGGATGCACAAGCCCCTGTCGGTTAGCCCGAATGTCACGCAGAAGATATTGCAGATAGGCGATCCCTGACGGTGAGCTGATATCGATGAGCAGCCCGGCGGCGGGCTGGTCTCGTGCAATCCATAGGGTTCGTGGCATCTGCTGACCGACAGAAGGGAGTGGCAATGCCGTCGTCGCAACGGCTGCGGCGAACCGCAAGAAGTCGCGTCGGTTCATGTCACCGATCCAAAGTGACTCGACCAATTCAGACGGCCGTATTTCCCGAAGTAGCGCTTGCCGCTCGCGATATCTTCCTGGTGACTCCGAACTGGATTCTTGCCAGTTAAGTACCAGTGCCCCACGAAATTGCTTGCGATGAATTCCTCGTCGAGCATCACCAAGCTCTTTTCCCATTCCTTCCGTGGAATTTCCGGCTCCATCTCGATCGCTCGCGAAAAAAGCTCGTCAACGTATAAACCCGGATGCGACCAGAGAAGATCGCAGAGAATGGCAGCGCTCTTGCCATTCAAGAAATAGGCATGGTTCTCGATGAACGACGGTACGGGGTCGATCAAGAAAGGGAACTCATGTTGAAAGCGAAGCTGTCGAAGCCAAAATTCGTAATGAAAACGCAGCCTGATCACGCTTGGGCGAACGAACTCACCAATTGTTTCACAGCACAACGCGAAATTGACACCATCACGTCCGCCCTCCTCATGTTCCTCTCGTCCAAAGATGAATCGGACCGCTTGCATGACTCGCTCGTGCGAGTACACGATATTCTTCGGGCGCTTTGTGGGGTACGCTAACTCAGGCAGAAGCGCTGTCGCGTAGTGCATGATGATCTGGTACGCCTGTCGGGGTGGCCCTTCCGGGAAATCGTCGGCGGTGACAATCCCCTCAGTGTCCTTGATGTTGAGCGTGCTGAGCGCAGCTTGTATCTTCGCGCTTGCCGGCGACTTCTGGTCTTCCTCCGCGAAGTCTGCGAAATTGAAATCTCCAGTGAAATCGTCAAAAGACATTGCGGCATCAGAATCCTCGAGGCCGCTTTCGCTCGCATCAATCAAGCCCTCAAATTCGACCAATCCATCGTCGTTCAAGAGATCCAGTCCATTCGTACTTAGCCACTGCTCATCATCCAGCAAGCTGTCGTCCGAGCCGATGGAGTCATTGTCCTCCACTTCGATATGGTTATTCGTCATCTGGGTTGCTCCACGACCTCGTGTATCTTTTGACCGACATATGCAATACATCGGACTGGGGTGATGCCGGCTCTATCATCGCGCCGATCATGACTTGATCTTTTCCTTGCTTGCACCGCCGACATTCTCTTCATCCGGCGAGAGAAATACCTGCTTACGGCTCTTTAGCAAGTGCCACAACACCGTGAGATGTGCCCTGAAAATCTCCTTGAACACGTAGATCACGGTATTGAAGATGCGTGCTGCGGTCTCGCCACCAACCTCACCCACAAACTTAAGGAACATTTCGCGCGTCGCGGGAATGATGAGCAGAATCACGAAGGCGCCAATCCCGTAGAAAAGTCCTTTTCGGATTACATCCACGATATGAATATGCAGGGGCAAGTTTTCCATCACAGCGGCCCGCTTAGGACATTTTGCGAGAGAGATATTTTTCGGCGTTCTTGAAGAAGTCCGCCCCTTTTACAGACCGCTTCCGGAAACGATGGATGCGCGGACTTCCGAACGCCTTCGCTGCAGAGCCACTGAACTTCAGCATGGGAATCTTGAGGTGATGCACCTGGTCGCCGCCGTAGAGCATGATGCACTCCCCTTTCCCCAGCGCCTTCAGTTGATCCGGGCTCACTCGATATTCCTCTTGCTCCTTGTAGGTGACTGTTTCGCTCAACCCTTGGCTTTCGCTTGCCGCCGGATCAAGTCTTAGTAATTGCGCACTCGTTCCTGTATTGCGCGCTTCTGCGACCTGGCGGACGTTAACGATATGCTGCCCAGCGACTTCGGCCATTTCTTCGGCTGAACTCTGGGTGCCGACCTTAAAGATGAGCTTCGTCCATGTGTTGCCGATCACCATTTCTGAAAATTCTTCGCTGATGGCCTTGAAGTTCGCCATCGTCTGGGCAGCTGGACATAGGATTACCCTGGCGCTCCGGGCCTGCTCGAATGGTCTTGTCATATTCATTGACACATATCCCCCTGCTTCGTCCATGAAGAAGAAATGGGGAATCTGAAGTTTCTTATCCTCGGGAAGGTCCTGCAGCCACGAGATAGATGTCCGGAAATCGGAAATGAACATTTTTGCGAAATTCATTGCCGCCTCATTCTTTCCCATCGTTGGCAATTGAACATAAATAATCTTGTTATTCATGATTGCCTCGAACAGATTCAGGTCGGGCGCGTACGAATTGAGTACCTCGCCAAACTTACCTGTCCCGAGCAGATACATCCGTTGCCCAATGCCGCCGAAGACCTCTTTGAGCCGCTTCATGTCGATCGTGGCATCCGCGCCCGGCTTCGCCGAGTAGCGGAACTGATCCACGAAAAGGCTGAAGGCCCTTGCCTCATCGGAGTTGGGCGCGACCTCGAGGAGCTTGCGCTCGAGTTCTTCGAGCGCTTTGGAGTTCATCAACATCACAGCGAAATCGATGAAGTTGTAGGCCAGTCCTGCCTTCTTCATCGCAGACACTAGGGTCACGATGCCCTGGTGTGCAGCCTTGCGGTAGTAATCAGTCCCGGGGTTTGAGTCGTTTTGCGGAATGGTCGAAATCGGGCGGTCTGCGATTTCGTCGGCGTCGCCGTAGAGCAACGGGTTGTAGGTGTTGCTCATCTCCGGCCGGCCGGGGTTGATGATGAACAGATCGCGCTCGCGCCCGCAATAGGCACACATCTGCCAGATCTTCTGCAGCTCCTCGTCAGTCATCTTGCCGTCGATGAACGTCAGCCCGCCGCCGCGTGAAATCTGCTGAAAGATCAGATTTGCGCCCAGCACCGTCTTCCCCACGCCGCTCTGACCAAGTATGAAAAGGTGCCTCATCAAATCTTCGTCGGGGACGTACACCGGGCGCCCATCCTCAACTCTGTACCCGATAAACATGCCTGTTCCGCCGGCCAGATCGGGCGTCTTCATGGATGACGCGACCGACACGGTGGACTCGAACATTGGGGTTGCAGTGGAAACCCGCTCCATTGCGCGGTAACCCAACCAGGCCGATCCGGTCATGGCGAGAATTCCCGCGACGATCGGACTGATGCCCAAAAACGGTGTGGTGGCCGCCGTAGCGAGTCCCAGCGCGCCAAGGGCGATGGCATCTGTCCTTCCGCCAAGTCGAGGGAGCATTTGATATCCTCTTGAGTGACAGATACTATTCTCGTTGTGTTTTCTTGTAAGGTTATCATACGATGCTACCGAAGTTATTTCTAACTCTTTCTGCAACCGCCGTGGCAATCGCGTGCATGGCGGGCCCTGCCGCTGCGGATACGGGAGATGCGTCCCAGCTCAAGGCCTATCTCGCGAAGACCTATCCGAATACCCCGATCTCAGAGATCAAAGCATCGCCTGTACCGGGCGTTTTCCAAGTGACGATGGGGCGCACGGTAGCTTTTGCTGACAAGACAGGTCGCTACTTCATTTTCGGGCCGATGTTCGACATGCATGAGCAGGTTGATCTGACGGCCGAGACGCGCAATGAGCTGAACCGTGCTAAGTGGGATGCGCTACCGCTGGATCTTGCTTTCACAGTTACCAAGGGCGATGGCAGTCGGAAGTTTGCTGTTTTCTCCGACCCCGATTGCACTTTCTGCCGACGTCTTGAACGTGAGCTGCTTAAGCTGGACAACTACACGATGCACGTTTTCTTGAGCCCGGTTGCAGCCTTGCATCCGGAGGCCAGACAGAAGGCACAGTCGGTTTGGTGTGCCAAGGATCGTGCTGTGGCCTGGACTTCCCTGATGGTTGAAGGGATCGCCCCGTCAGAAGCAACATGCGACAACCCTCTGGACAAGATCGAGCTTCTTACTCGCGAGCTCGGAGTGAGCGGGACGCCCTCACTTGTCCGTGACGACGGAACCTTCAAGGCGGGCTTTATGCCGGTGGCTGCACTTGACGCCTGGTTGAACGACTCGAGCGTTCGTCGATGACCATGCAGCGGCCAGGAACCAAGATCCTGCTCGCCGGTGTGACCTTACTTCTTTGCGCAACTGCGTCGGCAGAGCGGATTGGCACAACCTTCGGCCAAACCTGGCCGATTGCGGAGCCGGACATGGTCGAGCAGATTCACGATCTCATCCGAAAGATGCAGGCATCCGGCGAGATGAGCAGCGTTGAGCAGAGGTTCAAAGAAGAAACGCTCGCTGCGTTCTCTGATCCACCGCCGGTTGCGGGTATCAGTCATGTGACCGAGGACAAGACTTGGCACTTCGACCCTTCAGTGAGCTTCGCAGAGGATGTGATTGACGAAGAAGGCCGCGTTGTAGCCCACGCCGGCGTTGTCTATAACCCGTTTCGTTTCGTTGCTCTGACGAAATCGCTGGTCTTTATCGACGCCCGGAATGCAGCACACGTCGCGGTGGCCGAACGCTATCTACGCATGAATCCTTTGAACCGAATTGTCCTTGTCGGGGGATCCTGGCGCGAGATGCAGGAGCGGTGGAGGGTCAAGGTTTACTACGACCAACATGGAAAACTCACAGAGCACTTTGGCATAACTCGGGTACCCGCGATCCTCTCGCAGGATGGGATGCTGGTGCGTATCGACGAGGTCGCACAATGATGAAGTCCATCCGATTGCTGATCTGCTGCTTCTTGGCCTTTCTTGCACCCAGTCACGCATCGGCACAAACCTGCCCCGGCAAGTTTCCGAATCCGCTCACCGACATATGTTGGAGCTGCGTGTTTCCCATTCGAATCTTCAGTGCAACCGTCGCATCGATGGGGCAAGAAGACACGCTGACACGCAGTGGCAGAAATCTTTGCACTTGCCTGGACAGGGGCGGCAGCACTGTCTTTGGCGTGCCAGTTGAGTTCTGGGAGCAAGCCCGCATGGTTGAGGTTGTCAACGAGCCTTACTGCTATCCAATGTTGGGGGGAATGCAGCTCGATATCTCGTTCCGCGGTTTGATCGGCGGAACAACAGCCGATAAGACCGTCGGCTCAACCCACGACCAGGGGCAAATTCGTTCTGGACAAAGGGCTTTCCGCAACATCAATTATTACGTCTCACCCTTCATGTTCATCATGCAAGTCGTCATGGATAACGACTGCATGGAGAAGGTGAATTTCGACCTGGCCTATACCTCGAATCTGGATCCGATGTGGGATGACCCGGAACTGGCGGGCATCCTAACCCCTTACATGTATGCCTTCGCCGACACCGCGGCCTTGAATGCTTGTGCGGTTGACTGCGGCGCCGCCGCGATCGGTTTCCCTCTCTCGAGCCTGTTCTGGTGTGCCGGTTGCAACGGCAGTACATATCCTTTGACTGGTGACAACACGGCGCATTTGTCAGCGGAGCAAACGGGGCGGCTGCTTACCCAACGACTTCTCGCAAAAATGCATGCGTCGGGGATGGTCTGGGCGACTCATGGTGATGATGCGATGTGCCGCGTCGGCTATCCAATGATGATGATGGATAAGGGTGCCTACAAAGTGTCGCGAGCGTACTACATCCCGCAGAAAAAGCTCACTGGCCGTTGCTGTGACCCGCTTGGCCGAATGACTGATTTGGCCGAGATCGGCGCCGAGATTCCCGTTTATGGGAAGGACATCGGTTACAGCATTTTCCGTAAACGACACTGCTGCCAAGGCGTTGTTGATCTCCAATGAAAAGACGACTCGTTTCCCTAATCTCATGCTGCTTCGCAGTAAGTGCAGCCCTGGCACAAACCTCTGCAATCGAAGCGACAAACGACGCCCATCGAGCGGAAGTTGATTCCGTCTTCGAGAAAGCTGAATCGCAGCTCGGTACAGAAGGCGAGCAGATGCTGCTCGACGGACTGGATTCGATGGAAAAGGCCATCCGTGCAGCACGGGCGATCCAGGACCTAAAGAATAGCGCGCCCGCAGCCGATGTGGCCGCCGAGAAGGCCCTTGGCCAGCAGGACTTCACTGACCTAAGTGAGCTCGTCGACCGCTTCGAGCGTAGCCGCACTTCAGCCAAAAAACCGACGACCGAGGATGGTGCGCTGATGCTATTCGTGTCGTTCTCGATGCCCGCTGACGTCTTGCGCGAATACACGCGCCAAGCCAACGCCGCCGGCGCCACTCTGGTGCTTCGCGGCAACTACAAGGGCGGAACCGTTCGGGCTACCACCGAGCAAGCTGCCGTTCTGAATGTCGGCGGCGCGGGCTGGATCATCAATCCCGAAATATTCACTGGATACAAGATCGACGCGGTTCCCGCTCTTGTTCTTTCACTTGAGAACCTCGACCCGGACGCCGAGGGTTGCTTCCCTATCGGTGAATACGCCTCAGTTTTTGGCGAGATTTCGATCGTTGGTTCGCTGGAAAAGATGGCTGAGCGAGCAACCAGGCCGGAAATTCGGGAGCTTGCGAAGAAGCGATTGGCTCTGCTTACGGGAAACTGACCATGTACCTTGCGAACACGTTCTTCCGCGTTGTGGCGCGCTTCATGACCATCTGGCTCATGTTTACGTCGGTCGTCTATGCAATCGAGCCCTACGCTGAAGCAAGTCGGCTTGCAGAGGATACCCGCAGAGCCACCACCGGTGAGATCTTCTCTGCCGCAGAAGGAGCCTATCCTTTTCCCGATGCTACAGAGGACGTTCCGCAGGCCGGTTCATTCAGCCGGCACTACGATGCGTCGGAGGCCGGCCAAGCCCGGATCGACGCCTGTGATGGTGCCACCCTGGATGCAAGTAATCCAGCGCACATGGAATGTTTCGCGGTCAATACCTCAAGCCAGGCGAACATCGACGCCGCTGCTGGCCCGCCCCACAGCGATCCAATGTTCACAAGATCACGGATCATCCAGCGCAGCCCCAACGCGCAGCTGAGTGCACTGAACTTCGGCATAACGGCTACGCCGACATCCTGTGTGCCCGATATGGTCGAGGAGTCGGCCTGGATGCGGGAAACCTGCAATGAAGGCCGCAACGTCGACGAAGACTGGTGCGCCTACAACCTCACGCTGAATGTCGCGACTGCCGACCGCAGCTGCACACGCCCTGTCAGCGGCTCATGCACCATTACCCCGCCACCTGATGTGAGCGTGTGCACAAACACCTGGCAGACGCCACTCGAAGAAACTTGTCGAATGGAGGCGCCGGTATGCACCTTGGTCGCGACCACATGCGTCGACGGCTACTGGGAACCCGTTTATGAAACTCAGGACATCGTCGACCCTGATACCGGTGAAGTGACGGGTACTGAAGAAGTCGAGGTCGGGCAGGTCTGGATTTGCACAAGCGAGCGCGATGACTACATTTGCCGAACCATCGTCTATGAACGCTGGGTCAATAACTGCGGGCATCTCGAATCGAATCCACGGTGCGATCTCGAAAATCAGCCTGATCCTGAAGAACCCGGCCTTGTGCCGGAACCTCACTGCAGCGATTACGGTACTCGCATCATCAATGGACGCGCAATTACGCGCTGCTGGTCGCAGGCCCTGCCCTTCGGCTGCATCACGGACACCTACGAGGAAGGGTGTGGGGGCGTCGAGTCCCTCGGATGTACCCAACAGGGGGACCGCACATGCGCCGTCTACTTTCCCGCGACAAAGCGCAGCCTGGACGGGGTCATCATTCCGAATCCGTTTGCCGGCCAATGTGAAACGTATGCTCGCCAGTATCTATGCCCCCTCGATAGCGCTTCTGCACCGGTCAACGACTGCTCGGCGCAGGAGGTCTGTGTAACGGACAACGAGGGAAATACAAACTGCTGGGATTCGGGCTATCAGAACAGTCAAGGCGATTTCCTTGCGGCGGCGGCGGCAATGGAGTTCGCGAGGGAGGCTGGAACCTACCTCAACCCGGACACGCTCCGCCTGTTTTCCGCATCCGCGGAAACCTGCCGCTACCGCAACAAGGGAATATCGATCAAGTGCTGCCAAAACTCACCTGGGGCGCAGAGCAATAACGATGTCGTGTCGGAGTTTGTGTCCGCGGCGACCGTCTCGGCGGTAATGACCGGTATCGACTATGTCTGGTTCAAGTCGGCGCCTTATGTCTACGACTTCATGTACAACGCAACCCAGCCGTTCTTCGTTGCAGCTGGAATGGAGGGCTGGGTCTCGAATAGCTGGACCAACGTCACATTCAACCCGAGTTTCAGCTTTTATGGTTTCACATTTGCGTTGGAGATGCCAACGATTCCAATCCTCGGAGGCACTATACCGGGGACTACAACCCTGGCAACGAATGTGCTAGGTACCGATTTCAGCTTGTACTTCAACCCCTATATCTTCGCGCTGATGGTCCTGTTGTACCTGTATTTCGAACTGACTTCGTGCACCGAATCCGAACAAAACCTCGCCATGAAAAAAGGGGTGGGACTGTGCACTCAGGTTCGGAGTCGATGCAGTGGGCGCATTCTGAAAACCTGTCGTCGCAACTTCTGCTGCTACAACTCTGAACTGGCGAAGATCATCGGCGACGCCGGTCGTGCTCAGCTAGGTACGGGTACCAGTTGCGAAGGCCTGACGCCCGCACAGTTTCAATCCCTGAACTTCTCGAGCATCGACTTCAGCTCGTTTTACGCCGATCTGCTTGGTTCGACGGGACAGCCCGGGGCGGACTTCGCGCGTGAGCGACTGATCGATCAGATGAGCGTGTACGAGTAACTTTTAGGACGAATCATGAACAAACATCGCATCGGCTTGATCGGGCTTGCCCTGGTGGTTTCCACGCTCTCTTATGGTGGTGAAGTTTCTGATCTATTCGATATTGCTTCGGAAGGCGGCAAGGCAGAAGGGGTGGTGACGGGTCGATTCGCTCAGCGGATCCGTGACTATACTCAGGCGGTAGGGGATATTCACGCCACGGTGACCACTGCGGGCACACAGGCCGGCTGCAGGGTCTTCAACCTTCGCCTGAAGATGACTGTCAAGACGCAGCAAGGCGGGCTCGTACCCTACGAGCAGCCGATCTTGGTTCCAGTCTGCGCGAATGGACTACCGCCACCTGGCTTCCTACCTCCCGACATGCACCAACGACTGGTCGAGAATTTCGCACAAACTAAGGAATAGCTTACGAAGTCCGACGCATGCTGACGCATTGCGGCGGACGGTCTAGTAAATCATGCTAGGCGTGACTGCCGGTACTTCAGGAATGGTGGCCATGTAAGACCTTGGTGCAGGCTTTTTGAATCGTTTGAACCAATTCTCAGCGTGGTTCTGAGCCCTTTTTGCTTCGTCGGTGGAAAGGCCTGCCAATATTGTTGGAGTTTGCATTGAGCCACTTTTCCCTATGCCGACGGCAATCAGCCTGTACGCTCTCGACAGCATTATGCTGTCCGGAGTGATCTTATCTTCATCATATGTGGTCGCAAGAATCCAGGCTGCATCAGAGATGTAGAACTTCGTTGCCTCTGCCAAGTACCTGCGAACCTTGTCTATCTGACCTCCCGACGCGGTGCCTTCGTGAAGCATTCTCCCCGCGATGTAGGCGCCCATACCTTCGCCTCGTGAGGCAGCGAACTGGGCATTCTCCCACGCAATCCCGAACTCCTTGCGCTTGTAGTGGTATAGGGCCAGGTGCACTGCCGCTGAGGGGATCTGCGTCTTGACCGTAGCCATTGCGTCCATCGCTCTGGCTTCATCGCGTTCGACACCCCTTCCCGCGAACTGAAGCAGGGACAGATTGTAAATCGCCGCTGGGTGACCCTTCTGTGCGGCCATGGCGAACCATCGAGCAGCCGTGTTCGCATTGGCGTCCCTGTTCGCGCGATCCGCGTCAGCTGCATAAATGTGCCCCATGTAGTTCTGAGCATCGGCGTTTCCTTGTCGCGCAAGCTCCTCCAATTTCTTGAAGGCGTCCTTGTCTTGCGCCTTGAAGGCCTTCCACGCGTTCGCAGCTTCGACCGACCCAGCCCCAAACGTTGCCCAGCCACGTAGCGTGCCGAATGCACCGATAGCAGCCTGAACACCGCGGTCCAACAGGCCTTCCGACACAGTCGCTTCGGCAGTGGCTCCGGCGGTCGCACTGGCCGTAAGCAGGACGGCGCTAAGAATTGTCGATGTTCTTCGAAGAAACATTTGTGCTCCTTCCAGCATCAGTTGATAATCTTCTTTGAACCAATGATAATACGTCCGCCATGCCTAGTAATCCTCACAGTAGATATTATACGCTGGTCGCGGTGATGCTGATGTTGTCAGCAACCGCTCATGCATATTGCTTCGATTCGGCCGGCCGTGAGTTCGGCATCGATCCACGGCTCCTGTGGGCGATCGCTAAAGTTGAGAGCAACTTCGATGCTCATGCAGTGGGGCTCGACGGAAAGGACATCGGTTTGATGCAGGTTCGAACCATACATATCACTGATCTCGCGACAAGGTTCGGGGTCCGGATTTCGAAGCAGGATCTATTCGACCCTTGTTTCAACGTACGAATGGGGGCGTGGGTTCTTGCCACACGCATTGGTCGCTACGGCCCCACTTGGGAAGCAGTTGGTAGCTATAACGCGAAGTCGCGTGACAAGCGCGACGACTACATACGGAAGGTCTGGATGGCTTATGGAGCGTCCCAATGATCATAAAGACGCTCCTCGGTGGAACAGGGCTTGTGTTGACCGTGGGCTGGTTCGTCTGGGTTCTTGTTCCACAGGAATCTTGCGAGCGTATCGAGCGATCAGGGAGTGTCGTAAGGGGCGTCGGGAACGTGCTGCGTGACGCACTCGAACCACGTGTGAGTACAGGGACACGACTCGACATGATTCGCTGGTCATTGCAGGCGGAGAAGAGCTTCAAGGGGTTCGTAGCGAACCAGTTCTTCGGACGGCTTGACTGCACAAATTGGTACGGCCGCGATGAACTCAAGGAGCGCTTGCTAGAGATTCTGCAGGAGTCCGTCGGGATGGAAGGAAGCGCACACGCAAGGCAGCCAGCAGATATTGAGAAGCAACCGGAGCTTGAGCAGTGAAAGAACCCGATCAGTTTATCTCGAACAACCCGAATGAACGCGAGGCCGTTCAGATTCTGAACGACCTTTTCCTGGAAGCCGCGCTCACGCGTTCGGCTGATCTTCATTTCCAGGATAGCTCCGCCGGTGTCCTTGTGCGACGCAGGGCGCCAGGGGGTTCATTGTTGATAATCGGGCAGTACCCATCGAACTACGCCGGCACTTTCGACCAGAAGATTCGAAGCCGATCGCGGCTCTCGCTATCCGATCACCATAGTCCGCTCGACGGGCGTATGGGTTTGAGATTTCCCGAGAAAGGAAAGGTCATCGATATTCGGGTATCAATTGTTCCGACCGTCGATGGGCAGAGCGTGGTGTGTCGATTGCTCGACCAAGCAAACGTTTCGATGAACCTCGCCGAGCTTGCACTCCCGGCCGCTGTTGATGCAGCACTGCGTAGCATCCTGTTAGAACCCCACGGACTTTTCGTCGTGACGGGTCCAACTGGGTCGGGCAAAACGACCACGCTTTACGCGATGGTCAATGAAATAAACGACCACTCGCTCAACATCGTGACTTTGGAAAACCCGGTGGAGTATCGGCTTCCCGGCCTGAACCAGATAAACGTCGATCCGCTTCACATGCCCTATCCAGCTGCACTGCGGGCCGTCCTGCGGCAAGACCCCGACGTCATCATGGTCGGTGAGATACGGGACGCGGAAACAGCCCGCGTCGCCGTCGAAGCAGCAAACACTGGCCACCTTGTCATTGCGTCCATGCATGCGAACAACGCTGCAATGGGTTGCGCGCGCTTGATCGAGTTGGGTGTCGACCCCGGAACCCTCGCAGCCTCGCTACGCGGAATCACCGCGCAGCGCCTGGTTCGTCGCATTGATCCGGAAATCACACCTGAGTGGACCCCACCGAATGAGCTCGAGCTCGAGTGGATGAGGATGCACGGCGTACCGCTAGAGGGAACCTTGTTTCCGCGCGTGCAGAACGTGCTCTCCTACAACGGCAACGTCCCTTTGGTCGAAATGATTGTTGGGGACGAAGCCGTTCGCAAGATTGTTTCCCGCGGTGGAAGTCCCGAGGAGATCGTGGCAGCAGCGTCATGTCAGCCACAGTTCGATCTCCTGGCGTTCGAAGCGGCGTCGAAAGCCGCTCGAGGACTCACGACACTCGATGAAGCGCGTCGTGTCACCTCGTCCGCCGACGCAATACGGCTCGCCTACAAGCGCATTGGTCATTCCTTGATCGAAAAGGGTATCGCGACTTCGGCCGAAGTGGAGGCCGCCATCAATCGCCAAACCCAATACAAACGCAGCGGCGTGATTCGCCCATTGGGTCGCGTTCTCGCTGAGATGGGGGTTTGCTCTGAGTCGGAGATCGGAGCGGTGCTTGGCCAAGTCAAACTTACAAAGGAACCCCAGCGTGAATCGACGTCATTTTCTGCTTAGCAGTTCCATGGCTGCCGCAGCGACCATCGCATCGCCTCTTCTCCTGGCGCAGGAACCGCCGACGGAGCCTTTTCGACGGATCGGGCCGAATAGCGAAGACAAGACCAAGGTTCTTGCTTTCTTCCAGTTCTCTTGTCCGGCATGTAGGGCGACACACAAGCTCTTGGATACATGGGGTACATCGCTTCCGAACTCCCTGAGCTTTGAGTTCGTGCCTGTGGTGTATCCGGACATGAGCGTCATCGCCTCGGCACGAGCCTGGCTCGCTGCAGGCCGGCTCGGTCGTGAAGCCCAGCGTACCTTCGAGATTGCAGCGTATCAGTTGATCCAGGAAGGCGGTCACGATCCGGTGCAGACCGCGACATGGGCTGTAGTCGCCAGGCAGGCAGGACTCTCACATTCGGCCTATTCGCAAGCGTGGCAGCAGATCGGTCGGGACGATGTCGAGAACCTTGGGCATGTTTTTTTCCGAAACCAGGTTCTTGCGACGCCTTCCGTCGTGCTCGGCGGTCGCTATCTCGTAACGCCGGATAACGTCAATGGCAACGAAGCTCTCTTTACGCAGCTGCTCAACGGAGTTGCATCTGCAGTCATCGAAGGGCGGACGCTATGAACGGCCGAACCAAGATTCTGTGCATGCTGCCCGTTCTGGTCATGTTGCTGACAACTGGTGCGGCCACCGGTCAGGATCGACATAGCATGTACCCGTTCGAAGCGACCGAGTATGAACCGAGCCAGCATTCCTATGGCGTCGGCCCCGATACGGGTTCGAACCTTATCAACCGGCCTGTTCAGTTGGGCGAAACCCAGTGGATGGAAGTGGAGCGCGCGCCCCTTCGCACGACGTCAGCTTCCTCGAATCCGCGAACAAAAGACTTGGCTTCAGCCAACCTGCCTACCGTTTTCTTCGCATTTGATTCAACGGTGCCTCTCAATCCAGACGTGGTCGGGCGTTTCCATTTCACGCCGCAAACACGCGTACTCCTAACCGGACGGACGGATCCCATTGGCACCGATGAATACAACGACATGCTTGCGTACCGGCGGGCTGAGGCAGTGGCCGTCATCCTCGAACATCGTGGAATGAGTCGCTCACAGATGGAGCTCGTTTCCCTCGGAGCGCGATCGCTGATAGCCCCAGGGAATACCGATGAGGGCCGTCAGAAGAATCGTCAGGTGTCAATTCAAGAACGGAGAAATTAATGGCTCTCGAAGTTGATATTCCTCGTTACGTTGATTCACAGCAGCAGTTTTACGCCTGGGAATTTGACGAATTTATTGTAGGGTTTACTCTGTTCGCTGTAGGCATTCTAACCCGTTCGACATTTGGCCTATTTCTCGGAGTTGTTGCAATGTGGATGGTCGTTCGAATCATGCGACGCTGGAAGGAAGGCGAACTTGAGGGCGCGATCATGCATGTTTTCTACGCCCATGGTGTCGGTGGAATGAACAAGATTTACACAGATGGTCTGCGCCGGAGATTCTGGCTATGAAAACACCAATGCTCTTTCGGAGTCTTCAGGCCGCGACCGCAATGGTGATCCTCGTGACGCTAGGGTTGGTCATTGCCGTTATGGTCGGAGGCTATGCAGTAACGCGTGCAATGGAGCAGCGCGAACGCATTGTCTTGATTCCACCTTATCTCGATCGGCAGGTTCAAATTGGTTGGTCCAGTGCTTCAGCCGACTATCTGAAGTCCTTCGGAATGTATTTCGTGACTCTCGCTGCGAACGTGACGCCAAATAACATCGACTTTGTTTCTCAGAACCTCGAGTTGTTCGTCGACGCAAAAATCTTTCCCGATATTCGTCGGACGCTTAAAGCGACGGCAGAAAACCCCCAATTTCGTGATACCGGCAGCTCGTTGATCTTTCAACCGTTAGACATCCATTTTGAACCCGAAACAATGACTGTCTTTGTCGGCGGCGTCGCCATTCATCGTGATTCCGCGGGACGAAAGACGGACACCGAAATGGTGTACGAGCTGGGCACAGAGATGCGCAGCGGTCGGCCATGGATCAACTCGATCGAGACCTACAACGGACGCGAGATGAGAACGCGGCAGTGGAAAGAGCGCAACCCAAACTTCCGTGAAGAGGCCAGCCAATGAAAAAGCTGCTTCTGACCTTCGCTTCGGCTCTCATTGCCTCGTCGGTTTTCGCTCAAGCCACGATACAACCTCCCGGGGTTCCGTTCGTCCCCAGCGTAGTGCCGCCACAGCCGCGGATCGAGGTTCAGCCCCGACCCACTGCTCCGTTGCCGATGCCCGGCTTCGGGTCCAGCCTTTCCGGTGATCCAAGCGCCCTCAAAGCCCAGACCATTCGGGTGGCGCCAGGCCAGAACGAAGTCGTCAATGTTTCCGCTGTACAAGCGAACCGGATCGGTACGCCCTTCTCAGAGCCGAGGGCGGTCGGCATTATCCCCGAAGGCATGATCATTGAGGCTGTCGGCCAGAGCCTCTATGTGCAGATGCCTGCGACAACGGACCCACAGTCCTTGTTCGTCACCGGTGCGCGCCCGAACGATCCAGTCATCGCCCTGATACTGGTTCCGCAAGCGATTCCTTCGCAAACAGCGATCCTGCAGTTCGACGTACCCGAACCGGGCCTACGTGCCGACGAAGCGGAAGCGCCCGATAGCTATCAACAGCGTCTGATCTTGATGATGCGTCAATCGGCGGTCGGCCAGGTGCCTGTTGGAATGTCCGACGCAGCGTTGCCTCGGGCTGTGGGCCGACGTGGTCCGCTCCTTATTCGACCAGAAGTCCGCTATTCGAGCGCTAGTCTCGACCAGTGGCGGTACCGCGTGGAATCGATTAGCGACCAGGAAGTCGAGCTCGATGAAGCAGCGTTCTGGGAACGTGGTGTTCGTGCAGTTGCGATTCTTCCAACTACACGTTTGCGTAAAGGCGGTCACGCGTACGTCTATGTGATCTCGGACAAGACTGCCTTCCAGAACGGTGCGCGATGAGCCTAACAGAGAAATGGCAAGAACTGCCCTCGAATGCACGTCTCGGCCTAATGGTCGGGGGAATCTTTGTAAGCTTCATCGGGCTAGCGGCCATCGTGCAATCCACCAGTGGGTCAACGCGCGAAATCGCTGGTCAGCCCGTCGGCCCGAATAAGCCAGCGAATTTCCGTGTTCCTACTGCTAAAGAAACCGGCGTTGGCGACTTGGCGGCCAAGCTCGAGAGCATCGAACGCAGCTCCCAGGTCATGGACGTACGAATGAAGAAAGTCGAGGCCGACCGGCAGCTGCTCTTTAAGCAGTTGCAAGAGATGCGTGGTGTTCAGGGCTCTTCCGGCGCCACAGTCGATCTCGTAGACGAGGTGCAGAGGCTCAGTCTTGAGCTAGAAGCTTTGCGCTTCACAGGTCGGCCACCACAGTCCTCACAGACGGGACTCGTCGCTTCAGATGGGCAACCGCTCAAGGGTCCGGACGGGCGCCCGCTCACGGCACCGGGAACCACTGAGTTTCCAGCAGCCCCGCCAGTCTATCCAGCGCCTACCTATTCCATTGAGCCTCCGCGCCCAACCTTGCGGGTTGTTGGCGCGTTGCCGCCCGTCAAGGAAACGAAGCCTTCGGAGGCGAGCATGGACAGGCTGGCCTACCTTCCTATGGGAAGTCAATTCGAGGGCGTGCTTCTAAATGGGATGGATGTACCGACTTCAACGTCGAAAAACAAGGATCCCATGCCTTCCGTATTGCGCGTGAAGACCGACGCCATCCTGCCGAATCACTTTGTACATGACGTACGCGAGTGCTTCGTGATCATTTCTGGGTACGGTGACCTTTCTAGCGAGCGAGCGATTCTAAGAACGGAAGGATTCTCGTGCATTAAGGAAAATGGAGAAGTGCTCGAAGGTCCAATGGAAGGCTATGTCGTTGGCGATGATGGGCGGGTGGGAATAAAGGGCGAACTCGTTTCCAAACAAGGCCAAATGATTGCTCGGTCATTAACAGCAGGCTTTCTCGGCGGGATCGCCAAAGGACTACAGCCTTGGGGGACGCCCGACCAATGGGCCAATACCTCAACGAGTGTTGGTGAGGCTGAAACGTTCGAAATGGGTGACGTTCTGACCGCCGGCGCAATGAGCGGCGCGAGTGCCGCAGCCAATCAAGTCGCCCAGTTCTATCTGGAAATGGCCCGCGAGATGTTCCCAGTTGTAGAAATTGATGCCGCACGCAGGGCAACGATCGTGCTGACAAAGGGACTAGAGGTTAAATGATGCGTACGAAATATGTCATTCCAGCAATTGCACTCGTTACCGTATTGATGAGTGCTTGTGCGACACAAGCCACGCCCGGACAGGTCTCGCCGGGCCAGCAGCCACTCACATCGACCTCGGTTGCCGAACTGGGCACGAGCCTCGCGAAGAACTATCTCAGAACCTCGCCAATGCCGGCGACCGTCGTGGTAGCACCTGCGGTCAAACATGACGGCCAACTGCGGCCAAGTTTCTACGGCGAGACGCTTGCGACACTCATTTCCGGCGCGCTGGTAAACGCCGGTGTCCCAGTCATCCAAACCGACGCGAATGGCTGGACTTCCGGGCAGCCGGTCAACGTCGTTGCCCGGCGACGCGCTGAGGCAGTCAATGCCGGACTTATCGCTTTCGGCTCGTATCACCATGTCGACGGAATAACCCTTGTCTCCTATCGCCTCGTCGATATCCGCACAGGATCGGTGATTGCAGTTTCTGACGCACGCGTTGGAGGGGGTCAATGATGAAGCCCAATGCGATCGCATCGGTTCTTTCTATCGTCGCGCTGACCGGCTGTGCTTCGGCCCTCAATACCGCGGGCCGCGACTCCTCAAGCTGTCCGGGTATCGGGCCTGGCGCATGCGCATCCCCGGGTGATGTGTACGCAATTACCGAGGGAAGTCTGAGCGACTTCGAAGATCGGATCGCTGACCATACCTCCGACAACAAGATCGATGTTGATTCGGTGAAGCGCAACAAGCGCGCAAGCGAAGCGCTTCCGAATGTTCTATCTGCAAACCCGTCACAGCAAATCGGCAATGGCATGGCGCCCCCCGAGATTGCGATTCATTCTGATGGTGTCGCACCGATTCGAATGCCCGCTCAGGTCATGCGCATCCGGATTTTTCCTTGGACTGACAAGCATGACAATCTTCATTCGGGAGGATACGTATTCACAGAAATTGAACAGAGAAAATGGAGTTTTGGTGTGCACGAAGAGGGTGCTTTGCGTAATGCGCGAGTGCCACATCGTATCTCAACCGGTGTTGCGCAATCGGGGTCGCCTTCCGGCGGTGCGCAAGTTGATCGGCCTGCTCCATCGCAGTCGGTCAATCCCCCGGACCGGCCGCCGGCGTCCCGCAATTCGCCGTCGTCCAATCTAAGTGACTTAACCCTTGAGTAATTAACCAGGAGTCTTCTCATGCAACTCACTCAAAACCTTGCCGGTGGCGTTGTTCGTCACGAAAAGCAGTTCTATCTGTTTGCCCTGCTTAGCTTTGTTGTCCTCGCCGTGTTCGCAATCGGCGCCGACACAACGTTCTCCGCGGCGTCAACACAGGTGCGGAACTGGACCCAAGGCACCTATGGCCTTCTGGTTGCATTCGGTGTCTTGGCCACTGGCCTGGCGATGACCATCGTCAAGCACTCCCTGATGTGGCTTGTAATGGCTGTCGGTGTCGCCCTTGCGGCAACGCTTGGCCCAGGAATCATCGCATCGATGTTCACCGCCACCCTCTGATCCGGAGCTAGTCCAGCATGTTTGGCTTCACGAAGTCCTCGCCGACCCCAGTTCGCGGCACGGTAGCTGATCGCCGACGTTTGCCTTGGCAATACATCGGCGCCGATGGCTATGACGACGAGACGGGCTTGTTCTACTGCGTCTCGCCGTCCGGCGAGAGACATCTTGGAGCCACCTTTATGACCTCCCCGCTCGTAGGGGGCGGGGGGGCCGTTTTTGAGAAGTTCAAGGCTGCGCTAGCTTCACCTCTCCCACCCGGATCGTTCGTTCAGGTAGGACTGCTTGGATCACCTGATATTGAATCGTATCTCGATGCTTATACGACCGGAAAGGAGGCCGCGACTGGATTGCTGGCAAAGCTTATACGCAATCGGGTCAATCTTTTTGCCGAGGCCACTCAGCGACCACAATTCAAGAGCAACGGTGTATTGAGTCGCAATTTTCGCCTCATTTTCTCGATTAAAGTCCCTTGCTCTCAATTCCCGAACCCGGATGAGTTCCGGGAAGCGAATTCACATGTTATGCGCGTGATGGAGGGCTTTACGTCCATCGGCTTTCAATTCAAACGCTTAGACCCACATGGCTACTTGCACCTTCTCCGCAAGTTTTACCATATGTGGGAAAAGCCCGAATACAACTACGACGAACTGGTTCCAATCCGCGAACAGGTCTTCTATCCGGGCGACGATATCGAGTTCAAACCGAACGAGATTTCGTTTCATCCGGGAAGCAAACGCGAGTTCTTTGTTCGAATCATGAGTCCCAAACTACTCCCGAAGCGCACTGTCTTCGGCGTCGCGAACCTTCTCATTGGCGATCAAATGGGGGGGGCGAACCAAATCACGGAACCTTTTTTTCTGCAATTCACGGCGCACTACCCCGACCAGGTGCAGAAGAAGGGTGAGGTTCGCCAACGTCACATGTGGATCACCCAGCAGTGCATTGGTAACTCCGCGAACTGGTTCCCTATTCTTGGCTACAAAAAAGAGGGGATTGAGACGTTCATCCACGAGATTGACGGCCAAGGGGGTATGGCCCTTGAAATTAACCTGAGCCTCATTATCTTCTCCCAGAACCGGGAACGACTCGCGCGTCAAACTGCGTCAATGAACTCCTATCTCTCGACGCTTTCGTTCGATATGCGCGAGGACAAGCGCATTCTTGACTTTCTTTGGCACAACAGTCTGCCGATGAATGCAACCCCCGAGGCGCTTGTCCGAACCTTTCGAACGAGCACCATGAGTGCTCGGCAAGCGACTCCGCTTGTACCCCTCTTTGCCGACTATAAGGGCAGTGGCGCTAATGCGACGAGCTTGTTCATCACCCGCCGCGGACAGGTTGCCGCATTCTCCTTGTGGGACTCGACAACTGGTTACAACGCAGTTGCTTTCGCAGGCACTGGAGGCGGCAAGTCCTTCCTGGCGCAACTCGTGATCGTCGACAACCTGGCCGAAGGCGCAAAAGTGTGGGTCATCGACGTCGGCAAATCCTTCTTTAAGTTGTGTCGCGCACTCGGCGGTGACTTCATCGCATTCTCCGAGGATTCCAAGGTTTGCTTTAATCCCTTCACTTTCGTCCACGAAATTGACGAGGACGTTGACATCTTGAAAGCCACGCTTTCCAAGATGGCTGCTCCAGAAGGTGGTCTCGACGACTATCAAATGGCGGCGCTCGAAGAAGGCATCAAGGCCACCTGGGATCGCTATGCCCATAACTCGACAGTCACCGCCGTTGCGCAGTGGTGTATGCAGCAGACCGATCCGCGCGTTCGCGATATAGGCCAACAGCTCTACCCCTTTACCGTTAGCGGTAGTTACGGTCGCTGGTTTGAGGGCGAAGCGACGATCGACGTCAGCAACAAGTTCACTGTGCTTGACCTGTTGCATCTGAAATCCCGACCGATTCTCCAGAAAGTCATATTGCTTCAGTTAATGAATAGAATCGCGACCGAGATGTACACGACCAGTGGGCGCAAGGTCCTCGTAATCGATGAAGCTTGGGAAATTATGGACGATCCGCTCATGGCTAAAGCTATTGAAGCGCTTTATCGCAAGGTGCGAAAGAACGATGGGGCAGTAGTCTTCATTACTCATGGCGTCGGAGATCTATTTCAGTCGCCGAATGGACGCGCGATCTATGCGAATAGCGCTTGGCAAATCGTGTTGGAACAACGTGCAGAGTCTGTTGATGCCGCTGTTGAATCAGGCCAATTCGCAATGGACGCATTTGGGATTCATCAGGTCAAATCGCTCCACGTCGTCCCAGGAGAGTATTCCGAACTAATGATCAAGCGTTCAGAGACGGATTATGGCGTCGTCCGTTTCCGGCCTGATCCATTCATGTTCACTTTATTCGCAAGTAGCGGAGAGGAACGAGATGAAGTGATCTCCGCTATTGAGGATGGTGTTGATCCGGAGCAAGTGGTCCAGTTTTACACACAAAAACGTTTGGAAAAAGGAGTTTGATTATGTCAAAACAGAAAATGCTATCCCAGAAGGACCTTATTCTTGTCTTTATGCTGTACTGCGTGGCGATACTTTTAATTCCGTTCTTTTCAGCCTTTGATGTGCTCGTTCTAGTCTCCGGCGTATGTTTTGGTGCCGCAAGCATGTTCTTCTTCGGTCGCTCCCGGCGCCCGATCGAACGACAAGGGCACGAACAGGACATGGCGAAGGTAGCCGAATAATGGAAACGAGTGCGGTATCGAAAACGGCGGAGAGGTCAAGTATGACTGCAGTAGTCGCAGCCTCAGTACTATCGGCCGCACTCGCTGGCCTGGCGGCCTTTGTCGCCGCCAGATCATTACAAGTTGATACAGAGATCCCGTTTGTCGTGCTTGATGCGGGGCGCCTTGTTAGCGCCTCAATCAATGATATGAAGGGACGCGGCATCGATGATCTTGCCGCGATCGAAGCAGCAACATTATTCGCCGACCGTCTGAATTCCGCTACACAACGGTATGTTGATGCCGGTTATGTCGTCATCAGCAAAGGGGCAGTTATCGGCAATCCGGCTCAACTTGATATCACGCCATTGGTGGCAAATGAACTCGATCTCAAACTCGACTAATCAGCCCAAGTGGTTTGCGTCCGTCCCGTCGGCCAGGGTGGTCTTCTTCTCCTGTGTGCTTTTAGCGCTCACATTTGCTGCTACGAGCCATTTCACTGGAACATTCCGACTCCTGATTGTGGTCGGTGAGTTGAGTTGCATTCCATACAAGTTCGTCCTGGTGCGAATGACTCGCCCAGAGAATATCGATTTCCAGCGTGGACAGCTGCTGGCTTTCCTTCCCTATGGGCGCCTGAATGAGAATCTGAACAAGCGTCTCGAGCAGGCCAATGGCTCCATTCTCGTCGTGAAGTACCTCGCAGGGCTCCCGGGCGACAGCCTCGAGATCAAGGGGGATCGTGTCAGTGTTGCGGGCAGGGACTTTGGACCGCTCGATCTGCTCGAGAAGCTGGAGGTTCAACCAGGGCATTACGACCGTGTGCAGATTCTGCAAGACGGTCAGCTTGCAATGATGGGTACCGAGCCAGGCAGTTTCGACGCTCGATATTGGGGCCCAATCAATTTCGAGGAGGTCGTCGGTGTTGTTTACCCGATCTGGTAGCTCTTCTCGGGCTCTCCTGACCGCGATCGCACTCACTTGTGCCGTGTCGGCCGCAGAGGCCGAAAGCTTCTTTAAGCGCGGTGGCGAGGGCTATTTCTGGTATGAGGACCCTCCTCCACCGATCAAGTTGATTGAGCCTCCGGCGCCGGAGCCTGTTGATCCTGCGACCCTGACCGCGAACCCAGACGAGGCTGAGCCGAAGGGAATTCGACCGTTCTCTGTCGCATGGCTCAGGGAGAATCTTCCCATTCTGCTTGACCGCGCGATCGATTCCGGAAAGCGTGAAGACATGGAGGCATTCCTCTACGCCCAGCGCCTCGCACTCGATAAAGCGCACAACTTCACACACCTGCAGAGACTTGTGGTCAACAGTGATCCAATTCTTGATGAGAACAACCGCGTTCCGTTCGACACTTTCATTCGGCAAGCAGTTCTAACTGATCGCCGCAACAGAAACGATGAGGCTGCCAAGCATCTTGCAACGATGGGCGGGATCGTGATGTTCTTCGATTCGTCCTGCATTTTCTGTGTGCAACAGTTCCCGCTTATCGTGGAAATGCAAAAGAACCTGGGATTCGAGACTCGGTTTATATCAGTGGATGGCAAACCGCTTCCAGGGATGACCCACAACTGGATTCCCGATACAGGTCAATTTCAAACTCTGAATTTGAAGCTCACGCCGACCATCGTCTACGCGGTACCCCCTGACAATTTCTACATTCTCGCGCAGGGTGCTATGTCGTACACCGGCCTTGTCGATCGTCTGTTGGTCGTTGCCGAGTCCGAAAAACTTCTCTCCGACGAGATGATTGCTTCGATCAATCCCAGCCTGCGAGGTGTGGCGCGGTGGGAGGATATGCTTGACGGGGCCGATGACGATCCGGCTGTTTGGGTCAAGCTATTAAAAGAACGCTTGCAGGGAAGGTACTAGCATGCCAAAACTTAAATACTCATTCGCTGCAATCGGTTTGACTCTTTCCCTAGTTACCGGCACTGCCCAGGCGAGCCTGAGTGGTGCACTTGACGGAATGCTTGTGGGTGTGTCTTCGCCAATTGCTTACGAATCGCAAAGACGCATGGGTTTAATCGGCGGAAGCGTTACGCTACGTAGTCCGATTCGAAACGTCAATATTACTTCCTTTGATCCACCGCGTTTGACGGCAGGGTGTGGCGGTGTTGACTTCTTCGGTGGAGCGTTCTCATTCATCAACGCCGATGATCTAGTGAATCTGTTCCGGAGAATTGCGCAGAATGCTGTGGGGCTTATCTTCATGCGAGCTCTCGAGGCGATCGATCCGAAGCTCGCGAATCTCATCAGCACCATTCAGTCGAAACTACAGTCCCTCAACCAGCTGAGTGCCAACACCTGCGCAATCGCCAAAGGGGCTGTGGACACGCTTTGGGATAGCACTGACCGGGCCGCGACCATTGCGGAGAAGGCGGCGGAGTACAGAGGGGCTATTGGAGGCTTCTTCGATGATCTGTTCGCATCGCGTGAAGGTGTGGTTGCGAACAAGAAGGACGAGATTCGCAAAGCTTGCGAGGACGGTTCTATTGAGTTCTGCGGTAACGTTGTTTGGGACTTGATGGCTGATAACAAGGTCGGACGGGTGCTCGGTGGCGGCGCGTTCGCAGGACTCAGCGAGAAGTACGCTGCCGAGCTGATCATGAGCATGACCGGCACCTTTATTTATGACCCCCGGCAAGCGGCTTCTGCGAATGAACCGCCGCCCATGATCCAGCGGCCTGGCAAAATCGATATTCATGATCTGAAAACTGGCCGGTCCGAAGGTGGCCAAAAGGTCAAGTATGTGTGCAGTGCGGCACCCGCGCGTGAGGGTTGCCGTAACATGACTGAAGCCACATGGGACTGGGAAGGTACATTCGGCTACACGAACAGAATGTTGTTCGGTTCTATTGACGGTTCTACGACTACCGCTGATTCGATTGTGGGCAAAATGAGTCCGGCGTGCACAGGGAGTTGCACGCTCACTGTCACACAGCAGCAGTTTGTCGGAGCCACAAAACTACCGTTTCTTTCGTTAATGCTGGATGTTCAGAGTCAGCCTGGAGCGGCCGCGTTTGTCGCCGCGCAGGCGGCCCCATTGATTGCCGAAGAGCTCCACATTGTTCTTTCTGAAGCTGTGATGCGGGCGGCTCGTCAAATACTAGAAACAAAGAGCGGCACCAAAATCCCGGAGCAGATTTCTGTACGAATTCGCGAGCTTGGCGACCAGTATTCACGTCTTCTTACTAATCGCGACGTCAATACCCAGGAGTACAACGCTATGCATGAGTTTGTGCGTGCGCTCGCAAGCCGCGATCCGGCAATCATGCAATTCGTCAGATCCCGCTGAGGTACTGTCATGAATTGGTTTGTATATACTCTGGGTGATTCCGGATTCTTCTTCGGTGTGCTCAATGGCGTGGCGATGATTTTCAATTCCGCCCCGTTCAGGGGTGATCCGGGTAGTTTCGGTGGATCTGTAATCTTCCTTGTTTTTATGTTTGCCCTTATCGCTGTTCTGATGAGTGCTTTAATTTCGCAATGGAAACAGGGCAACAATCCCACCATCCTGCTTATATTGTTCATTATCTGGATGGTTGGTGGTTACACAAAAGCAACCGTTGTGGTCGAGGATATCTATACGGGAAGTGCGCGCTCGGTCGACAACGTACCATTGTTAGTGGCTGTTCCCGCTTCGGTCATCACTTCCGTTGCAATGGAGCTTGGCACCCTCTTCCAGACGGCCTTTCAATCTGCAGATACAGATGCAAACGAGATGACGACCGATGGATTCATGAATCCTCTCAAGCTTATGTTGTCTGTCCGTAAGGCCGCGTCCTATAGCCCGTACATGACTAGCAATTGGGGCAGTTTCGTCAAGCACTGCGTTATTGGTTCGAGTTCGCCTCAGGTACTTCTTTCAAATTCTTACGGGGTATATGGTGCGCTGTCTAACGCGGATAACCTGACCGCACACCGGCACATGCAGTATTTCGCGAGAGATTCGGTCACCCCAAGTGTTCTCAGTTGCGCGGACGCGGGGCCTCAAATTGAAGCTGATCTCGACGCGTATTTCTCAGATACGAATACGTCGCTCAATCGAGCGATGCGTGATGCCACGGGCAGGAACATGACCATGACGAGCAAGACCTGGTCCGACCTTGCCAACTTCTATGCGACAAACTCGACGCTGGCCGGCATAGATGCCCAGCGCACGAGCGCGAACATCATGATGCATCAGACCACCACTGATGTTTTCAAATGCGGAAATAACTCGACCGATCCCAGCGCGTACTTCCAGTGTACTCAGCTCCTGTCGGACCAACAGCAGGCTTTTGCCGTCGACGCAGCGGCCGGTGGTGCCGGCTTTACGCGAACGGTGATCACTTCGATGGGCTTCCTGCTCGCCCTGTTTATTGGGCTTTCGCCGCTCGTCTTGCTTGTAGCGATCGCTTCGGGCGCAAACGCGCTACCTCTGATCGGAAAGTACATGATGTTCGGCGCCTGGACGCAGTCCTGGCTCCCGGCAGCGTTCCTGGTTAACTATTTTGTCCACTACACGTGGACGCGGTCGATGCAGGACCTGCTCGATCGCTCCTTACCCGTTCCGATCCCGGCCAACTCCTCCCTTCCGCTTGATGTCGTGCCTGTTTTCTGGATGGAAACAATGGACAAGATCGCCGTTGCTTCCGACCTCCTAGCCGCCGTCCCGCTGATCACGCTTGCGGCAATGACCGGATCGTACTTCGCACTGGCCAAGCTGGGAGAGCGCTGGAGCGGTAAGGACTATGCAAACGAGCGGATGGTTACCCCTAGCCTTTCGAATGTGGGCGCGGTTAGCAACAACGCAACCATGCGGGAGTTTTCGATGGGCGCCGGCGGCCAGATCAGTGGCGCAGCGCGTGTCCGTTACAACTTGCAGGACGGACTTTCGCAATCTGTTTCCGATAAAGAGCAGGAGGCTTTACGCATAGGGTCTGAGGTGTCGCGAGACTGGTCCCAGGGTGGGAAGTTCAGCAGCGGATGGGAGAGGCTTTCTCAAACTGTTAAATCGGATGCATCGCAAGCCAGTCAGACGTGGGGCCAGGCAGTCTCATTCGCAGACAAGATGACCCGTACCGATTCCTTCGGTGACAAAATTGGTGATAGTGAAAAGTCCGAACTTCAGGGTGCATTAAGGGCTGGGGTGCAGGGCATGTTGTTGGGCAATGGCCTTGGTGGTGTTGTAAGTGGCAACTTTGCTGGAGTGAGTCAGAAATCGCAAGAGTGGGTAACGAACACGCAGGAAGGTAAAGAATGGGCAAACGCAATTAAAAGTGAGTTTGGCCAAACGAGATACTCCTCGTTGCAGGGCTCTGAGTCGATCGCGAATAAGTACGGCTTCAGCGAGGACGAAACCGCCCAAATCAGGGAAAGTCTATCAACACAGGCTGCAACACTTAAAGCCCATGAAGAAGCTACTCAAATTGCAGCTAACGTAGGCGGCTCCTATACGGGCAATGCTGGCGAACTCACAACGTCTCTCAGAAACGCGGGACTGTATGGGATTATGGCTGGCATGCACTCGACGCTTTATACGGGAACGGATGAGAATTCCCGGCGGTACCAAGAGGCGTACGGCAAGATTGCAAGACACGAAGTTGGGCAAGGCGTATCCGAGTTCGACGGGCAGTTGGGGTGGATTGCGGGCGCCCTTATGGGATCGGGACACCACGACAAGGTCCTTGAACTGGGTCAGCATATTTCAGGGGCCCAATCGTTGAACACGCCTGCTGTCGGCGCCTTCGATGGCGCTGGTGCTCCTGTGACTGACCTGGCAGGCAAAACACTCGCAGACCTAAAAGCTCAAGCGGGAACTTCACCCACCGATGTGCCTTCGATCGCAGTAGATCCCTCACTTGAGGCCGCAGCAGCCGGCCCCATGCGCACCAGTTCTGATCTCACTAGGCCAGACTCGAACGGCCCAGCAAGGCCGAATGACATCAAAGGGTCAGAAACTGGAGGAAAGTGGACTTTTGAAGACGGCGAGAAAGCTGCAAACATGGCCAATGAAGCCATTTCAAATCCCTCACTTGGAGCTGGAGCGGCGATGGGTGAAGCAGCTCTGGATACCGTGGTGACGCCTGTAAAAGGCCTGTACGACAGTTATCAAGAGTTCATAGGACAGCCGTTCGCCGATGGCGTTTACAGACTTATGGGAATTGAAACAAATACACAACCCGATGAATCGCCGGTTACTCCGCAAACAGGATCCGATCGTGTTCGGTAAATGCCCTCACTGCTTCAAAAAAAACCGACCATCAAGATCGGCCTTTTACATGCACATTTTTCAGTCGTCATTCATATGGTGATAGTACGGCGACAGTGGGTTGCCGGAAGCAGCGTCATTCCAATATCTGTTCTCGGTTTTGAACTGCTTGCGTGCCCATGAACGATTTCGGTTTCCGATCAAAAGGTCACCAACCCATGTATTCGAAAGCGAAATCAGAACTTTACCGATCAAATAGTAAATAAACAGAAGAACACCCAAACCAACAAGAGCCATTACTACGTGCGTATCCATTTTCTTCTCCTCGCTGAACCCGCCCTTTCTTGGTTCCGCAGTGAGTAAAACGAAGCTGCCGTTCCCGAGGAAGTTTCGTCGTTAACTTCTCTTCTAATCGAAAGAAGGCGTCTTGTCAAACCTGTGATTCAAGGAGGATTCATGAATTCTGACAACCGGTTCGACCGCAACCTGACTCTCAGGGTTTGCAATCAGGCCATCTATCCGCTTTGGGCGATGTTCCTTGTCGGCGCAGGGCTGCTCGTGGTCGCTTTCGCGCTCTTCCTTTCCGGCGGAAGTGAGTCGGACGAAGTACAGGCTTCGGTCCTGGCCATGTCCGGCTTCGTCCTATGCCTTGTGAGTGGTCTTCGCATCACTTATCTCAAGTATGCGTCGGAGTACAACGTGACTCATGACGCAATCACGGCGCGTTACGGCCTGATTTCGCGCACATCACGTCAGATTCGCGTAAATCATGTGCGCTCGATCTCCGTCACCCAGACCCTGCTTGGGCGGCTTCTTGGTTACGGTGATCTCGAGTTTGCTTCTGCTGGAACGAACGACGACATGATCATCTTTAAAAGCATTCATCGTCCTATGAGCACGAAGGACATCATCAGTGCGATTCTCGATTCGGCATCGAACAACAATCACGACTGACCGGAATGCGCCTTTACATCGCTGAGAAACCGTCTCTTGGAAAGGCAATCGCAGAAAACCTTCCTGGACAGAGGTTCCGCGGCGATGGTTGCATTCGTGTTGGTACCGATGTGGTCACCTGGGCAATCGGCCACATGCTTGAGCTCGCGCCGCCGGAAGCCTACAACCCGGCATGGAAAAGCTGGAAAGCCGCGGTTACGGTGCTCCCCTACCCTATCGAGAAGTTCAAACTCCTTCCGAAGCAAGATTCAAAGGCGCAATTGCGGGTGATCCAATCACTCCTTGCACAGGCCACAGAGGTCGTGAATGCTGGTGACCCCGGTCGCGAAGGCCAGATGCTGATTGACGAGATCCTAGAAGTCAGTCAATGGAAAGGTCCAACGCTACGACTGCTTATCAATGCTACCGATCCCGGAACGGTGAAGAAGGCGTTGGCCTCAATTCGCCCGAATGCAGAGTTCGTCAATCTGTACCAAGCGGCAAAGTGTCGTTCCGAGGCGGACTGGATCATCGGGATGAATCTCACTGTCGCTGCGACCAAATTGCTGGCGAATGATGAACTGGTGTCTGTAGGTCGGGTCCAGACGCCTACCCTCGCCCTGGTTGTCCGTCGTGACGAAACCATCGAGAAGTTTGGCGCACGACCATTCTTCAATCTCGAGGTAACGCTTCAGACGGCACAGGGACCACTCGTTCTGACCTTCAATCCATCAGACGAAGAAAAACGGATCTGGGACGAAGGTGAAGCTAAGAGGATTGTCCAGGCACTTGCACAGATGCCGTCCGTTACCGTAACGGTGAAAAATCAGCAAAAATCGGAAAGTCCGCCGAAGCTTTTCGTACTTCGAACCTTCCAGGGCGAAGGCAACTCCCGGTATGGGTGGTCTGCAGCCAAAACACTCGATCTCGCCCAGTCGCTTTACGACTCGCAACACCAGCTGGCCAGCTACCCAAGAACTGATTGTGAGTACATGCCGGCAGGGCAGGAAAACGACGCACTTACGATTGCTCAGCACATCGTCAAGCAGAGCGAGTTCTCAGCGATTGAGCCTTTGCTTGCACTCGCTGCGCCCAGGAAGTCGATCTACGATTCATCCAAAGTCACCGAACATCACGCACTCACGCCGACGGTGAAACCGGCTGACTTCAAGATGCTCACCGGTGACGAGCGCAAGGCTTGGTTGCTGCTGGCTGAACGGTTCTTGATGAGCCTTCTGCCTTCGCATGAAATTGCAGAAACGGTTGTGTCCTTTACTCACGGAACAATCGAGCTTTCTGCCAAGGGAGAGGTGTCGATCAACATGCCTCAAAGCTGGCGAGCGTTGGCTCCGCATACTTATAAGGCTTTGCCCCTGGTCGAGGACGGTGAAACCCTGCAACTCGTCAGCGCTCGTGTCGTGAAAGGCAAAACGGCACCGCCAAAGCGCTATACCGAGAAAACCTTGCTCGACGACATGAGCTCCGTGGCCAAGTACGTCGAAGACCCGAAGCTCAAAGCGATCCTCAAGGAAACGTCCGGGATCGGCACCCCGGCGACCCAGGCAAAGATCATCGAGACGCTGAAGGATCGTGGCTACGTCGCTACGAAGGGTCGTGAGCTCATCTCCACGCCGTTTGGCCGATCCGTCCTTCATGCGCTTCCTGCTCGACTAACCGATCCTTGCTTGACGGCTCTGTGGGAAGACGCGCTTGGCTTGATTGCCCAGGGAGAAATGAAGGCCGATGACTACATGGCCAAGGTCAGGGCTATGGCCCAGCAGCTGGTGGAGGACGTCCGCCGCTCACAGGGCAGCAAGGCTATCGTGGGCGAGAAAGAGCTCGCTAAGAACAAGCGATCGCGGATACATGAACAACGGAAACTTGCTTCTGGAAGAAATCACTCGACCACAGAGGGGTTACCGCTTTGAAGACCGTGATTTTGCCAAGACAGAATGTTTTGGAAGTTTTTTCCCGAAAGTCGCGCAAAAACTTTGCAAGTCGCTATCAAGCCGTTGTAACATGCCAAACATATGAATTCCCTCTGGATATCGGTATGTTGCCTCGTTCGATAAGCTTCAAGACATCGGTCGCTCTTGGATTGTCTGCGCTGAACTTGCCGGCCAAGAAGTTTCACCAACTGGTGGGGCGGGACAAGCCGGCCGGGCAGCACCATATGCGGTACACACCCGAGGACATCCGGGTCGCGCGATATAGACATGCAGGGCTCTTACCCGAGGTCTTTCATCAGACCGCACCGGAGCCAGCAAAATTGCGGTTGATCGTCACCCGGATGACAAAAGGTGGTGTAGGAAAAACCAGTGTTTCTGTGAACGTTGCGTGCTCACTTGCCGCGATGGGCTACCGAGTGCTGGTAATTGACGCCGACCCACAAGCGACTGCGTCCAATCTGCTGGGTATTGATTCAGCGTCAGACAGTTTGACGCACATCGGAAAATTCCTGGTTCGGAAGACGGCTGCCCCAGATAGAGACCTTGGTGAAGCGATCGTCCATGTATATGAGGGCGGATATCTTGACCTAATTCCTGCCGACATCACGCTTGCGGAAACTGATGCATCATTGGTAGCGGCAATGGCTTCGCACGAGCGTGCGCATGCATTCTTGAGTCGCAACGCTGCGCACCTTTCCGCTCACTACGACGTAATCGTGGTCGATACAGCGCCCGGGACAACCCCTATTGGTTTAGCGTTCACTTATGCAGCTAAGGTACAAGGGAAGGTCCTCACCGTAGTTGAGCCGGAAGGTAGCTGTCTTCGTGCGCTTGATTCACTCCAGTCGAACCTGGCCGAGATCGCGGCCGTAACCGGTGCTCGCATCGGCCTCGAAGTCGTGATCAATCAATATCATCCTCAGCTTCGCCATGTACGGGACTCCATGGGTAGCTTATACGCCCGTTTCGGCACAATGCTCAATGAGCACATCATACCTTCTTACGCAGGATTTGCCCGACAACTCAATCCACAGACACGTGAAGCCGTACCGCTCGTTGAGTCTGAGCCTGCCTCCTCAGGTGCATCGGCAATTATCGACCTGGCCAAATCCTTGGTACTGAGCTTCGGAATTACCCAGCCAGGGCTGCCAGCAACTAAGGAAGAGGTCCGCTGATGACCACGCGCAAATCTTACAAGGTGTCCGGCTTAATTCGGTCTGGTGCTCTATCGCCATCCGATGAGGAGCCATTTGTAAGTTCGATTCCCGAGAACCCGAGGATTCTTGAGGTCGCAACAATAGAAGACCAAGTCGGTCAACCTCGCGATTTCGGCAAGCGAACTTTGCGCATGGTCGATATACACCTTATCGACCCAAACCCTTTGGCCCCACGCGAGGTGTACACACACGCTATGATTCGCGATCGCGCTGAGGCGTTGCGCACCCAAGGGCAACACGACCCGATTCATGTAATGCCGAACCCAGAAGATCCTGGCCGCTTTATCATCTGCGACGGTTGGACGCGTGTTCTTGCCTGCAGAGACCATCAAGTTCTATCCGCGCTGTACGCAGAGATCCATGAAGGCTTGACGCTAGAGGAATCGGCCTGGTTCGGTTACCAGCAGAACGAAGAGCGGCAACAGCATTGCGATCTCGATCGTGCGATGTTCTACGAAAAACTCATAGCCGCCGGCGAGGCCGCTATGGACATTGCCAAGCGGGCCGGGATCAGCAAGTCGCAAATGAGCCTCTTCCGCGCATTCGCGAAGCTACCAAGTGACGTGCTTGAAATCGTCAAGGCCAATTCGGAGAAGTTTGGGGCAAGTGCGGCATACCAGGTCCTGAAGGTGTACGAGCGAGCAGGCATTAGGCCCGCCATTCGGGTTGCAAGCCAGTTCGCCGAAGAGGGTCACACCTATCTATGGCTGGTCAACCAAGTGCAATCGGCGATTGAGCCCAGGACATCGAAGCAACCATCGGCCTCTAGACAGATTCGTTTCAGTAATGGCTTTTTCAAGCAACGCGGCGAATCGATTGAGCTCAATATTGTCGTCCTGGATCCAGCGAAGCGCGCAAGCTTTATCGCCGAAATCGAAGCAAGCTTGGCTAAGGTCTCAGAAGAGATTGAGGCCGGCCCAGATCACGAAGCAGGAACACCCGACAGCCAAACAGGGGAAGCGTGATGTGCGACGAGGGAATCAACTTGCCACCTTTCGTTCCTCATACCCCAAAGCCCAACGGTCTTGCTTGGGGAACGTGCGAGGCCTTCCAGTGAAGAGTGATCAGAGTCAGTTTAGACGTCTAAACTCGCTCGGCTACAGAGACACCTGGCAACAGGACGATCGAGGCCAGTTTAGACGTCTAAACTCGCTCGGCTACTGCGACACCCGACAACAGGATGATCAGGGTCAGTTTAGACGTCTAAACTCGCTCGGCTACAGAGACACCTGGCAACAGGACGATCGAGGCCAGTTTAGACGTCTAAACTCGCTCGGCTACTGCGACACCCGACAACAGGATGATCAGGGTCAGTTTAGACGTCTAAACTCGGCCGGCTACTGCCACACCCGACAACAGGACGATCAGAGTCAGTTTAGACGTCTAAACTCGCTCGGCTACAGAGACACCTGGCAACAGGACGATCGAGGCCAGTTTAGACGTCTAAACTCGCTCGGCTACTGCGACACCCGACAACAGGATGATCAGGGTCAGTTTAGACGTCTAAACTCG